>Ga0255342_1000359_pt1 | contig 80900 bp, 74 predicted proteins | sample wastewater_treat_3_FD_192416 | JGI IMG/M metagenome (GOLD analysis project Ga0255342, IMG submission 192416) | Wastewater microbial communities from Lulu Island WWTP, Vancouver, Canada - plant14 | ecosystem: Engineered > WWTP > Wastewater > Unclassified | place: Canada: Vancouver, British...
TTCTGGAGAAAGAATTCCTCTAACAATAGCCGATAGTGATGAGAATAAAGGCTTAATTAGATTTATATTTCAAGTCGTAGGAAAGACTACAGCAAAAATGTCAATGCTGAACATAGGAGAAAGCATTCTGGATATTTTGGGTCCGCTAGGAACCCCAAGCAAAATTAAAAACTATGGTTCTGTTTTAATGATTGGCGGCGGGGTTGGAATTGCAGCTCTTTACCCCATAATAAAAGCACTCAAAATAGAAAATAATCGAGTAATTACAATTCTGGGGGGCAGAACTTCTGATCACGTTATAATGAAGGATGAATGTGCGAAATACTCCGATAAATTAATAATAACAACTGATGACGGATCTGAAGGCACTAAAGGGGTTGTAACCGATGCAATAAGAGCTCTCATTAAAAATGGAGAAAATTTTGACTATTCATGGTGTATTGGCCCAACAATAATGATGAAATACTGCTCATTAACAGCCAAAGAAATTAATCTCCCAATCTATGTTTCTTTAAATTCCTTAATGGTGGATGGAACAGGAATGTGTGGCTGTTGCCGTGTTTCCATTGATAGCAAAATTCTCTTCACCTGTGTAGATGGACCTGAGTTTGACGGCCAAAAAGTCGATTGGAATGAACTAATGAATAGGCTTAAGCAATATAAAACAGAAGAAAATAAATCCTCTGAAAAATACTTATCAGAAGTAGGTGAACATCCTTGGCTTTAGATTTTTCAAAAGATAAAACCCCCATAAAAGAACAGGATCCCAATTTAAGAATAAAGAATTTTGAAGAAGTTTGTCTGGGATATTCATTGCATGAAGGGATGTTAGAAGCAACAAGGTGTATAAATTGTAAAACTAAACCTTGCGTTTCCGCTTGTCCTGTTTCTATAGACATTCCCACTTTTATAAAACAAATCAAAGAGAACGATTTAAAGGCTGCTGCTACTACGATAGATAAATACACAAATTTACCTGCAGTATGCGGGCGAGTTTGCCCTCAAGAATCACAATGTGAAGGTGTTTGTACTGTTGGCAAAATAAAGGGTTTCCAACCAGTAGCAATTGGGAAGCTTGAACGACTAGTGGCGGATTGGAAATATACTAATAAAAAAACATCTAAAAGTGAAAATATAAAAAATTCTTTTAAAAAAGGAAACGTGGCAGTAATAGGTTCCGGCCCTTCAGGGTTAACAGTTGCAGGTGATTTGGCAAAACTTGGCTATAAAGTAATAGTTTTTGAAGCACTTCATTCCGCGGGAGGTGTTTTAACATATGGCATACCAGAATTTAGATTGCCCCAAAAAATTGTAGAAACTGAAATCTCTGCAATGAGAAAACTTGGCGTGAAAATAGAATGTAATGTATTGGTCGGTAAAACAATTACAATGCAAGAAATAATGCAAAAATTTGACGCTTGCTACATATCCGTGGGGGCAGGCACTCCCCTTTTTCAAGGGATCAAAGGGACTAATCTGAATGGGATATACTCAGCAAGTGAATATTTAACCAGAATAAATCTTATGCATAGTTATAAATTTCCTCTTTACGATACTCCTGTAAAAATGGTTAAAAACGTCGCAGTTATAGGAGGAGGAAACGTTGCAATGGACGCGGCACGTTGTGCCAAAAGGCTTGGAGCAAAGAACGTTACTGTATTCTATCGCCGTACGCTTGATGAATTGCCGGCTCGAATTGAAGAATACTTTCATGCCGTTGAAGAAGGAATACGCTTTAGCTGGCTCACTAATCCAATAGAATATTCTGACAATGGGAAGGGAGAGGTTGCTTCCATTAAATGCATTAGAATGGAACTTGGGACGCCGGATGAATCCGGACGGAGAAGACCTATCCCAATCAAAGATAGTGAGTTCTCTCTCAAAGTAGACTGTGTGATTGAGGCAATTGGTCAAGGAGCAAATAAGGTCCTTTTAGACACCTTCCCTGAGTTGGAGTTAAATAAAAAAGGCTATATTAAAGCTGATCCGAAAACTGGAGCTACATCTGTCCAAGGAGTATATGCGGGTGGGGATATTGTAACGGGAGCAGCTACTGTTATTCTTGCCATGGGTGCTGGTAAAACTGCAGCTATTGCGATAGATGAATATATTAAAAACAAAAAAACTAATAAATAGTCTGATTAAATAAAAATAGGAGTGAGATGCCAGACTGCAATCACTCCTATTTTTATTTTAAATTGCTTCTATACTTTTTATGCCATAAACATGGCAACATCATCCTCAACCGTACCAATTCCAGCTATACCAAAGTTTTCGATTAACACTTTAGCCACGTTGGCAGATAAAAATCCAGGAAGCGTAGGACCAAGGTGTATATTTTTAACTCCAAGATATAGAAGGGCCAGTAAGACGATGACAGCTTTCTGTTCATACCAAGCAATATTATACGCGATAGGAAGTTTGTTCACATCATCAAGCCCGAATACTTCTTTTAGTTTTAAGGCTATTAGTGCAAGAGAATAGGAATCATTGCACTGTCCAGCATCGAGGACTCTGGGAATACCTCCGATATCGCCAAGATCAAGTTTATTATAACGATATTTTGCACAACCGGCAGTAAGAATTATTGTGTCTTTAGGTAGTTTATTTGCAAAATCTGTATAGTATTCTCTTGATTTCATTCTGCCATCACAGCCAGCCATAACAAAAAACTTCTTAATAGCACCAGATTTAACTGCTTCAACTACTTTATCCGCTACAGCAAAAACCTGGTTATGGGCAAACCCACCAACGATGTGTCCTGTTTCTATTTCTTTCGGGGCCGGCAAGGTTTTAGCCATTTTAATAATTGCAGAAAAATCTTTTTTCCCAGAAACATCTGTAAGAATATGTTCGCATCCTGGGAATCCTGCGGACCCTGTTGTGAAGATTCGTTTTTTAACCTCTTCTTTTTTTGGAGGAACTATACAATTTGTTGTAAAAAGAATAGGACCATTAAAAGATTCAAATTCTGAAACCTGCTGCCACCATGAACCTCCATAATTGCCTGCGAAGTTATCATATTTCTTAAAAGCCGGATAATAATGAGCAGGTAACATTTCACCGTGAGTATATACATCTACTCCTGTACCAGTTGTTTGCTCTAACAATTGCTCTAAATCAGTAAGGTCATGACCTGAAATTAGAATGGCAGGGTTTTTTCTTACCCCAATGTTAACATTAGTAATCTCAGGATTACCATATTTAGAGGTATTAGCCTCATCAAGTAAAGCCATTGCTTTTACACCATATTCACCTGTTTTAAGTGTTAAAGCTACAAGTTCATCTACACCTAAGTTGTCATCTATAGTCGCCGCGAGTGCTTCGTATATGAAAGAATTTATTGAAAGATCTTCTTTACCTATATTAAGAGCATGTTCCAAATATGCGGCCATACCCTTTAATCCATAAATCACAAGTTCTCTTAAGGAACGAACATCTTCATTCTCAGTAGCCAGGACGCCTACAGTTGTTGCTTTTTTCAACATGGACTCTTTTGTATCTGACTCAAAAAGAGCTGAATCATGCAATTTATCACTTTGCACCTTATCTCTTAATGTGTTTCTAAGTAATAACATTTTTGTAATTTGTCTTTCTATCGCCTCTGAATCAAAGTTAGCGTTTGTAATGGTCATGAAAAGACTTCTTAGAACTTCATGATTTGTCTCAGGAATGTCTGCTGTTACGACTTGGCCTTTTACAACTATATCAGAAACTCCTTTTAAGGTATAAATCAATAAATCTTGAAGATTTGCAACCTCCTCGTTTTTTCCGCAAACCCCGGTCACTGTGCAACCTTTATTCATTACGGTCTCTTGACACTGATAACAAAACATACTCATAAAAATTCTCCTCTCTTTGGATTATTTTAAATTACTGTGCTTTTGCTATTTTTATCCCGAAGTTTAAGGCTTCACTCTTTACATTTTCATCAGGATTCCAATTATTTTTCAATCCGTCTTCATCAATTAAAGTAAACCCTGCATCTCGCATCGACTCAGAAATGACTTTTGTAGCCTCCCCACTCCATCCGTAACATCCAAATGCAGCAGCTTTCTTATTTTTAAATTTAAGACTCTTCATTAGCTGTATAAAACCAGCTACTTTATGAAGTACGTTGTTCCCTACAGTGGGGGAGCCTATGAGCACCGTTTTTGACTTAAATACCTCTGTAATCAAATCGTTGCTGTCATTCTTTGCCAAATTAAAGAGCTTGACAGTAACATCTTTATCTACGGATTCTATCCCTTCAGCTATTTTCTCTGCCAAGGTTTTAGTGGCACCCCACATTGTTTCATATATGATAGTTATTTGATTCTCTTGATAATTGTCTGACCACTTAGAATAAAGATCCACTATTTGCATTGGATTTTCTCTCCAAATAACACCGTGGCTTGTCGCAATAATATCTATGTCCAAATTTAAAGATAAAATTTCACTTAGTTTTCTTTTTAGAATTGGGCTAAAGGGAGCCAAAATATTTGCATAATATTTTATTGCCTCGCCATTTAACTCACATTGGTCAACCAGATCGTTATAAAGTTTTTCTGTCGCATAATGCTGTCCAAATGCATCATTACTAAATAAGATGTTGTCCCTAGTAAGATAAGTTGCCATGCTATCAGGCCAATGCAACATAGACATTTCTACAAATATTAATTCCTTGCCGTTTCCTATATCTAACTTATCTCCAGTTTTAACTATATTAAAATTCCAATCTTGGTGATATTGTCCTTTAAGCGATTTCACTGCGTTCGCAGTGCAATATATCGGTTTATCTGGAATCAATTTCATTAATTCCGGGAGAGCACCGCTATGGTCAACTTCACCGTGATTTATAACAATATAGTCGATATCTTCAAGATTAATTTCTTTTTGTAAATTGGAAACGAACTCCTCTGCAAAAGGCTGCCATACTGTATCTATTAATACTGTTTTCTCTTCTTCTATAAGATAGGAATTGTATGTTGATCCTTTATGTGTCGAATAGTCGTCACCATGAAATTTAAGAAGTTCCCAGTCTACCTTGCCAACCCAAGAAACATTATTTTTAATCAGTTTTTTCACTATAGTTCACACCTTCCTTATTTTATTTTCTACAATTTTTTATTCTAAAAATACATAATATAAAAATAACATAACAAAAAAAAATAATACATCGGTACAATATGCATTTTTTTGTATTTACTTTAACTTATTAATTTTCTCGAATGTAGCTAAGATTTTATTTACACCTTTTTTCGTATTATCTTCATCTAAAACCGAAAACTCCATGGGACAAATCCCATCTCCCTTTCTATTTTTTATATTTGGAGACAAAATATCCCAACTTCTGGGGACATTCTTTTCTTTTAAAAATCTTGCTGCGGGGACACTTATTACTTCTGCAAAAACTTCTCTTACTCCCGCAGAAACACATATCATTGCTGCTGCCTTTCCTATAACTTTATCTACTACGATAGATTCTCGCAAATTTTTCTTTCTTTTTTTATAAATAGTGATTAAAGGGGAAATGCCTCTTCCCTTTTCTTCATCGACTATCTCATTGTTTTTTATTAAGATACAGTCACTTACCCCTGAAGTAATATTATTGCGAACTTGCTCAAGCAGAAGCGGGGATAAGGATAAAGAATCTTTTTCTTGAATTCCAGTAAATTTATTTATCTTTATTTCAATCAGTTTTGCCAAAAAAGGCACTGTAATTAACTGAATTATTATTCCAGGTATTCCTTTTAAAACTGAATAGATAGCTGTTAAAATAACTAATTCTCCATTTTTAAAACTTAATAAAAAAGCGAGCAAACACCCATTAGCGATCCTACCCAACATTACTGAAAGAGATAGAGATAAATAAATTGAAGATTGCCTAACTCTATAAGTCCAACCACTAACAAAACCCAATATGGCCAGTTCACATATTAACACCGGAAGCATTGGAAATGCAGAAGGCATTCCTGTTAACACACTAGATAAAACCGGTGTTATAATCCCACAAAGAAGCCCATATAATGGCCCGCACGTTAAACCACAAACAAGTACAGGGAAATGCATGGGCAAAAGGAATACACCTCTTAGACCAAAGGCATGTCCCAAGAGATATGGAATCAGCACACCCAATGCTATTAACATGCCAGATAAGACTTTGATGTTTGTTTTATTGTTCAATTTTACGATCCCTTATAGATAATATATTCTTATGCTTACATTCTTTTATTCTTAAACACATCTCAAACTACCCCTATTACTTTGCTTAATTCAAAAATAAACATCCAGTTAAATAATAGAGATATTTACGAGATTAAAGTTAATGCGGCCGTTTAGTTTCTAACAGCCGCATTAACACTGTCTAATAATTCTATTGATACAAAACTACTCTTCCTTACCCTCTTCTTCTCTTTCACTGGCAACTTGCTCAATTATCTTTTTTGAAACATCTGCAGGGACTTCTTCATAATGTGAATGTTCCATAAAAAATGTCCCCCTACCTGACGTCATTGAACGTAATATTATCGCGTATCTAAACAATTCGGAGAGAGGACACTGTGCTTTTACTACTTGTAATTTGCCTTCTCCGTCTATTCCCATAATACGTCCTCTACGGCTGTTAAAATCCCCCATAACGTCACCCAAACACTCTTCAGGAACAGTTACTTCTACATTCATTATCGGTTCAATCAAAATAGGCATCGCTGTTTCCATACACTTTTTAAAAGCCAAAGATGCGGCTATTTTGAAAGCCATTTCTGAAGAGTCGACTTCATGGTATGAACCATCATATATTGCACAAGCAAAGTCTGTAGCAGGGAATCCAGCCAAGTAACCTTTTTGGGCGGCCTCTCTTAGTCCCTTTTCTGCCGCTGGAATATAGTTTTTTGGGACAACTCCGCCAACGACTCTATCTATAAATTCAATGCCAGCGTTCTTTTCCAGTGGAGAGAGTTCAAACCATACATCTCCATACTGGCCGCGACCTCCTGACTGTTTCTTATGCTTCCCCTGTCCCGTCGCCTTTTTCCTTATTGTTTCGCGGTAAGGGACTTTAGGAGTACGTGTTTCAAGCTCGACCTTGTATCTTTCTTTAATTTTTGCAAGAACAATGTCTATATGCATATCTCCCATACCAGAAAGCACATCGTCACCTGTTTCTGGATTTTTATCAAAAGATATTGTGCGATCCTCTTTTAACATCCTTGATATTGCGTTGCCTAGCTTATCTTCATCGGCTCGGCTCTTTGGCATAACTGCAACGCTGTAAACAGGTTTGGGAAATTGAATTTTTCTGAACTGCAGATGAGATCCCTTTATACCCAAGGTATCTCCTGCTGTTGTGCTTTCTAATTTTGGTATAGCAATTATATCTCCCAAAATTATTTCTTTTATTTCGTTATTTTCTTTACCCATCATTTGACGGAATGAACCAACGCGTTCACTCTCATCTTGAGTAATATTATGGATTAATTGATCGCTTTTAAGTCGTCCTGAAAAGACTTTTACAAAAGATAGTTTCCCAACGTAAGGATCAATCATTACTTTAAAAACAAAACCTAAGAATGCCTCGTTTTCATCAGGTGGGATGTTAACTAACTCTTCTCCTTTTAGTGCCGCACGATTAAGCATATCTTTCGGAGAAGGCATATAATATACAAGCATATTCATAAGTTGAACTACACCTATATTTGCTGTAGCTGAGCCTGGTATAATTGGGTATATTGCCCTTGAACAAACTGCTTTCCTTAAAACATCTCTAATTTCATCCGGTGAAATATCTTCTCCTTCTAAATATCTCATAAGAAGATCATCGTCTGCTTCTACCACACGTTCTACAAGATCTTTGTGAGCAGCTGCTATTTCTTCAGCCATTTCAGCAGGAGCTTCAGTTTTTATAAATTCTTTGCTGCCATCACCTTTGTACATATAAGCTTGACCAGTACGCACATTTACTATGCCTTTAAAATTCTGTTCTTTTCCGATAGGGATATAAAGCGGGACAGCTTTATCAGATATGTTTTCTTGGATGTCCTTAACAGCACTATAAAAATCCGCATGCTCTCTATCCACTTTGTTTACAAAAAAAATTGCAGGGGTTTCAAAAGTTTCTGTAAAATTCCAAACGGCTTGTGTCTGTACCTCAACTCCGGCCGTTGCGTTGATAAGCACGATTGCCCCGTCTGCAACCCTCATAGCTGAACGTTGTTCGCCTACAAAATCAGCAAACCCGGGGGTATCTAATAAGTACATTGTTTTGTCTTTGTATGGAACAGTTGAAAGGGAGGTGCTTATAGAAATACCTCTTTTTTGTTCTTCCTGATCAAAATCTGAAACGGTGTTTTTATCCTCTATTTTCCCCATGCGAGAAATTAACTCCGCGTTATACAAAATTGCTTCATTAAGAGAGGTCTTTCCAGCGCCTCCGTGCGAAATAAGAGCTATACTACGAATATCTTCTGGCTTACGTGTCCCCATAATTTCACTCCTCCTGAAACTGTGTGTGTTTTTATATATAAATATAAATTGATTTATAAGTAAAAATTAAGTATACAGAATCTTTGGTGAAAAACAGTTACAACTTGTTGATAATAACCTTAATCTTGAATAATAGTCAATAATATATGATGAGTACTAGTTATTTTTCTACTTATTAAAGACAAATCTATTCTAAAGTTCTTTTAAGAATATCTATGACCTCTTGATGATCAGCAGAACCTCTTGTCTCACGCATAACAAGGCCCTGAAGATATTTTATTTTTGCTCCTTTTTTATCTTGTCCAGAGCGAACAACTTCCGCAGCTTCCGGCTCTGTTTCTATAATTTTATTAATAACTAACTGGAGATTGACTCCTGTAACTCGACCGGAATCACCGCCACAATCGTGTAAGGCTTTGTCTAGCCCCATATTCTTCTCTAACATGGCTGACATAACATCTTTTGCCAATGTATTAGAAATTTCCTTTTTATCTATTTTTTTTATAAGGGTTGCAAGATCTTTTGAAGCAATTGGAAAGTTTGATATATCTATTTTTTGATCCCTTAACACACGCAGAACTTCAGTACGTATCCAGTTTGAAGTCCTTGCGGCAGAAGCCCCATTTTTAACGCAGTCTTCAAAATAATCTGCTAGCTCTTTCTGTTCCGTAAGTAAAAGACTTTCCTCAAAAGATATCTTATATTTTTCTACGATTCTATTTCTCTTGTCCCAAGGCATCTCTGTCAGGGTATGGCGTATTTTTTCGACATATTCGATATCGGCATTAATAGGAGCCAAATCCATTTCAAGAAAATAGCGATAATCATTTGCATTTTCTTTCCCCCTCATAGAGCGGGTAACTCCCACTGCATCATCCCATAACCGTGTTTCTTGAATTAATGCTTCCCCCTCATCAAGGATTCTATTTTGCCTAGCGATTTCAAACTCTAAGGCTCTTTCAATAGACTTTAAGGAGTTAATGTTTTTGATTTCTACTCTCGTACCTAAACTTCCGTCGTCTTTTGATAGAGAAACGTTTACATCCACACGAAGTGATCCCGACTCCATTTCCCCATCAGAAACTTTTAAATAACGTGCCAGTTGACGAATTTGTGTTATGTATGCAACTGCCTCTGCTGAAGAATTTATCTCTGGTTTTGAAACTATTTCAGAGAGAGGCATGCCTCCCCTGTTATAGTCAACGAAAGAGTGTGAAGCACCGGAAAGACGACCGTCCGCAGTTTGATGTACTAGCTTGCCGGCATCCTCTTCTAAGTGAAGATGGTCCAAATGCACTCTTTTCTCTTTCCCTTCAACTAAAATATCTAAATATCCGCCCATAGCAATTGGATGATCATATTGAGTTACCTGATACGCTTTCGGTAAATCCGCGTAAAAATAATGTTTCCTATAAAATCTAGTCTGATCTTGTATGTTACAGTGAAGAGCCAGCCCTAGCTTCACCGCTTGTTCTACCGCTAGTTCATTTAAAAGTGGCAAAGTTCCAGGAACGGCCAGACATATCGGGCATACATTTGTATTGGGTATGGCTCCTACATAATCTGTCGAACAACTACAAAACAACTTGCTTCTTGTTTTAAGCTGCAAATGAATTTCAAGTCCTATTACAACTTGTCTTTTCATTAGTTCACCCCTTCATCTGATATTAGCTCAGCAACATAAGGAGAACCAATATTTTTTTCTATGATAGTTGCTATTGAGAGCAAAGTTCCATCTTCATACCTCGGGCAACAAAGTTGAACATTAGTAGGAACACCCTCTGGTGTAAATCCGACATTTAAACTTAACGCAGGAATACCTGCTAAGTTAGCAATACAAGTAAAAAAGGTTTTTAAATAACTTTGTGCATCTAACTCTTCTATTATCCCTTCTCTATTGGGCAATGTTGGACTTACAGGAGAGATAAGAACGTCAGCCTTTTGATATAGATTCATAAATTCCTCTACTATCAACTGACGCACTTTGGTCGCAGGGATATAGTACTCCTCGTAATAGCCTTGGGTGAGAAACGCTGTTCCAATAATAATTCTGTGTCGAACTTCTTCTCCAAAACCACTACTTCTACTTTTTTTATACATTTCAGAAAGATTCTTCCCATCTTCATGATAGCCATATCTCATTCCGTCGTAACACGCTAATTTCGAACTTGCATCTGAAAAAGCTACTATATTATAACAAGCCACCGCATATTTAAGGGCTATAGGAAGTTCGACCTCAAATACATCGGCCCCCTCCTCTATGCAAATTTTAACAGTTTGATCTATTGCCTCTAAAAGCTGCTTATCCACTAATTTTTTATCATAACCTGAAAGAATCGCAATTTTCTTGCCTTTTAATTCTTGTTTGCCTTTTCCCAAAAGAGAAAAAGATTGCCTATCAAAAGCATCGCACGTTGAGTCATTTGTGTCCGCCTTTGCCAAGACATCCATAACTGTAGCCATATCTTCTATACTTCTTGTAATTGGTCCTACTTGATCCAACGAAGATGCGTATCCAACCACCCCATACCTGCTAACCTGTCCATATGATGGCTTCATGCCATGCACTCCACAAAAAGCAGACGGCTGTCTTATTGAACCACCAGTATCAGTTCCCAAAGCTATAGGACAAAAGCCTGCAGCAACAGCAGCAGCACTTCCCCCCGAACTTCCGCCGGCGATAAATGATATGTTCCTAGGATTCTTCGTCCTTCCAAAAAACGAGGTTTCGGTTGTATCACCCATCGCAAATTCATCCATATTAGTTTTTCCTAAGAGCACTGCTCCTGCTTCTCTCATGTTCTTGACGGCTGTCGAATCGTATAATGGGACCCAGTTTTGTAACATCTTACTCCCGCATGTAGTTTTGATTCCCTCTGTACAAATATTATCTTTAACTAAAAATGGAACTCCGGCCAATAACCCAGGATTCTCCCCTCTAGCTATAACTGCATCGACTCTTGTGGCATCCGCTATAGCCTGTTCCTCAGATAAAGTTATTATTGAATTAAGGAACATATCATGCTTTTTTATATGTCCGATAAAGGAAGACAGAATCTCTTTCGCTGTCCATTTCTTATTAATTATTCCATCTGTAATCTCTTTAGCTGTAAGATTAATAAAATTAACACTACTCATCTATTTCTCCATTACTGCTGCTTTCTTCAAGAGCCATAATTCTCGGAACCCGGAAAAAGTCTCCTTCTGAAACCGGTGCCTTTTCTAAAAATGAATCCCTTCTATCCCATATTTGGGGGATATCTTCCCTTCTTTTAGGCAGAGAGTGCATTTCCCACTCAAAAGTGTTTACTTTTGTTAAATCCAAATCCCTCATGTCATCACACATATAAATTAATTCATTAATTTTATTCAAAACTTTCTGAAATTCTGCTTCCGACGGCAATTTGATTTTTGAAAGATCAAAAACTTCTATAAGTTTATCTTTTGTCATGACTATTTTTTTATTCACTGGGTTCCCTCCGTTTAGAAAAAACATTAAGCCTCTCCATAAATTCTTCTTCACTTAACACTGTAATTTTAAGAGCAACTGCTTTATCATACTTACTGCCAGGATTAGACCCAACTAGGATAAAATCCGTATTCTTACTTATGTTTTCTGTAGTCTGTCCACCATATTTCACTATACTCTCTGTCGCCTGAATTCGCGTCATTGAGGAAAGCGTTCCGGTTAACACAAATCTCTGTCCATACCAAGGAAGCTTTTCTCTGCCTTCAACATGTTCGGTTGCCTCTAAATTGACTCCTGCCATTCTTAATCTATCTATAACATCAGTATTGTGAGGTTCAGTAAAAAAGGAGCTTAGTGACTTTGCAATTATTGGTCCAATTCCGTCCATTTTTTCAAGTTTATTCTCGTCTTCGGCCGCCACTTTCATTAAGTTATCCAAAGACATAAATTTTTCTGCTAATACACGTGCCATTTTCTCCCCTACATTGCGAATTCCTAGGGCGTTTATTAGAGCATAAAGCGGCCTATTCTTTGAATTCTCTATTGATTTTAGTATATTGTGAGCAAGTTTTGTTTCAACTCTATCTAAAACAATTAGAGAGGGCTCATCGAGGGAGTAAATATCTGCAATATTTGCTATTTTTTTTGTTTCAACAAGCTGTGTTATTATTTTATCGCCTAATCCTTTTATATCCATTGCTTGCCTTGAGGCGAAGTGTACAATTCGCTCCTTAATTTGAGCTGCACAAGAAATATTTGTACACTTCAAAACAGATTCCCCCGGAAGTCGCAGGGTTCTCGCTCCACAAACCGGACAACTTTCAGGTAAAAAATAGGGTTTTGAATCACCTTTGCGTTTACTAAAATCTACACCTATTACTTGCGGAATTATTTCTCCAGCCTTATGTACCGTAACGGTATCTCCGATTCGTATATCTTTTCGATTTATCTCATCCTGATTATGTAGGTTGGCTCTTTGAACAATTGTTCCAGAAAGATGAAGTGGCTCAAATACTGCTGTGGGAGTAAGAGTTCCAGTTCTTCCTACCGTCACTTCAATATCTTTAATTAAAGTCTGTTTTTCTTCCGGTGCAAATTTATAGGCTATGGACCATCTTGGAGCTTTAGCCGTAACACCAAGTACATCTCTTAACTCTATATTATCCAGCTTTATTACCACACCATCAGTGTCAATCTTATGTAAAATTCTTTTGTCCGACCACATGTCCAGATACTGCATTATTTCCCCAAGATTTTTACAAAGCTGCTGTTCCCCCTGTATAGGTAAGCCTAACCTACTTAACTTGTCGAAGGTTTCCATTTGACTTTTTACCCCAATTTCTTGGGGGTCGATTATTTGATAAAGATATACCTTTAATTTTCTGGTCGCTGTTACTTTAGAGTCAAGCTGTCTTAAACTGCCTGCGGCTGCATTTCTTGGGTTTGCAAAAAGCGGTTCTCCTGCTTCTTCTCTAGCATCATTTAATAAAACAAAGTCTTCTTTGTCTATGCACACTTCTCCACGAACCTCTAAGCGTCCTTTGATCAATTCAGACAGTTTAAGGGGCAATGTCCTTACGGTTTTTAAATTATCAGTTACATCCTCTCCTACAGACCCATTTCCTCTGGTAGCTCCACTGACAAACAACCCATCTATGTATACTAAGGATATTGCAACACCATCTATTTTGGGTTCGCATGTTACCTTTGGAGATGTTAAGCTTAACATTTTTTCTAATCGCTCATAAAAACTTATTACCTCTTCCTGATTAAATGCGTTGTCTAAACTCATCATAGGGATCTCGTGTTTTACTTTGACAAAACCCACTCTTGGCTCTCCGCCAATCCTGTGCGTAGGAGAATCAGGGGTAATAAGGTCTGGATAGGCCTCTTCTATGTTTTGTAGCTCTCTGAATAGCTTGTCGTATTCCCTGTCTGATATTTCCGGGTTATCTTTTTCATAGTAGAGCTGAGCATGCCGATTAAGCTGCTCTCTAAGGAAATCCGCTCTCTTTTTATGGATATTAGACTCACCCATTTTTTTATTATTCCCTTGGCTTCATTGTAGGAAATAGGATTACATCTTTAATGCTCTTAGAGTCAGTTAAAAGCATAACCAGTCGATCTATACCTATTCCCATTCCAGCTGTTGGAGGTAATCCGTATTCAAGTGCATTAACAAAATCCTCGTCAAACGGATGAGTCTCATCTTCTCCTTCTTCTTTTTTCTTAGCTTGATCTTCGAATCTTGTTTTTTGATCAATAGGGTCATTAAGCTCATTAAATGCATTTGCCAACTCCCATGAATTTACGAATAGTTCAAAACGATCAGTGAGATTGATATTGTCTTTATTTCTTTTTGCGAGAGGAGAAATTACTGTGGGATAGCCAGTCACAAATGTTGGTTGAATTAGTTTCTCTTCTACAAATGTTTCAAAGAACATCGGGAGAATATCATAACGAGTATTGTGTTCTTTAACATCAAATCCCTTTAAAGCGGCTTGCTTTCTTGCTTCTTCATCAGTTATTGTTGAGAAATCCAAATCTGTATATTCTTTTACAAGTTCCGTCATAGACACTCTACGGAAAGGTGGGTTTAAATCAATCTCTGTGTCTTGGTAATTTATTATTCGACCACCAAGTACATCTGCGCATCTCACAAATATTTCTTCAGCCAACTCCATCATATTTTCGTAATTGCAGTAGGGCCAATATATCTCTATTGAGGTAAATTCTGGGTTATGCTTTATCCCCATACCTTCATTACGAAACTGTGGTCCCATCTCGTAGACCCTTCCCATCATTCCAACAACCAAACGTTTTAAGTAAAGTTCCGGTGCTATTCTTAGGAACATCTCCATGTCTAGCGTATTGTGGTGCGTGATAAAGGGACGTGCATTAGCTCCTCCAGCAATAGTTGAAAGGATGGGCGTATGAACTTCAAGTGTATCGTGTTCATCCAAAACCTTGCGTATTGTCTGGACTATCTTCGTCCTCTTTCGAAACGTATCACGTACTTCCGGGTTTGCAAGTAAATCGGCATAACGTTGGCGGTAGCGGATTTCAGTATCCTTTAAACCATGCCATTTCTCAGGCATAGGACGAAGTGCTTTAGATAGAATTCTAAAATCTTTAACTGACAAAGTTAGCTCCCCACGCTGTGTACGAAAGGCAACCCCCTCTATTCCAAGAAAGTCCCCTGCATCTACCCATTTTTTAAAAAAAGAGTATTTTTCTTCTCCCAACATGTCAAATTGAAAACAAAGCTGAATCTTGCTTTCGCCATCATCAAAAGAAGCAAAAGCAGTCTTACCATGACGACGAAGCAACATTACACGTCCTGCTGTTTTTAAAATATCATCTGACCATTCTTCTTCTTTTAGAGAATCATAACTACTTCTAATATATTTTAATGAATCCTTTACTTCCCAATAATTTTGCTCAAAAGGGTCGTACCCGGTTTCTTCACGCAATCTTGCCAACTTATCTTTGCGCTGACGAAATATCTCTTCTTCAGGCAACATGTTTTGTTGTTTTACTTGAGACTCACTTTTTGTTTTCTCTGACATTAAAACCACGTCCTCTTTCTACTTAAATAGTTCTTTTTTTATAAAAACTCACCTATAACACCGTGCGGAAACTTGTCTTTTGTAAATTCTAATTTGGGTCCAGAAGAAAGTTCCTCCCAGTTTAAAAGTAGTTCTTCCATTTCACTCCATGTTCGTGCAAGAGCACCTCTTCTACGTATCTGTGTTGCTCCTTGAAACCCTTTGAACAATGCTGCAAGCATCCTGCGTGAAATCATAAGTGCCAATGCCTGTCCTTCGGTATTATAAACGCTACGCCCTAATTCAAGAAGAAGCTTTGCCTGCGCATCTAAATCAGGATTAGTTAAGCAGTCTTGAACACAATATCCAAGCATTTTTAATGTTTTGGGTATTAAAAAAACATCACGCAATGCACCTCTTGCTGCAAGCACTGCGGTACAACCAGCTTTTAGATAATCCATCATAATCTCAGGTGTATAACAATCTCCACTTCCACCAATAAAACCGGGGAATTTCAGAGCAACTTTTTCAACTTCTTGCAATGAAGCTTGTCCTTCATATCTTTGCGATGCTGTTCTGCCATGTACAATAATAAAGTCCGCTCCCGCTGAAAAGAGATTATCACAAAAATCAATAGTCGTTATCTCTCTTTGTTGTGGAATTATTCTAATTTTTGACCAGATAGGAATCCCTAATGTCTTTAATCTTTTTATTATCTTATATGATTCTAAAGGGTTTTCTAGTAACTTAGAGCCACACCCTTTTTTTGTTACTTTAGGCATTGGACAAGCCATATTTATTTGTATAGCTTCGAATTTTCTAATATTTAATGCTATTTCTGCACCGCGTATAATTTCTTCTGAATTAGATGCAAAAAGCTGTAGTACGACAGGACGTTCGCTTTCTATACCATTCAAAAGTTCCCTTGTTTTGCGACCTCCCCTATAAAGCCCTACTGCACTTACCATTTCTGTATGAACCAAACCGGCTCCTAAGTTTTTATGGAAATTACGAAGCGACGCAAACGTTATTCCGGCCAGCGGAGCGAGCCACACCGGATTATCTACTGTTACCCCTCCTATTTTCTTTGGAAATCTGTTGGGAAGATTGTCAATTAACTTTTTATTTATTTTATCTTGCAAAACAATGTCACCATCTTTGATTAACTGTTCCTTTCGTAGATAATCCTCATTCCCTCAAGAGATAACCACGGATCGACTTCCGTTACTATCTTAGAATGAAATGCCAATATTTCTGCATGCCCTCCTGTGGCCACAACTTTGCATGGGGCTCCCAACTCCTTAAAAACCCCTTCTATTAATGTATCGACCATGCCTACTGTTCCATACACAATTCCAGATTGTATAGCTTCTATCGTGCTTTTGCCAATATAGTTATCTGGTGCTTTAAGTACTATCTGCGGTAGTTTGGCTGTATGTGAGAATAAAGCTTCCATTCCCAATTCCATACCGGGAGAAATAATACCACCTATATACTCGCCTTGTTGCGAAATAATATCTAAAGTTATGGCTGTGCCTAAATCTACTATAACAAGAGGGTAGCCATATTTTTCAATCCCTGCTACCGAATTTAATTTTCTATCTGCTCCTACCTCTGCCGGGTTTTTCATATTTATTTTCAACCCAGTATTTAAAGATGCATTGACCTTCATACATGGTACACCTATGTATTGTTTAACTCCTTCAATGAACATTTCATCAAGAGAAGGAACTACGCTTGCATAAATGGCGGCTGTAATATCCTTTTTTCTTATTGAAGATGAGTTCAATAATTCTAATATCATAATTCCTACTTCATCCGTTGTCCTTTTTTTAGATGTAAGACGCCATTGTTCTATTAATTTTTTCTCAGAAAAAACACCCGCTACAGTATTTGTGTTGCCAATGTCGAGAACGAGTAACATAGGAATACCTCCATAAGTAAAAAACATATAAGTAACATAAAGCTTAATTATATAACAAATTATATTTATTTATATTTCAAGGATTCGACCATTTTATAACACCTAAATCAATAATAAAAAAGTTGATGCAAGTATCACCCCAATAAATAAACTTTTTTTGGGCGACATTCCTGATGCAAATGCTGTTGCCGTAACTATAATAAAAACAGAGGTAAAGATTAATGGCAATGTAGAAATAATTGACCAAGGAAAAACTTTCGCGAAAATATTTGAGAATATATTCCATGCTTCTAAAACACATTCTGCAGGTGCTGCCAAAACTTTAGCAAAAGGAAGGTCTATGAGCAAGGGAATTGAGACCAGGATTATTATAGGAAATAAAATGGCGAACAGCGGAACTGCAATAATATTGATTAAAGTTCCTGCTAAAGGCACCTCTTGAAATGAAATTGATACTAAAGGCGCCGTAACGAACCAGACTAAAATAGACGGGATGCATATTCTAGACAAATTAAACCACTTAACGTTTATAACAGACGAAAGAAAGATTGTTGCAAGCATAGAAAGGCGCCAACTTATGTCATAAAATGACCACGGATTAAAAAGCAACATCAATATCCCGGCTATGGCTACGCTATTAAACGCATTTTTCGGTTTACCCAATAATAATCCTATAAGAAATATCTGTAACATAAGTGCTGCCCTTACTGCTCCCGGCGGAAGACCTGTTAATAAAACTGCTCCCCATATAAGTAATGTAGTTCCAATGATTTTTTTCTTTCCTCTACGTAAAAATAACGTAGAAATTAATGCAAGTAGACCAATGTGAAATCCTGAAACCGCTAATAAATGAGATGTTCCAACTTTTCTGTGTATTTCAGAAAGAGCCTTATCTTTTTCTCCAACTGTGAGCGCGAGCATATATGCACTTAAATTTGTTGGGAGTTTATCCTTGATAATTTCTCTTAAATAATTTCTCCACCTATAAACACCAGACGGAGGAGAAATTTCAGCAAGTTCTAAGATTACAATTTTTTTAATAGCACCTTTAGAACGCCAAAAAAGATTCTCGTCAAATTTTTTCTTATTTTGTCCGGCTCCTTTAAAGTCAAACAAAGCTCCTCTTACTACGACTCTAGATCCTTCTTCAGGAGCTAAAGAACCATGTGTATAAGCAACCAACTTGCCACATTTGGTTTTTATTAGTATTGCCTTTGATTTGCCCCACTGTCGATTAATGAGCACCTTGCCTGTCGTTTCAATAGTAGAAGGCAATATATTTTTTTTGTTTATTTGCAATAAAGAGTAAAATGAAAAAAGAAAAGAAAGTGTTAACAGAAAAATAAACATTGTAATTCTATCAGATGACATTTTTTTCTCTCCTGCTAACATCCAAGAAGCTCCAAACAAAATTGAAGCAAAAAGAGCGTAGAAGATTGAATAATTGCGACTGTTCAAAAAAAGAGCACAGCAAAGTACTAATAAAACAACGTAAGCTGGTGCAGTCGCTATAGGGCTTTGATTATTTGATGGCTGTAACAAAATCTTTTAATCCATCGTACTTTTTTGCTCCTATTCCTTTTATAAGCATTAAATCCTCTATCCTAGAAAAACTACCCTTCGTTTCTCTGTAAGCAATTATAGATTGAGCCGTTTTGGGGCCGACACCAGGTAACGACTCAAGCTCATTTTGTGTGGCAGTATTGACATTAATCAGAGACTTGTTGACATTTCCGTAACCACCCGGTACAACATTCCCCATGTTAGTATGAGTAGAAGGCGTTGGTGATGATTGTCCATCTAAAACCTCTCCCTTACGTGGAAAATGCATATGCACTCCATCTCCCAAAGAAGCTGCGAGATTGACCGCCTCTTTGTTCGCCTCATTAGCAAACCCTCCTGCTACTTCTAGTGCCTGATACACACGAGAATCAAATGGAACATGATAAACGCCTGGATTTTTTACAGCTCCAGTCAAATAGACAACCCATATTTTTTCTTCTTCAGGAGATTCAACAACTATTTTCGATGCACGTGAAGATTGATTAACCACAGAAGTATTATTACTCGTAACATCTATCGTGTCCTCCATAGTAATGGTACGTGAAGACATCTTTTCTTCCGTTTCTTGACCAAAACGTCCCTTAAACGAGTATAGCAATGCTGCCGCAAGCAAAAAACAAACTATGCTCGTTATGACTAATACATTCTTGTTCTTTTCTGAATTATGCATTATGCCCCTCCGATTTTAGATGCGTTCTCCTTCAAGAGACCAGTTATTTGCTTTCGTGATTTTAGCTCTGATGAACTGACCTATCTCATCTTCCGGCGCTTTTATAATTACGACTTTATCTGTCATAGTCCTTCCTTGGAGATATCCCTCTCCTCTTGGTGCAATACCATCGAGAAGTATTTCATATTCTCCGCCGACATATTCTTCATTTAACTCTCTTGATATTACAGTTTGTGCGTTATTTATTTCATTCAATCTTCTAATTTTTACTTCTTTTTCCACATGATTACTCATATTTGCAGCTAGTGTCCCTTCACGTGGAGAATAAGCCGCCGTGTGTACAACATCGTAGCGCACCTCTTTAAGAATATTATAAGACTCATTAAAATCGTCTTCAGTCTCTCCGGGGAACCCAACAATAAGATCTGTTGTAAGGCTAACCTCTGCAAGTGACTCTCTTATTTTTTTCACTAGAGTTAAATACTGTTCTACAGTATATCCTCTATGCATCATTTTCAATATTTTATCGCTACCAGATTGAATGGGAAGATTTATTGAAGGACATATCACGGAAGAGTCTTGCATCACATCCAATATCTCTTTATCAAAATCTTTGGGGTGTGATGTAGTAAAACGTAAGCGTTTTAAACCGTTTAGCATAGATATCTCTTTTAATAGTGAGGCGAAACTGAATAACCCTTCCCTGTCTTTTCCATACGCATCAACATTTTGCCCTAAAAGTGTTACCTCCGTTACTCCCATGTCAATTAAGGCCCTTATTTCTTCTGTAATACTCTTATGTTCACGCGACTGTAAACGACCCCTTACATATGGAACGATACAATAGGAGCAAAACCTATCACAGCCATATGTAATTGTTACATATGCCTTATAAGGATTTATTCGTTCTTTTGGCACAATTTCAAGGTCAATGAGCTCACGAGGATCATTATCCATAAGAAAACGTGTTTTTCCGGCTCTTATTACATCCTCAATCTTATCAGGGACAAGTCCAAGATGCCTTGGCCCTGAGACAAGTTTTATACAACGAAATTTTTTTGCCAAATCAACGCCTATCCTCTGGGCCATGCATCCCACAAGTATCACGATAGGAGAGCCGTTAGCTCTGAACCTTAAGTCATATCGCCCTATTGTGCTTATCACCTTATGTTCAGCTTTTTCGCGGATACTACAAGTAACCAATATAATTACATCAGCTTCTTCTTCAGGACACTCAACCCATTTTTTATATATCATGGCTGTGCGCAAACGATCTGCATCGTAATCGTTCATTTGGCAGCCGAAAACTCTAATAGCAAATCTTGACAAAGTAGTATCTCCTTTTCTTGTAATTAAAATATTATATGTGTTTACTGTAAAATTTACCACTGAAGCTACTAAGGGTATAATAAACTCATTGCATTTTTTTTGACATAAGGGGAGGTGCCGAAAGTAAAATTTTATTTTAATTTAATTTTCATAGTATTATTGCTTTGCATATTTCCTCTTTCCGCAATTGCAAACATTCAAGAAGAAGGTCTGCTACCCAAAATAGAAGGATGGAAAAATGAAGATTTGCGTATTTCAAAACTTGAGGCCGTTTCTGGCAATAAGGGGATTTGGCTGGAAAGAGAATATAAAAATCCAGACGGAAAAATATTTTACGCGACTAGAATCGATGGCAACGGAGTAAAGAGTTGGGACATCAATGAGGAGATTACAGCTGTTACAAGCGATGGTCCCATAGGCAGTGGCGCTACTTACAAAATAGTTAAACTGTATGTAAAACAATTTCCAAATAACACACACAAAACAAACTACACCGTATATACTGCAGCCGTAAACTATCATCCCTTGACAGGAATTAGCATCGTAACCAAACTTAATTTAAAATCAACATTGACCCTTGAAACAAAAAATGCAACGGAAGCCGAATTAATTAAAGCAGCTTCAACAATTATCGAAAATATGAAATAAAAAAACCCGGCTATGCCGGGTTTTACATTTTAGTGGTGGGCCCACCAGGACTTGAACCTGAAACCATCCGGTTATGAGCCGGGAGCTCTGCCAATTGAGCTATAGGCCCGTATTTTAACTATACGCTATCGCAGAGACAGGACAACTGTCAATTGCTTCTTTTACTAAAGGAGTGTAGTCCTGAGAGATAACATAGGCGAGTCCCTTTTCATCATCTAAAGCAAAATTCTCCGGACAAACGTGAGAACAGACCCCACAACCTATACAATCGTTTAAGTTAATTCTTATTATCATCAGTAACCTACCGTCCTTACAGCGAAGAATTTTACGCTAAAATTTCTATTACGTCAACTTATTTCCTATTTTTTAAACTTATTGTCTGTAACTGTCAAGCTTGCATTGTCATTATCTTGTTTCAAGGTTAACAATGAATAATACTCAGGAACAGCTTTTTTCTTTGGCTCTTGTGAAGCAATAAAAACGCCTACTCCTACCACTTCTGCACGAAATTGCTTTGCCATGAGCAACATCCCGGCCGCTGTACTGCCACCACGCATAAAATCATCTACAATTAGGACTCGGCTACCTGTAGTTAGTAATCTTGTCCCCATGTACATGGTTCTCACATCGCCATTCCCAGTGGGATAGTGAACCGCAACTGCAGCACCGTCACTCGGTCTATTTCTGAATCGACAAACTGCTAATGGGACTCCAAGTGCGTATGCTGCGAACATGGCTATTGGTATACCTTTTACTTCAGATGTCATTACTACATCAGGGGCTCTGTCTACAAACATTGATGCCATTGCGTATCCAAGTGGAAGAGCTCTTTCAGGATTAAAAATCATATCACTATAATAAATTAGCCCTCCCGGTAAATTTCTATCAGGATTTGTAAGTTCTTTCGCCATTTCACTTAATATCTCAGTCTTATACTCTTTTGTACATAGAGGTATAAACCTTGCTCCACCGCTGCGACCTCTCTCTACTTGCATCTGGCCAAAACCTTCTGCATTCATCGCAGAGTTAATAACCTCTACATCATCACTGATTACAGTCTTAGAGACGTTAAATTCATTTGCAAGCTGTGTTAGTGAAACAAGCTTAGAAGGACAAAGCATGAATTTAGAGGCAAGCCTTACTAGTCTCTCTGTTCTTTGACCTCTCATCATAATCACTCCAATATGTTTATTTGTTTGACCCAATATTCATTCTTAAATTTATTCTGTGCAAGCTTTGTTTTATGTAAGTTTTTGTAGAGAGCGAAAAAAGCGCTTCCGCTCCCGCTAAGCCCCCAAGCTAACGCATCTGAGTCTTCCGCAATTTTTTGTGCTCGGTCATACTCTTGATGTTCTTCTAAAATGGGTTCAAAGAAATCATTAGGTAGCAGCCCAATTTTTTCTCCACGTTTTAAACGACCTAAAATGGTGGATACTTCCTGATTTGCCTTAATTTTATCAGAGAAATTCCCTTGCCAATAAGTATCAACTTTTGAATATGCTTCTACTGTTGAAATCTCCCATTTAGGAAATACCAATAGTGATACAAAATCAAGGTCATGGTTAATATCTTCTATTTTTTCTCCTATTCCTCTAACTTCGGCCATATCACTTTCTCCGCACAGAAAAGGAATATCAGACCCTAGTTTTGAAATTTCGATATTACTTGTTTTTAATCCGTAATATTTCTTGAGAAGCAAAATCAATGCCGCTGCATTACCGCTTCCTCCACCTATTCCGCTTCCTATCGGCATGTTTTTTTCCAATTCTAATTGTAATGGAGGAATTTTACATCCCAACGATCTGGCCCAGAAGATTGTTTTCATTAAAATATTTGTATTATTTATTGTAAACCCTTTTATGGTTAATTTATCACACACATTGTCATCGCTTATATCAGTAATTGTCAACCTGTCTAGCCCTTTTTTCTTCCAAAAAAGCGAACATATTTCATGATATCCATCATCTTTTTTAGCTAATACTCTTAATGTTAGGTTAAATTTTATCGGACAAAATACACTTTGCCTCATTTCTGTATACTCCTCTAGCCCTAAGTTCTTAAATTGTTTTCATTATACTTGCTAAGTAAAAAATAAGCCCCGGCAGATGCCGGGGCCAACTATAACGTTATCAATTACAGCAAAGATTCTCCTGTTGATTCTAATTGCACATCAACTTCTCTTGTAAGTACATCAGCATAGCTAAAAGATACCGTACTTTTTTGAGATTCAATATAAACAGTGAAAAGACTTGGATAAATTTCTTTTATTACGCCTGTTCTTTCTTCTTTTTTACGTCTTCCATTTGCTGCACGGTAAAATATCCTTGAGCCCTGTTGTTGACGTACAAGTTCACGTATTGTATCGATTGTATGCATTGTGACACCACCTTAACATTCAGATACGTCAATTCTTTTCACATTATAACGTATAAATTCAATAAAATCAAGGGAGTGTCTATTTTTTCTTGCTATTTCAATCTAAATACAATGATTACATTTTCCCAGAATTACTGAAAATCATTTACCTTTTTCACAATAATTCTCTTATTCTCTATGCGACGCGTTATTCCGATACTATCAAAATATTCTAACAAAGGTAGTATATATTTCCGACTACTCTTTGTTACGTCTCTTATATTTGCAAGTGTTAAATCTCCGCCAAGAGTTTGTATTTTTGCGTTAAAATTTAAAAGAATTTCTTGGGGGACTAAAAAACCTTGTCCTATATGATAAATCTCCCTCTTTTCTTTTAAATATGAAACGATTCTGTTTATTTCTTTTTCATTAATCGACAATGACTGTGATAACTCTTCTTTTGTAAGAAATGTATATTCCGAGGATAACATTTTCTTTTTTACTCTAGAAACCTCAGATATAAAATTAGATTCATCAAAGGGTTCAAATTCTTTGAGTCGTATCCTGTCGTTTTCATAAATTATATATTGCATTTTCATAAATAAAAGCATAAGTTCCTTTGCAAAACGAACTTCATTTACTCCTATAGAATTAGCAGCATTTTCAAGAGTCATACCCTGAAGTTCGGGGTTTCCCTTGTGAAACAACGCCAATTTTGTTTGTATTTTTTTAGTTAGTTCTTCTATTTTAGGTTTTGAAATTAATATCGTTTCTAGTGTTTTTACAACGCCTATTTCGTTTTTCATCTCTAGTGCAGAAAGAGGACCGCGGAGCTCAAGCGGTTCTTTTTCTAGAAGCGATGACAGCTCGCTCATACCTATTATTTCTTTATATTCAATTAATTCTTTAAGCTTATCGTTTAAACTTATATTTTCTGATATTGCGTTTAAATATTTTGTTAGACTGATTTTAGTTTTTTTATTTTTCGGTCGTTTCCCTAGCGGAGTCAGAACTATACCCCCCGCAACAGTGGACATAGGGCTGTATTTTCTAAGAATAAAAGGCATGTCAAGAAAAACTGCCACGGGCTTCTCTAATATTAGTTGTGCTATTGCCTTATCACCCGGTAATATTTTTTCCTTGTCTAGAAGTGAAAGACGCACAACAATATCTGATGTTCCAATATGTAAATGTAATCTTTCCCAATGTTTCAAAGCATTCCCCGCAGAACGTAAAACCGAAACCTCTACATTTAAACATTTTGTGGACATAAAGTGCCCTCTCGATGCCACAACATCTCCCGGTTTTATATCGTCTAGAGATATATTTGAAAGATTCATCGCTACTCGCTGTCCTGCGACAGCCTTGTTTGTAGGCAATTCATGTACTTGTATTGTTCGAACTTTGGCATCTAATTTTGATGGTAATATCTCTACATGACTAGCTTCTTCCACTGCACCTTTTAGCACTGTTCCGGTTATTACTGTTCCAAATCCAGACATGTGAAAGACCCTATCTACTGGGAGGAAAAAACGCCCTTTATCTATTTTGTATTCGCTACTCTCTACTAATTTTTCTAATGCTAGCTTTAAACTGTCTAACCCCTCTTTGGTAAAAGAGGATACAGGTATTATGGGTGCATTCTCTAGGAAAGTACCAATTGTTAGCTCTAGTATTTCTTCTTTTACTATTTCGACAAAATTCTTTTCTGCCTGGTCAATTTTAGTAATAGCAACAAGACCCTTTTTTATGCCAAGCAAGGATAAGATCTCAAGATGTTCGCGAGTTTGAGACATAACTCCATCATCAGCCGCTACTACTAGCATTACGGCATCCAATCCAATTGCTCCAGCCACCATTTGTCTGATGAATTTTTCATGTCCCGGGACATCCACTATACTTATTATTTTCCCTGAGGGCAGAATAAAAGGCGCAAATCCCAACTCTATCGTTATTCCACGCTTCTTTTCTGCAGAGAGCCTGTCGCAATCTACACCTGAGATAGCTTTAACTAGGGTTGTTTTTCCATGATCTATATGTCCTGCTGTTCCCAAAACAAAAGGAATTTCTAACTTTTCCACTGTTATTCCTCTGAAGGCTGATTCGTATTCAAAAAGCTGTCAAACGCCTTTATAATATTGTTTTCGTCGCCTATTTGCAGAGTGCGCATATGAAAAAGTATCTTACCTTCGTAAGCTCCTGTAATTACTGGAATTGTCGCATTTCTTAACAATTCCGATAATTTGCCTGCACTTCCCATTTCAGGTAATTTTATTGCCACAGCATAGCCTTCTAACCTCGAAAGAGGAAATGCTCCTCCCCCAACCGTATCTATTGTGCTTGTTACTTCAATAGATACGGAACGCAGCTTTGTCTTTAAAAAATAGTTTTTTAAAGAATCCTTAAAACTTTCTGCCTGTTTTTTCAATTCTTTAGGTTTTTTGAATATCATTGCTAGGGTAGGAATTGAAAGATAATCACCCTTTAGGTATAGACGCAGAGTTCCCTCAAATGCAGCAAGAGTCATTTTATCAACGCGTAAAGCCCTCAGTAAAGGATTCGTTCTTAACCTATCTATAACTTCAGCTTTACCAACTATCGCCCCTATTTGTGGACCTCCCAATAATTTATCTCCGGAAAATGTTACAATATCACATCCTGCTTTTAAACAATCACGCACGGTTGGTTCTCCATCTAATCCAGCCTCTTTTAAATCTACAAGCATGCCACTACCAACATCTTCCATAAAAATAATTCCATGTTGTTGTGAAAGCATTGAAAGATCTTCTCTAGACACGGAGGAAGCAAAACCCTCTATTCTATAATTTGATGGATGAACTTTTAAAAGCATTGCGGTTTCTTCTGTTATTGCTGCAGCGTAGTCTTTTAGATGTGTTCTGTTTGTAGTGCCAACTTCAACTAACTTTGTATCTGAAAAAGCCATTATATCCGGAACGCGAAAAGATCCCCCAATTTCTACAAGTTCACCTCTAGAAACTATTGTCTCTTTGTTTTTAGCCAAAGCACTTAAAGCTAGGACGACAGCACCTGCATTATTATTAACAACTATGGCCGCTTCCGCTCCAGTTAGTTCGCACAACAACCATTCGACATGGTCTCCCCTTTGTCCTCGAGCCCCTTCCTGTATCGAATATTCTAGCGTGCTATATGAAGTAGCTACTTCTTTTACGGCCTCGACGGCTTTTTCAGCCAGTAAAGCTCTTCCAAGGTTCGTATGCAAAACAACACCCGTAGCATTAATAACTTTTTTTAGAGATAAGCTTGATTTTAATTCAAGCAGAGTTCTTATTTCATTTGCTACACTTTCTTCATCAAAAGCTACGTTAGAATTATTTTTGATTTTGTTTCTATAGCTGTTTAATACATCAGAAATAAGAGCTTTTACTGCTTCGCGACCTATCTCCGACTCATATTTAACAATCCATGCAGCCCCTAGCAGTCTATCCATAGATGGTATTCTTTTCATTAAGCTATTCACTTCGTCTTTCAAAACATTTTTCCCCCCAAAAAGCAGCGTGTATTTTACATCATATCACTATATAAGATCTGTCCAAATTATATTTGCCACTCGCATTCCTTTAGCGGTAAGAGCTATGTTCCCTTTTGTAATTTCATATAAATCGTTTGGAAAAGTTCTTAGCGTTTTTATTAGATTTTGTTCATTTAACTCCCCATATTTGTTTTTATAATCATTTCTATTAATCCCTTCGGACATACGCAAAGCAAGGATAAATGCTTCTTTCGATTTTGCATCTAAGGAAAGCCTCTCTCCTGAAACAATCACACTTTTTTTCAAACGCAAAAGCTCAGAATATTCCCTAAAAACACTGGTATTTTTATATCTCCATCCGGAAAGATAACCGGAAGCTCCCAATCCAAGTCCAAGATATTCTCCTTCACGCCAATAATTTATATTGTGTTTACTTTCTCTACCTGCTCTCGAAAAATTTGCGACCTCATATTGCATATATCCTTTCCTAGGTAAATACCATTGTGCCCACCTATAAGGACAATAGCCGTCAGGAAGAGTTTCTTTAGGCATATTCTCCCATGCACTTCCGGGTTCAAAGGAAAGTTGATAAAGAGAAAGATGCTGTACGCCACTTGCAACTGACTCTTTCAACGTTCTACCCCAATTTTGAAAGGTCTGCTTTGGCAGTCCAAACATCAAGTCAATACTAACTGAAAAAGAAGCTGCCAACGCAGCAGATATTGCATTATGAGCTTGGGCTGAATTATGTATTCTGCCCAGTTGTATAAGTTCAGCATCGTCAAAGCTTTGTACCCCCAAGCTAATCCTATTTACACGCCAGTCACGCCAATGGAGCAAGTGTTCCGTTTTTAGTGAATTAGGATTAGCCTCTACAGTAATTTCAGCTTTGGATTTAAAGTCAAAATACTTATCTAAAATTTGCGTTAGTCTCAACCACTGTGGACCTGTTAACGTTGTAGGCGTTCCTCCACCTATGTAACACGTGGAAAAAGTTACACGTCCTAAACGACGGCTCCACCACTCTACTTCTTTTTCTATTAATTCTAAATATAAATCTACGTCACCCTCATTAGGAGTAAAACTATCAAAAGCACAGTAGGGACACTTGTTCTCGCAAAATGGAATATGTAGGTAAAGAGATATATTTCTAAGTCGCGGAACGAAAGGATTCAACATTATTTGTCTTCGGCTTTTGTCACATTCATAAAAGCATAAAAAGCTTCTTGCGGGATAGCTACTTTCCCGACCTGCTTCATTCGCTTCTTCCCTTTTTTCTGCTTTTCCAGTAGTTTATTCTTTCTGGTTATATCACCGCCATAGCACTTTGCTAAAACGTCCTTACGGACTGCCTTTATGTTCATTCGTACTATCACTTTTTGTCCAATTGCGGCTTGTACTGGAATCTCGAAAAGTTGTCTAGGAATAAGTTCTTTTAGTTTTCCCACTACGGAATGACCTCTTTGGTAAGCCTGTTCTGCATGGCAAATAAAAGAGAACGCATCAACCGGTTCATTCTGTAACAAAATATCCACTTTAACAAGGTCGTCTGCTTTAAACCCCATATGTTCATAATCGAGAGAAGCATACCCTCTTGTGCAAGATTTTAACCTATCATGAAAATCGAGAATAAACTCGGCAAGAGGCATATTATAAGTAAGCCGTACTCTTTCCGGCGCAAGATAGTCCATCGCAACATAATTGCCACGTTTCTCCTGACAAAGAGACATTGTTGGACCAACAAATTCGTCTGGTATAAATATGGAAAGTTTTATGTAAGGTTCTCGTGTTTCAGCTATTTTAGCAGGGTCAGGAAAATCAGATGGTCTGTGTGCTTCAATAATATCTCCATTGGTCAACACAACTTGATAAACAACATTGGGAGCTGTTGCTACTAAATCTACATCAAATTCTCTGTTTAATCTTTCTTTTGAAATCTCCATGTGTAGTAAACCTAAAAATCCGCATCGGAATCCAAAGCCCAATGCTACCGAATTTTCAGGTTCGAAGCTTATAGATGAATCGTTTATTTGTAGTTTTTCTAGAGCCTCTCTTAACTGATTGGTATTTTCTCTTTCTACTGGATAGTAACCGCAAAACACAACAGGTTTTACTTCTTTATAACCCGGTAATGCTTCTATACATGGTCTTGTTGCATCTGTTATAGTATCTCCTACACGCGCCTCATCAATTGATTTTATGGTTGCAGATATATAACCAACTTCTCCTGGACCAAGTTCTTCAACCGGCTCCATTGCAGGTCTAAATACACCAACCTCATCAAGTTCGTAATCTCTACCTGTCGCCATAAAACGAATTGTTTTATTTGCTTTTAACACCCCATTTTTGACACGAACATAACAGATTACACCCTTATAATTATCATATACTGAATCGAAAATAAGAGCTTGAAGTGGTGCGTCAGCATCCCCTACAGGCGCAGGCATATCTCTTATAATGCGTTCAAGCACATCAGGCATACCCTCTCCTGTTTTTGCGCTGACCAAGACTGCGTCCTCCGCATCTATACCAATTATTTCTTTTATTTCATGCTTTACTCTGTCGGGCTGCGCAGCTGGTAGGTCCACTTTATTGAGTACCGGAACCAACTCTATATCTAAATCGGCCGCCAAATAACTATTAGCAACTGTTTGTGCTTGTACTCCTTGAGCCGCATCTACAACTAGAACCGCTCCTTCACATGCGGCAAGAGAACGCGAGACCTCATAAGTGAAATCAGCATGGCCCGGTGTATCGATAAGGTTCAATATGTATTCTTCCCCATCTTTTGCTTTGTAATTCATACGAACGGGGACAGATTTTATTGTTATTCCACGTTCTCTTTCAAGCTCCAGCATGTCTAACAGCTGAGCTTTCATGTTTCTTTTTTGCACGGTTTTTGTTTCTTCCAAGAGCCTATCTGCAAGAGTTGATTTGCCATGGTCAACATGTGCTATTATACTAAAATTTCTAATTCTATTCAGTGGCATTTTAGTCACTCCTTCAATTTCATTCTGTATTTTAGCCGATAAATAGCACTAAGTGCAATCATACTTTATATGATATGCATTGAAATAAGAGCGAATATTATTTCATACAATAAAAACATTTCATTTACTATTATGATTAAAGGGGGCCGATCAAACATGAAAAAAATGATTCAAACAGTTTTACTGCAACTTATTAGTCTAGTTTTACTTACCATAGCCAATCCAGCGACTGCATCAGAGTGGCCCATGTTTCGTGCAAACCCCTTGAGAACTGGAACAATTGAGACTAAAAATGCAAACAGTAAAGTAACATTATCAGGAGAAAAAGATTGGTCCTTAAAAATCTCACATTCAATTCAGTCTTCTCCCGCTATATATGAAAACGCGATAATATTTGGGTCGGACGACGGATATATATATTCATTAGATGCTAAAAATAAAAATCTTAATTGGAGTTTCTATGCGGAGAATTGGGTCGTCTCTTCCCCTTCTATTCTTGATGGTAAAGTGTTTGTTGGGAGCTATAATGGCAAAATGTATTGCCTTGATGCAAAAACAGGAAGGATGATTTGGCAATTTACAACTCATAACAGCATTTCTTCTTCTCCTTCAGTTGACGATGAAACTGTCTATTTTGGTTCTCATGATGGCTTTGTTTATGCTGTAAACATTAAAACTGGATGGCAAAAATGGAGACTCAAAACAGAACGTCCAGTACAGGGGTCACCATCAATTGCCAACGGGGTCGTCTATATAGGAAATAACGAAGGCAAACTTTTTGCTATTGACAGCACATCTGGAAAGCTTTTGTGGCGCGCCATCGTAGGTGGTGAAATAAAATCCGCACCCTCAATTAGCGACGGGTTGCTCTACTTTACAAGTCAAGACGGCAAACTATACTGTGCTAAGATAAAACATCAAGCCGTAATTTGGAGCTATGACTCAAAGGCTCAAATAGAAACATCTCCGCTGATACAAAACAATAAAGTTATATTTGGAAATATTGGTGGGTGGGTCACTGCTCTTGATGCGAAGAGTGGCAAGGTTTTGTGGAAGTATAAAGCAAATGAGGCTGTATATTCTTCTCCTGCCGGTATAAACGGCAACATAATCTTTGGTACAAACGATAACAGCCTAATCTGTCTTGATGATAACGGAAAATTCATCTGGAGCACTCCTTTAGATGGCAACATCACCACAGCACCGGCTGTAGCAGAGAATCGCATCATAGTAACAAGCACAGATGGCAAAGTAACGTCCATAAAGTAAAATAGTGAAACAGCGTACTCTTGTAACAAAACACTTTGTTTCACTATTGTTGTTTTATTGCAATCCTAACAGACAGAAAAATTTTGCAATAAGCCCTCAAGTGTGTCACGCTCTCTTATCTTAACAATACTTCCATCTTCTCTTATCAAAATTTCAGGAGGCCTTAAGCGACAATTATAGTTTGAGGCCATGGAATATACGTATGCTCCCGCCGTCATTACTTCAATAATATCTCCAATCTTCACAGGACCAATATCTCTATTGTGAGCTAAGATATCTCCGCTTTCGCATATATTCCCGACCACATGTACTGGCCCTTCAAGATTTACTACTCCCTTGCCTACACTATGGATTTTTATTTCATGATATGAATCGTAAAGCAATGGCCTCATGATTACATTAAACCCTATATCTGTTCCTACATAGTTTTGCCCATAGTTATCCTTTAGTGCTGTAACTCTTCCTAAGATAGAACAACATTCAGCTACTATATAGCGTCCCGGCTCACATTTAAATTGAACGCACTTATTATCATAGGTCTCAATAAACTTATCCAAAATTGGTAGAAACAACTTACTAAATTCATCGAAATCAAATCTACTTTCAGTTGCTTTGTAAGGAACCCCGAACCCTCCACCAAAATCAATAAAATTTAATCCTGGGAAGTGTTCCCTCACCAAATTTAATAAGTTCTCAGCCGCTTGAATATAAAGAGTGGGCTCAAGAAACAACGAACCTATATGCTGGTTTACGCCGACCAAGTCCAGATGATGTTTTTTTATTATCGCTTTCACTTCTGCCCAAAATTCTGCCTGAACGCCAAACTTTGTGCCTTCTCCTGCAGTTATAACTTTTTTGCTATGGCCCGCACCAATTCCGGGATTAAATCGAACGGCAACTCTACCACCTCTGTTTATCTGTCCGTACAATTCAAGTTGAGAGAGAGAGTCTACACTTATCAATATCCCTTTATCTATTGCATACTGCATTTCTTCTTGTGTAACATTATTGCTTATATAGAAAATCTCTTCCGAAATAAATCCTGCCTGTTCAAGCAAAAAAATTTCTCCGGGAGACATAGCATCTGCCCTAAGTCCCTCTTCTTTTATTATTTTTAGCAGCGATATATTATTGTTCGCTTTGACGGAATAGCTTGGGAGGATTTTCCCTCTAAATGCACCTATAAGATCTCTGCATCTTTCTCGCAAAATCTTTTCATTGTAAACATATACAGGCGATCCGTATTTATTTATTATACTTTCTGCTGTTAAAGAATCAACAAAGCTCTCCATTTCTTTTCCCTTTCTAAATCCGAGCCACACCAGTTTCCCTTGCTGCTTTTGAAACAGCATTCGCTACTGCCGATACTACTCTGACATCTAACACATTCGGGATTATATAGTCTTTGGTTAGCTCTTCATCGCTAATTAACTCTGATAAAGCTCTAGAGGCCGCTAATTTCATTTCTTCGTTAATTTCTCTTGCTCGTACATCGAGTGCACCTCTGAAAATTCCAGGGAAACCGAGACAGTTATTTACTTGGTTTGGATAGTCGCTACGACCTGTAGCTACCACAGCAGCTCCTGCAGCAATTGCATCTTCGGGAAAAATTTCTGGTATGGGATTTGCCAGCGCAAACACTATCGCATCTTGGTTCATCGTTTGAACCATTTCACTTGTTAATATCCCCGGAACAGAAACACCTATGAATACGTCTGCTCCTCTGACAACATCCGCTACACTTCCGGTTAACTTATAGGGATTTGTTATTCTAGAAACTTCTACATGAGAGTCCCTAAGCCCATCTATATCACTTGATGAGATTGCTCCTTTTCTATTACAAACGATAACATCCTTTGCTCCTGCAGAGAGTAAGTATTTTGCGATACAAATACCCGCTGCACCAGCACCACCCATAATTATGCGAACATCCCCAATTTTTTTCCCTACTAAGCGCAATGCGTTATGTAAAGCGGCAAGGCAGATTACAGCTGTTCCATGCTGATCGTCATGAAATACTGGAATATCAACTTTTTCTTTCAATTTTTTTTCAATTTCAAAACAACGAGGAGCAGAAATATCCTCTAAATTTATGCCCCCAAAAGATGTCGATATTTTGGAGACTATATTAACGAATTCATCAACGTCTGTTGTTGTTACAGCAAGTGGAATAGAATCTATGCCTGCGAATCTTTTAAACAAACAACTTTTGCCTTCCATAACCGGCATACCTGCAGCAGCTCCAATGTCTCCTAGTCCTAGTACAGCGGTTCCGTCTGTTATCACAGCTACGAGGTTATTCTTTATCGTTACATCCCACAATAATTCGGGGTTTTCTTTAATTGCCCTACAAGGCTCTGCCACTCCGGGAGTATATACAAGAGCCAAATCCTCCATTGTATCTACAGTTTTCCTACAAGATACACTCAACTTTCCCTTAAGCTTCTTATGCAAATCTAAAGATCTTTTATATATATTTTCCGACATATTACTCTCTCCTTTGTTACACATCATCACACATCCTCTAACTTAAAGAAGTTTAGCTTTTTATACTCTTATTTGCAAGAAAATTTGTTTTTTCGTAGACATTTAAAATTCCTAATAAAGACTTAATATAATGAATTTTGCAATTCTGCAATTCAATTAATTTTATAAAAGATCTGTTGTAATGAACATCATTTTAACGTTAAATTTGCGTATCAAGGACAATACTTCTTAGTAAATATAACAATGACCATACAACAAAAATATCCCGTTTCTATAATATCAGCTAAAAGCACATATTACGAACAGACACTAATTAACTGCTTATAATCTGCCTCTACTATTAATGAGGTTTACAAAAAAGGGGATAAATAGTAAAATTTGACTTGAGTTTACAACACTTGTATATATTGTCATTAATAGACAAACCACATTGAAGATGCTATTAGCCTTTAATGTTTGTGTTATGTTTAATCGAAGTGTTTTTGTTGTCTGCAAAAAATATTAAATAAGAAAGTTGGAAGATTAGATGAGAGACAAATATAAGGGATCAGCTCCTTTACTTGCACTCGGAGTCATCTTTATAACTATGGTAGTTGCTGTGATTGCGATGGCAGCTACAAAGAATAAAGAAATTAATATAGTGGATTTACCAGAAAATATAACTGGTTTAAAAGCAGAAACAAAAGCCCATCCACGTCTACAACAACTTATAATAAACTACTATGACATACAAAAAGAAGATTATAAGAAAACAAGATATTTCTATAATTTCGTAGATTTAAACTCTGACGGCAATAAAGAAATATTTGTAGTTATAATGAACCCTTTTACAAGTGGTACTAATAGAAACAAAGCCCTTTGGGTTTTTGAAAATGATGGAGAGCTTGAAGTTAGACAAGAATTCACTCTTGTTTCTACTCCAATAATAATAAGCAATAATATTACTAAGGGCGTCAGAGATTTAATTTTCTCCTATCATGATGAAGGCACTAATCCAAAATACTCAGTCCTTGCTTGTAATGGAGGACACTTCCCCCTTATTTCAAACGGAAAAATGTTAGATTCTCTTGATGGAGTTGTAGGAGAAGCTATTATCGCAAACGATATAATAGCAGAAACCGCAGCCGGCAATTTAGGACTTACTTTAGACGCAAACTAAGCACATTTTGGATATAAAATTCCAAATAAATAACAGCTATTAAGTACTCATTTATAAGTGTCATTTCAAAATTAGAGACAGCCGAAACTGTCTCTAATTTTTATAAATAAAACGAATCCGGCTTTTATATTCTAACTACAGCAAGCTCATTCAAAGGCAGTATTCATTTGCTTTATAAGCTCTCGCATGATATCCTTGTACTATGGCTTTAGCGTGATAGACGTGTGATGTAGTGTGTTTTTTTACGAATATGCTCCTTCTTATTAAGAATAATTTAAAATATTTTTGACAAATACAAAAACCTATCACGCCTTATATCGCAGAAATGCTTTAAATAGACAGTCGCATACATCTCAAATGAAAACAAAAATAGACGGCTTTATTTGGGTTATTTATTATACGTAGAATTGGAGGTTTTTAAATGAATATTCGAGTGATTACCGTCAGTCGCGAGTTTGGAAGCGGAGGACGCACAATAGCTAGAATGATTGCAAACAGTCTTGGTATAAATTATTATGATGGAGAACTTGTGACTAAAATTGCAAAAGAAAGTGGTCTTGCGGAAGAGTTCATTCAAGAGTCAGGTGAGTACGCTTGTACTACAAATGAGTTTTTCTTCAATATTTCAAATTGTAAGGATAGTTCTAGTCCTTCATTATCTGACCAACTGTTTGTTATTCAAAATAACATAATCTCCGATTTAGCGCAAAGAGAAAGCTGTGTAATTGTTGGTCGTTGTGCTGATTTTATACTAAAGGAAAGGAAAGACTGTTTACATACTTTTTTCCACGCAGATATGGCTTTCCGAGCCAAGAGAATTACTCAGTTATATGGAGAAACAAAACATTCTCCATTCCAGCGTTTAGAAGAAAAAGATAAAAAACGTTCCGTATACTACAAATACTATACTGGCAAACAGTGGGGTTTAGCACAAAATTATCACATCTCACTAAATACAGGAGTGGTTGGAATCAATCAATGTGCAGAGTTTGTGGTGAATATAGTAAAAAATGCACATAATATAATCTTATAAAATATAAAACTTGAGCAAAATGAGCGTAAGACCAATCGCCTGTTATTTTAAATACAAGGCTCTTGCAGAGATTTCACGAGAACCAGATTAATACAAAAAATATAAACGGAGGCAGAAAAACACCAGCCTCCGTTCATTTATAATTTATTCTATTCAAATATTTCAATGTATCAGAATCACGAAAAAACTAGAATTTTATCGTTTGATATAATCCCCGCGATCCACAGGGACTGTATATCCTATTCTCTTTAATTTCTCTATTATTAATATTGCGTTCTCGTCATTTTCGTTTGTTGTACCCTTTTTATTATCATATAGAAGATAGTTTTTTCTTGCTTTATAAGGTGTTAAATTAGGCATTACCACATTAGCCCCTGATAGAACTCCCAGCTCTATACCATAATCATCTAATGTACTTAAGGCCGTCGTTGTGGGCAGCAAGACATCCGGCAACATTAATCTTATGAGACTGAGTAAAAATAAAGTTAATTTTGCACTTCCTGCTTTTTGAGAATGAAATGGCGTATCCTTATGCGGTATAAACGGACCGATACCAATCATAGCCGGAGAAAACTTTTTTATAAATAATAGATCAGCAACTATATTCTCATTTGTCTGATATGGAGAGCCAACCATAAAACCACAACCGGTTTGGTAACCAATCTCTTTTAGATCATAAAGACAGCGTGTTCTGCTCTGTATGCTGAACTCTTTTGGGTGAAGTTTTTTATAGTGACTAGACGAAATGCTTTCGTGCCTTAAAAGGTATCTATCCGCTCCGGCGTTAAATAATTTTTTATACGATTCCTTGCTTTTTTCTCCTAATGATAAGGTTACTGCACAATCAGAAAAGCGTGTTTTTATTTTTCTAATTATCTGCACTACTAACTCATCTGAAAAAAATGCGTCTTCACCTCCCTGCAGAACAAAAGTACGAAGTCCCTGTTTATATCCTAGCTCACAACACTTGATAATATCTTCAACTGAGAGGCGATAGCGCTCTGCCCTTTGGTTCTCTCTTCTTATGCCACAATAAAAACAATTTTTATTACAGAAATTGGTAATTTCTATAAGTCCTCTTAAAAAAATCTTATTATCAAATATATTTTTTGAAACTTCTACTGCTTTTTGAGCAGCATATTTTCTATCATCCTCATCAAAAGTCGCAATTAGTGATATAAGATCTTTCTTACATAGCTCTTTATTCTCAGCTAAAAAATCTATTGTTTTAAGATTATTCATAATACATACCCTTCTTGCTTTCTCCTTGAAGTTGTGCTCATTCTGCATATAATTAGAATAATAGGTGTTCTTAACTCAGAATACCATTTATTAAATTATTTCTCAAAAACTATTGCTATAAACATTAGTACTCGCAAATACTAACATTGTCACAGCTCTCCGACAAGGTTAACAATATTTATTCTTTTAAAAAATAATGATGAAAAAATATATTAAATTCGCTCCACGTATGACACACAAAAGCCGATAATTACTATGTTTTTAAAACATCAACAAGTTATAAAATACATTGACATTTATTGTAGAACGATATATATTTTCAACTCTAGGTATCGTTTATAAACTTTAAACATATAAAAATTCAAGGAGGCCATTTTTATGATTTTTGAGGCTGCAATTCATATCACACCACGAGAAGGGGTTCTTGACATCCAAGGTAAAGCGGTAAAAAAAACTCTAATACGCATGAATTATTCTAATTTACAAGAGGTAACGGTCGGGAAGATTATTAAACTAAAATTAGAGGCAGAGAATATTGAAAGTGCAAAAAAGTCTACAGAGTCAATATGTAAAGACTTGCTTGTTAATGAACTAACAGAAACATATTCTGTCTCAATTGAGAACTTAAGTTAATGAAAACCTCAGTTATTGTTTTTCCAGGCAGTAACCACTATTCAGATGTCGAACGTGCCGTATCTGAAACATTAGATATACAAGTTGACTTTATCTGGCATGAAGAAACATCCCTTCCTAACAAGCCAGATCTTGTCATTTTACCAGGAGGAAGCTCATATGGTGACTATCTCCGAGGAGGAGCTCTCGCCTCACGTTCTCCTATAATGAATGCCGTGAAAGAACACGCGAATTCTGGCAAAATGCTCCTAGGTATTAGCAATGGTTTTCAAATACTAACAGAAACGCACTTACTTCCCGGTAGCCTCATGCCTAACGAGTCTCTTCGTTTTATTTGTAAAAAAACATATTTAAGAATTGAGCAAACTAAGAATATTTTCACGCAAAAATATAATAGCGGAGATATTGTTCAATTCCCTATAGCGCATTATCAAGGTCTTTATTTCCTACCCCCCAAAGAACTTCAAGAATTAGAAGAAGCAGAACAAGTCGTATTTAGATATGCTGATCCTTTGACAGGCAATGCGGGAAGCGAATTCGCACCTAATGGCTCACTAAACGGAATAGCTGGTGTTTGCAATAAAAATGGCAACGTTTTGGGACTAATGCCCCATCCGGAACGCGCTACCTTCCCACATTTAAATGGTGGTGCAGATGGAATTTCATTCTGGAACTCCATTTTTAATGCTTTTACTGAAAGAGGTGGATTTTAATGGATTTTCAAAAGGTTGGACTCTCTAAATCTGAATATGACTCTATTTTAAAAATTTTAGATAGAAACCCTAATCACCTTGAATTAGAACTTATAGGGGTTATGTGGTCTGAGCATTGCAGCTATAAATCAACACGTCCACTATTAAAAACCTTCCCTCAAGAGGGAAAGTATGTTCTTCAAGGGCAGGGTGAAAATGCCGGTGTCGTTAATATGGGCGAAGGATGGGGATTTGCTTTTAAAGTAGAAAGTCATAATCATCCTTCTGCAGTAGCGCCTTTTCATGGAGCTGCAACCGGAATTGGCGGGATTATGAGAGATATCATAGCAATGGGGGCTCGACCTTCCGTCGCAATGGACGGGCTCTTCTTAGGAGATCCTCAACTTAAAAAAACACAAACTCTTGCAGAAAAAATAACAGATGGCACAGCCTTTTATGGTAACACTATCGGTATTCCTATTGTCGGTGGAAAAACATTTTACTCTCCCTCTTTTAATGACAATCCTTTAGTAAACGTCTTTGGAGCAGGATTTGTTCGTCTTGACAAAATAACTAGTTCACAAACAGCCAATCCAGGAGAAATTGCAGTTATACTCGGATCAAAAACAGGAAGAGACGGTATTGCGGGAGCTTCATTTGCTTCTCGCGAATTAGACGATGTGGCACAAACACATCAAACTAATATCCCAATTGGCGACCCTTTTGAAGAAAAACTTATTGTAGAGTGCTGTCTTGATATTCTTGAAAATAATCTTATAACCTCAATGCAAGATATGGGAGCTGCGGGGATACTTTCTTCATCTAGTGAAATAGCACAAAAAAGTGGATGTGGCATTGATATACAAGTTCTTAACATTCCTTTGAGAGAAGAAGGCATGGAGCCTTGGGAAATATTTTTATCAGAAACACAGGAACGTATGCTCCTTATTGTAAAAGAAGAAAATTTAAATGAAGTGTTTGCCATAGCAAAACACTACGGATTAGATTGTGATGCGATAGGCACATTAACAGACAATCTGCTTTATAGAGTGTTCAAAGGTGAGGAAGAAATCGCAAGTTTGCCCATCGATATTCTAGGAGAGACACCTGTCATAAACTGGCCTTCAACTGAACCAGAAGACCTAAAAAAACGTCAAGAAATTGACTTCGGATCCTTAGAAACTAGTTCTCCTTTAAATGATCTACTTGATTTATTACGTCACTCAAATGGAAGAAGCAAACATGAAATTTGGGAACAATTTGATTCTATGGTTCAGCTTAACACCATAATGGGACCAGGCTCACCCGTAGCTGCCATAGAAGTCCCTGAAACCAAACGGGCTTGTTTGATGGCCATGGAGGCGGAACCCTGGAAGTGTTTTACAGACCCCTACTTAGGTGCAAGTGAAACAATGGCTTCTTCTTTACGCAAAATCTGGCTTTCTGGTGCAGAAGCACTAGGCATGACTAACTGCCTTAACTTCGCTTCCCCCGAAAAGCCTGAAAAGTTTTATGAACTTGAATATTGTATAAAAGGACTTGCAGATACATCACGTGAACTTGGCTGTCCCGTTGTTTCTGGTAACGTTAGCCTTTATAACGAAACTCCGCTGGGGTCCATTTATCCTACCCCACTGGTGGTTACTGCAGGGTTGATACTTAACAGAGATAATATTCTCAAATCAGGAAAAACGAAAGAGTCTGATAAGATTTATCTAGTTGGAAACATAGACGGATCACTAGGGGCCTCGCGTTACCAGAAAATAAAAAACAAAAAACCTTTAGGTAAAACTGTTGAACCTAATTATTTAAATGAGAAATTGTTCAAAGAACGTGCAATACAAACAGCTCATAAAAAAACGGCAAATTCGGGGAGAGTCATATCTGGCGGCGGCATAGCTGTAGCTTTAGCCAATGAAGCTATTGACTCTGAAATAGGTATGAAAATTGACCTTAAACCACATACGACAATTGAATCCCTTCTTTTCTCAGAGGGGGGAGCGCGTGCTGTATATTCTGTTCCAGAAGAAAATTCTACGGAATTTGAAATGATATGGGAAGGATTTCCTTTCCTCTGCATTGGTAGAGCAACGGGAAAATCTTTTTCATGGGATAACATTTTTTCAGTTTCTCTAGAAGAAATAACAAAGGCTTTTAATAGAGAGGAATAAGAATGCCCCGGATATTCTGTTAACACTTTAATAACTTTGGTTTAATTAAAAATTAGAGCTTCAAATAATTATAACTAGGCTTCATCATGCTTTAAACCAACACAATTGCTCTTAATTTAAACTTTATACCGAAAAAACATTTTAGTTATTTTTTTGAAAGACATGTAATAGCTCATATTTAATTAAAAAGTGTTTATAGACAGATATTATTCTTAGATTTTTATTTACACTCATGAGTGCATTTTAAAAATGTTCTTTGTGAAGTTATTTGTTCTCAATACATTAGTGGTAGAATAAAAATATCCTTGTGGACACAGTTTAAAAACTCTGAGCAAGACATGTTGTTTTTTGCTTATACAAGAATATTAAAAATACATAAGGGATAGAAACTTGTTGGAACTTTGCTGATTGATTATTAAAAATATTGATATATAGCGTTTCTTAAGGAGAGGTTAAATATGAGTGTTGAAAAAAGAGATTTTATCTATGAAGGAAAAGCAAAAAAATTGTTTACTACCGATGATCCCGACCTAATTATTGTCGAATACAAAGACAGTTTTACTGCCTTCAATGGCCAAAAAAAAGCTACCATGGAAGGCAAGGGAGAACTTAATAATAAGATAAGTTCAAAGCTATTTGAGTACTTGGCAGCAAAAGGTATTGAATCCCACTTCGTTCGCAAGGTAGATAAACTTCATCAAATTGTTAAGCGGGTAGATATTATTCCTCTTGAAGTAATTGTCCGTAATATAACAACCGGTTCGCTGTGTAAACGTATTGGAGTAGAAGAAGGATTGGTGCTAAAACATCCACTCATTGAGTTTAGCTATAAAAATGACGAACTTGGAGATCCTCTCATAATTGAAGATTATGCAATTCAATTTGGTTGGGCTACGGAAGAAGAAATTAGAAAAATAAAGGAAGTCTCATTGCGCGTAAACGAGACTCTTAAAGAGTTTTTTCTTAAACGCGGAGTAACTCTCGTGGACTTTAAACTTGAATTTGGGAAAGACTCCTCCGGAAATATAATATTAGCCGATGAAATCTCCCCTGATACGTGTCGTTTTTGGGATAGCTCGACAGGGAATAAATTAGATAAAGACCGCTTTCGTAAAGATTTAGGTACGGTGCTTGACGCTTACAGAGAAATTTGGAAACGAATTTCGGAGTAATCTAGTATGAGTGGAATATTTGGAGCTTTTTCAACTACCGGTACCCCCGTTTTAGAGGAAGTCTATCTCGGTTTATATGCACTACAGCACAGAGGACAAGAAGCAGCTGGAATTGCTTGGCCGGACAATGGACGAATAAGCTCTTCACGCGGACAGGGTCTATTGCATGATGCGCTAAGCCAACAAAAACTTGCTGAGATTTCTGCACACAGTGCTATAGCACACGTAAGCTGTTCCCCTCTTGATTTATCTCAACCTCAAAACATCTTGCCTCTCAGTGCAAACTACGCCAGAGGGCTCATAGCCATATCACACGATGGATGTATTACTAATTTGTCAGACCTTACAAAAGAACTTGAAGAACGCGGATCAATTTTTCATTCAGAAACAGACTCAGAGGCTATTTTACACTTGATTGCACAAGAAGCACAAATGCAACCAATCGAAGCCTTAGTCTCCTCTCTTAAAAAGCTTAAGGGTTCTAGTGCGCTTCTTGTTTTACTCGAAAACGAACTAGTTGCTTTTCGAGACCCATGGGGGTTTAAACCTCTCTGTCTTGGACAAAAAGAGAACACCTACTATCTTGCTTCTGAATCATGTGCGTTAGATATTGTTGGTGCGAAATTAATAAGAGATATCAATCCGGGCGAAATTGTTATTATTAATAAAAATGGAATAAAAAGCCTTGACATCCTAACACCGAATAATACAAAACGTCGGATGAAGTGTTCCTTTGAATATGTTTATACTGCAAGACCTGATAGTGTTATAGACGGACGCTCTGTGTATAAAGCCAGGAAGGAAATGGGCAGGAGACTCGCTATTAAAGCTCCCTGTCCTGAAGCAGATATCGCAGCAGGAATGCCAGACAGCGGTACCATATCTGCAATTGGTTATTCAGAAGAGTCAAAAACACCTTTTGAATTAGCGGTAGTACGAAACCGCTATGTAGGACGTACTTTTATACAACCAACCCAAAAGGTTCGAGAACTAGGTGTAAAAATTAAACTAAACCCCATATCTGACGTTTTCAAAAATAAAAAAGCGGTTATTATAGACGATTCTATAGTTAGAGGGACAACTGCACAAAGTATTATTTCTATGATTAGAAATTCAGGAGCAACTGAAGTTCACCTTAGAGTCTCTTCTCCACCTGTGATATTTCCATGTAAATATAGCGTTGATTCTAGAAAAGAAAAAACTTTGGCCGCAGTAAAAATGTCTTTAGAAGAGTTATGCAAAAAAATCAATGCCGATTCCTTGGGGTATTTAACAGAGGAGGACTTGGTAGAATCCATCGGCATCCCAAAAGATCAGCTTTGTACGGCTTGTTTTACAGGCGAATATCTACAAGAAGATATAACAAACAAGGAGCGGGACAATGAATAAAAAATTAAGCTACGAAGATTCTGGAGTAAGTATCTCAACTGGTGACGCTTGGGTTAATGTAATCAAAGATTTATTAAAAAAACGTCCTAAATCCGAAAACTTACTTGGAACAGTAGGAGGATTTGTTGGTCTCTACAATATTGGTGCTGGACAATGTATTGCGTCTTGTTGCGATGGAGTTGGAACAAAACTGGAATTCGCAAAAGAAACCGATTCCTATAGACAACTCGGACAGGACTTAGTAGCTATGAACGTCAACGATTTAGTTACAATCGGAGCACGCCCACTCTTTTTCCTAGATTACATAGCATGCGGGAAATTGAATATAAACGTTTTAAAAGAAATAGTTGAGGGAGTACTTGATGCTTGCGATGAAAGTGGCTGTGCTCTCTTAGGAGGAGAAACTGCTGAAATGCCAGGAGTATACAGTCAAGACGGATTTGATCTCGCTGGATTCTCCGTAGGGTTAGTAGACCAAGATAAAATTATTGATGGGGAAAAAATTGAAAAGGGCAACATTATTGTAGGATTAAGCAGTTCCGGAGCACATAGTAATGGTTATAGCTTGATAAGAACCGCTCTTGGTAAAAACGGACTCAACGTAGACCTCAATACAAAACCAGAAAATTGGGAAGAAACTATAGGTGAAGCAGTTATGAAACCGACAAAACTCTATGTTAGAGCTGCTTCCAAAGTGATAAAAACAGGGAAAATAAAAGGAATGGCACATATTACCGGAGGAGGCATGTATTCGAATATTATTCGTATATTACCCGAAGGACTTGATGCTGATATAGACTTTAGCTCTTGGAAAAGACCGAGAATTTTCGATCTCATACAGAGTGCGGGAATTGACGAAGATGAGATGAGAAAGGTATTTAATTTAGGTATAGGCTATATTTTTGTTCTCAATATAGGGGATTTTGATGAAATAGCTGAAGTACTTTCAAAAGTTGGAGAAAAGCCCATTATCATTGGTAAGGTAGTTAAAAAATGACGTTTCCAAAGATAGCCATCCTTATTTCAGGAACGGGATCTAATATGGAAAGCATCGTAAAAGCATGTAAAACAGGAGAATTAAAAGCAGAAGTAACTTTTGTAGGAAGCAGTTCATCCAGTGCTAAGGGGCTACAGACTGCTGCTTCTTATGGAATAGACACTTGTGTGTTTAACTATAAAAGTTTAGAGCGTGAGAAGGCAGAAAAAGAAATTATTGAAAAGATTATAAAAACCAACTCTGAGTGGATTATCCTTGCAGGATTTATGCGAGTATTATCTCCTGCGTTCGTTAAGCGTTTTACCGGAAAAATAATCAATATACATCCATCTCTTCTACCCTTATTTCCTGGAGCTCATGGTATAGAGGATGCGTGGAATTCCGGCATAAAGGTTTCAGGTGTCACCATACATATCGTTGATGAAGGCGTTGATACAGGCCCCATACTAGCGCAAGAAAAAGTATTAAGACTACCTAATGATACAATAGAGTTATTTGAAGAACGTATACATCAGACGGAACACATGCTCTACAAATCAACGCTAAAAAAACTCTTTGCTGAGAATAAAAAAAATAAATAATATCGGAGGAATAGCACATGCTGGAAACCAGAAAGGCCCTTATCTCAGTTTGGGATAAAACGGGTATAGTTGAACTAGCTCAGGGATTAGTCGCACATGGATATGAAATAGTCTCAAGTTCCGGTACTGCTAAACATCTTAGGGATGGGGGTATATCAGTCACCGAGGTCGTAGATTTAACTGGACTTCCTTCAATATTAGGAGGAAGAGTTAAAACTCTTCATCCTGCAATTATGGGAGGCATTCTCGCAAAACGCGGCTGTGCACAGGATAATGAAGACCGTAAAACTCATAAAATACCCTTAATTGATGTAGTAGTTTGCACTCTTTATCCCTTCGAAGATACAGCTAAGAAGAATGCAGATTTAGATGAACTAATTGAAAAAATAGATATCGGCGGTGTTTCTCTTTTAAGAGCGGGAGCAAAAAACTATTATAGTGTAACAGTTTTATCTGATATTGAAGATTATCCCGCCGCTCTTGAAGAATTAAAGAAAAATCAAGGTTTTACTATAGAATTTAATCAGAAAATGGCACTAAAAGCTTTTGCTACTACCGCAAATTATGATGCAACTATATACAAAGGCCTATTTCGAGAAGTAGGAGCGGAAGAAGGCCCCTCTGAAAATAAAATAATTTCATTACACAAAATCCAAAATCTTCGTTATGGTGAAAATCCACATCAAAAAGCAGAATATTTCCTTCCCACTCTTGAGGAGTCTCCATTTGAACAGTTTTCTGGAAAAGAACTCTCTTATAACAACTTACTCGATTTAGACACTTTGTTACGCGGCTGTTCTATTTTTCAAGATAACTGTGCTTGTGTAATTGTAAAACATACAACTCCCTGTGGCACAGCAAAAGGGAACAACTCTCTTGACGCATTTAGGAAAGCCCTAGATTGTGATCCCATCTCCGCTTTCGGTGGAATAATAGGATTTACACGTTCTGTCGATATGGAGACCGCAAGTGCTATTACAGAAACATTCTTTGAAATAGTAGCTGCTCCTTCGTTTGAAGACAAGGTTATTGAATATTTTAAGGAAAAGAAACCTAATCTTCGTGTTCTGGAAATTTCCCCCAAATACACCCCTAAATTACAAGTTACTGGTAATCGAGTAGGATTTCTAATCCAAGAGGACAAACTTCCCGCTTTTCCACAAGAGGAAATGGGCACATGGGTTGGCACTCCTAGACCTGACCTTTGGGACGATTTACTTTTCGCCTGGAAAACAGCTGCAATAACAAAAAGCAACGCTATTTCTATTGTGAAGAACGGATCTGCTCTCGGAATAGGCGGTGGTTTTACGAACAGAGTCGATGCGGCAGCATATGCTTTAAATCTTGCAGGAGAGAAAGCCAAAGACGCTGTGTTGGCATCGGATGCATTCTTCCCCTTTGCCGACACTGTTGAACTCGCAGCAAAAGCTGGCATAGTAGCTATTATTGAGCCAGGCGGCTCAATACGAGATAAAGAAGTCATGGAGCGTGCGGAAGAGCTTGGCCTGAGTATGTTCATTGGCGGGACCCGTACGTTTAGGCATTAGGGTAAAATCATGAGAATTATGGTATTAGGCGGTGGCGGTCGCGAACACGCAGTAATACACGCCCTATCAAAATCAAAAATAACAACCGAACTACATTGTTGTCCCGGAAATCCTGGCATAGCGAAACTTGCCAAATGTCATATTGGAGATCCTTGTAATCCGGCAGAGATGTTAACTTTATGTAAAAGCAACGGTATTGAGCTGGTTTTTGTTGGACCTGAAGCTCCACTGGTAGCTGGTACGGCAGATATTTTACGAGAAGCTGGCATTCTAGTTATGGGCCCCAGCATGTTGGGAGCTCGTTTAGAAGGAAGCAAAGCCTACTCAAAACAATTTATGGCCAAATATAAAATTCCAACTTCTTCTTTTGATCTTTGTACTGATATTGATAGTTGCAGAAAAGCTTTAAAAAAACGTTCTGCACCATATGTAGTTAAAGCTGACGGATTGGCTTCAGGAAAAGGGGCTTTTCTTTTAGACACGTTCGAAGAAGCTATGAATACCTGCGCAATGATGCTCGAAGACTTTCTACTTGGAGTTGCAGGCAGAGTTGTAATAATCGAAGATTTCGTTCCTGGACAAGAAGCTACGGTTCTTGCTTTGACAGATGGTAAAACAATACGAGTTTTACCATCAAGTCAAGACCATAAGAGAATTTTAGATGGTGATAAAGGTGATAATACTGGCGGTATGGGAGCCTATTCTCCCGTTCCTTGGGTAGATGACAAATTTATGAAAAAAGTTACCCAGGAAATCCTTCAGCCTACTCTCGATGGTTTAGAGATAGAGGCCATCCCATTTTGCGGTGTAATTTATGCTGGAATTATGGTATCTCCTGATGGCTCACTTTCCCTCTTAGAATATAATGTCAGACTTGGCGACCCTGAGGCTCAGGTAGTCCTTCCTGTTTTTGACGGAGATTTTGGAGAGGTTATTCTCGCCTGTACTCAAGGGAAGCTAAACGAAATTGATTGGCCAACTCCCAAACTAAATGCGTTAGGCGTTGTAATGTCTTCCGGTGGTTATCCAAATCAATTTGAAAAAGGGTTTGAAATAATAGAATCTTTTAATTCCATACCCTCCACATACGTTTATCATGCGGGAACAAAGCTTGACAGCGAAGGGAAATTAGTCACAGCTGGTGGGAGAGTATTGACTGTTGTAGGCATAGCAGAAACACTTCAAAAAGCGAGAGACTTAGCTTATAAGCGCGTTGAGTCAATCTCTTTTAAGAATGCCTTTTATAGAAAAGATATTGGAGACAAGTCTTTAAAGGGGGTAATTAAATGACAGAAGCAAAAATAGGAATAATTATGGGGTCTGTGTCTGATGCAGAGATTGTAAAGAATGGCATCTCTGTTTTGGAAGATCTTAACATCCCCTTTGAAATAGCTATCGCGTCTGCTCACAGAACACCACAAGATGCACAAAACTATGCGAAAAATGCTCAATCCCGTGGCATAAAAGTTCTTATAGCTGTAGCCGGTCTTTCAGCTGCACTTCCAGGAGTAATTGCCGCTGCAACAACCCTACCTGTAATAGGTGTTCCCATAAAGGGAGGGGCTATGGATGGCTTGGATGCCATGCTTTCAATAACACAAATGCCTCCAGGAGTACCAGTTGCTTCCGTCGGACTTAATGCAGTAAAAAATGCTTGTCTACTGGCTGTTAGAATTTTAGCAATAAGTGATTTAGAAATTAGAGAAAAGATTGAAGATTGGATAAAAAAAGAAGCTAATAAAGTTGTCCAAAGTCGAAAAAAAATAAGTGGACTACTCTTGGCTCCCGAAGATTCATACAAATAATACATAAGACGTCTTTTACCTAAACGAAGGAGACCTCTTATGTATTTAGTTATTCTCTTTATTCTTCAGAGTATATACTTAAATATTTATCTCCTCTATCGGGTTGAATTGTTACTACTGCTGTATTCTTAGAAAACTTTTTTGCTATTTCAATAGCAGCCCACACATTCGCTCCAGTAGATATTCCACTAAAAATCCCCTTCTCAACCGCAAGCATTTTTGCTGTATCAAAAGCATCTTCATCATTTACCGTCATAAAGCGCGATACTATGCTAGCGTCTAATATTTTGGGCAAAAAATTGGCACCTATTCCTTGAATCTTATGAGGCCCAGAATATCCTTTAGTTACCAAAGGGCTAGAAGTTGGCTCTACTGCCACAATTTCTATTTTTGGATATTTCTTAAGCAACGCTCTCCCTACACCTGAGATTGTCCCCCCAGTGCCAAACCCCGATATAAAAGCGGCTATTTTTTTATTTTTAGGCATTTGATTTATGATTTCTGGCCCTGTAGTTTTCTCATGTGCCCAAGAGTTTCCCGGATTTGAAAATTGATCTAGCATTAAGGCATTTTCTTTAGTTTTAAGAATATTCTTCGCCGCTACAATAGCACCTTGCATTCCCTCTGCAGCCGGAGTTAAGATTATCTCGGCTCCATAGGATTTTAATATTGTTCGTCGTTCGATTGACATGGATTCGGGCATCGTTAAAATAACTTTAAGACCCAGAGCTCTCCCAAGTAAAGCTAATCCTATTCCAGTATTTCCGCTTGTCGGCTCAACTATTAACGTATTACTTTTTAGCTCTCCTCTACTTTCAGCTCTTCTTAACATTCCCCACGCGGCTCTATCCTTTATAGACCCCCCCGGATTGTTCCCTTCAAGTTTTATATATATCTCTGCTCCTTCTGTATCTAGGGACAACTTATATAGGGGTGTATTCCCAATAAGCTTTAATAATTCAATCGAATCCACTTTGTTGTATGGTTTATAAATCAAAGATTGTACATATCTTTTAAAGCTCATTTTACTCCTCCTAAAATACAATTATTTTATCTATTCTCTGTTCTACATATAAATTTGTTTGCTAATAATCCCTATTAGTATTACCAGATTGTCCATGATGGATTTGGTGAGAAAGACAAATCACTTTTAATTCCTCTATCAAACATGTTATATCCTGCAGCTGCTATCATAATAGCATTATCCGTACACACCATTTTCGGCGGCAAATACAATTCCCAGTTATTTTTCTCGAAAAGATTCTGTAAATCTTCTCTAAGTCTTGAATTAGCTGCCACACCACCAGAGATAGCTACTTTATGTACCCCAGTTTTATTAATAGCTAGTAGCAATTTACCAATAATAGAACCTACAACTGCCTTCTGAAAGGATGCACATAAATCATTGGTATCTATTTTCCCCTCTGTTTTTTCCAATTTATGTATTAATGTAATTGTTGCTGTTTTAAGACCACTAAAACTAAATTCAACATCCTGTGTATCGGAGAGAGGCATAGGGAGTTTATATCGATCAGGGTCCCCTGTCTTTGCAAGCTCATCTATTGCAGGTCCACCCGGATAACCAAGGCCAAGAACCTTGGATATCTTGTCATATGCTTCTCCTGCAGCATCATCTCTGGTACTACCCAGTAATATATAACTACCAAATTCTCTTACCAAAATAATTTCTGTATGTCCTCCAGATACTATAACTGAAAGAAAAGGAGGTTTTAAATCCTTATTAGTCACAACATTAGCAAACAAATGCCCTTCTAAATGATTGACTGCTACAATAGGAACATTCCATCCTTGGGAAAGCGCTTTCGCCGTCATTACTCCTACCAACAAAGAACCCATTAAACCCGGACCAGCAGTTACCGCTATTAAATCTATCTCTTTTGAAGGTTTTGTTATACCTGCTTTAGAAAGGACCTCTTTTAGTAAGGGAATTATTGATTCTTGGTGCATTCTAGAAGCCAATTCTGGCACAACTCCTCCGTACAGAGAGTGCTTAGAGGTTTGGCTTGCAAGGAGAGAAAAAATGACATCATATTGTCCTTTTAGTATAGCTATTCCTGTATCGTCACAACTAGATTCAATACCTAACGTCAAAAAATTATTTTTCATTATATAATTTCTCCAATGTTTAAACTTATCTATGTCAAAAATAACCTCTTGTTTTTGACAAACTTAAAATAATCATTTAGTTGCATCAAGCTTTTATTGAGTTTAATATTTTTTTACTGTTTCTGTTTTATTTAGATTCACTTTTTATTGCATCGTAAACCCATTGCCACTCAGTACATTTCAATGACAATGTAGACAACATATATGTTATAAAAGCGATAGATATTGCGGAAACAATCCAAATAGATTTGTATCCGAGTCCGCCGCTCAATGGATAACTAAAGTATTTCTTAAATATTAAAATAGTGAAAATCATTAAAATAATTGAAACTGCCATCTTGAGAACCCAATCTCTGGTGAAAACACCTAGTTTTTCCTTTAAGTTGCGAGAAAGAGCCCAAGCTCCGTAAATCCCGGAACACGTAAATGCGATTGCTGTAGCTGCGGCAAGCCCCGCATATTCAAAATTTAATACATAAGTAAGAATGAAGCTTGCACAAAAATTAACACATACTGTTACTGCTGTAACATTAAGTGCCCCTTTGGGCATTTTTCTTGCATACATGGCTCGCAAAATTACGGTACTACATGCCATCCCTGGCAATCCTATACCATAAATAGCAAGAGACACTGACGTTGCGTGCCATGCCCATAAAGAGAAAGCACCTCTATAAAAAAGCAAATTTATTATTTCTTCAGAAATTAAAAAGAGACCAAATGCTACCGGAAGAACAACAAATAAGCTAAATCTTAGTGCATCTCTTATGAAATCACGAAAAGATTCTGTGTCTTCGGCATCATGTCTTGAGAGTATTGGTAATACTGCCTGAGAGATTGCGATCACAAAAAGACCTAAAGGAAGTTGTAGCACTCTGTCGGCATAGTTTAAAACTGATATCGAACCACCAACTAGGAAAGAACCCATTATTCGGCTTATTACAGGATTTACTTGATTTAGAGAAAGTCCCGCTGCATAAGGGAAGAACAACGTCATCATACTTTTTAATTCTTGATTATTTTTTTGTGGCATCGCTGGTATCAGCTTTATACCCATTTTCTTACACCAGTACCACTGCACAAGCATCTGACATATACCTCCGATTAAAACGGCGGTGGCTAAATTCCATATCGTCAAGTTTTTCATAAAAATGATTAGAAAAAGGATATAGGCAAAATTACTAACTGCAGGGGCAATCGCAGGAACAAAAAAACTTCCCATACTGTTTAGGATGCCCATTGCCAATGCGCCTATAGAAACAAAAAGTAAAAATGGAAACATATATCTTGTAAGTGCAATGGCTAAAGTTCTATCTTCTGCAACAAATCCTGGGGCCATAATTTTTACGAGTAAGGGAGCTAAGAATATGCCCACTAAAATAACTAGAGTCGCTCCAAAAATAAGAACGGAAAGAGACTGTTTTGCCAAATTTTGTGCCTTGTCTTTTCCATCAAAAGATAATGTTTTGGAGAAAATAGGGACAAATGAAGCAGAAAGTGCACCTTCTGCCAATAGTTGTCTTGATAAGTTGGCTAACGTATAAGCTATATAAAACGCATCTAACTGTCTTGTAGCACCAAAAAACGCTGCTGTAAACATTTCTCGGGCAAGTCCTAGAATCCGACTTAATGAAGTCCCTAGCATCATAGTTATAGCATGACGAACCATGCCGGAAAGTTTTTCGTTTTTTTTCATTTTAAGCCTTTCTTTTACCAGGAAAAGTCTTGACCCAAATAGAACTTTTTAGCCTGTTCGTTACTTGCTATTTCTTCCGGAAGCCCCTCTAGAAAAACTCGGCCATCATGTATTAAAAAAGTCCTGTCGGTTATAGAAAGCGTTTCACGTACATTATGATCAGTTAGCAATATTCCATATCCGCGTTCTTTTAAGTTACTTATAATATTCTGTAAATCTTCTACTGCTATGGGATCTATACCACTAAAAGGCTCGTCCAACAGTATAAAAGAAGGCTCCAATGCAAGACATCTTGCAATTTCTACGCGACGTCTTTCGCCACCTGAAAGAGAAATACCCTTAGTGTCTCTCAAATGGGCTATTCCATAATCCTTCATCAAGGATTCTATTTTTTCTATACGTTCATCTTCTAAAACCCCATTTGACTCCAGTACAAGGTCTAAGTTTTGATAAACGGTTAGCGTTCTAAATACGGAGGCCTCTTGCGGCAAATACCCCAAACCTGCTTTTGCTCTCATGTACATTGGAAGTTGAGTCACATCTTCTTCACCAACTGTAACTCTCCCACTATCAGGAATAATACGCCCTATTATCATATAGAACGTGGTACTCTTGCCAGCTCCATTGGGGCCAAGCAGACCTACAATTTCTCCTTTTTTGATAGAGATAGAAACATCGTTAACAACAGCACGATTGTTAAAAGTTTTTGTAAGATGATCTGCCCTTAGTATTACTTCTTTATTTTTCATAAGCTGTTTCTCACTCTTTCTTCTTCTTTTCATCAGAAAGATCAAATACCATCTGCGTGTTTCCAATTGCTTCTATATTTTTTGTGTTTTCATAAAGTATAAATCTATCGGCATTTGCTGTTTTACCATCGCTTCTAACCATCTTAGCTTTTCCACTTACAATTACCGTTCCCCTTGCTTTAGAATATTCAGCCAAATCTCCTGTTACAACACTTTTTACTCCATCTGCATCAATATAATCTATAGTTACAAAAGATCTTGCAATGGCAGTTTGTATTTCATTATCCAACAGGGTGCCATCGATTGTTTCAGCTGCAAATCCAATCTTTTGGGACATATCTTCATACCTTATGACTCTTTTCCCCCAAAAAGTCGATTCTGTACGACCTGCCTCAGTTGCTTTTAGAATTTTATTTTGAAAAATCCCGTCTACATTTCCACGCGCCAAATAATTTGTTGTTTCTGTTTCCCAACGCACATACTCAGCTCTTAATCTGTCTTTTGGCTCCCTTGTCAAAAGAACCTTGCCAAACGCCTCTACAATGTTGTTATTTTTTTCCGAAGAATTGACCCATTTAACCGAATCAGCCTTCATCTCCGCCTTGTCTTCCGGGAATTCCCCTCTTACATTGCCTTTTATAGTAAACTCAAACGTTTCAGTATTGCCCTGCGCTATTTCTCCCCACATTGTGGCTGTTTCTTTTTTTATTACTACATTACCTTTGGCCTCTGCCTTTTTGGTATTTACATTATATGAAATGCTATCCGCTTTCAAACTTCCAGTCTCAGCATTAGCGACTGAAAGTTGTAAAATTAACAAAAATAAAAGCGAACATAATATTCTACTTTTCTTTAACATTAGTTTATTCCTCTTTTCAAAAAGGGTATAAAGATTAATTTTAACAGACATACATAATAATAGTTCAAAAGTTCTATGTTATATATAAATACTTATTTTTATTTTTTTATAGGGTCAGATATGCCCTTTGTTTTATTCCAAATAGAAAGATAAATATTATTTAAATGTGTAAAATAACTTTCCCCTTTTGTTGGAGCAGGCAATAGAACAGAGTTATCAAAATCCAACACAAGAGACTTTATAACTGTAGAAGTCCATGAATCAACCATAACTGTCCAATTCCGCCTTTTTGCTTCGTCTAATGCTGCTTTTAAAGATTTTGTGTCTCCGGCCAACCACTTGTCCCAAACTTCTTCCGGCGGTCTAATTGTATCCTCTGCGACAGAACGAACCCAAACCCCTTGGGATGCAGTCAGGTCCATGATCTTTTTGTTTTTTAGCAGATGTTTCCCTACATCATTGGCACTTTCGATTCTCGCCTGCAGTTCCGCAAGTCTACGTTGATAATAGACATAGTTTTTGCTATCTTTATTCGCTATTATTTTCATGACATTTTGAGCTATCAAGGGTATGACTGCAGGATCATAAAATAGCGAGCGAACTTGGTGGTCCTGGATAATCAATGATTCATAAAGTACATATAGATCATTGTTCTTGTTTAGTCTGAAATGAGACGCCTCTTTGGAATTTAGGGCTATTACAACTTCATCAGCTTTCGGAGCTCCTATTATTAAAACTTCTCCATTTATATTCCAATTAGACAAACAGCGTACTCGCGATTTATCTCCAACAATAAAGCTTGCGATTTCAGACAACCAAGGAGTTGTCACAGCAAAATCTATCGCTTTAGCTGTCGACGGGGTACTAGAAATACACAAAGCAGCGAAGAAGATAACTAACAGTGCTTTAAGAAATAAATTGCGTATGTACAATAACATTATTTTTTCTCGGGACGACTCCCCGGCTTATACAAAGGTATTTTGTCTGCACACAAAGGACATTTTTGAGGATCATACACAGGGAAACTGAGTTTCCATAGGGAAGTTAAGTCTAAGTCCTTTTCAACATTGGACGGACGTCTATCTATTATAGATGCTGAGCCAACCCATTGCGCACCAAGATCTGTTAATATTTGAGCCGTTTCTCTTGTTGACTTCCCAGTTGTGACAACGTCTTCCACTAATACAAACTTTTTTTTCTCTGGTACTGGAAAACGGCGAAGAAGCATTTTTCCGTCCTGTCTTTCGGAAAATAAAAACGGCACGTTAAGAGCCCTTGCGACTTCATGCCCTATTATTAGACCACCTAAAGCCGGAGATAAAATGAAATCCGGTTTCAGTGAAACTATTTTTTCTGCTAACCTCTCTCCGGCATAAGCTGCATATTCGGGGAATCTAAGCATTAAAGCACATTGTATATAGTGTCCGCTGTGCAACCCTGAGGTTAGGTGAAAATGCCCCACCATGTGGGCACCACTTTCCTTCATCATCTCTTGAATTTTTTCTGAAACTTCACTTGCGTTAAAACCTTTAGAACAATTCATTATCTCTTCACCTTTGATAGTATTTCTATTATATTTTTAGTCGCGTTAATAGGGTCGTTTGCCTCAAGAATAGGTCTCCCTACAACGATATAGTTCGCTCCTGCTGTAGCAGCTTCAGCAGCTGTAGCGATGCGCGCTTGATCTTCCGTACTCACCTTAGCCGCACGAATTCCAGGCACCACTCGCATAAGGCCCTTAGCTTTATCCTGTAAAAGATGTAAATCCAAAGGAGAACATACTAATCCATCAAGTCCGGCTCTTTCTGCTGTTTCTGCTCTAGAAATAAGAGCCTCTTGTATTTCAGTCTTAGGGTGCACATCACTCCACTCTTTTCCACTAAGACTGGTAAGTACCGTTATTCCAAATAAATTCATATTGCTTCCCATTTTTTCTCTCATTGCTACGGAACGTGCCATCATCTCATATCCACCTGAAGTATGTATTGTAAGAGCCCAAAGACCAATTTGTGAAAGAGGCTCAACTGCAGAAGCCACTGTGTTTGGAATATCGTGAAGCTTAAGATCTAAAAAAAGTTTATATCCCATATCTATTATTTCTTTTGCGAAATTTATTCCGCCCAATGCGTAAAGCCTTGGCCCTATCTTTATATAAGGAGTAGCTGTTTTTAATTTTTTAAGAAAAGACCGGGCATCTTCAAGTGTCAAGACATCCAACGCAAGGATAAGACCACAATTATCTTTATGCATTATTACACCGCCCTACTTATGATTATAACTTAATGTTAAATGTTTTTTGACAATATAAAAACAAGTGCACCTGTTCTCCAATATTAACCACATCAAAGTTCTTAATATTCTTCTGTATCAGCCCAAATCTTACGCCCTTCTACGAATGTCATTACCGGCCATCCTGTCAGGGCAATTCCTTCCCAAGGACAGCAACGAGCCTTGCTCTGCCAAGTGTCGCAATCTACAATGCGTGTTCTATCTAAATCTATGATAGTCAAGTCTGCTAATGAGCCCTCTTTTATAACTCCCAATCCTTGCCATTTCTCCGGAAGTAAGCTCGCGGGTGAGCTGGTAATTTTAGACAAAATAAGTTCTAATGGAACGTTCGTATGATTCTTATTTGTATAATCTAATAATACTGCTATTGCACATTCTAAAGATGCGATTCCAAAAGGTGCATCTTGAAAAGGCTCATCCTTTATATCAATATGCCACGGAGCGTGGTCAGTTACAACAGCGTCAATTGTATTGTCTAAAATACCATCCCACAATGCTTTCTGATCTCTTGAGCTGCGTAATGGGGGGTTCACTTTATATCGAGAATCATAACCGCTATTTATAACAGCATTCTCATTAAGTGTTAAATGATGGAAAGTTGTATCACATGTAACATCTAGCCCCTCTTTTTTTGCCTGACGTATCAATTCTACAGAACCTGCACTACTTAAATGAGTGAAATGAATTCTTCCGGATGTCTCACGAGTTAAAGATATTCCACGAGCCACGTCTATCTCTTCTGTCGCTTCAGGAATCCCTTTTAATCCACTCAAGGCACTTACACGCCCTTCATGAACTTGGCCACCGATAAACAAGCTTTTTTCTTCTGGATGCTCCATTATGCGCGGCTGATTTTTCCCTGTATAAAGAAGAGCCAGACGGAGTAAATCACTAGTGGAAACAGGGTCTCCATCATCCGTAAAAAAAACAGCTCCGGATTCAGTCATCTTCAGCAGTTCAGCCATTTCTTTGCCTTCTCTATTTTTACTGACGCAACCTGCTGGTAATATTCTTGAAGCATTTGCTTTTTTACTGTGTGTTAAAACATATTCAACCAACGAAGGTTCCGATATCGCCGGCTTGGTATTAGGCATGGCAACCATTGTAGTAAAACCACCAGCGGCACCCGCTCTTGCACCGGAATATATATCTTCATTCCACTCCAACCCGGGGTCTCTAAAATGTGCATGAAGATCAATAAACCCTGGGGATAGGATGCGACCATTTCCTTCTATGATTTCTATATCAGTACTTTTCTTCTTCTCTCCAATCTCTATGATCACATCATTTTCAACAACCAAAGAATCTTCCTTGATAAATTCTTCTCCATCAAAAATTTTAAAGTTTCTAAAGACTATTTTACCCATTATTTTCCCCCTCCACAAAGATAAAGCAGAGCCATTCTGATAGCTACCCCCGAACGTACCTGTTCTAAAATTACGCTCTGATGTCCATCCGATATATCAGAAGCTATTTCTACTCCTCTATTTAACGGGCCTGGATGCATAACCAAAGCATCTGGTTTAGCGTATGCAATTAGATTTTTATCAGCACCCCACCATTTATGATATTCGTCAACTGAGGGGAAGAGTCCATCTTGTTGACGTTCTTTCTGAATTCTTAATAGATAAACCATATCCGCTTCTTGCACAGCTTTTTTAGGATCATTTTCATACTCGCACCCCAAAGCTTCAATATTTTTAGGCATCATTGTGGGAGGACCTGAAACTACTACCTTACAACCAATTGTATTAAATCCGATTATATCGCTACGTGCGACTCTGCTGTGTAAAACATCTCCTACAAATGCAATTTTTTTGCCGCTTAGATTACCCAAATGTTTCCACGCTGTGTAAAGATCAAGTAGGGCTTGAGTCGGGTGTGCGTGTGTGCCATCTCCCGCATTTAATACTATTGCCCTTTTCAATTTTGAGGCAAGATATTGAGCTGCTCCGACAGATCTATGACGCAGTACAACAATATCAGCACCCATTGCCTCTAATGTCCATGCGGTATCTCGCATTGTTTCTCCTTTTGCTGTGCTAGAACCAGCTGAAGACCAGTTTACGACATCTGCTGAAAGCATTTTTTCTGCCAGTTCAAAAGAAGCACGAGTTCGAGTTGAATTCTCAAAGAAGAGGTTTACACACATTTTACCGCGAAGTACGGGAACTTTTTTTATCGGTCTATCCATAACATTTTCCATGTGACGTGCTTGATCAAGAATAAAATAGAGTTCCTCTCTACTCCAACCAGCTAAATCTATTACATTTTTATGACGCCATACTATTTGTCCTGTTTCACTAGGCATCACGTTCACAAATGACCACCTCATCTTTCCCGTCTAGCTCAGTTACTTTTACCTCTATAACTTCGTTTTTTGAAGTTGGCACTTTTTTACCACATATATCTGCATGAATCGGCAGCTCTCTGTGCCCTCTATCGACAATTACGACTAATTGGACCTGAGAGGATCTGCCTAGATCCACAAGAGCTTCTAAAGCAGCACGAACCGTGCGTCCTGTGTAAAGAACATCATCTATTAAATATATATTTTGTCCTGAAATATCTTCCGGCATCCTGGTGCTATGAACCATGGGTTGTTCAAAGAGCGTTGTTAAGTCATCTCTATAGAGTGTGATGTCTAACTCACCACACGGTATTTTTACTCCTTCTACCTCTTCTATAATTTTTTGAATTCGTCTGGCCAAATATACTCCTCGTCTATGAATCCCTACCAATATCATTTTCTCAGTACCCTTGTTACGTTCAATAATTTCGTTTGCTATTCTCCTTATTACTCTCTTAAGATCCTCAGCACTCATTAAACGCGACTTTTCTTTTAACTTCACCATCTGCCACACTCCTTTTCATAAAAAAAGAACTGTCTAAAAAGACAGTTCTGATAAATAGAAAACATCATGAATGGCAGAAAGAAGAAAATCATTTGAAGACATGACTAAATTCTCAAACATTTCTCTTCCCCCTTTAGCCCAATTTAAAAGAGTATAAACTACTTTTCTTTTTTATGCAACCGATTGCATAATTTTTTATATATTTTTTAACGCCTCTTCTGCAGCCTTAAATTCAGCCTCTTTTATAGTATTCCCCCACGCTTCTGCTAGTATCTTTTCATTTAATGTTACTTGAACTCTAAACTTAAGAGAATGATCAGGACCCTTCCTCTCAACAGTCTTATAATATGGCACACTACCATTTTTTGATTGTGTCGCTTGCTGTAGAGTCGTCTTAGGATCTATTGCATATATAGAAGCATTATTTTTTTGTTTTTTTAGAAAATCTATTATTATCCGGCTTGCACTTGCATAGCCTCCGTCTAAAAAAACTGATCCTAAAATTGCTTCTGCTGTATCAGCTTCAACTGATTGACTGGGCCCATCTTTAATCAGACTTTTCCCTAATTTAATTAATTTATTTAAACCCACTTCTTCTGCCCAGTTTTTTAAACTATTTTGACAAACGAGCTGAGAGCGCAAACGAGTTAATTTGCCTTCATCCAAATCTTGAAACTCTTTATATAGCATTTCAGATGCAATTAGTTCTAAAACTGAATCTCCTAAAAATTCCAATCTTTCATTATAAAAAAGAAGCCCAGACTCGTTCGCGTAGGAAGAATGAGTAAGTGCTTCTTCTAAAAGCTTTTTATTATTATAAAAATAACCTATTTTTTCTTGAAATTCGAGGAGCAATGCCTCTCTGTCTTCTTGCTTTTTCATTTTTAATCTTCGTAACGCTCTAATGCTATAACCGCATTGTGTCCCCCAAAACCAAAATTGTTGATTAAAACTTTTTTAACATCAGCTTTAACAGCCTTATTCGGGACAGTATTTAAATCGCACTCTGGGTCAAATTCAAACTGGTTTATTGTTGGATGTACTATCCCTTTTTCGATAGCCAACAGAGAAGCAATTGTTTCAATAGCACCCGCTGCTCCGAGAGCGTGTCCCATCATGGATTTAGTTGAATGTACCATTAGTTTATCAGTATTATTGTTCATAAGATGCTTAATTGCCTTTGTTTCCATTTTATCGTTTAACGGTGTTGATGTCCCGTGGGCATTAATTAAATCAATATCCTCTACGTGCCATCCGGCCTTTCTTACGGCCATGTCCATAGCTCTATATGCCCCATCTCCTTCAGGATCAGGAGCCGTTATATGATAAGCATCACAGGATATACCATAACCCTTGATTTCTGCGTAAATATGTGCCCCTCTTTTTTTAGCATGCTCAAGATCTTCTAAAACTAAAATTCCCGAACCTTCTCCTATTACAAATCCATTTCTTCCCAAATCGAAAGGACGCGAAGCATGTTTGGGATCATCGTTTCTGGTTGACAAAGCTTTCAATGATGCAAATCCAGCGGTTGCAATAGGTGTTATCGCAGCTTCTGACCCCCCTGCTAACATAACAGTTGCATCACCTCGCATTATGCAGTTATAAGCCTCACCTATGCTGTTTAGAGAAGAAGCACAAGCTGTTACGACAGCCATATTGGGACCTTTTGCTCCGCATCTTATTGCTACGTAAGCTGCGGACATATTAGTAATCATCATCGGCACTAAAAAAGGACTAACACGATTGGGACCTTTTTCATTCAAACTTTGAAAGTTTTTTTCAAGTGTTCCAATTCCACCCTCGCCACTACCTACATAAACACCAAACATATTTTTATCTAACGTATCTATATTGAGACCTGAATCTTTAATTGCCAAATCTGCAGCAGCCGAGGCTAAATGTAAAACTCTATCCGTACGGTTAGCTTCTTTTTTATCAAGCCAATTTTCGGGGTCAAAGTTTTTAACCTCTGCTGCAATTTTTATTGAATGCTCAGAGGTGTCGTACAAAGTTATGTAGTCTACCCCGTTTTTCCCCTCTTCAAGAGCTCTCCAAAATTCTTCTTTACCAAGTCCAATTGGCGTAACAGCTCCTACACCAGTAATAACTACTCTTGTCATTGGGTTCCCTCCAAATACCTGAGGGGGAGATTAGGCCCCCTCACAAATACGGTATATTAATTAATCTTCAACTCCAAGTTTAACCTTAACGTAGTCCATTGCCTCGCCCACTGTTGTAAGTTTTTCTGCGTCCTCATCAGGAATTTCAATATCAAATTCCTCTTCAATACCCATAATTAACTCAACGATATCAAGTGAGTCTGCACCAAGATCCTCAACGAAGGAGGCCTCAGGTTTAATCTGATCTTCCTCTGAGTTTAGTCGGTCAATAACTATTTCCTTAAGCTTTGCCTGTACTTCTTCCATATTCATAAAGTTCACCTCCTTCCAAAATTATAATATATACATCTGGATTTAAATTTCTTTATACAAACATCTCATTGATCTGAAGAATCTAAATAAAAACTTACATAGTCATTCCGCCATCAACGGCGAGAACCTGGCCATGAATATATGCCGCCTCTTCAGAAGCTAGAAAAGATACAGCCTTAGCAATGTCTTCAGGACGGCCTTCGCGACCCAAAGGCACATTTTGCAACATAGCATTTTTAGCATCTTCTGGAATTACTGATGTCATATCCGTGGCAATATACCCAGGTGCTATGGCATTAACAGTAACACCTCTTGAACCTATCTCTCTTGCAAGGCTTTTCACGAATCCTGTAACCCCGGCTTTTGCCGCCGAATAATTACATTGCCCAGGATTGCCGATTAGCCCTGTTACCGATGAGATAACTATTATTCTACCTGACCTGGCTTTTAACATAGGGCGAACAGCTTCTTTAGTGCAATAAAATACTGAAGTTAAATTCGCAGAAATTACGTCTTCCCACTCCTCTACTTTCATACGGATTAGGAGATTATCCTTTGTAATCCCTGCATTACAAACTAATACCTCAACCGCTCCCAGCTTGTTTTCTATAGCCCTAAACATTTCCTTTACTTCCTCATAACAGGAAACATCTGCTTTGATCGACATGGCCATTCCGCCTAAAAGTTCTATTTCTTTTACGACTTTTTCAGCTGCGGCTGATGATTTATTGTAATTTACAGCGACGGCACATCCATCCTTAGCAAGTTCTATTGCTATAGCTCTTCCAATTCCGCGCCCTGCACCTGTTACAAGTGCCACTTTTTTTTCAAGCATTTATTTGTTTTCTCCTTTTAAGAAAGATACGGCAGAGTGTAACTCTTCTACTCCTGAAACATGGTATGGTTTTTTGGTATTGGTTATTTTACGCACTAGACCGGAAAGTACACTTCCAGGCCCGAGCTCTATATACCCTTCTATTTCAAAAGTCTCCATTGTTAAAACGCTTTGATACCACAATACAGGAGAAAAAGTCTGTGCAAATAAAGCTTCTTGTATTTCCTCAACAGTTGACAGTGCTTCTGCCGAAGCATTGACAATAATGGGACATTTTGGTTGATTCCATTTAATTTCTGAGAATGCTTTTTTTAGTTTATCTGCTACTGGTTTCATTAATTCACAATGAAACGGAGCACTTACTCTAAGAGGAACAACTCTTATGTTTCCAATGGTTTCGATTAGTTTTACTGCTCTGTTTATGGCTGTTTTATGGCCTGATATAACTATTTGATTTAAGGAATTTATATTTGCTTGTTCACAAACTTCTCCTTCTGCAGCTTTCAAACATATTTCCTCAAGTTGCTGAGAATCCATTCCTATTACAGCTGCCATAGATCCTACACCAAGAGGAACAGCCTCTTGCATCAATGTCCCCCGCAAACGCAAAAGACGCACTCCATCTGCCAAAGAAATCATTCCAGTCGCAACGAGAGATGTGTACTCTCCCAAACTATGACCGGCCATACAAACCGAAGAAAGCTCTTCTCCCGCTTCTTCTTCCATTGCTTTTAGAGCAGCAAGGCTCATGGTCAAAATAGCTGGCTGTGTTATTGCTGTCTTCGCCAACTCCTCCGGAGTACCATTGAAAATAATGTCTGAAATGGGAAACCCTAAGGCATCATCTGCCTGTTCAAAGACTGCTCGTGATGAGCTATAGTTATCGTAGAACTCTTTCCCCATCCCTGGTCTTTGAGCTCCTTGCCCCGGAAATATTAGTGCATGCTTTCTCACTTTATGAACCCCTCGATTATTCTCGCCTGTTCCCTGGCTCCACTTATCATATCTTCTATTATAGAAGCAGCAGGCTCACATTTTTTAACAAGCCCGGCTGACTGCCCGGCCATAAAAGAACCTAGATCAACATCGCCTTCTTGCACTGCTACTCTTAACTTTCCAGCTCCCAAAGCTTCAATTTCCTCTGCTGACGCAGCATTCTTCTCTGCTATTTCAAAAGATTTAATTAATTTGTTTTTTAAAGCTCTTACAGGATGTCCCAGAGTGTGCCCCGTAACAACAGTTGCTCTGTCGTTTGCTTTTATGATTTTCATTTTATAATTTTCATGCACATTACTCTCCGTAGCACATACAAAACGCGTTCCTACTTGAACACCCTCTGCTCCCAAAACAAAAGCAGCTAACAATCCACGCCCATCTGCTATCCCTCCGGCAGCTATAACCGGAACTTTCACAGCATCTACTACTTGTGGAATTAAAACCATTGTATTTATTTCACCTATATGCCCTCCAGCTTCGTTACCTTCAGCTATAACGGCGTCAGCCCCTTGTTTAACTACACGTTCTGCGTGTGCAACCGAGGCAATTACAGGTGCTATTACTGTACCCAGAGGCTTAAGCCTTTCAATTACCTTACCAGGAAGCCCCGCTCCTGTTGTAACAACAGGTATCTTATATTTTGCAGCAATCTCAATCGCATCATTCACAGTTGGCGACATGAGCATTATATTCAATCCAAAAGGTTTGTCAGTCAGTTTTAAAATTTTCAATATTTCTTCTTCTAAAAGTTCCGCAGGCATTGTCCCTGCAGCTATAATTCCTAAGCCGCCAGCATTACTAACCGCTGCTGCCAAATCCGCATCAGCTACCCATGCCATTCCTCCCTGTAAAACAGGAACTTTAACTTTTAATAGTTGCGAAACTCTATTATTTTCAAACAACAAAATCACCTATCTCTTAATAAAAATAAAAGCAAAAACTAAATTAAGAATGTATAAAAACTAAGCTTCGTAAATCAGACCTCCTAAGGTCATCCCGGCTCCAAAAGCGACAAAGCAAACCTTGTCACCTCGTTTTATATGTCCGTTTTTCATTGATTCATCAAGGGCAATCATTACGGATGCAGCGGACGTATTGCCATACCTATCTAAATTATACAACGCTTTATCAACAGAAACCCCTATACGTTTAAATACAGAATCGAGGATTCTGGTATTGGCTTGATGCAAAATCCAAAAATCCACATCTTGCGGTTTGATTTTTGAATCCTCACACAAGGTTTCTATAAATTTAGGCAAATTTATAGAAACATACTTAAACACATCTTGTCCCTTCATTCTTAAGAGATGAGGGTCTCCAGGTTTTTCCGGTTCATTTGTCAGAAGATCATGTCTTGTTCCATCAGCTGTTATTTTGGAAGAAATAAAACGTCCCCTTCCTTCCTCTGAAAGAGATACAACACATGCTCCGGCACCATCTCCAAATAATATGCATGTTCTTCTGTCTGTCCAATCAACATAATCTTTAAATTTCTCTGTTCCTATAACAAGCACATTATTCCAAAGCCCTGATGATATCCCAGCCACAGCCGTTTGAATTCCTGCAATACCTCCTACACAACCTGCCAAAAGATCAAATGCTCCGGCATTTACTGCTCCTAACCTACCCTGTACTTTACATGACATACTAGGAAAAGTTGAATCCGGCGTGTTGGAAGCAACTATTATCATGTCCAGTTTGTCGGGTGATATCTTTGCATCTTTCATTGCTTCTACTGCGGCGTTGTAGGCTAAATCGCTACAACGCTCATCCTCAGCTGCAAAATGACGCACTTTTATGCCGGTTCTTTCATATATCCAACTGTCACTCGTATCAAGAAATTTCTCAAAATCCTTGTTTTCCATTATCTTTTCTGGTATATAAATTCCGGTTCCGGATATTTTGGCTTTTCTTCCATGAAATATTGTCATTTTAAGTTTTCCTTTGCTATTTCTTCTCTAATTCTTTCCACACCGTTTTTTGCTATAAAGTTGGCTGCTCCAAGTAGAGCATGTGCTATGGGCTTACGCTTAGAACGACCATGAACTTTTATTACGGTACCATTAACTCCTAGAAGGGGAGAGCCTCCGGCTTTCTCCCAATCAAAGCGTCCCAAAACTCTTTTCATTGCGGGCAACATAAAAAACATTCCTATCTTAGGAAGTAAATGATTCGTGTATTCTTCTTTAAGCTGTCCCTTTAATAATTCTCCAAGTCCTTCGCCAAACTTGATTAAAATGTTACCGCTAAACCCATCACATATAACGATATCCGCTATACCGTTTGGCAAATCACTCCCCTCTGCATATCCCTGAAAATTCAAAGGGCTATTTTCTATGAGTGTCCGAGCTGCAGAAATAACATCATCTCCTTTTGTTATTTCTTCACCATTACAGAGTAACCGAATAGAAGGGTTCTCTACCCCTCTGAAAAGTTTCATATAAATTGAAGCCATATGAGCAAATTGAAACAAATTAATTGGTTTACAGCGAACTGTTGCACCTACATCCATTAGCAGTGTCGGTCTGTTTAGAACAGGAAGAACTGCACCGAAACCGGGACGATCAATACCAGGTATTCTTCCCAGCAAAAGAACTCCTCCTGCTGCAATAGCCCCTGTATTTCCAGCTGAAACAATTCCTGATGCTTCACCTGCTCTGACCATTTCGAATGCTACAACTAAACTTGAGTTCTTTTTTCTCCTTATAGAAAGAGATGGAGAGTCGGCACCGTCAATAACTTCTTCTGCGTGAACTATTTTTAATCTTGACCTAACTTCCGAATCCACTTTTTCTAAAAAAGGTTCTATTTTATTTCTATCTCCAACTAAAGCAATGTTTAATTTTGGTTTTTTAGTACAAGCATAAATCGCGGCATGGCACGGTTCCTCCGGCGCATAATCTCCGCCCATTGCATCAAGAGCTATTATCATTTTTTTGCCCCCATATTATTAGAAGATTCTTTTGAAACAACAACAAAACGTCCTACAAATATCTCTCTATTGTCAACTGTAGAACGCACACTTACAACATATTTATTCCCCTTATGGACACCAACTTTTGAACGGGCTAGGATTTTTTCCCCTATATATGCCGGTCGGTTATATTTTAACCTGGCAGAGCCTACCACAACTAGCTCTTCATCTATTGTTGCAATGGCCAGGGATGCTGCCTGAGCATAAATAAAGTAATCTCCTACGAAGTCTGTATGACGAAAAGCTGTATCTCTCGTAGCAAAAAGAACGGAAAGTGCTCCCTTATTTGGCTCCAATCCAACAAGGTCGCCTATAACTTCTTCCGTTCTCATTGATTTCAAGCGACTTGTTGCCTGTTCAGCCATAAGACGGGTACGCTCTCTGACCTCAGGAATTGAAAGAGTTCCTCTATCCAAGCGTACTGTACCTAAACTTACTCCAAGCATCGCTGCTATCTCTTTATCTGTCAAAAGAGGAGAAGAATTAACTAAGTCTATTAGTTGTTTATGACGTTGTCTTTTAATTTCTGAACGCATATTACTCTTCTCCTTGCTTCACTCTTAGTAGCTGGTCTTAATAACTGATAAGATATCTCATTCGCTATATTTTGTCAATACATAAAATCATATTTTATAATTTAAAAAGGAACCGGTGAAAATTATATGCAGCTATAGCAAAGAGAGCCTAGGGGATTGCAATCCCTAGGCTCTCTTTACTGAGTTTTTATATGTTAAAATTATTCGTTTTCTGTATCATTTTTTTCGGAAATTTTTACTACTTGTTTACCTTTGTAATAGCCGCAAGCAGAGCAAGCACGATATGTCTGTACTGTTTCTCCGCAGTGTGTACAAGTGGTCAACGTTGGTTCCTCAAGAGCTCCGAGCCACTGCGCCTTACGTTTATTTGTACGGGAGTGAGATACCCTTCTTTTTGGAGTTGCCATATTTGTTCCCCCCTTAAACCTTTAAGCAAGAAATTGCTTAATTATTCTACCATTAATTTATTATTTTTCCAGTTTTTTATTTTTCTTTTTCTATAAAAGGGCGAAGAATATCAAATCTTGGGTCACCCTCTTCTTTTTTGCAGTTACAAGTCGCTTTATTTAAATTTTCACCACAGTTAGGACAAAGCCCCTTACATTCTTTTGAGCATAACTCCACCGCAGGTAAGCCTGAAAGCAAAGTCTCCCAGATTAATGGTATTAAATCTATTTTTTCATCCCATGTTTCCAAGATAATAAGATCTTCCTGCATATCACGATCAAGATCGTCTTCCTCATTATCTTCTCTACTTGGTTTTAAAGAAAATATATATTTCAAATTCGCATTAATCTGAACCTTTGTTAATTCAAGACATCTAGAGCAAGGCATTTTAGTCTCTCCAAAGACAAAGATTGTTGTAATTAGGCGACCATACGTTCTTACAACTTCTATATCAACTTTTATCTCATCAGAAAAATCGTATATTTGAGACCAGTAACTGATAGGCTGCTCCACTCTGAGAGAAAAACTATCCTTTAATGGAGTACCATCTTTAGGTATAGAAGTCGGCAGTAGAAAATACTTCCAGCTGCTAGGTGGTGACTTAAGCAACTTAACAACCATTTACTCTTATTTATTTGCCTCCACGCACTTTTGTGTTTCTCGTGCAATTGTAAGTTCCTCGTCGGTGGGAATAACCATCACAGTGACCTTGGAATCTGGTGTGCTGAATATAACTTCTTTTCCACGACAGTTATTTTTCTCTGTATCTATTTTAACTCCCAAAAATCCTAATTTTGAACATACTTTTTCTCGGAAAGCAACACCGTTTTCTCCAATACCCGCAGTGAAAACTATAACGTCAACGCCGTCCATTGCAGCGGTATATGCTCCTATATATTTCTGGACGCCATATATGAGTTTGTCCTGTGCCAGTGCAGCTCTTTTATTTCCTTTTTCTGCTGCCAATTCAACATCACGAAGATCGCTGGACACTCCGGAAATACCCAATAACCCGCCCTTATTCTGTATTGCATTACTCACAAGATCCACGTCTCTAAGCTGTCTCATAAGGAATAAAAGCACTCCCGGACATACGTCCCCGCTGCGTGTTCCCATGACTACTCCTTCTATCGGGCTTAATCCCATGCTGGTGTCAATACATTTGCCGTCTTTTATCGCTGAAATTGAGCTTCCATTTCCTAAATGACAAGTAATGACTTTAAGATCTTTCAGTGGTTTGCCAAGGATTTCTGCTGCTCTGCTTGATACGTAGTCGTGACTTGTACCGTGAAATCCATATTTGCGAATCTGGTTTTCTTCGTAATATTTATAATCTATTCCATAAATAAAAGCTTTTGGAGGCATAGTCTGATGAAATGCGGTATCCATAACTATTACGTTTGGCACATCGGAAAGAATTTCCATAATTGCATGTATTCCCTGAAGATGACCGGGGTTATGCAACGGAGCAAGTGGGATAATTTTCTCCAATTCATTAATAACTTTCTCCGTTACTAGGGTAGGTTTTATAAGTGTCTCTCCTCCATGGACGATACGGTGCCCAACAGCAGTGATTTCATCAAATGTTTTTATGGCTCCATAAACAGGGTCCACCAACAAGTTTAGAACATACTGAACCGCCTCTTTGTGTGTAGGGAAATCTACCACTCTAGCCAAGGTTTCCATACCTGTTTTTGTGTGCTTAATACCTGAGCCAGGAATACCGACTCTCTCTACAAGCCCTTGTGTTAGGACTTTTTCTGTTGTCATGTCAAACAGTTGATATTTGACAGAGGAACTGCCGCAGTTGATAACAAGATTTTTCATTTAATTGTTGCCTCCTTAAGAATGAATAACTCCGCCTATTATGGTATCCTTACCGATAATGGTGGTGATTTTATATGAAAATTCCTATAGTAGGAATAATTGCCGAGTATAACCCGCTTCACAACGGCCACTTATATCAGATACAAAAAGCTAAAGAGTCCTCTAAAGCCGAAGCTGTGGTTGTGGTCTTATCTTCAAATTTTGTACAACGAGGCGAACCCTCAATTCTGGACAAATGGAATCGCGCACAAATAACAATTAATACAGGTGCCGACTTGGTTCTTGAGCTCCCTGTAGTTTTCTCTGCACACAACGCAGGTGTATTCGCGAGTGCTGCAACTGACATCCTCGGCTCCTCAGGTATAGTAACACACCTTTCCTTTGGACTTGAAGATCCCGATTGGAACACCGACATAATCTTGAGCATTTTAAACGAAGAACCTGCAGATTTCAAGTCGTTGCTAAAACTTTCTTTGGGAAAAGGGTTGTCTTATGTAGAAGCCAGGGCTACAGCACTTGAAACAATGATAGCTGGAAGCTCTGAAAAGCTAAAAAAACCGAACAACAGCCTTGCTCTCTCATATATGTTAAGACTTCGCCAAAAAAAATGGAAGATGCAACCTATCCCCATAAAAAGGTTGGGCGGAGGACATCATTGCAACGTCCTGGGAGAATATTCCAGCTCTTCTGCAATACGGAAAGCAATTGCAGAGGGACGCAGCGATGAGGCTATGAGTTTTTTGCCTACGGAATCAAAAGAAATTTTACGTTCTGCAATAGCCGATGGCGACGCCTGTATAGAGTACAAAAAGTTGTGGAATCTTCTCCGGATGCTTTTGATACGCTCATCTGCCGAAGAAATTTCGAAAATCGCAGAAGTAGGAGAGGGCATTGAATATAGATTAAAGAAAGAGGCTCTGACAAGCACTTCATTTAACGAATGGGCTGAAAAATGTTCCAGCAAACGTTACACATTGGGAAGAATACGCCGTCATGCAATACATGCTCTTATCGGCCTTAATCATTGGGAAAACAGAGCATTTCAGCGCATAGGCCCCGCATACATCAGAGTATTGGCTACCAATGATAAAGGAAAAGAGCTATTAAAAAAAATGAAAGAAACATCTCTGTTGCCAGTTGTCACAAAATATGGTGAGGCTTCAAGAGTCTCGCCCTATGCTCAGAAAATGATAAATTACGAGCTTCTTGCGTGTGAATTATGGTCACAACTTATTCCAAGTGAGAAGTTTGGGGAAGAGCATAAACGAAGAATTATTTTAAAGAGTGAATAAAAATACTTAATACATACATTTTTACTGAGAACGCCATCTCAGTTCAGTAACTGCCTAATACCTCAGTTTACTTAAGTTTTTTAGGCTTAATACGCTCACGCAAGCGTCTATAAACACCGGGCGGCACCATATCTCTTACCGCACCTCCGAAATAAAAAGCATCCTTTACTCCTCTGCTTGAAACGTAAGAGTATTTTGCGTCTGTTGCTATAAAAAATGTCTCAATCTCAGGAGCGAGCTGCCTATTCATCTGAGCAAGCTGAAATTCATATTCAAAATCTGAAAGAGCTCTAAGCCCTCTAATAATGATTCGACTTTGTTCCTGCCTCATAAAATCCACCAGAAGCCCATTAAAATACTTAACTTTGACGTTCGGAAGATGCACTAAGGCCTCTCTAGACATTATCTGCCTTTCTTCCTCAGTAAAAGTAGAATGTTTATCCGGGTTAACTAACACAGCTATAAGAAGCTCATCAAAAAGCGACGCAGCTCTTTCGGCTATATATATGTGTCCATTTGTTATAGGATCGAATGATCCAGGATAAACAGCTCTTATCATTATTAATTTCTCCTTTTGTAGAAAGAAAGAATTGTTCCTCCGTAGACGCGATCGTCTCTACTCCAGTTATTTAAATCCAATTCGCATATCTTTTCTTTATCTGAATGTTCATATATGAATATACCTTCATCAGACAAAATCGAACCATTATTACCTATAATCGATGGTAATTCCAATCCCCAGTCCAGTCCGTATGGCGGGTCTGCAAATATAATATCAAATTTTTCCATTCTTTTTGAGAATCTTGGAACGGCACGGCGAACGTCCATGCACAAACATTTTACATCCTTTGGTACTCTTCTTACTAATTCTGCATAACGCTTCTTGTCCGATTCTACCGAGTAAACAAGTGTTGCACCACGTTTACTCGCTTCCATAGCTATCTGACCACTACCTGAAAAAAGGTCTAAAAAACTCTTCTCTTTTAAAGGTCCCAAAATATTAAAAAGTGCCAACAAAACCCGTCCGGTTGTGGGACGCATTTCCTTCATAATGAATCACCCCACTACTACTCTAGAATGAGTATAATAGTCGAAGCCATTATTGTACACAAAACAATATAGAATATATATAAAACAGTATTTACGAGAAGTTAAACAACTCTTCTCATGGAGCTTATAGTAACTTTTTCAAAGATTTATTGGGCAGACACCAAATCAAGTGCGTAATGTAGGGCTGCCCTCATTGCAGGCGTCCTGTACGGGTGCCCTGTCGAATCAATTTTTATAGTAAAACCCTTTCTGCTAGGGATAACCTTAAAATAGAAGTGCTGTTCAAAACCCTCATCTGCTGTTATTACGGATAACAGACCTATTTTGCTCTCAGAAATAAAAGAATCTCGAAAAACCCAATGTCCTTTGCCTTCATTCACTTTCCCTTCGGCTCCGTCAAATTCCTTTAATACTGCCATTAATGTTTTATTGCTCTCTGCTTCGATTTCCATCTCCCAATTATCAACTCCGTCGCTATTTGGCAATACTTTGCCATTTTTATGTAGTGTAAGAAGCCAAGTATTTTTTCCCATAGCTTTCCATTTTCTTTCATATTTTGTTACATAGGGTCTATCCGGATTTTTAATAATAGGATCGACATCAAAGGCTCCACACTTAGAAAAAGTATCAGACGTTTCCTCTGCATACCAGTCTACATCTGTCGCAAGCTGAAAAAAACCACCGGGGAGAAGGAGATAATTGAGCATGTCAGCGAAAATCGGCACAGTAACTCTTCGAGAGGCGTGACGAGCCTTAGGCCATGGACAAGGGAAATTCATATAAACCCTCTCAACCGTCTCCGGTGCAAAATATCGGCTCAACAAAAAACGTGCATCTCCATGAATTACCCGTACATTTTCCAGAGCATTGAAAAGTGCTAATCTGGCTCCCTTTAATGCACATAATTGTGATACTTCGATTCCCACTACTAAAACATCGGGATATGCCTTCGCCAAATATCCCAGGAACTCACCATTACCAAAACCAATTTCCACAAAAATACGTCCACTGGATGAAAGTGACTTCCAATCTAACGGCAAAGAATTATTCTCTCTTACTATTATCTTACTTAAATTCCAAAACATTAAAGATGCGTCCTTTTCTATTTATTATTCGTTTATAAGAAACGCAGGTTCTTTGAGTAGCTCTAGCCAGTTATCTAACGTAAGCTCCTCTGCCCTAGTCGTTGTTCTTAGATTGTGCTTTTCAAGTATGTTTTGAGCTGTTTCTTTTGTTAAATCCTCATATCCGGCAATCCAATTGTTTACAATCGTCTTCCTTCTTTGGGCAAAAGAACGACTTAGCAGAGCTCTCCATGATTTATTTGAAGGAAGTTCTAGGTTTTTGTCTAACTTAATTTCTATAATACATGAATTTACCTTAGGCTGCGGTCGAAATGCACTAGGTGGAACCTTTCGGAGAATTTTAGAAGTACCCATCGCTTCCACCATTATCCCAAGAGGCGAGCGTTCTCTGTTTCTTTCGGGAGCCGTTATGCGCTGAGCAGATTCTAATTGAACCATTAAAAGTAAATATTCTAGTTTATGTTTTACCAGTTTTTCCAAAAAAACCCATAGTAGAGGCGTTGTAATATGATATGGAAGATTTGCAATAATTTTATTGGGATACCAAGGCAAGCTGTTCTCATAATCAAATTGAACTGCATCTCCCCATAGAGGAGTCAGTTTTTTATTTTGTATGCCCAACATCTCTATTACATGTTTAAGCCTAGTATCCAACTCTAAGGTGCATACAGACGAACATTCCGAAGATAGAAGCGCTTCAGTAAGAATGCCCTCCCCCGGGCCTATTTCCAACACCTGATCCTTTTCGGTTAAAGCAGCTCTTTCAATAATAAAATCAATGACGGAATGATCCCTCAAAAAATTTTGTCCGATATTGGTGTTGTGTATGAAATGTGGTAGTTTTGACATACATTTATTCCTTTAATTTTATTTTGCACGACAGAACGAAGTAACGCCATGACAAGTTTATTATACTAAAAGTAAAAAAGATTCGTGCTTAATTCGCACGAATCTTTTGATTTTCTGGTCGGGATGAGAGGATTCGAACCTCCGACCACCTGCACCCCATGCAGGTACGCTAGCCAGGCTGCGCTACATCCCGTAAGCAGTGAGTATGATACCGCCCAACCGACTTTTGGTCAAGTCTTTAAAAGTAAAAATCCCAACAACTTTGTCGGGATTTTTACTTTTAAAAAATAAATTAAAAGATTTGTTTAGTTGTTTACAGCTTCTTTTAGTGCTTTACCTGCACGGAAGACAGGTACTTTCTTTGCAGGAATCTGGATAACTTTCTTGGGATCCTGAGGGTTGCGACCCTGACGTGCAGCTCTCTTCTGAACTTCAAATGTACCAAATCCGACTATCTGTACTTTTTCACCTTTTTCAAGTGATTCATGGATTCCGCTGAAGAGTGCTTCTACTACTTCTGCCGCTTTCTTTTTTGTTAATCCTTCTACTGCTTTTGCTACTGCATTTACTAGATCTGTTTTTGTCACTTCACGACACCTCCCGACAAGTTGACTGCTATCGCAGTTAGACTATTATTAGCTCTATTTCCCGCTTACGTCAAGCCTTTTTAGATAAATAGGCTCAAAATTCATCGTTTTTCCCCTTATTCTCTGTTTCTCATAAAGATTTTTATCGGAACTCCGGAAAAATCCCCCATTTTTCTAATGATATTCTCTAAGTGCCTTCTAAAAGGCCTTGTGGACAATGTTATATCATTTACAAAAAATATAAATGCAGGAGGTGCTCCATCTGCCTGAGTACAATAATAAATTTTTAGACTTCGGCCTTTTCCATCTCCAGGCATACGTTCAAAAATTAACACTTCTCTTACTAGTCTATTCAGCTCTGAAGTGGAAATTCTACGCTTTCTGTTATTCTCAACGGATAATATCATTTCAGGTAGCTTATGAAGGCTGCGACCTGAAATTGCAGAAATAAAAATCTGTGGAGCATACTTTGCAAAAGGAAGCTCATCAATGAGAAGGTCTCTCATCTTATCGCCTATTTTGCTCTCTTTGGGAGCAAGGTCCCATTTATTCATTACTAAAATTAAACCCTTGCCTCTTTCAAGCACTTGTCCAATAAGACGCTTATCTTGATCTGTCACAGGCTCTTGTGCATCAAGTAGAACAAGGGCCACTTGACACCTATCTATTGCCTGGTAAGTTCGTACGTTTGAGTAGTATTCAATATCACTCTTTACCTTACTTTTCCTTCTGAGACCAGCTGTGTCAAGAAAACGAAATTTAGTCCCATCCACTTCGACTAGAGTATCTACAACATCGCGTGTAGTTCCAGCTATATCGCTTACCATGGAACGTTTTTCACCGGCAATAGCATTGAAAAGACTAGATTTTCCCACATTGGGACGTCCTACCAGCGTCACTCTTATTTCATCCGAACTCTCTTCTATTTCTGCTTCTTCAGGTAAAAGAGTTACGAGAACATCTTGTATTTCATCAAATCCCTTGTTGTGCTCTGCACTAGTTGCTATTACTGTATCGAAACCCAACTCATAAGCTTCATAGAGCATATCCTCTTCTTGCTTTTGGTTATCAAGCTTATTCATTGCAAGAATAACAGGTTTGCCACTTTTGCGTAATTTTAAGGCAATTTGTTTATCCATAGGAGTAATTCCGTCGCGGCCATCAACTACAAAAATAATGACAACACTTTCATCAATGGCCAAATCCACCTGTTGAGCTATAAGATCCATAAATGGGTGTGCCTCACTAGGCATTATTCCACCTGTATCAACAATGTAGAAGCTCTTCCCGCCCCATTCAGCCTCACCGTACAATCTGTCGCGCGTGACTCCCGGCTGATCATCAACAATCGCACTTCTTTTTCCAATTATTCTATTAAATATTGAAGATTTTCCAACATTTGGTCTGCCTACTATCGCGACTATTGCCATTTTTTCTCAACTCTCTCTGTTATAAATACCCGATAAAATTAGTTTTTAAAACTGTGTATTGGAGGCGGGATCCTTCCACCACGATTAATAAATGCACTGCAGTCATAATTATTAACTTCCATTATGGGTGCATACCCCAAAAGCCCTCCAAAAACAACTTTTTCCCCTGCCTTCTTTCCATGAACAGGTATTATTCGAACTGCTGTCGTTTTATTATTTATCATTCCAATTGCCATTTCATCTGCAATGATACCAGATATAGTGCTTTCTGACGTATCACCCGGAATAGCTATCATATCCAGTCCCACGGAACAAACACAAGTCATGGCCTCTAATTTTTCCAAAGTAAGCGCATTTGCTTCTACTGCCTTTATCATGCCATAATCCTCACTAACCGGGATAAAAGCACCGCTTAATCCACCAACAAAAGAGGATGCCATAACTCCGCCCTTTTTAACATTGTCGTTGAGAATAGCAAGAGCCGCTGTTGTTCCGGGTGCACCCACATATTCTAGGCCCATAGCTTGAAGAATCATTGCCACACTGTCACCTAACACTGGGGTAGGTGCAAGAGAAAGATCTATAATTCCAAACGGAACACCCAATCTCTTGGAGGCTTCTTTTGCGACAAGCTGACCGGCTCGAGTAATCTTAAATGCGGTTCGTTTGACCGTTTCACATAATGTTTCAAAGTCTGCGCCTTGTTTTTCCTCCAATGCTTTCCTAACCACGCCGGGGCCACTTATTCCTACATTAATGGCACAATCTCCCTCTCCAGGGCCATGAAAAGCTCCAGCCATAAAGGGGTTGTCCTCAACAGCATTGCAAAAAACAACGAATTTCGTGCAGCCGAGTGAATCACGATCTCTAGTGAGATAAGCCGTTTCCTTTATAACACTTCCCATTAGCTTTACTGCGTTCATATCTATTCCTGATCTTGAAGAACCTAAATTAATTGAAGAACATACGCGCTCCGTTGTAGAAAGAGCTTCAGAAACAGAATTTATCAAAGTGCGATCCGACTTTGTTATTCCCTTTTGAACAAGTGCTGAAAATCCTCCTATAAAATTAATGCCGACTTCCATCGCCGCCCTATCCAAAGTTCTAGCTATTTCAACATAGCTATCACAGTCACACGCTGAAGCTGCGATTGCAATGGGAGTTACTGAAATTCTTTTATTAACAATGGGTATACCGAAATCTAAAGCTATTTCATCTCCAGTTTTTACCAGATTTTGAGCAAGGCTCGTTATTTTATCATAGACTTTATTACAGAAGGTTTTTAAATTTGAGTCCGCACAATCCATTATATTTATTCCCATAGTGATAGTGCGAACATCAAGTTTCTCTTCCAATATCATTTCATTTGTTTTTCGTGCTTCTGACATACTAATCATAGTTAATTCCTCTACACTCTATACATACTCTTAAAAATTTCTTCTTTTTGAGCCCTTATCATCAACCCTATTTCTTTTCCCAACAGGTCCAAATCTGTAGTAAATTCAGCAAAAGAACAGTTTAGTCCGCTTACGTCTACTATCATTATCATGTCGAAATATTCTTTGATAATAGTCTGAGAAACGTCTAATATGTTTACATTCTTTTCGGCCAAATATCCACATACTTTAGCCATTATCCCAACTCTGTCTTTACCCAAAACTGTTACTATTGCTTTCATAAAAACTCCTCCTGCAACTTTAATTATCTCTAATCTAAATATAGTGCTATATCAGGATAACCTACACGGCTATTCTTGATTTCAAAATATGGAAACAATAAATTCTCAATAACTTTAAACTTTTTCGTTCTTACCCACATCTCATCAACAGATTCTTCTGAATTCCAATACTCTATATTTTCTTTTTCTAGTTTTTCAATAAAAGTCTTGCCTCTTTCCTTGGGTAAAATTATTTTCAACATCGGCGTATATGGAGGCAAATGCCATTCTTTTCTCTCTTTTAACTCCGTTTCCCAAAAGTAGCTCCATCCTCTGGACAATCCTGTTTGCCATCCCTTACCGGGTCTACGGCTTTGAACCACGACCTTGCGCTGTTCCGGGTTTAGCCCACGCCAAAACGATTCATATATTAAAGTAAACGCTCTCGCTTTCGCATCATATTCAGCAACTCGTGCCTCTGCATCTGAATCTATCCATCCTATCATTCCCGTGGGAAGCTCATCAGCAAGAGACAAAATTCTTCTCGTACCAATAACCAGTGCTCCTCTAGGATATTCTTTCATCAAATTCTTTAAAGAAGGGAGCTTCCCCCCGTCATTCTGCAAAGTCACAACTTCTTTATATTTATATTTAAAAATTAGTAAAGCTCGTTCTGAAAGAGCCTCTAAGCCAGGGCGTATTCCCTCTAAAAAAGGACCTCCACATGAAGGACAATTCTCCGGAATTGGGGTTCTATTTTTACAGCTGAGACAGGAAAGCCTTTTACGTCTTTCCTCCCATCTCATTACTCCTCCACAGTTTGCACAACGCAAAGATTTACCGCAATCACTGCAATATAACTCTCCTGCATATCCCTTTCGATCCAATATCCAAAAGGCCCATCTGCCATTTTCACGACAAGTTAAAGTCTCTCTAATAAGCGGTTTGCTGATAGGCAAGGAATCTTTTACGGCATCAACAGGAAAACTTGAAGAGTCATGAAGATTTACAAATATAAGACGATTATCAATATTTTTTTTATTGATTTCTTCTTTTGGCAGCTGTAAAAATACTTTTGAAGAGGGCATACGTCCTCCCAAAATTAATTCTGCTTTAGCAAAATTAGCCCTTGCCGCCAAGACGCTTCTATAATGAAAAACTGGAGCTTTCTGAGAACGCCATCCACCGCTTATCTCATCTTCAACTACTATTCTGGAAAGACCTTTTAAGGGAACAAATGAAGCAGATTGAGAACCAACTACAAAGTCAATCTTCCCTTCTCTGGCTTCTTTCCAAAGTTCCCACTGTTTTTTTGTGTTGGAGGGCCAAAGAACTCCGCTCGCTTTCAATCCGGGGGAAAGCTTTTTCCAAAATTCAGTAGCAGCGTTTGTTTCAGAAAATAAAAACAGAGTCCCTCTCAAGGAGCTCTCTGTCATCTCTATATACTTCTCATAGCGGGTACTGTCATTTTCCTCATAATTGTATTTAACTGTAAACTTACTATCAGCAATATTTTCTACTTCCAACGGAGACAGTTCTTCCCCTTCAAAAAACTTTCCCGGAAGCATTATCTTCATGGCTATACCAAAACCTGAAAACCAGGTACTCGCAAACCACTTCATAGTCTCCATAAGTTCAAGAGGAATAGGGGGAGTGCTGTCTATAATTTCTGAAAGGGGCTTAATTTTTACCGAATTACTACAATCGGAATTTCCCTTTTCAAAAACTGTCAACCCCACTCTTGCAGACCTACCAAGAGGCACACGAACTCTTAATCCTGGCTTCAAAGGGGTTTCATTTGAATATAAAAGCCGGGTCCACCAAGGACCCGGGACAGAGACAAATACTTGTTCCATTAACAACCTTGTCTTTTCAAAATAATCGCATCAAATAGTGCGTCGGCTACTTCTTCTTTTGTTCCTTCTATCTCTTCTATGTTTGATCCGGGAATAATTAATGATATTTTATTATTGTCGGACTCAAACCCTATGTTTTCAGAAAGCACATCATTCACCGCAATCATATCAAGCTTCTTTGATTCTATTTTCTTTCTAGCATTCCCCACAAAATTTTGCGTCTCAGCCGCAAAGCCTACGAGAGTTTGTCCTTCTCGTTTTATCTCTCCTAGCTTTGCTGCAATATCTTTATTCTGCACAAGATTGAGAGTCAAAGACATGTCCTTATCTCTTTTTATCTTATTAGAAGATATCTTTTCTACCCTAAAATCTCCTACAGCAGCCGCCTTAATCATAATATCGGCGGTTGGAGCATTTTTGATACAGGCATCATACATCTCCTCTGCCGTTATTACTTTTACAAAATTCACTCCAACTGGTACTGGAAGTGATGTTGGGCCAGAAATTAAAGTAACGTTGGCTCCTCTATACCAAGCTTGTTTTGCTAAGGCATAACCCATTTTTCCACTACTTGGATTACTTATAAAGCGTACAGGATCAATATACTCGTGAGTAGGGCCTGCTGTAATTAAGACATTTAATCCCTCTAAATCTCTTTTAGGATATAGAGCTCTCCATACATATTCATTAATTACTTCTTTAGAGGGCAAGCGACCCTGTCCCTCATACCCACACGCCAATAACCCGCAATCAGGATTGACTACGGTATGCCCTCTTGACATCAACTTATTTATATTCGCTTGTGTTTCAGCGTGAGAAAGCATATTTGGATTCATGGCTGGAAAAAGCAACAACGGGTTTCTATTTGCAAGAAGTGCAGCTCCCATTAAAGTAGAGCTATCTCCTTCTGCACACATTTTAAGGACATTAGCCGTACATGGTGCAATAACGAAAATATCAGCCCATTCTGTTAAGGATATATGAGGAATTTTCCACCCTTTTTCAGATGAAAGAAAATCACTTTCTCTCCAGACACATCTTCCGCTTAAAGTTGAAAGCACCAGAGGACTGACAAACTCCTCTGCGGCTTTTGTCAATATCGTCTCTACCTCACATCCTGCCTTTATCCAACTATGCAGAATGTCCGGTGCTTTATAAGCGGCAATTCCGCCACTTATACCGAATAATATTTTTTTATTCTTCTTCCACTGGCTCATTGACTTGCTTACGCACTTTATCAACAAATTTATACTCTACACACCCATTTGCGACATCCTCAACTGCTTTAGTTATGAATTTCTCATCATACCCTGGCAGAGGACCCATTCTTTCACTCAACTGTCGTGCACGTGCTGCAACCACTAATGTAAGAGTATACTTATTCGGAATATTTTGCTCTCTGTAAATTTTATCCAAATCCATAAAAATCATTTTGACTCCCCCCTATACCCTTTAACTATGTCTACAAATTTTTCTACCGTATCATTCAAATTGTTATTTATAACAATATGGTCATATTTATCTGCAAAAAGCTGCTCCTTTTGTGCATTTTTTATACGAAGCTGTATCTCTTCTTCAGACTCTGTTCCTCGTTTGCGCAAGCGCCTTTCTAATTCTTCTGCTGACGAAGGCATAATGAAAATAGTAATAGCTTCTTTCATACTCTCTTTTATCTGTATGGCTCCCTGTACGTCAATTTCTAGTAGTACATCTCTGCCTTTTTCCAGTTCAGATTCTACCATATCCCGCCTTGTTCCATAAAGATTTCCATGTACTTTAGCATATTCAAGAAACATTCCCTTTGAAATCATATCTTTAAAGACAG
>Ga0255342_1000362_pt1 | contig 80394 bp, 82 predicted proteins | sample wastewater_treat_3_FD_192416 | JGI IMG/M metagenome (GOLD analysis project Ga0255342, IMG submission 192416) | Wastewater microbial communities from Lulu Island WWTP, Vancouver, Canada - plant14 | ecosystem: Engineered > WWTP > Wastewater > Unclassified | place: Canada: Vancouver, British...
TTTCCACCTGATTTAACGAGCATTATGACCGTCGTTGCAACACAGGTTGAAGGGACGGTGCTTATTCACGAAAAAATGTTTGAATCCCGTATGTTCTTTGTGGACAAGCTCATCGCCATGGGAGCACGCATTACGCTCTGTGACCCGCACCGAGCTGTTGTCTCAGGACCAAGTACCTTGCATGGAAGCGAGCTTATATCCCCCGATGTGCGGGCTGGTATGGCTATGATTATTGCAGCGATGAGCGCTCGTGGAGAAAGCGTCATAAAAAACGTCTATCAAGTAGAACGCGGTTATGAAAACCTCACCGAACGATTAAAATCACTCGGTGCTCATATTGAAAGACGAAGTTCTTGCTAGATTCTCTTTTGCTTCTGGTTCCGCGTCTATTTGCTTAGATGATTTTTATCAATAAGGAAGAAACTTAATCTGAGCGTAGAGCGGAAAAGATAATTGCACTCAGCAGCACCAAAACACAGAGGATTAAAAGATATACCCAAGGTGCCACTCCCCCAAATATACCAATGATTACAAAAGAAAAAAGGTTTAAAAGATACGAGATTGTTTCCAAAACAAAATACAATATAAACGTAAACAAGGGAAGGGTTATAAGCCAAACGAACTTAAAATGCGTCTCTGCCCCCAATTTATAATTCCAACTAATCCCTGCAAGCAAAATGAGCACAATTAATAAAACAAAGGGATAACTTATTCTATCCATAAAGGTTTGATAATAGATTTCCTTAGAAAAACCATAGCTATCCGCCTTTTTTGCAAAGGAAGCTAAAACAGTCAAAGGCATAACCTTCACCCCTAAGGACGCTTTACAGATTTGCAAAAAATCATCAAAGGGCATTGCCAAGAGGAGTGAATTATAATGATTTGAGTCAGCTTCTCTTTCATAGCTAAAACTCGGACCAAGATAGAGACCATCCTTTTCAGAGTCGGTGGATACAAGATAAATAAAGGGCACAAGCTGTGAAGATTCTTTTTTTATTTTAAATCTTTTATGTATATCAGCCTGGAAAACCTGGGCTGTTTGTTCTAGAGGAAAGGCAACAAGTTTCGCATACGGTACAGAAAAAGAAAACTCAAGCTCTTTGTTTTCGTCGTAAGAAAAAACATTTAAGTCCCTCAGATATTGTATGAGGTTTCCTGCCTTTTCTTTTGCGGTTCCTCCCTTCCAGTAGAGAAGAAAAAAACCACCTTCTGGTTTTTTTACAGAAAAATACACATCTTTGTATTGTTCAAAATTGATAAGGTCTTCTACTTCATTTGAAAAAAAATACTTTCCATCCATCTTTTCTTTGGAAAGAAGAAAGTATCGATCTATATCTAAGTCAGACGGATAAGCTGTTTTCAAATCTGAAAAAATATAATAGGCTTTTTCAAACTCCTGGTTTATAAAAGCCACATACCCCTTTCTCTTTGTTTCATAGGCAAGAACCTGCTCGCTATCTAAGCCTGTGGGATTATCTTGTAACTTGTTCCAGGCATCTGCCGCCAATTGTTGAGCCTCTTGACGGTTCCCATCTTTTTTCTCTGTCATCTCTAGCAACAAATTCGCATAATAATGCGCATTGAAAAAATCTTTTTTCAAAAAAGCCTCTTGTGCCCTTTCCATCAACTGGGGGCTCGTGTAGCCATAATCTTGCACGCTAATCGGAGAGCTTACTTGTTCTTGCATCTCGCGGTCTCGAATCTTTTGCTTCATTCCCGAATAAAATATATCGATTGTATCTTTTAAGTCGAGCGCTTCCAGAGCATTTGGTTTGAGAGCCAGTGCATTATCGATATAATACTTCGCATAAATATAATCATCCGCGTAGGCAGATTCAGCCGCCAAGAGAAGATAGGCTTCAAAATTTTTTTCCTTATTTTCCATGTTTTCTTGTGTATTTTGCAACAGTGGAATAAAAACTTCTGAAGAAAGCATACAAAGCACTATACAAGTAAAACTCAAGGCAATAACGTTTTTAAAAAAAGCAACTCGTATCGTTGAAAAACGCTCTACATTTTCGGAATCGGAACGGCCAAAGGACCATGAAAGTCCCACAAGAAAAGCGCTCAAAAGAAGGCTCGGTAAAAACTTAAGAAAAACAAGTAAGGCTTCGTAGACTTTGTACTGTGTTGCGTAGGAAAGAAATTCTTCTGGAACAGGACTCGTAAAAAAAACAAAGAGTCCAATGCCAACAAAGGAAAATAAAAGATAGATTAAAATAACTGCCATAACGTGCTTATATATTTTCATCCGATACTCACTTTATTTTTTGTCTTTGACGTATAAAATGCACCAAACCAATCAAACAAAAACAAAGTGTAATACTTATGTTTATCACAAATTGTATATTATTTCGGTTTGTAAACCAAAGCATATTATTGTGTTGAAAAAAACCAATCATTTTATCAAAAAGCACTGCTGAAAAAACTTCTCTATTTATTTTACAAATACTAACAAAAAGCGCAACAACAAGAGAAACATTGATAAGTTTCCATGAATTTATATTTCTAACAAAAAAGATGCTCAATAGAGCCAAGCCAAAACTCGCAAACATGAGATAGCTAAGATATCCTCGAGCAAGACTTTTTATTGCCTCCGTGCGTGCAAAATAAAAAAAGGTTTTTAGAACCTCTAAAACAGGCGGTAAATCTATTGTTTTTTCAAACAATGGATCGGCATAAAAGGCTTGTTCTGGCACTTGCACATCCTCATCAAAAAAAACAGACTCGATATGCCCTGAGCTGGAAGTATCGATGCGTACACCTTCTGCTCCTCCTTCTGGGAAAAACCTAGCAATATAATCAACTGAGGACTTTGTTTGACGGAAAAATCCTTCAGAAAGGCGTCTTGCTTCATATTCAGAAACAAGAGGTTTTTGTGCAAGCTGCATTGAAAGCATCCATGGAATAGCAAAAAGCCAGATACTAAAACCAATGATGAAATAGAACAAGGTAGAAAGAATAGATATATTCGGATGCCGGATAAAATAAAAAATAAGACCGAGGCAAGCAAAAACAAGACAAAAGGGCAGGGCCTTAATCAAAACCTGAAAAAACAGGGTAAAATTGATAAATGAAAGACTTTCACCTGCTACCATTGAAAAACTTAAATGTATAAGAGAAATCGCCACCGTAGAAACAAAGGCTGTAGCTATTGTAAGGATAATAAAAACAAATACCATAAAAAAGGCGTTTTTCATAGATATAGAATAGCATGAAGAGAAAACTAATACAAGATTTTTTTTCTAGCAACTTATCCACAACTTATACCCTATAAATTGCATCGTATATATGGAGATATTTTATAAATCATTGTGTTAAAAAGACACATTTTTTTCCAAAAATGAAATAAAAAAAACAATTCCTTGTAACACAAAGAATTAAAAAAGATAGTTTGATATCTTATGTATATATATTTCTTATTTATTGTAACTAAAAGAAATACGAAAAAAGCAAGGATTTATACAGAAGTTATCCACAACTTATCCCGATTTTAAAATAAAAAAAAGCGCAGCCTTCTAAAAAGCTACGCTTTTGTATTTAACCAAGAAACACTTGTCCCTGATTATCTATCGCAAGAATCGTTTTACATTCAGAACATCTAAAACGACCCGCCTTTGGAGCCTTTAAGCGCTTAGAACAAACAGGACAGCCAAAAATCTTTGGAAAAACGGTATTGTCTACAACCGTTTCTTGTTTGAAAAAATGTATTGCATCGTCAATGCTATCTTTAATATTAAAAAACTGTGAAAATCCAAGTAATTGAAAAACTTCATAGACCTTCGGCTGAATTTCAAGCAAGACAATGTCGCCACCCTTCGGCTTTAGCATTTTCAAAAAAGCAGTAAAAGAACCGATACCCGTTGAAGAAACATAATTCAAAGATGCACAATTAAAAATAATATTGATATAGCCGGAGTCTATAATTTTTGCAATTCTCTTTTGAAAAAACAAAGAATTATAGGTATCAATATATCCACTCAAATATATGAGAATAGAATTTTCAATTCCTGTAACTTTTTCTAAATTAATTTTTAGACTATCGTCTTTTTCATCATTAAAACCGGGTACAAGATTATTATTGCTATTGTTACTCATTTCCCCCCCGTCAATTACCAAGACGGTATCAATTTTTTATATAGTAATACTACTCCGTATATATTACACCAAAACAAAGACTCATGTCAAACCAAAAATCTCTATTTCATACACTTCAAGCTCTTAAAAGGTCAAACCACCATCAACTCTCAACAATTCTCCTGAAATATGCTCTGACCTAAGTAAAAACTCTGCCGCATCTGCTATTTTATCGAGGCTAATCAGGGGCGCCTCCAATCGGATGCGCTCTTTTCTCTGTGATTCATCTATATATTCTGTATCTACAAAGCCAGGCAATATCGCATTACAGCGAATATTTTTACTTGCATAGGATGAAGAAACAGATTGCACTAAAGAACAAAGAGCTGTTTTTGCTCCTCCATAGGCTGCATTTGTTTTAAATCCTCGAATATACTCTGTTCTTGTTCCACCAAAAACTAAGATTCTCCCAAACTTCTTCCTCATCATAGATGGCAAGGCTTGGGAAATAAGAAAGCCTGGAAAGGTATAATTAAAAAAACTCATATCTAGCCATTCTTTCTCAGTCATTAAATGAACTGGTTTTTGCAAAAAAGGTCCAAAGCATATGCATAGTATATCGGTATCTCCCAAAAAAACATTAAGAGCAGACTGCTTAAAGGATTGAAAAAAATCGTTGGTACCTTTTTCTAAGGAAAAACGCTGCACAAAGGTCTCTGTTTTTGTATTTTTTTTTGTATAATCAACCAGTTCTGCGAGTTTTTGAGAATCGGAACCTGCATGAATACCCAAAAGCGAAACATCGTGAGACAAACGTTTCGCTATTTCATACCCAATGCCACCGCTTCCACCAATAATCAAAGCTTTCATACTTATAGAGTATATAATAAAACATGAAAAAAATCACTATACATCCAAACAATTAACTTAACAAAAAGAAAAACTACTCAGATCTTTTAAGCGAATTTCATGATTCTCTGAAAATTGTGATATTTTTTTTAATACATTTTTTAATTCACGAATGTTTCCTGGCCATTCATATTCATTTAAAACAAGGCGCAATTCATCGTCTACAGATTTTCCTATCTCATTGCTAAACAAATTGATATAATGATTTATAGATTGTCTTCGATCTTTTAATGGCGGTAAGAAAAATTGCACAGCATTTATTCTATTGAAGAAATCCTTTCGAAAATTTCCTTCTATGATACTTGATTGTAAATCTCTGTTTGTAGCAAATAAATAGCGAATGTTCACTTTTTGCGGTATAGCCGAGCCAAGCTTATAGTATATTCCTTCATCTAACACTTTTAACAATTTTGCTTGAATAACCTTTGGCAACTCTCCAATTTCGTCTAAAAACAAAGTTCCCTTATCTGCTTTTTCTAAAAAACCTATCGTTTTTTCTGCTCCTGTAAAAGCACCTTTTTCAGAACCAAAAAACTCTAGCTCGGCAAGCTGTTCTGGAATTGCTGAACAATTCACCTCTATAAAACATTCATTTTTTCGAGGTGAAAGTGCCACAATTTTTCTTGCATAATAACTTTTTCCTGTTCCTGTCTCGCCTAAAAGCAGGATGGGTAAATCGCTTTTTGAAAAACGTTGAAATAATTCTTCGGTATTTTTGTTTTCTTCAAGGGGATTTAGCTCTAAGCCTGCAAATATTTTTTTCATTTCTTTTTTTTCTATATAGCTCTGTATTTTTTTTACACGTTTATACAATTTTATAGTACTGCAGGGGTATTCTATAACGTCATGAACGCCATTTTTTATTAAACTGACAATAAGCTCTAATTTTTGGGTTTTCATAACAACGAGAATATATACGCCCTTATTACGCAAGCGCATGCTATCTTCTGCTGCCATTTCCATATACTCATTTTCCACAATGAGTATATGCGATCCACCAAGCTCTTGAGTTTCAATTTCGTCAGTAGATAAAATAACGCGAATTTTACAAGAACACCGTAAAGAAGCTTCACAAAAGTCAGTAAAGTCTTTGTTACCAGACAACACATACACTTTCGCCATCTTTCCCCTCTCTATAACTATTTTCTATGTATTTTAAAACATCGATACCAAAGCAAAATAACTAAATATCCAATATATGGAAAGATTAAAAAAACTTTTAGAGGGTTTCGTATAATTTCATACCACATTTCAAAGCCCTTTTCAAAAACTGCATTAGAAACTCTTTTTTTTCGCTTTGAAAAAATACGAAAGGCATCCTTATAATATAAGAAAAGCCCCTGGTTAAATTGTTTTTTCTTTCGATAGGACCACAGATGCTTACCTTTTATTCCATCAGAAAGTAATACCAAAGAAGGAGACGTTTTTTTTATCGCTGTTATAATGTCTGTTTCCATTGATTTTGGGTAGTAGCCAACAAAACGCCCCATAACATGTATATGAGGAAAGGTTTTTTTAAGATTTTTTTCACTTGTTAGGAGAACTTGTTTTCTCCCTCCAAACAAATATAAGGAGGCATAATTTTTATCAAGTTCCCCAAGAAGGTGAATAATTGTTGGAAAAGGATTATATCGTACTACCGGTGGATACTTTAAAAAGGCAAGACCTTTAATAATACTCTTAGAAGTAGGTAGAACTAAAGCTGCTTCCTTTAAACAGTTTAAGTATTCAGGGTTTGAACGCGCCCTTAAAATATCCCAGATAGAGACAAAACAAATTTGAGAAGTTTCCCTTGAGTGGACTATCTTCATAAACTCGTCTCCCAAGTCAGCCTGTGAAACAATGTCGAGGGGAACGGATAAAAACTCTATTCTTGTCTTTGCCATGAATGATACTCCATCACTGCGTTTTGCAATACAGCCAAACCATACAATGCTGCTGTTTCAGAACGTAAAATATTTGTGGGTAAATGCAAGGGAGAAAAACCACTTTTTTCTAATAATTCTGCTTCCCTTTTGCTTATACCACCTTCACAACCTACTGCGATATGTACTATATTTGGTTTTCCTTTTTTCATTAAAAGTGAAAACAGGGAATCGACTCTCTTATTTTCGGATAAATAACATTTAAATGCAAGCTTTTTTTTTATAGAGTCTGTATTTTCTTTCTCTTTTGAAAGATACTCATCAAAAGTCGTTTTTTCAGCCAATTCTGTTGCAATAGCTGAACCCGATTGCTGGCGAGCTTCTTTTATTATTTTTAACCAACGCTCATGTTTTTTCTCTGAGAATGCAACTTGGCTAAAATCTCCCTTTATGGGTATAATTTTTTTCACACCGCATTCAGTCGCTTGTCGTATAACTAAATCCATCTTTTGTGGTTTAATCTCACACTGTAAAAGATGGATTTCGAGCGCTTCTGTATCAAGTTGGTTTGCAAGAACTCCATTTTCTTTTTTCTTAGCGCCAAGCACCTTTTGCAAAAGCCATTTAGTATTTTTCTTTACAAGAGACATTTCAAGCAAACTGCCATCTAAGAGGCGCACATCAATGCTTTCCCCCGGCTTTAATCGTAAAACATTTTTTAAGTAGCGCACTTCTTTTTCTGAAATTGCAATTATTGTGTCTTCCTTCAATTGCTCACTTGCAATAAACTGCCTCATTTGAACTATTCCTCTTTTTCAGCTAAAACAAAGGCATCTTGTAGTTCTTTAAGTGTTTTTGCCTCTTTCATTCTCTCGTCATAGGAGTTTGACTCAAATATTTCTATTGCCGCCCGTAACTGCACATCGTAGTCAAGGTCGTAGAGTAAAGAACCGCGCGTTCTGTATACCTCATTGCGAATAAGTTTACGCAAGCTCTCTTCATTTAGAGGATAGTTTTTTTTCAAGACTTTTGCATATGCAGCGATATCGTTTTCGTTCATATTTGGATGTTCTTGCACATATTCTTCTATATGTTTCGATTCAAGTAAATCCACATAGGCTGTTTCTTCTTTTTCTGTAAGTTCAGGAAACAAAACCTCAAAATCTGGCGGAATTCCTATTTTATCGATATTTACATCTGATGGTGTATAATAACGGGCTATGGTCAATTTTATACCATCTTTGTTGTACAGCGGTATAACTTGTTGAACAGAACCCTTGCCATATGTTCGCTCACCAACTAAGTAGGCAAGATGGTCGTCTTTCAATGCACCTGCCAAAATTTCTGAAGCTGAGGCAGAACCTTTATTTATAAGCACAACAATGGGCATATTGCGCACAGCAGTGTTCCTTGCTGCTGCAAAAAAAGTAGTATCGTCAAAACTTTTGCGTCCCCTTGTCGACACAATCGGACCTGCATCTATAAATTTATCTGCCACTTGATAGACGCTATCGATGAGCCCTCCAGGATTATTTCGCAAGTCGATAATTAAACCTTCGTACTTATTATCATAAAAAAAATCGAGGGCTTCCTGTACTCGTTGTGCCGTCAATGGAGTAAATTCGATAATTTTTAAGTAGCCAAGATTTTTCTTTTTTGTTTTTAAGATATCATATTTTACCGTGGGTACTTCGATGAGCTCTCGCACGATTTTTACTGAAAACTGCATTGTCTTTCCACGCTTTACAAGAACTTCAACTGTTTCTCCTATCGTTCCTCGAAGCATAGAAAGGACCTCTTCCATAGTAATGTCCTTTGTTTCTATACCATTTATCGCTACAAGGAAGTCGCCTGCTTGAATCCCTGCCTTAAAACCAGGCCCCCCATCTATAGGAGATGAAACTTCAACATAGGCTGGTTTTTCAGGAGTTGAAGCGACTGGCTTGGAAATAGTTAAACCAACACCTCCAAAATTTCCCACTGTGGTATCATTTAAGTCGCGCATACTTGCTTTATCAAGATAGCTCGTATATGGGTCATCAAGCGCTTCAAGCATGCCCTTCAGAGCACCTTCATACAGCAGTTCGGGATTGAGCTTGTCAACATAGTTATTTTCAACATAACTAAAAATACTACCTATAAGTTCAATATACTGGCGAGAACGCAAAGCTGTTTCTCTTTCACTGTCAGAAGCGGATTGAGCAAATATCTGAGTACTTGATAAAACAAGATTGGAAAATAAAATAGTTAGAAGCACCATGCCTACACTCAGTGCTTTGGATATTGATATACACTTTTTCATTTTTTCATTGTAATTCGTTTACATTTTTTTATCAACTATAAAAACAGAAAAAAAAGGCTTGACCTTTCTCCTTAGATTTGTAGACTACACTATATGAGAAAAGTTCAAGTTTTATGCATCCTTTCATCTCTCTATGAAATAGCAAAACTCATTGTTATTATATTTTCAAATTATACTGCCCACACAGTTGCCCTACCCTATTCTTGGTATAGTGCAAGCCCACTTCTCATTTTACCGCTGTTTTTTTGTCTCTTTCTTTTTTATAAACCACTTGTATATAAAACCTATATATTTCCCTACATCTTAATAAAAATAATGGCTCTTATAAGCACTTTTTTCTTTATCTATCACCTCACTATTTCAAAAAGTCCAGAGCTTATGCAAGAAAATTTTAGATTTCTTCAGCAATTTATACTCTTTTTACTGCTTTTTTTCATTATCGATGCTATACTTTTAGTATGTTTTATTTTAGTCGATAGAAAACTAAAAGTCGAAGTAAAAACCGAATAAAAATGGATGGGCTAATATGCAAATAATTCCCGTAGCAAGTGGAAAAGGTGGCGTTGGAAAAAGCTTGGTTGCAGCAAACCTGGCAATTGCCTTAGGAAAAGCTGGGAAAAAAGTTATTATCGCTGATTTAGATTTAGGTGCCTCAAACCTACACCTCGTCTTAGGACAGCAGGCACCAAAAGCAGGTCTAGGAACCTATCTCAGCGGCGGTATCGATTTTTCTGCTATAATCTTGGATACCAATTATGAAAATGTGCAATTCATTCCCGGAGATGCAGAAATTCCCGGCTTAACTGCCATGAAAATATCACAAAAAAACGATATCATAAAAAAATTGCAAAACCTTGATACCGATTTTTTAATCGTCGACCTCGGAGCAGGAACGCATACCTCTATTCTCGATTTTTTCCTGCTTTCTCCACAGGGAATTATCGTAACAAGCCCAACGGTAACTGCTACCTTAGATGCCTATTTATTTTTGAAAAATGCAGTATTTCGCCTCATGTATAATTCCTTTAAGAAAAATTCTAAAGCATACAAATTTTTAGAAAGCCTAAAATCTGATGCACATAGTTTACAACGAATCTATATTCCAAAATTGATCGATACACTTATGCAAGTAGATCCACAAAGCACCGAAGTTTTTAGACGTCGCATCGCTCGATTTAAACCACGCCTTATTCTCAACATGATTGACGACCCAAAAGATGCAGATAAGGCACAAAAAATCCGCCGCTCATGCACAGAATACCTTGGGCTCGAACTAGAACACTTGGGAATTATTTACAGAGACAGCTTGCAAGATATAGCTCTTGCCTCTCGCTTACCTATCACTATCTATAAGCCAAATGCCATGCTCTCTCAAGCAATTTTTCGCATAAGTGAAAAAATCGCATTTTCAGAAACAATTCGTTTTGATTCCGATGGGAATTATGACAGTTTTCAATATGCCGAAAGTGAGGCTCAAGAAGACTTTGAAAATAAAATGACCTATATAGAAGAATTACTCGGTACGGGAGCCTTAACGATGAATGAGCTTGCCGAAACGATAAAAACACAACAATATGAAATAAGTCAGTTAAAAAAAGAGAATGCGCTTTTAAAAACAAAAATTGTAAAAGCTCTATCTCAAGGATTTACACTGTAAGAGGTTACTATGTTACTAGCTATTAATTATCCTTCATGGATACATCCACAAATATTTCCCAACATTCCTTTTCTTGGTTTATTGCGATGGTATGGGCTCATGTACGTCTTTGCCTTTGCTACCGCATACCTCGTTATGAATAAACTTCGCAAAAATAAAAAGCTCGATACAAAGACTATTGAAACAAGCGAAGACGATTTATTTAGCTTTTTTTTAACAGGCATTGTTTTTTTGCTCATTGGAGCACGTCTTTTTTCTGCCCTCATCTACGACAGCTCAAAACTCTATTATAGAAAACCCTGGCTCATCTTCTGGCCCTTTGATGAAAACTGGAACTTTACCGGACTTGCTGGCATGTCCTACCACGGCGGAGTTGTCGGCGGTACCCTCGGCATCGTTTTCTGGTGCATCCGTCACAAACGCCCCGTCTTGCAATGGGCTGACGCTATGGCTGTTGCAATCCCCTTGGGGTACACCTTCGGACGTTTAGGCAACTTCTTAAACGCTGAGCTCTACGGACGAATTACAACCATGCCTTGGGGTATGGTTTTCCCCGATGCACAACGATTTTCAGCTTCCATTCCCTGGGTTGCAGAATTTGCCCAAAAAGCAGGCTTAGAAATAAACAGCGGTTTAGTAAACCTCCCACGCCATCCGAGTCAACTCTACGAAGCTTTTTTTGAAGGTCTATTTCTCTTTGGAGTAAACTACGCGGTAAGCAAAAAAAAGCCCTATCCAGGTTTTCTAACAGGACTTTTTTATGCAGGCTACGGTTTTGTTCGCTTTATTATTGAATATTTCCGAGAACCAGATATAGATCTCGGTTTTAGAATTGCAAAAATAAGCGATACACCCACGTATTTGAATGTATCGCTTTTAAATATTTCCACCGGGCAAATTCTTTGCTTTATTATGTTTGTGGCGGGGCTTTCACTTATAATTGTCCAAGGAATTCGCCACAAAAAAATGAAGTCGAGCGATTAGCCCTCGATTAGTCCCTATCGATGCAGGAAGCAAGTGCCTCTTTTGTAAAGGAAAAATGTTCTGCAACAATTGCTCCAGGTGCAGATTCCCCAAAGGAGTCGAGGTGAAAAGCGTCTTCTTTGCTTGAAGCAAGCCCTTCCCAGCCCATTTTTGAGCCAGCTTCGACTGTTATAAGGCGTCGCGGTCTTCCTATTAGCGTTTCTTGCAAAAGAGCATCTTGTGCTAAAAACAATTCTCTATCAAGTACAGAAAGTACTCTCACGTTTTTGTTCTTGCTTATCTCTAGCGCATCTAGGGCTAAAGAAACTTCTGAACCCGTTGCCAATATAGTAATATCAGGCTCCGTTTCAGTGTTTTTTACCACATAGGCGCCCATTTTTATGCTCTCTTTCCAATCAGGGTCATCTTTTTCATAAACGGCAATATTTTGTCGCGTTAAAACTAGGGCTGTTGGGCCTATTTTATGATTCATAGCGATTTTCCATGCTTCAACACTTTCTTCTGCATCTCCTGGGCGAAGCAAGCGCATATTTGGTATTGCGCGCAAAGCAGCAAGTGTTTCTATCGGTTGATGCGTTGGACCATCTTCCCCAACAAAGATAGAATCATGAGTAAAAATATAGAGCACAGGAAGCTTCATCAAAGCAGAAAGACGGAGTGCTGGACGAGCATAATCAGAAAACACTAAAAAAGTTGCACAAAAGGCGCGAAAGCCGCCGTGGATTTGTATCCCGTTTGAAATACTCGCCATAGCAAACTCTCGGATACCATAACGGATATAGCGCCCACCGCGATTGTCTTTTGCATAATCCTCGGAATCTTTTATCGAAGTTAGATTTGGACCCTGTAAGTCAGCAGAACCTCCAACCATGTTTCTAAAACTATCTGCCAAGGCTGTGAGGGCTTTGCCACTCGAGGCCCTTGTTGCCAAACTATCGCCAACAGAAAAAACAGGCAAGTCTATCTGATCAAAAGAAAGTTCATCCTCGTTAAAATAAGTATCCCATTCTTTTTTTAAGTCTGGATTATCCTTTGCCCATGAGGCAAAGTCATCCTGCCATTCTGTATAATTTTTTTCAAAAAGTGCTTTTTTTTCTGTAAAATAGGCATAAGCTTCAGGATCAACATAAAAGCTTTCATCAGGATGAATACCTAGAACTTCCTTCGCTTTTTGAATACCTTCTTTTCCAAGCGGCGCACCGTGCGCTGCAGCCAGACCTTCTACCGTAGGAGCATTTTTCCCTATCGTTGATTTAAGCATGATAAAAGAAGGGCGTGAGTCTTTTTTTGCTTTTGCAACCAAGGCGGCTATCTCTTCATAATCATACATTGAACCGGAAAGCACCTGCCAACCATAGGCTTCGTATCGCTTTTGTACATCTTCCGTAAAGGTTAAGTCTGTAGAACCATCGATTGAGATGCGATTTTCGTCATAAAAGGCAATGAGTTTACCAAGTCCTAAATGCCCTGCCAAACTTGATGCTTCGGAGCTCACCCCTTCCATAAGACAGCCCTCACCCAAAAGCACATAGGTATAATGATCTATAAGTTTTGTTTTTTCTGTATTGAATTTTGAAGCAAGCATTGTTTCGGCAATCGCCATACCAACCGCCATCGCCAAACCTTGTCCGAGAGGGCCAGTTGTTACATCAACACCTTCAGTGTAGCCCCACTCTGGATGCCCCGGCGTTTTTGAACCAAGTTGACGAAAGTTTTTTATATCATCAAGGCTAAGATTGTAGCCACTTAAATGCAAAATTGCATATAAAAGCATGGAACCATGTCCCGCTGAAAGCACAAAACGATCGCGATTTATCCAAAGCGGATTTTCAGGGTTATGTTGCATTATCTCACCATATAAAAGACTTGCAAGCTCCGCACAACCGAGCGGTAAACCAGGATGCCCGGATTGCGCTTTTTGAATTGCATCCATACTTAAACTTCTAATTGATTTTGAAACAGCGTCTAGTTGTTTTTTATTCATTTCATTTCCTTACATTTGATGTTTTTTTATTTCTGTCAATAATTCATGTTCTTGCGGCTGTGTCTTTAAAAATTCGACAAAAGTTTGTTTTTGAAATAAAAAAGCTAAGTTTGAAAGCACATTTAAGTGCGTTGATTTATTACTTGACAATACCACAAACAAAGCAAAAACAGGCTTTAAATCCGGTGTTTCAATACCAAGCGATTCTTCCAAAAAACAAACAATAATTCGTTGCTCTTCAAACTCCGTCAAAATAGGATGTCTCGGATGCGGAATTGCAATTCCTTTGCCAACAGCAGTGCTCATCATTTCTTCTCGAAGACAAAGCTCTGTATAAAAAAACTCTGGAGCCAACTCCTTGGGTAAAGAAACAAGCTGTGAGAGATTTTTATATACTTCTTGAAATGAAGAGCCCTTTACATCGTAATACAGTCCGCCTCGATGAATAAGCTCACTTAAATTAACATACTCATGCATATATACCCCAGTTATTTTCAAAAGATACACTATCATAACACTTCTTTAAGGTGGTTTCAACAGAAAAAAAAAGAGGAAAATCGCATCAAATTGACACAGCATTAAAATAAATGTATCAATTTGTTTACTTTTTTTTCAAGACCTCATAAATCTTCAAAAAAAACGTATCAATATGACACAGTAATTTAACAACTAAGGCTTTCTCTTCCTTAAAACAGAAAAAAATGAGAGAAACTTCGCCTTTTTCCTTAGTATTTTGCATATAAAACAAAATTTTATACTGGCAAATAAGAAAAAGTTGGCACGAAAATTGCATCTATAATAAGTGAAAAGCAATTTCATACGAGTTATGAAAATAATAATATAAAACTTTGGAGGTTACTATGAACACAGTATCATTATTTACGCCACGATTCACTACAAATTTTTTCGATGCATTCGACAGGGAATTCTTAAACTATGCTTCTAAAGAAGAAAAAATGTCAAAGCCTCTTGTAGATGTGCGTGAGTTAGACAATGCCTATATTCTTGAAATGGAATTACCTGGACTTGATGAAAACAATATTGATATCAGTCTCAAGGACAATGTCCTCAGTATTGCAAGTCTTAGTGAAGCTGTAAAAGAAGAGTCCCATGAGGAAGGCAAAAAAGAAGTAAAAGAGCCAAAAAAAGACCTGGTAAAAGCCCGTGATGAACAAAAAGACGAAGCAAAATGGCTTATACGTGAGCGCAAAAGCTATAGCTTTACTCGAAGGTTCACCCTTCCAAAAGATATCGACGAGAATGCAGTAAGTGCACAATTTAAAAACGGCCTCTTGACTATCACCATCAATCGAAAGGAAGAGGCTCAGGCAAAAACAATTAAAATTTCTGCCTAGTTGTATCGATTTTAAGTAGCCTTTTTTATAGGCTATAAAAAAACACTCCCGCAAAGGCGAGGAGTGTTTTTTTTATTTATTGGATAAGACGAATATCTTCAATTTCAGCATCGAGTTCTTTTAAGATTTCCACCATTTTCTCTTCTAAAATCCCCGAAACTTTTACGGTACATTGGCGCCGAGTGCTGTCCTCACAATCACCCGTTACAATAGAAACAATATTACCCGAGGCATTTGCAATTTTTTCGGTAAATTTGGCAAGTTGTCCAGGTTTTTCATCTAAGCAAAAAATAACACGAACACCACCATAACGTGCACCAAACATTTCTACAAAGCAACGAAATAAATCACTCTCTGTGATAATACCAACGAGCAAAGAGCCTTTTAGAACCGGCAAACAGCCTATCTCTTTATCTGCCATTATTTTTGCAGCTTCTTCGACAACCTCTGTTTCTTGCACCGTTATAACAGGCTTTGTCATAATTTTTTCAGCCTTTAGTTTTGCAAGCAAATAACTTATTTCATACATATCCAAGGTTGTCCCCGAAGAAGGGCTCGACTGCATGAGATCTTTTTTTGTAATTATTCCCACAAGTCTATCGTTATCATCGAGTACTGGCAGTTTTCCAATCTTCTCTTTTGCCATAAGTTCTCTCACATCATTTACCGACGTCTGTGGGCGAACATAGCGCGGTTTTTTAGTCATTACTTTTGCAACGATCATCTTTTACAACCCCTTTTTATAGATGTAAATACACAAACCTAATCCTAGGTTCCCAGATATGCAGCCTTTACTTCAGCATCCTTCAACAAAGTCTTTGCTTCACCTTCTTTTATTATAACACCAGTTTCTAGTATATAAGCATAATTTGCAATTGCGAGCGCCTTATAGGCATTTTGTTCAACCAAAAGAACAGTTGTTCCTTGTGCATTGATAGTCTCAATGATGGAAAAAATCTCTTCAACAAGTATAGGAGCAAGACCCATAGAGGGCTCATCCAAAAGCAAAAGGCTTGGCTTTGACATAAGCGCCCTACCCATTGCTAACATTTGTTGTTCGCCACCTGACAAGGTACCAGAAGTTTGATACAATCTCTCTTTCAATCGTGGAAAGGTCTCATAAACAAAACCTAAATCCTGCCGTATTTCTTTTTTATCTTTTCGTAGATAGGCACCCATTTCAAGGTTTTCCTTAACCGTCATGTTTGCAAAAACACGTCTCCCTTCTGGAACCTGAATAAGACCTTGGGCAACTATTTTTTCAGGGGAAAGATTTTGTATTTCAGAACCATTAAAAAGGATTTTCCCCCCTGACTTTTCTATAATATTTGATATCGCATGCAAACTCGTTGTTTTTCCCGCCCCATTGGAACCGATGAGCGTTACAACCTGCCCTTTTTCAACCTTAAAAGAAATGCCACGCAAAGCCTTTATAGCACCGTAAGATACCTGTAAATCATTCACTTTCAACATGTTCGAGTGCCTCCTCACCTAAATAGGCCTTAATCACCTGTGGGTCTTTTTTTATCTCTTCAGGTAAACCACGTGCTATAATTTTTCCATAATCAAGCACAATGAGCCGCTCGCAAATTCCCATAACAAGCTTCATATCATGTTCAATAAGCAAAATAGTTAGATCAAATTCTTTTCGTATAAAGGCAATCAATTCCATAAGCTCGTCTGTTTCTTGTGGATTCATACCAGCAGCAGGTTCATCCAAAAACAAAACCTGTGGCCTTGCTGCAAGCGCACGTACAATTTCCAGCTTTCTTTGCTCCCCATAGGGCAAATTTTTTGCAAGCTCGTTTTTTTTATCAGCGATTTTAAATAAAGACAATAATTGCATCGCTTTTTCCTCTATCATCCCTTCATCACTTCGAAATTTTCCTGTACGCAATAAGACGTCAAAGATATTTGCCTTTCTATGCGCATGCAAGGCAACCTTCACATTGTCTATCACAGAAAGCGAATTAAAAAGCCGAATATTTTGAAAAGTCCGTGCAATCCCTACTTTATTTAAAACTGCTGGTTGTTTTTTCCCAACAGAATGTATGCGAGAACGTTCATCCCAATAACTTATCTCCCCTTCAGTCGGTGTATAAATTCCCGTAAGCATATTGAAAACCGTTGTCTTCCCTGCGCCATTTGGCCCAATTAAACCAACAAGCTCTTTTTGGTAGAGTTCAAAGGAAAATTTATCTACCGCACGCAAGCCGCCAAAAACAATCGAAAGATCAGTCGCTTGCATAATCATTTTATTTTTCATTTTTTACTCTCACTTTTTTGAAAAAAGCAAAAAGTCTTTTCTCGGTTTTTATAAAAGAAAATTCCCTTGTGCCCAAAAGCCCATCGGGTTTGTATAACATGACAAAAATCAAAATCAAGGGATATACCAACAATCGATAGTCTTGCAAAAAGCGTAAAAACTCCTGCAAAGAAGTCAGTGTAAAGGCCGCTACAACTGAGCCTGTAATCGAGCCCATTCCACCGAGCACAACAAAGATGAGATACTCAATACTTCTATTGAAGGACGCCATTTCAGGCTTAATAAACCCAATAAACGGAGCATACAATGCACCACCGATTCCTGCAACAAAGGAAGCAATAATAAAACCTGTCATCTTATACTTAAAAACCCCAATGCCATTTGAATTAGCGGCAATTTCATCTTCCCGAACAGCTAAAATAGCTCGCCCAAAACTAGAGCGAATAAAATTTTGAAAAAGTACAACTATCACAATAAGGAAAAACACTATAACAAAAAACGAAACTTCAGGATTTAAAGTAAAACGAATGGCAGCTGGATCAACAAAACGCTTGCCATTCGCACCACCCGTTATAGACTTAAAATTCATCAGTATAACCTTAATTATCTCTCCAAAACCAAGCGTAACAATTGCAAGATAATCACCTCTCAATTTCAAAGTAGGGAAGCCAATCAAAAAACCTACGAGAGCAGCAGAAAATCCCGCAAGAATAATGCTCAAGCCCATTGGCAAACCAAGATTTTCTGTCAAAAAAATACTCATATAGGCACCGATCGCCATAAAACTCGCTTGCCCAAGAGAGAGTTGACCCGTAAATCCACAAATAATATTGACTGAAATTGCCATAATTGCATTTATAGCAGCTAATGTTATGATTTGTGCAAAATATGCATCGATAATTGTAAATTTTATTAGAATAGTCGGAATAATGAGTAAAAAAAGCGAAACAAGGAGGGGAAAAATCATTTTTTTATTGAACATTTTTGTGTTTTGCATTTTTACACCTTTTCCCTTTCATTTTTTCCCATTAAACCAGTTGGTTTAACGAGTAAAATAATAATTAAGATTGCAAAGGAAATAGCATTTGCAAACTGTGAGCTAATAAAGCCCTTTGCGAGAGTTTCTGCTAAGCCCAAGATATACCCACCGATCATCGCACCGGGTATGGAACCAATACCACCCAAAACCGCTGCAATAAAAGCTTTTAAGCCCGGAGCCGCTCCCATAGTTGGTGTAATTTGCGGGTAAGCTGTTGCATACAAAACTCCTCCCACTGCAGCCAGAGCTGCACCGAGAGCAAAGGTAAAACTAATCGTCTTATTTACAGAAATCCCCATTAAACTTGCAGCCTTATTATCAAAAGATACCGCACGCAAAGCCTTTCCTATCTTTGTAAATTTAATTATATAAGCAAGTATCAACATTAAAACTGCAGACAAAGCTATAACGATTAGCTGAATATTTGAAAGCGAAAAAGAACCAATATGCACTGTCGATTTTGCAAGCGTTGGAAATTGTCTCGGATTCGGTCCAATAAATGGAATAACACGAGCAGCATTTTGTATAATCAATGACATCGCAATAGCAGTTATCAAAGAATTCAACCTTGGTGCATTTCTCAAAGGCCGATAGGCAAATCGCTCGATCACAATAGCAAACAAGGCACAGACTACCATAGAAATAATTATTGCTACAAAAAAGCCAAACGGACTTGTTCCAAAAGCAGATAGCACAAAAAAACCAACATAGGCACCAACCATGAGTATGTCGCCGTGTGCAAAATTTATCAATTTTACTATCCCGTATACCATGGTATAGCCCAAGGCAATGAGGGCATAAATACTACCGAGAGAAATCCCATTTATGAGTTGTTGTATTACCATCGAAATTGTGTCCACATTACCTCCATCGTGCAAATGAAAAGGATGGCGCTATTTTAGCCATACTTTTCATTACTCCTCCATAAACTCGCCATGGATGGCGAGATACAATAAATCTTTGACAGTTTTTGCATCGCAAAACTGTCCGACTATTTTTTACATGGACGTAAAAAATAGTCTAGCAGTTTTAGAAATTGACTTTTTTCAGCACTTTCGCAATGTAATGAGAAAGTGCAGTAAATCCCACGTTTGCTAGCAAACGTGCAAATGAAAAGGATGGCGCTATTTTAGCTATACTTTTCATTACTCTTCCATAAAAGTCAATAAGAAAGTTTGATTTTATTTTACCCTTTTCTAGCCAATAGGTAAATAGCAAAAAAAAAAGCCTATATCACATTTTTGCAATAAAGGCCTTTTTTAGTTTAAAATCCACGCTTAAGGATTAACAGTTGCCTTATATACAGGAGTCAAGACAGAATCTTGTTTAACAATTTCCATCATTACAGCAGACTTAATCGGGTTTCGTTTTGCATCAAAGGTTAATTGTCCAGTAACATAGGCTCCATTTGTTTTTTCAACCTCATTTCGAACAATACTTGCCTCTTCAGATCCAGCTCTTTCCATTGCATCTTTTAAGATATACACACAGTCGTAACCTAAGGCTGCAAAAGAAACAGGAGTTGACTTATACCTATCTTTATAGGCGTTTACAAAAGAAACAACGATATCATCTGTTGAGTCAGCCGCATAGTGATCAGAATAAAACCCGTTTAAAACTTCATCACCTGCATTATCTACAAGTCCTCCCCATCCATCAGCACCTACAATTGGTGTATGAATATCTTGTGCGCGCAATTGTTTCGCTATTAAAGATACAGTGGCATAGTAGTCGGGAAGGTAAACAACATCAGGATTTGCAGATTTAATTTTTGTAATTTGAGCATTAAAATCTACATCACCTGTAGTATAGGATTCTTCTGCTACCATTGAACCACCATTTGCCACGAAAGATTTTTTGAAGTTTTCATACAAACCGACAGAATAATCATTGTCTGTATCATACAAAACCGCAGCACGTTTTGAGTCCAAGCTTTCAGCTGCAAATTTGCCACCAACGGTTCCTTGGAATGGGTCAATAAAACATGCTCTAAACACATAATTACCTGCATCGGTAATTGACTCCATAGTTGCAGCTGGTGCAATTAAAAGAATTTTTTGATTTTGTGCAAGAGTTGTAATTGCTGCAGTACAACCAGAAGTTAAAGACCCAATAACGATTTTAACCTTATCTTTTGAAGTAAGTTTTTTAAAAGCATTTACTGTCTTTTCAGGTGAACCTTCATCATCTTCAGAAATAAGAACAAGTTGCTTGCCATTTACTCCGCCCTTCGCATTGATTTCCAATATAGCAAGTTCTATACCGTTTTTAGCTTCAACGCCATAAACAGCTACATCTCCAGATAAGGGAAAAATACCACCGATTTTAATAACAGAAGTATCTTCTTTTGAACACCCAATAAAAAATATGAGTGTAAACAAAGCTATCAATAGTGTTTTAATTACTTTTTTCATAGCTCCTCCTCGTTTTTTGATGAACTATTACGCAATTTATAACGCAACAATTCATTTTTCTCCATTTTGTAATATCTTACATTTTTTTTTTTAACTTGTCTATAAATATGCAAGACTTATAGCAAAAAATCATATATAAAGTGCTTTAAACAAAAAAAACTGCCCGCAGGCAGTTTTCTAGTTCTTTTCCTAACTTGCTTTATTAGCCTTATTTTTGTTTGTAGCCTTACAAATTTTACAAATCTTATTTTTCACGCCGTCAATCTCAACTTCATGTAAAGTTTTAACGCCTTCACGTTTACATTGCGCACAAAGACCTCTACCACTTGCGGGTAATTCTCTAAGATTTCGTCCTCTAAATGATTTTGACATAGATATCTCCTATTCTTCAGTCTTTTCGTTTTCAGTAGATGGCTCAGCAGCTGTTGCTTTGCTTGAATCTTCAGCTTTTTCAGTAGTTTTCGCCTTCGTTTTTGGCTTTGTTTCTGCCTTTGCCTTCGTGTCAGCTTTAGCCTTTTTCACGTCTTTTTTTTCGGACTTAGAAGCTGGCTTTGCATCACCATCTAAAGAAAAATCAACTAATTCTAAGATTACCATATCTGCAGCATCGCCTTGTCTAAAACCAAGCTTGAGAACTCTCGTGTACCCACCAGCTCGATCTTTCATACGAGGACCAATATTTGTAAAAAGCTTTGCAAGAATTATTTTATCTTGAATAAAACGAGCAGCTTGTCTTCTGTTGTGTACAGAGTCAACTTTACTTCGTGTAATCAATTTTTCAGCGGTTTTTCTAACCTCAAGCGCCTTTGCCTTTGTTGTTGTTATTCTTTCAAATCGAAACAACGAGGTGACCATATTGCGAGTCATAGCGCGTCTATGTGCACTTGTTCGAGAAAGTGCATTAAAACCCATTTTATGATTCATCTGATTCTTCCTTCGAGGCTGCTAAGTCAACTTTTGCACGTAAATGGCTATAGTCAGTCATTCCTAAACTTAAATTCCATTCTTGTAGTTTTTCTTTAATTTCAGCTAAACTCTTTTTACCGAAATTTCTAGTCTTAGCAATATCCTCTTCTGATTTTTTTGTTAATTCACCAATAGTGCGAATGTTAGCATTTTTCAAACAGTTCGATGAACGTACCGTCAACTCAAGTTCTTCAACAGGTGTATTGAGAATTTTTCGAACTCTTTCATCTGCTTCATCTTGATCGTCTTGTTTACGATCATCGTCGTCATTAAAGTTTATAAAGATCGCAAAATGATCCTTTGCAATCTTCGCACCTTCAGCTAAAGCATCCTCAGGTGAAATAGTACCGTCTGTCCAAATTTCAATAATTAACTTATCATAATCATTTCGTTGTCCTACACGGCAAGGTTCTATTGAGTATTGAACACGAGTAACTGGAGTGAAAATAGCGTCCATTGGGATAGTGTTTACAAACTCGATGTAGTTTTCATTTATCTCAGCTGGAACATATCCACGGCCAAGGTCAACTTGTACTACAAATTCAATATGCGCGTTTTCCATCATAGTAAACAAGTGCATATCTTTTGTAAAAACTTCTAGACTGACCCCTTTTTCAAGCATATCACTCGTTACTTTTCCAGGTCCTTTAAACTCAAAGGTAAAAGTATCTTGTTCAATATCTTCAGGTAATCGAAGTCGCACTTGTTTAAGTGTGTTTAAAATTTCTAGCGTATCTTCAACAACATTTGGAATAGCCTCAAACTCACTAGAAATAACATGTGGAACAGCATCTGCATCAAATGACGTAATTCTCACAGAACTAACGGCATAGCCTTGAATTGAAGAAAGTAATACTCGGCGCAATGTATTGCCTACAGTCGTACCAAAACCAGTTTCAAAAGGAAAGGCAGAAAACTTACCATAGTGATTATTTACATCAATATGTTCAAAGTTTATGCCCTTTGGTTTCTTAAATCCTTTAAGCAGATTTTTGCGTGCCATTAATACTCCTTATTTTGAATAAAGCTCAACGATGAGCTGTTCTTTAATGTCGGCAAGATCTGCTACCTCTTCACGAGATGGATATGAGACAAAAGTTGCCTTTTGTGCATCAATATCAAGATCTATCCAAGAAGAAACGCCTGATTTAGAAACTTCTTTTAAAGAATCTAAAATGCTAACCAGTTTCTTACTCTTTTCTTTTACTTCTACGACATCACTTGGTTTTAAGTGATAGCTCGGAATATTTACTGGTTTTCCGTTCACAAGAATATGTCCATGTGAAACCAATTGTCGAGCTTGTGATCGGCTTGCAGCCAAGTGCATGCGATATACAAAGTTGTCGAGGCGTGATTCGAGTAAAATAATAAGATTTTCACCGGTAACACCGCTCATTCTATTCGCTTTTTCAAATGTAAGATGGAATTGTTTTTCAAACATTCCGTACATTCTCTTAAGTTTTTGTTTTTCTCGAAGCTGAAGTCCGTATTCACTTCTTTTCCCAATTCGAGCCTTCGGATCCTTACCAGGAGCTCCTCTTTTTTTATTTAAAGGGCATTTATCGCTATTGCATCGATCGCCTTTTAGGTATAATTTTCTTTGTTCTGTTCTACAAAGTCTGCAAACAGGACCATTATATCTTCCCATTTCTTAGTTCTCCTTCACTACATTCGTCGTGTTTTTCTAGGTCGACATCCATTGTGTGGGATCGGTGTAACATCGGAAATTGATTTAACCTTTAGACCTAAAGCGCCTAAAGATCTAACTGCAGATTCACGACCAACACCAGGACCTTTCACATACACATGCACTTCACGCAAGCCATAACTCACAGCCTTTTGTACAGCTGTTTCTGCAACAGTTTGTGCTGCAAAAGGAGTTGATTTTTTTGCTCCACGGAAACCTAAACCACCAGATGAAGCCCAGGAGAGCGCATTTCCTTTAAGGTCTGTAATGGTAACAATGGTATTGTTGAAGGTTGCTTGAATATATACATTCCCTTCATATACGCTTTTTTTCTCTTTTCGTCTTTTAACGGTAGCCACTTAAAATACCTCCACCTATAGCCTATTTCTTCTTGCCTGCAACGGTCTTTTTTCTACCCTTGCGTGTGCGAGAATTAGTACGAGTACGTTGACCGCGAACAGGTAGTCCCTTTCTATGTCGAAGACCACGGTAGCAGCCAATGTCCATAAGGCGTTTAATATTTAGACCTGTTTCAGATCGTAGTCTACCTTCTACCTTATATTCAGCATCAATAAGTGTCCGAATAACACCAACTTCATCCTGTGAAAGATCGTTCATCATACGATTCGGATCAATCTTTGTTTTTTCGCAGATTTCATCTGCACTGGATCGTCCAATTCCGTAAATATACGTCAAAGCGATATTGACATGCTTATTTGGGAGGTCAACTCCCGCAATTCGAGCCATCTAATTCTCCTTAAGCTCCGCTTAGCCCTGTTTTTGCTTATGTTTCGGGTTAGTACAAATAATTCGGACAACGCCAAATCGTTTAATTACCTTACACTTATCACAAATGGGCTTTACACTAGTTCTAACTTTCATAATATCCCCCTGGATAAATTCATAGTGTCATTGTTGAATCTCAGCAAATCGCAATGATTACAATTCAACATTTAAGTATTAAACACTATTTCCAAAAAAACTTCTACAAGCTAGAAAAAAAATTTTCAGCTTTTTTTGATATTTTCATAAAGAAAACACCCCAAGCATAAAAAAACAATATTTTCTATGCCATAGATACGTAAAATAAGGAGGTTTTTTAGAAGTCCTAAAAAACCTGCTCAAGCTAAAGGTTACGAGACCGTAGCTTTCCTTTTTTTACTAAGCCGTCGTGATGATGCATTTTTAACAATGCTTCCACTTGACTCATCGTATCTAAATCAACTCCAACTAAAATCAATAAGGAAGTTCCACCGATTATAGAAGAAATCGAATGTGGAAAACCAAATAGATTTTGGATAATAGTCGGAATTACTGCAATAAAAGCAAGGTACAGGGACCCAGGTAACATGAGCCTGTTCAATACTTTTTGCATATATTCTTCCATTTTGTCAGTTCGAATACCAGGAATTGAGCCGCCATTTTCCCGGATATTTTTTGCAATTTCTGTGGGGTTCAAGGTAACTTGAGTGTAGAAGTAAGCAAAAAACACGATTAACAAAACTTGTATAATATTATACCACCAGCCTGAAGGAGTTAAAAAGTTTGCAACCCTTGCGAGCCATCTATATTTAACACCAAAGCTTGTAGCTAATTGTAAAGGAAAGGTTAAAAAAGATGAGGCAAAAATAACAGGGATAACACCTGAAGGGTTGAGTTTAAATGGAATGTAAGTATTTTGCCCACCATACATTTTACGTCCAACAACTCGTTTCGCATAATGCACAGGTATCTTTCTTTGACCTTGTTGTTCATACACGACAAGAGCGACAACAGCAACAAACATAAGTAAGACAACTACGACAAAAACAACGTTAATTTCATTGTTTTTAACTAAACCACCCAGTTCCCAAACAGCAGATGGTAAACGAGAAACAATACCTGCAAAAATAAGCATCGAAACACCGTTCCCTATGCCTCTGGAAGTAATTTGTTCTCCAAGCCATATAGTTGCCATCGTTCCTGTTGTTATTGAAACCATCGCAATTGCTCTAAAAAGCCAAATATTTTGTATTAAAACAGCATTTGGAATAGAGTATGCGTAGGCTACAACAGCAAGAGATTGGATTAAGCTGACAAAAACAGTTCCAATTCGTGTCCATGTTTGAAATTTCTTTTGTCCACCATCTTCTTGTACCATTTTCTTGAGCGAAGGGAAAATTATCAATGCTAGCTGCATAATAATCTGTGTTGAAATATATGGGGTAACACCAAGCATAAAAAGTGAAAACTTAGAGAAAGCTCCACCTGCAAAAAAGTTCATATAATCAACAAAGGCATTCCCCTTTGTTAAAGAAGAAAAGTACGTTGTTAAAGCTTGTGCACTTATGCCTGGTATTGTTAAAACACCACCAAATCGATACACAGCAAGAACAACAAAAGTGAAGAGGATTCTCTCTCGTAGTTCTTTTACTCTAAACATATTAACTATAGGATTGTTTGCCATCTTTTTCTCACTTTTATTCGTTACTTATCGCAACTGTTCCGCCAATTTTTTCAATTTTTTCTTTTGCAGAAGCTGAAACCTTGTCAACATTAACAGTAAGTTTTTTTGTCAACTCACCATCACCCAATACTTTTACTAAAATACCCGCTTTTTTTAACAAGCCTTTTTTAATGAGTGTTTCCTTAGAAACTATTTCATCATTTTCGTATTTTGCTTCCAAATCACGAAGATTAAAAAGAGCATATTCTTTTTTAAACGGATAGTTAGAAAAACCTCTAATAGCAATGCGTCGGTATAAGGGCATTTGTCCACCTTCAAAACCTACATAGGTACCACCACCAGATCTTGATTGTTGACCCTTATTTCCGCGGCCTGCAGTTGTTCCAAGCCCAGATCCTGAACCTCGACCAACTATCTTTTTTGCTTTATTTGCACCAACTGGTGCTTTAAGAGTAAAATCAGACATTAATTCAACTCCTCGTATGTTACCAAGTGAGAAACAGCTGCAACCATACCCATAATAGCAGGATTTACCTCATGTTCCACTGTGGAATTTAGTTTTTTAAGACCGAGACTTCGAACAGTAGCAACCTTTGGCGCCCTTTGCCCAATAGTGCTTCGTACTAAAGTAATTTTAATTCTTTTATTCTTAGCCATAGTTACCCCCAAACATCCTTGAGAGCTTTTCCTCTGTTTTTAGCAATAACTCGAGCATCCATTAAGCCATCAATAGCAGCAAATGTTGCTTGTACTACATTTATGGATGTGTTTGAGCCAAGTGACTTAGACATAACGTCCGTTGCGCCAGCTGCTTCCAATACCGCACGCACTGGTCCACCAGCGATAATTCCGGTACCAGAACAAGCAGGAAGCAATAAGACAGAAGAACCCTTGTATTTTGCTTGAATTTTATGTGGTATTGTTCCATTTTTAAGTGGAAGTACTACCATATTTTTCTTTGCTTTTTCAATGCTCTTTCGGATCGCCTCACTGACATCGTTGGCTTTTCCAAATCCAAAACCAACTCTACCTTTTTTATCTCCAACCACAGTTAATGCAGAAAAAGAGAATCGCCTTCCACCTTTTACTACCTTGGCAGTTCGGTTCAGCTTTACCAATTTTTCTACAAATTCTTTTGGCTGGTCTTTATCATAATTTCTTTGGTTATACATATCTACTCCTAGAACACGATTCCGGCTTTGCGGGCACCATCAGCTAAAGACTTCACTACACCATGGTAGAGGTAGCCATTTCGATCAAAAACAACTGTGTTGATTTTATTTTCAACAAGTCGTTTGCCCATTGCTTCGCCGAGTTTCTCAGCATCTTTAACAGTTGCCTTCATAGATGAAAACTCTTTTTCTAAGGTAGAGATAGAAGCAAGTGTTTTGCCTTGTTCGTCATCAATAACTTGTACAAACAAGTTTTGATTGCTTCTAAACACAGTCATTCGTGGGCGGTCAGCTGTACCGTGCAATCGCTTACGAATGTGAATCTTTCTCTTAAGACGTTTTCTATCTTTTTCATTACGTTTTTTATGCATCGCTTTACCTCATTATACGCCAGATTTACCGACTTTTCTTCGAATGACTTCGTCGCTATAACGAATTCCCTTGCCCTTATATGGCTCTGGAAGTCGCAACTTACGAATTTGTGCTGCATACTCACCAACGGCTTGTTTATCTATGCCGCTGATTGTTAATTTCCCTTGAGCTTCAACAACTACGGTAAGATTTTCTGGAATCCCCGCATAAATGTCGTTTGAATAACCAAGGTTTAACATCAAGAGATTACCTTGCACTTCAGCTCTAAAACCAACACCGTTAATAACTAATGTTTTGCTAAAGCCTTCGGTAACACCTTGAATCATATTTTCAACAAGGCTTCTGTATAAACCATGTGCTGAACGCGCTGGTTTTGAGTCATTTGCTCGATTTACAACAACATCGGTACCCTCAACCTTAATAGAAACTAAATTGTTAAAATCTTGACTGAGTTTTCCTTTTGGTCCTTCTACAGAAATTTCGTTTGCACTTACAGAAACTTTTACACCCGCTGGTATTTGAACGGGAAGTTTACCAATTCTTGACATTTTCTTTCCCTTTTACCAAACGGTGCAAATAAGTTCACCGCCAACCATCTTTTCGTTTGCCTTCCGACCAGTTGTTACACCCAAAGAGGTTGATAAAATAACAGTCCCGTAACCGTTATAGACACGGGGCAGATCCTTATACCCAGAATAGACTCGTCTACCTGGTGTAGATATCTTTTGGATACCTTTGATAACAGATGCGTTTTTATCATCATATTTAAGAAAAATACGAATAGAATTCATACCATCTTGGCTAATTTTCTTAAAATTTTTAATATAACCTTCTGTTTTTAAAATTTTAACAATTTCTAATTTAATCTTAGAAGCAGAAACATCTACTTTTTCGTGGCGAGCCAAAGCTGCATTCCTGATTTTAGTAAGCATATCTGCAATAGGGTCTGAAGCACTCATTATCTACTCCCTCCTACCAGCTTGATTTTGTAACGCCTGGAATCAGGCCTTCGCTTGCTAACTTACGAAAACATACTCTGCACATTTTGTACTTTCGTAAATATCCACGTGGTCGACCACACACTAAACAACGATTGTACTTGCGAGTACTATATTTTTGTGGGCGGCTTGCCTTAATAATCAATGATTTTTTTGCCATGATCTCCTACCTATTTCCTAAACGGCATTCCAAACTTGGATAGAAGAGCACGTGCATCGCTATCAGTTTGCGCACTGGTCACGATGTTAATATTCATACCTGAAATTTTTTCAATTTTATCGAAATCAATTTCTGGGAAAATAATTTGCTCGGTTACACCAAGAGAAAAATTGCCTCGTCCATCAAAGCCAGTCGCCTTGATGCCACGAAAATCCTTAACACGAGGTAAGGCAACATTTATTAAGCGATCCAAGAACTCATACATTTGAGTCCCTCGCAATGTTACCATTACACCAACTTCATTACCTTCTCTAAGTTTGAAGTTCGCAATACTTTTTTTCGCCTTGGTTTTCACAGCCTTCTGACCGGTAATTGCTGTTAGGTCAGTTACTGCGGCGTCAAGGAGTTTCTTGTTTGCGAGAGCTTCACCCACGCCCATGCTCACTACCACTTTTTTGACAGCGGGCACTTGCATTACAGAAGTGCATCCGAGCTCTTTAAAAAGCTCAGGGGCGATTGTATCTTTATAGACTTTCTTAAGCCGGGGTACATAATTACTCATTATAGTGTGTCTCCACATTTACGGCATACTCTTGTTTTCTTTTCGCCGTCGAGTTTAAATCCAATTCTAGTAGGACCGCATTTTTTGCAAACAATAGCTACGTTTGAAACATGAATTGGAGCTTCAACTTCAACTATGCCGCCTCTGTCCTGCTGACTTCTTTTTTTCATTGCTTTTTTTACAAGGTTTGCACCAGAAATGATGACGCGCTCTTTACTTCGTAAAATTTTTACGATAGGACCTCGTTTTCCCTTGTCTTTTCCAGCAATAATTTCTACAGTGTCGTCCTTTCGGATCTTGAACTTCTTATCCATTCTTCAATTCTCCTTAAGAACCTTATAGAACCTCTGGCGCAAGGGATACAATTTTCATGTAATCCATGTCGCGAAGCTCTCTGGCTACTGGACCAAATACACGCTTACCTTTTGGGTTTTTATTTGCATCGATAATAACACAAGCGTTATCATCAAAACGAATATAAGTTCCATCAGATCTTCGGTATTCCTTAGAAATACGCACTATCACTGCTTTTTCGACAGTGCCTTTTTTAATTGTAGAAGTAGGAAGTGTTTCCTTAACTGCTACAACAACTACATCACCAACACTTGCGTATCGACGTTTTGATCCGCCGATAACTTTAATGCATTGAACAACCTTTGCTCCAGAGTTGTCGGCAACGTTCATGTACGATTGCATTTGAATCATAGCCTACTCCTTATTTCGCTCGCTCAAGCACTTCAACAAGTCTCCAGCATTTATCTTTGCTTAGAGGTCTTGACTCAACGATTTTTACTCTGTCGCCAATGCGTGCATCGTTTTTTTCATCGTGAGCCTTGTATTTTTTGACACTCGTAATGTATTTTTTATAAAGCTTGTGTAGCTTTTTTGCAGAAATTTGAACAACGATGGTTTTATCCATTTTGTCGCTTGTTACAACACCTACAAAAGAGCGCTTCGAGCTTTTACCTTGAACAACTTGTTCTTCCACGGGTCAACTCCTACTTATCCAAACCGGCAATTTCTTTTTGCCGAATTAAGGTATTCAATGTGGCAATATCTCGCCGCATAGTACGCTTTTGCACAGGGTTATCAACATGGCCGATTACCATTTGAAATCGTAAATCCATGTACTTCTTTTTTAGCTCATTCCGCTTAACAATAAGTTCAGAATAAGTCAAATCTTTTCCTTTTTTTGCCATTCTGCTTCTCCTTATTGTACGTCATGTTTGTAAGCAACCTTTGTTTTGAAGGGTAACTTACTGCCAGCTAAAATAATTGCTTGAGCGGCTGTTTCCAATTCCACACCACCGATTTCAAACAAAACTTGGCCAGGTTTTACAACAGCTGTCCAGTGATCTGGAGCACCTTTCCCCTTACCTTGTCTTGTTTCAGCAGGTTTCTTTGAATAGGGCTTATCTGGAAACACGCGAATCCAAACTTGTCCCTTACGATTAATTCTTCGGTTCAAAGCAACACGAGCAGCTTCAATTTGCTGAGCTGTAAGCCAAAATGGTTCTAAAGCGACAAGCGCGATATCTCCGAAGTCGACATTACAGTTTCGCGTTGCATTCCCCTTAATTCTTCCGCGTTGCACCTTACGATGCTTTACTCTTTTAGGACTAAGTGCCATTGACTAACTCCTTGGGGCTTTTGCACTACGGCTTGGTCGAGCTGGTCTAGAATCTCTGTCAGCACCTTCTGCTCGATCTGTACGTTCACGTCGCTTTCGTTGCACTTGACCTGCATCTTCGTTTTGTTCGTAGCCGTACATCATTCCGTTATAAACCCATACCTTTACACCAATTTTACCAAAGGTAGTATGAGCTTCCGCAAAACCAAAATCAATATTAGCACGAAGTGTATGGAGCGGTACTCGCCCGTCTTTGTGCTCCTCAGTGCGGGACATTTCTGCTCCGCCTAATCGACCGCTTAAACGTACTTTAACGCCTTGGGCTCCGCCTCTCATAGCATTTGCTATAGATTGTTTTAGAACCTTTCTAAAAGAAACTCTACCTACAAGCTGTCGAGCGATATTTTGTGCAATCAAAGAAGCATTAATCTCTGATCTTTTAATTTCTTTTATCTTGATTTGCACTTTTTTGGCAATCTTTTTTTGGATTTCAGCACCAATTTTTTCGATATTTGCGCCTTTTACACCAATGATTACACCTGGTCGAGCTGTATGAATAACAATTGTTACCCTTTGCGGATGTCGAATTATTTCCACTTCAGCAATATCAGCATTTTTACACTCAGGCATTGTAGAAATCATTTTTCGAATCTTCAAATCTTCGTGTAATAAATCTGCGTATTCCCTTGGGTCAGCATACCAGCGTGATTGCCAGGTTTTATTAATGCCAAGACGTAGTCCTATTGGATGTACTTTTTGTCCCATCTTAATTACCCGCCTTTTCTGCTACCACCACTGTAATATGACACATACGTCTTTTAAGCATATCTGCTCTACCACGTGCTCGGTACCAAATTCTTTTTAGTCGAGGACCTTCGTCTATTTGAACATCCTTAACATACAACATTTCTTCATCAAGCTTCTTGTTTGCATATAATGCGTTTGCAATAGCTGATTTCATAGTGCTTTTAATTAAAGTCGCACCCTTTTGTGGCATATTTTCTAAAATTGCCATAGCTTCTGAACAGTTTTTTCTTTTAACAACATTGGCTACAGGGCGAACCTTTGTAGGAGAGGCGATGAGAAACTTTGTCTTGGCTATATAGTCTTTTTTTTCAGCCATTTTCTATCTCCTCCCAGCTTTGTTATCTGAGCCAGCATGACCGCGGAAAACACGTGTAGGAGAAAACTCACCGAGCTTATGCCCAACAAGGTTTTCTGTGATATACACAGGCACCCAAGATTTACCATTATAAACAGAAATCGTATTTCCAACCATTTCAGGAATAATAGTAGAACATCGGGAATATGTTTTTATCATCTTCCTGTCTGCTGCTTTGTTCATTTCAATAACCTTTTTGTAAAGACTCTTTTCAATAAAAGGTCCTTTTTTAACGGATCTTGACACGGTTATCTCCTATCTCTTCTTCTTACGGCGCGAAACAATAAAATTGCTCGATACCTTGCGTTTTTTGCGAGTCTTGAAGCCCTTACATGGTTGTCCCCATGGTGTTACAGGGTTTCTTCCCTTACCTCGACCTTCACCACCACCAAGCGGGTGATCGACTGGGTTCATAGACATACCGCGAACGCCTGGTCTCACACCAAGCCATCTATTTCGTCCAGCTTTTCCCAATTGGGTATTCATTCTATCTTCATTTCCAACGGTTCCGATGGTTGCATAGCATTTTTTATGTACTAAACGAACTTCACTTGAAGGAAGTCGAATAGTAACATAGTCGCCTTCTTTAGCTGCTACAAGAGCGCTCGTTCCAGCAGATCGTGCCAGCTGCCCACCTTTACCAATTGTCAATTCAATATTGTGAACGGTAAATCCAACAGGTATTGCTTCTAAAGGAAGTGCGTTACCCACAGTTGGGCTTGCACTTTCGCCAGAAAGAATTTTTTGACCAACTTCTAATCCTTTTGGAGCAATGATATACCTTTTTTCGCCATCAGCATAGAAAATCAAAGCGATATTTGCACTTCGGTTTGGATCGTATTCGATAGTTCGAACAGTTCCTGGTACACCATGCTTATCTCTTTTAAAATCTATGTCTCTATACCTTCTTTTATGACCGCCACCCTTATGACGAACTGAAATACGACCATTTGCATCACGTCCAGCGTTTCGCTTCTTACCAGTTGTTAAACTTTTTTCAGGTCTATTTGTGGTAATTTCGTCGCGTACTAAATCAATTCGTGCTCGAGTGCCAGCAGTTATAGGTTTATATACTTTTAAGGCCATTTAGGTTCCCCTTATATATGTATCAAGAGCTAAACGCCCTCAAATACCTTAATTGTTTCGCCAGGAGCAAGTTTGACGATTGCTTTTTTCCAACTGGAAGTACGACCGGTTCTATAACGAACTCGTTTCATCTTTCCAAACACATTCATTACAGTGCAATCTACAACTTTTACATTGAAAAGTTTTTGCACCGCATCTTTAATTTCATACTTATTTGCCTTAGGATGTACTTTGAAAACATACTTCCCTTCTTCACGCAATAAAGTTGCTTTTTCTGACAAAACAGGTTCAACGAGAATATCTTCTAGCATCATTATTTTGCCTCCTGTTCTTCAACATAAAAATCAGAAAGGTTTTTTACTGCGCTCTCTAGCATGATAATTTTTTGTCCGTAAAAAAGATCGTGTGCTCGTAATCGATTATAAGATAAAAAAGATACAGTAGGAATGTTTTTTCCCGCTCTTTTAAGCATAGCATCGTTATCTTTTAATACAACAACAGTTCTATGTTCATCTTTTACAAAGTTTTTTAAAATCGAAACTAAATCTTTTGTCTTTCCACTTTCTATAGTGAAGTCTTCGATGATTGTTAATCTATCTGTTTGAGCTTTTAAACTCAAGATAGATTTCATTGCTAATCGTTTTACCTTTTTGGGTAAAACAAAGCTAAAATCACGTGGTTTAGGACCAAATATAACACCGCCGCCTCGTAAAAGAGGAGATTTTTTATCTCCACGGCGTGCTCTACCGGTTCCTTTTTGCTTAAAGGGTTTCGCATTGCTTCCGTTAACTTCAGCACGGCCCTTTGTACAAGCGGTTCCAACACGTTTGTTAGCTAATTCGTTATTGATGGCATAATAAATAACATCTTCATTTATTGGCAGACCAAATACCTTATCATCAAGGGTAATTGCTCGCAGTTCTTTGCCATCGGTTGAATAGACTTTTTTTTCCATTTATATCTTCCTCGTAGCCTAGAATTCTTTCTTTACCGCAGATTTGATGATCAGCGTAGTGTCTCTATTCCCGGGAACAGCCCCGCGAACCATCACAACTTTAAGCTCTGGATCTATCTTTACGATGCGTAAGTTTTGAACAGTAACTTGTTCTCGACCCATTCGTCCAGCTTGTTTTGTGTTTTTAAAAGTTCTCCCTGGAGAAGTACATTGACCTGTACCACCAGCTTCGCGATGAAACTTAGAACCATGTGATGCACGACCACCATGAAAATTCCAGCGCTTCATAACACCTTGAAAACCTTTTCCTTTTGAAATCCCTGTTACATCAACAAAACGAATTCCTTCAAACAGTTCAAGACCAACTTCGTCACCTACTTTTACCTCGGCTTCAAAGTCACGGAATTCTTTAATCTTTTGTTTTGGTGCAAGTCCTTCAGGAAATTGACCGGCGTAGGACTTTGTAATTCGGCTTTTTCGTAAATCGTCTAAGCCAAGAACAACAGCATCGTAGCCAAATGTTTCCTTGTCTTTAAGTGCAACAACTGTATTAGGCTCTACGCGGATCACGGTAACTGGTGTTAAGTTACCGCTTTCGTCAAAAACCTGAGTCATTCCCACTTTTTTTGCAATCAGACCTTTCATTCTGATATCTCCTTACTTGGCCGCCATCCCCTGATCCGAGGGACCGTACCTTTATTTTGCAGTTTTACTGCTTAATTTCTACATCAACGCCAGCGGGCAATTCAAGCTTCATCAAAGAATCAATTACATCTGATGATGGCTCGATAATATCAATAAGGCGTTTATGTGTTCTCATTTCAAATTGCTCACGTGATTTTTTATTTACGTGAGGAGATCTCAAAACAGAAACCTTATTTATTCTGGTCGGAAGCGGTATAGGTCCTGCAACCTTTGCACCTGCTTTTTGAACAGTTTGCACGATGGACTTTGCACTTTGATCGATCAAGTCCACATCAAAAGCGCGAAGCCTGACACGAATCTTTTCGGCAGCCATGTTTCCTCCACAAACAAGAGCAGGAGTTAGTCTCCTGCTCTTTTAAATATACATTATGCTAAAATTTCTGTTACTTGACCAGAAGCAATAGTACGTCCACCTTCACGAACAGCGAACTTTAAACCCTTATCCATAGCTATTGGGTTGATTAATTCACCGATGATTTTTGTATTGTCACCAGGTTTAATCATATCTACACCTTCTGGAAGATATACAGTTCCTGTAATATCAGTTGTTCGGAAGTAAAATTGTGGTCGATAGCCTGAGAAGAATGGGCTGTGTCGTCCACCTTCTTCTTTAGAAAGTACGTATACTTGACCTTCAAATTTTGTATGTGGTTTGATTGAACCAGTTTTTGCAAGAACTTGACCTCTTTCTACAGCAGTTTTTTCAATACCGCGAAGTAAAAGACCAACGTTATCGCCAGTTTCACCCTTATCGAGTAGTTTGTTAAACATTTCAATACCGGTAACAACCGTTTTTTGGTTTGGTCGAATACCAACAATTTCAACTTCTTCGTTCATATTGATAACGCCACGCTCAATTCGTCCAGTAACAACGGTTCCACGACCAGGGATACTAAAGACGTCTTCAACAGGCATCAAAAATGGAAGATCTACCGCTCGAACTGGATCTGCAAAATATGTGTCCATTGTTTCAAGTAATTCATCAATAGGAGCTGTGTCTTCTGCAGCAGCACCGTCAGCGAGCGCTTTAAAAGCTGAACCCTTGATAATCGGTGTATCTCTTGGGAATTGGTATTGCTCAAGAACGTCTCGAACTTCTTCTTCAACAAGCTCAAGAAGATCTGGATCGTCCAAAAGATCAACCTTGTTTAAGAAAACGATCATGCCAGGAACACCAACCTGTCGAGCAAGTAGAATGTGTTCTTTTGTTTGAGGCATAACTGAGTCAGGAGCAGAAACTACAAGAATAGCTCCGTCCATTTGAGCAGCACCGGTGATCATGTTTTTAACATAGTCAGCGTGTCCAGGACAGTCAATGTGTGCATAGTGTCTCTTGTCTGATTGATACTCTAGGTGACGTGTATTGATAGTAATACCTCGCGCTTTTTCTTCCGGAGCATTATCGATTTCGTCGTAATTAAGAGCCTTGTCGCCATATTTTTGGGCGCTATGCTTTGTGATTGCCGCTGAAAGGGTGGTTTTACCGTGGTCTACGTGTCCAATGGTACCAACGTTCATGTGCGGTTTTGTTCTAACGAACTTTTCCTTTGCCATTTGATCCTCCTTACCAGATTAAAGGCAGTAAAAAATATAGTGTTGTATACTTTTTGAATGCACAAGCTCATACCGAACCCGACATTCACTACACACCAATGTTTGAGATTGAAACAATTATTTGATTTAGATGTAAGTAAAGAAACTGTACTTTTTGTAACTGCGTAAAACAAGCTATAAATGCAACTTGTTTTGGCTGGTACCACCTAAAACCACCAAATGTTCAATCCGATGATATGGTTTGGCATCCGAGAGCCTGGCAAAAAAGCCATTCAAAAACCCTGAAAACAAACCATATTTCATACCATCAACGATGATATTTTTGTTTTTGGGTCGCAAAGCCTGAAGTTTTTGTATACAAAAACAACTTTACGGTTTTGCCACACTTTTATTATCATAAAAGCGGTTTGAATCTCAAAGAACCCAGATAATTTTTCCCTTTTGAAAGAAAAATTACTCCTTAAAATTTTAAGGATAAGACAAACTTTACACTATTTAGAAAAAAAGAACAAGACTCATGCCTTAGATAATTCAAAAATAGCGTAAAAAAGTAAAAAAATAACTGTAGTTGTCAGAAAAAGACAACTACATCTCGTTTACCATCTAAAATGTGCGAAAGCTTTGTTTGCCTCTGCCATTTTATGGGTGTCATCTTTTTTCTTATATGCAGTACCTGTGTTGTTGTATGCATCTAAGAGCTCATTTGCAAGACGCTCTCCCATACCTCGTCCGCTTTTTGCACGAGCTGCTGTAATAATCCAGCGCATAGCCAAGGCTTCTCGTCTGCTTTCGCGAACTTCAATAGGTACTTGATAAGTTGCACCACCGACACGTCGAGATTTTACTTCTACCATCGGTTTTACATTATCAAGAGCCTTAAGAAAAACTTCTAAAGGATCTTTGTCAGTTTTTTCTTTTAATTTATCCATCGCTTCATAAATAATTGCGACATTGGTTGCTTTTTTTCCGTCTAGCATCATTCTTGTTACAAACTTTGTAATAACAGGGCTATTGTATTTAGCATCTGGCAGAATTGGACGGTTTATTGTTTTATTTTTTCTTCCCATTTCCTATTCTCCTTATGCCTTTGGTTTTTTCGCACCGTATCGTGAGCGACCTTGTTTTCTATCTGTTACGCCGAGGGTATCTTTTGCACCTCGAATAATATGATAGCGAACACCAGGAAGGTCCTTTACACGACCTCCTCGAATTAAAACAACTGAGTGTTCCTGCAAGTTATGTCCAATACCAGGTATATATGCAGTAACTTCAATTCCATTACTTAAGCGAACACGGGCAACTTTACGAAGCGCTGAGTTCGGTTTTTTGGGAGTAACAGTCATAACACGGGTACAAACACCGCGTTTTTGAGGACAGGATTCAAGTGCGGGAGACTTGGTTCCCATTTTGACTGTTTTACGTCCCTTTCTAACTAATTGATTAATTGTAGGCATCTGCCTTTCTCCTCTATTTTAACCGGCAGCACTCCGGTAATTTGTGTAACTGTGCTCACTAGCATAGCAAAATTGTGAAATCTCTGTCAACCGCCTAAGCGAGTAGTTATCTATTCACTTAGATCTAGTTCATATCTGCACCGAGACTCCCTTCGTCCATTTCTGCTTCCAAAGCTTTTTCGAGCTTTCTCTTTTCTAGAATTTCTTCCATTTGCACGTCAAGGTCAACCGCTTTATCGTCAAAAAGTTTAATATTGCGATAATTTCGAATACCAGAACCTGCAGGAATAATATGCCCGATAATGACATTTTCTTTTAATCCGCGGAGACTGTCTTGCGCTCCAGCAACTGCTGCATTCGTCAAAACCTTTGTAGTTTCTTGGAAAGAAGCTGCGGAAATAAAAGAGCCAATGTTTATCGAAGCCTTTGTTATACCTTGAAACATCGGGCGTGCAATCGCAGGTTGTCCACCTTCTGAAATAACACGGCGATTTTCTTCATGGAATTGGTATTTATCAACCTGTTGTCCGTAGATAAAGCGAGTATCACCAACGGCTACAAGCTCAACTTTTCGAAGCATTTGCCGAATAATTACACCGATATGCTTGTCGTTGATGCTTACACCTTGTACACGATAGACTTGTTGAATCTCATTCATCAAATAATTTTGAAGGGCGTTTTCACCAGAAATTGACAAAATATCATGTGGGTTTAAGTCACCATCGCTCAATTGTTCGCCAGCTATAACTTCATCACCATCTCGCACTAACAATCGCTTATTGATTGGTACTTGATGCTCAAAGTTTTTGCCGTATTTATCTTGAACAACCACAATCCGCTTACTCTTTGCAATGCCTTTGAAATGCACTGTTCCAGAAATTTGTGCTAAAACAGCAGGGTTTTTTGGTTTTCTTGCTTCAAAAAGCTCTTCAACTCGAGGTAGTCCCCCCGTAATATCGCGTGTTTTTGCAGATTCTTTGAGAATTTTTGCGATTATAGTTCCAGCGGTAATCGGCGCCTTATCTTCTACTTGGAGATACGAACCTGTTGGTAGATAATAACTACCGCGTTCGTTTCCAGCCTCATCAGTTATAAGAATACGCGGTTGCTTTGTTTCAACATATGAATCGGAAATAATACGCTCAACATTTCCTGTTTCTTCGTCGATTTCTTCATCGAGTGTTGAACCGTGGATAATATCTTCAAAGTGTACGTAACCGTCAACTTCAGCAATAATGGGCTCAGCAAAGGGGTCAAAGGAGGCAATTGTTTGCCCAGCTTCTACGATATCCCCTGCAACAACCTGCATTTGTGAGCCGTTTTTAATTTCAATCTTTTGTTCATTCCCTGTCAGATAGATAACATTATCACGAATAGTAACAAAGGCAATGACTGAGGATTTCACTTCTTTTGTGCCTTTTTTGAAAAGCACATCGCCTACACCAACTCGGCCGCCATCTTCTACCATGAGTGTATCTTTTTCACTAAACTCATGACGTTCGATAATGCGGTTAACCACCATCTTACCCTTTCTTGTAAAGAGCCAACCTTCTGGCATTTCTACGTGAGTTCCAGAGATACTGTTTACAACAACAGGATATTTTAATACGGTTCTGTTTTCTTCCGTAGTCTTTGTTGCGGTTCCTCCAACGTGGAAGGTTCTCATCGTAAGCTGTGTTCCCGGTTGCCCGATAGACTGAGCAGCAATAATACCAACAGCTTCACCTATTTCGACAATCTTGTTGTGAGCAAGGTTTCGCCCATAGCACTTACAACAAACACCGTGTTTAGACTCACAGGTTAAAACAGTTCGAAGTTTGACACTTTCTACACCAGCTTTTTCTATTTCAACTGCTTTTTCATCGGTAATGTATTCGTTTGCTGCACAAATTTGTTCCCGTGTGATAGGGTGCAAAACGCGCTCCAAGGTAAATCGTCCAACGATTCTATCGTGGAGAGCTTCGAGAATATCATCACCATCTTTAATCGCAGAATATGCAATACCGTTAATGGTACTACAATCGTCTTCGTTTATAACAACATCTTGTGCAATATCGACGAGACGTCGTGTTAGATATCCGGCGTTTGCAGTTTTTAGCGCTGTATCTGCAAGCCCTTTTCGAGCACCGTTTGTAGAAATAAAAAATTCTATAACTGACAAGCCTTCTTTAAAGTTTGCTCGAATAGGAAGCTCAATAATTTCACCACTTGGTTTTGCCATAAGACCACGCATACCAGAGAGCTGGCGGATTTGGTTTTTACTACCTCGTGCTCCAGAAACAGCCATCATATAGATGCTATTGAAACCTTCTTGGTCTTTTTCGAGCGTTTTCATCATCACTGAGGTAAGCTCATCGTTTGCTTTTTGCCAAACCTCAATAACTCGGTTATATCGCTCTTCTTGTGTGATAACACCCTTGTGGTACTGCTGCATAATGGAAACGACTTCTTTATTTGCCTTTTCCATCATACCTTTTTTTTCTTCAGGGATAATAATATCATCCATAGAAATCGTCGCGCCAAAGAATGTTGCGTATTTATAGCCAATATCTTTAATTGTGTCGAGCATTTGCACAGTTAACCAAGAACCTCTTTCCTTATGCACAGTTTCTATAAAGTTTTTTAGTTCTTTATCGCCCAAAAGCTCGTTTACATAGGGAACTTCTTCTGGCATTTGGTCGTTAAATAAAAGTCTTCCTGCAGTAGTTTCGACAATTGCCCCATTATGTGGAGCTTTTTGTACTGGCACCTTAATAAGAGACTGATACTCAATATTGTCTTGCTCAACAGCCATCATCACTTCATTGAAAGAAGAGAAACGCTTTCCTGTCCCTTTTCCGCTTGGCTTAACCTTCGTTAGATAATAAATACCTAAAACCATATCCTGTGATGGATACACAATAGTCTTTCCGTTCGCTGGGTCAAGAAGGTTTCGCGCTGAAAGCATGAGTGTCCAGCATTCCATTTGCGCAGCTTGGGTGAGAGGCACGTGAACAGCCATTTGGTCACCGTCAAAGTCAGCGTTAAAAGCATGACAAACAAGAGGATGAAGCTTTATTGCCTTACCTTCTACTAATACTGGTTCAAAGGCTTGAATTCCAAGTCTATGCAAGGTAGGCGCTCGGTTAAGCATAACAGGATGTTCGCGTACAACTTCATCGAGAATAGCAAAAACTTCAGGAGCTTCTTGCTCAACGAGGGTTTTTGCTTTTTTAATATTGAAAACAATGTCCTTGTCGACGAGTTTTTTCATTATAAAGGGCTTAAAAAGCTCTAAGGCCATCTTTGTAGGTAAACCACATTGCCAAAGTTTGAGCTCAGGGCCAACAACGATAACCGAACGACCGGAGTAGTCAACACGCTTCCCAAGAAGGTTTTGACGGAATCGCCCTTGTTTTCCCTTGAGCATGTCAGAAATAGACTTGAGCGGTCGGTTTGCAGCCCCTTTTACCGCCTTTTTTCGTTTTGAGTTATCGAAAAGCGCATCTACAGCTTCTTGGAGCATGCGTTTTTCATTTCGAATGATAATTTCAGGAGCCTGTAACTGTTGCAATCTCTTTAATCGATTGTTTCGGTTAATAACTCTTCTATATAAATCGTTTAAGTCTGATGTTGCAAAACGACCGCCGTCGAGCTGCACCATGGGGCGCAATTCTGGTGGAATAACAGGGATAACGTCCAAAATCATCCAAGAGCATTTATTTTCTGATGCACGAAAGTTTTCTACTATTTCAATACGATTTAAAAGACGTTTATCAGATTTTGCACCCTTTTCGATCATTTTTTGACGCAATTCTGTAGCAAGTTCATCGAGGTTGAGGTTTTCCAAAAGTGTTTTTATCGCTTCAGCACCCATTCCTGCAGAAAAAGAGCCGCCATAACGTTCTTGTGCTGCAAGGAATTCATCTTCTGTAAGCAATTGCATTTGCTTCAGGTCGGTATCTCCTGCATCGATTACGATGTATTTTTCGTAGTATAAGATAGAACGTAGGGCTGCAACTTGCAAGTCGAGCAAAAGTCCCATGCGGGAAGGAGTAGAACGATAATACCATATATGTGAAACTGGGGCTGCGAGTTCAATATGTCCCATTCTTTCGCGTCGCACTTTAAAGTGTGTAACTTCTACGCCACAACGATCACAGATAATACCTTTATATCGAATAGACTTAAATTTACCGCAGTAACATTCCCATTCCTTTGTAGTACCAAAGACTTTTTCACAAAAAAGCCCTTCTTTTTCTGGTCGCAATGTTCGATAATTTATTGTTTCTGGTTTTTTTACTTCACCATAGGACCATGCTCTGATGGTTTCTGGCGAAGCTAGTTTAATCATCAAGTTATCAAAATCTTGGATATCTCGCATATGTTCTCCTACTTGTTGTGAACAGCAAGAGTAAAACTACTCACTGTTCACGTGCTCTAATTCTCGTTAAAAGTTCGAACCAGCCTTTGTAATAAGCTCGTCATCGCGCTCCGTAAGCGGTATTTGCTTACCTTTTGCGTCATAGATAGTAAAGTCTAAGGCAAGTCCACGCAATTCTTGTACTAATACATTGAAGGCTTCTGGTACACCTGCGGCTGTTGAAGGTTCACCCTTTACGATTGACTCGTAAATTTTTGAGCGACCGGTCATATCATCTGACTTAATCGTAAGCAATTCTTGCAAGGTGTTCGCAGCTCCGTAGGCTTCGAGTGCCCATACTTCCATTTCTCCTAAACGTTGTCCACCAAACTGTGCTTTACCACCGAGAGGTTGTTGTGTTACGAGTGAATAAGGACCTGTTGAACGAGCGTGCATTTTATCATCAACGAGGTGATGCAGTTTCATAAAGTAAATAACGCCAACAAAAACAGGGTTTTTGAAGGTTTCGCCTGTCATACCGTCGCGCAAAATTGCTTTGGAGTTGGTATTAAATCCTGCTTCCTTAAGCTTTCCATCAATTTGCTCGGTAGTTGGTGACTGGAAGACGGGAGATTCGTACCATTCGTTCAAGAACTGTGCTGCAAGCCCAAGCTCGCTTTCAAGAATCTGTCCGATATTCATACGAGATGGAACTCCAAGCGGATTTAAACAAATGTCGAGTGGCGTGCCGTCTTCTAGATATGGCATATCTTCTATAGGAAGAATTTTTGCAACAATACCTTTGTTTCCATGCCGTCCAGCCATCTTATCGCCCTCGCGAAGTTTTCGCTTGGTTGCAATTAAGACTTTTACAACTTCTTCAACGCCAGGATTTAAAGCATCGTCTTCAGTTCTGCGTAAACGTTGCACATCGATTACCGTACCTTCGATACCGTGTGGAACACGTAGGGAAGAATCTCGAACATCTTTTGCTTTTTCACCAAAGATAGAATTTAAAAGCTTAAATTCTGGAGTAGTTTCTGTTTCACTCTTCGGAGTAACCTTACCGACGAGAATATCGGAAGACTTAACCTTAGCTCCAACACGGATAATACCTTCGGCATCTAAGTTGTCGAGCGTTTTTTCGCTTGTATTGGGTACATCGCGGGTTATTTTCTCTGCGCCGAGTTTTGTCTCGCGTATTTCTGTAATAAATTCTTTAATATGTATTGAAGTAAACATATCTTCTTTAACAACGCGTTGTGAAATTAAGATAGCATCTTCATAGTTATAGCCGTGCCAAGGTACAAAACCAACAAGTATGTTTCGACCAAGTGCAAGTTCAGCATTGAAAGTCGCTGGTCCGTCAGCTAAAATACTCGCAAACTCAACCTTTTGGCCAACTTCTACAAGGGGTCTTTGGTGATAACAGGTATCTTGGTTTGTTCTTTGGTATTTTAAGAGTTGATACTCATCAAGTTCGTCCTTGTCTTTCGCATCTGTGGGTTTGACTTTTATCATATCTGAAGAAACCCATACGACTTCACCTGCGCGTCTTGCCTTTACTAAAACACCAGAATCGACTGCGCATTTTGCTTCCATACCCGTTCCAACACGAGGTGGTTCTGGGAAAAGAAGGGGAACTGCTTGACGTTGCATGTTTGAACCCATGAGCGCACGGTTTGCATCGTCGTGTTCCAAAAAGGGTATAAGTGCGGCAGAAACTGAAATAATTTGCTTTGGAGATACGTCCATGTACTGTACGTCTTTTGGACTTCGTGATGTATAGTCCCCATAGCGTCGACAGGGCACTTGTTCGGTCAAAAAATTGCCCTTTTCATCTATTTTTTCTGAAACTTGCGCAATATAATATCTATCTTCATCCATTGCGGAAAGGTAGTCTATTTGGTCAACTGCTTTCCCATCAACAATCTTTCTATACGGTGCTTCTAAAAAGCCATAATCGTTAACGCGAGTATACACAGCTAAGGAAACAATGAGTCCGATATTTGGTCCTTCAGGAGTTTCGATCGGGCACATTCTACCATAGTGGGTATAGTGAACATCACGAACTTCAAAGGTTGCTCGATCTCGAGACAAACCGCCAGGACCGAGAGCATTTAAACGTCGCTTATGAGTCAACTCAGCAAGCGGGTTTACTTGGTCCATGAATTGGGAAAGTTGGCTTGAGCCAAAAAATTCCTTAATCGATGCACCGATTGGTTTAATCGAAATTAAGTCCTGTGGTTTGATCGTCTCGGTTTCTTTAGAAGTCATTCTTTCTTTTGCAATGCGCTCCATTCGGCTAAAGGCTTTCTTTAACTGATTTGTAAGAAGCTCGCCAACAGATCGAACACGTCGATTTCCCAAGTGATCGATATCGTCAATTTCTTCATCGCCGACATAGACCTTAATTAAAAACTTCATCGCCTCTAAAATATCTTGCAGTGTTAAAGCTTGATCTTCTAGCGGCTCTGCGTAGTTAAATTTTTTATTGAGCTTATAGCGTCCTACTCGACCGAGGTCGTAGCGACGCAAGGAGAAAAACATGGTGCTTAAATCTTTTTCGGCAGTTTCCAAAGTAATGGGCTCGCCAGGCATAAGCACAGAGTAGACAGCTGACAAAGCATCTTCTTGCGTAGGTTCTTCAGAAGCTGCGCCTTCTTTTGCAAAGCGAATTTCTTCACGCTCAAAACAATTGATAATAATTTGAGAGTTAAGAGAATTTTCTGCGTCAAAAGCAATCGCTTCTATCTCAGAAACTCCATGTAAAACAAGCTCGTCAATATTGTGCGGGTGTAGTTTTTCACCTGCCTTGTATAAGACTCGTTCTTCCTCACCGTCGGCATCTTTGATAGAAACCGCAACGGCAAGAACCTTCCCAATGAGGCTTTCTTTACTGTCGCGATCATCGACAACGGCAATTTTTTCTGTTGTGTAAAATGCTTTGATTATTTCTTCTCGAGAGCTCATACCAAGCGCTCGCAAGAAAATAGTACCGAGGATGCGTTTTTTTCGGTCAATTTTTGCATAGATAAGTTCTTTTTTTTGGTCAACTTCAAATTCAAGCCAAGAACCTCTATAGGGGATAATTCTTGTAGAAAAAATTCCCTTTTCATGAGAAAAAATAACACCAGGAGATCTATGGATTTGCGAAACAACAACGCGTTCCGCTCCATTTACAATAAAAGTTCCCCTGTCGGTCATGAGAGGAATATCTCCCATATAAATATCTTTTTGACGGATTTCTCCCGTCTGAGTAAATATCAAATTTATGCGTGCTTTTAGAGGCACAGAATAGGTTAAACCTTTTTGCTTGCATTCAAATTCTGTATATTTTATAGCTTCGTTATCGAATTCATAAAATTCATACTCAAGCAACATGTCGCCATTTGGACTTTCAATAGGGAATGATGACTTAAAAACATCTTCTAATCCCTGTTCTGCAAGTGGTTCATGGTTATCCAGTTTATTCTTTTGCAAAAAACCTTCATATGATTTTAGCTGAATATCAACAAGATCGGGTAGATCCATAAAACTCTGGATATTCTTTCCAATATACTGACGATTTATCGTCCGACTTCTTGCGAACATCAAATCCCCCTTAACTTTAACAAAGTATCATAATTTCATTTTTATACAAACAGAGCTACCTAAGAAATTCTTAGGCAGCTTGTTTATCAGCCATGTGAGAGCACGTTTTTATTATAATAATAAAAATACTTATGCAATCTTGACAACACCACCAGCGGCTTCGATTGTTTCTTTAATTTTTGCTGCTTCTTCTTTTGAAACGTCTTCTTTAAGTGTTTGAGGTGCACCTTCAACGAGGTCTTTTGCTTCTTTAAGGCCGAGTTGTGTTACTTCACGAACTGCCTTAATTACAGCAATTTTTTTGGTTGCATCAGCACTTTCTAAAGTTACAGTAAATTCTGTTTTTTCTTCAGCTGCCTCTGCAGGTCCTGCACCTGCACCTGCTACCATTACTGGTGCTGCTGCGGTTACTCCAAATTTTTCTTCCATTGCTTTTACAAGCTCAGAAGCTTCGAGTACTGTCATAGAAGCAATTGCTTCTAAAATTTGATCTGTTGTGAGAGCTGCCATATTATCTTCTCCTTATAATATAATTTTTTATCACTGCGACAGGACGACAGCTAAGAAGCCTGACGCATTTTTGGAAGCCATCTGTTAGCCAGAATTACGCTTCACCCTCTTCTTGTTTTTTATCTACATATGCCTGCAATGTAGCAGCAAGTTTTTGAACTGGCGCGTTGATTGTAGACATAATCATAGCAATAAGTTGTGATTTGCCAGGTAGTTTTGAGAATGCTTCGATTTTTTCTGCATCGTATATTTCTTTGTCTAAGAAAGCACCCTTTACTTCTAAAGCAGGGGCGTTTTTTGCATAGTCAAATAAGATTTTTGCAATTTCGTTCGCATCTTCATTTCCCAAGGCAACAGCTGTTGGTCCTGTAAAATAATCTCCAAGAGAATCCACACCCATTTGCTCAAAGGCAATACGAGCGAGATTGTTTCGAACAACACGTAATTCTGCATTCTTTTTTGCAAGTTGTCGTCGTAATTCGGTCAATTGTTGCACCGTTAAACCACGATAGTTTGTAAAAATATAATCAGAATAGGTTTCAAACAAGTTCTTAGTAGACTCTACAGCTTCCAGTTTGTGTTTTTGTATTTTTTTAACATCTGACATCTTATTCTCCTACTGCGTAGTTAACCCATACGCCAGGTCCCATAGTAGAACTCACAGAAACTGACTGTACATAATCAGCCTTTGCATCAGCAGGTTTTTTTCTTGAAAGCTCGCTCATGAGGGCTTGTGCGTTATCGGCAATTTTATCAGCATCCATGGACACCTTTCCAATTGCAATGTGTACAACACCGCTCTTGTCAGCTCGGTACTCAACGCGACCCTTTTTCAACTCATCGATTGCCGCAGCAATGTCGTTTGTTACTGTGCCGGTTTTTGGGTTTGGCATCAAACCACGGCGACCAAGCACCATTCCCAAGCGTCCAACATCTTTCATCATGTCGGGAGTTGCAACTGCAATGTCAAAATCGAGCCAACCACCGCGAATCTTTTCAATGTACTCATCTGAACCTGCAAAGGTTGCACCTGAGTCTAAGGCTTCTTTTACCCTGTCTTCTTTACAGAATACAAGCACTCTTTTTTCACCTTTAAATTGATGCGGTAAAACCAAAGTGTCTCGTACGAATTGGCTTTTGGTCAACTTTAGATTTACGTGTAACTCTACGGTTTCATCAAATTTTGCAAATTTAATATCTTTTACAATTTCACAAGCTTGCAATACATCATAGGATTTTTGTAAATCATGCTTTTTTATAGCTTCTTGATACTTTTTTCCACGTTTCATATTAGCGCTCCACCTCAACACCCATACTGCGTGCAGTACCAGCAATAATCTTCTTGGCAGCTTCTATGTCGTTTGCGTTTAAGTCAGGAAGTTTTGTTTTTGCAATTTCTTCCAAACTTGCTTGTGACAACTTACCAACCTTTGTTTTCAGAGGATTGTCTGAACCCTTAGCAAGACTGATAGCTTTTTTTACTAAAACAGCTGCTGGTGGTGTTTTAAGAATAAAAGTATAACTTTTATCTTGATAGACAGTGAGGACAACAGGAATAATTAAACCAGGCTCCATAGCCTTTGTTCGATCATTGAACTGTTGAACAAACTGAGGTGCACTCACGCCGTGTGGACCAAGCGCAGGACCGATTGGTGGGGCTGGAGTTGCCTTTCCCGCAGGGCACTGTAGCTTGATAACAGCGGTTACCTTCTTCTTTGCCATATTTTTCTCCTTCTTGGTACGCAGAATGGCTTCTGCTAACGAAACCGAAATTTATTCAACGAATAAAAGCTGGCTTCTCCCAAATATTTTGTTTAGATAAAAACACTTTCTTATCCAAATATTCTATACTTTATTTTAGAAAATTACTCTTTTTCTACTTGCAACAAATCAACTTCAACAGGAGTTGCCCGTCCGAAAATACCAACCATTACGCGTAGTTTGTTTTTTTCTTGATTTACTTCTTCGATAGTTCCAGTAAATGACGCAAAAGGACCGTCGATAATCTTCACTTGCTCACCAACCATAAAACTTTGTTTCATGCGTGGCTTATCACCTTTTAGCTGCCCAGATTTTTGCAATAAGTGCTTTGCTTCATCGGCAGATAAGGGACGAGGTTTTTCATTGCTTCCAGCACCGATAAAACCAGAAACACCTTGAATCCTTCTAATGGTCGTACAAACATTCTTCCAGCCAAGGTCAGGCAAGTCCATTTCTACCATAATATAGCCGGGAAGAAACTTTCTTGTCGTTGTTTTTTTCTTACCGTCCTTTACTTCTGTAACTTCCTCTACAGGAACCTTTACATCGTAAAAAACAGATGACGACAAGTCACCTTTTTCCATCAGAGACCGTATTGCTTTTTCGATTTTATTCTCGTAGCCTGAATAGGTTTGAAGAATATACCAGGATCTTCCCATTTATAGTACCTTAAAAAATATAATTCATGCCAGAAACAAAAAGAAGATCTAACAAACCTAGAATAAGTGCAATCACAGTAGTTGATATAAGCACAATCTTCACAGAAGAAACAACATCTTCCCTACTTGGCCATACGACTTTTTTCAACTCTGCTATAGATTCTTTTAAAAAACTTCTTACTTTTCCCATTATTAAAACTCCTAAACAATACGCTTTTCAGGCCAGGAAGGACTCGAACCCTCAACATTCGGTTTTGGAGACCGACGCTCTACCATTGGAGCTACTGACCTATTTATATTATAAACCTTTATAATAAAGGCTCTAATCATACAAAACTTACTTTGCCTTTGTTTCTTTGTGCACAGTATGCTTTTGATCGAAGGGACAATACTTATTGAACTCAAGCTTCCCTTGAATATTTTTTCTATTCTTATAGGTTGTATAATTCCTTCGCTTGCACTCGCTACATTGCAGTGCAACTATTTCTACAGATGTTTTTTTTGCCATTATCTTACCCCTTATGTAAAAAAACAAGCTTCTAAAAGCCTTTTAGGCAAGTCTAAAAATAATCCTCGAGATGCCTAGATACATTTTATATTAATATCTTTAATTTTTGAAAGTCAAAGCCTTCATTATTAAGAGCCTCCGAGCGGGATCGAACCGCTGACCTCAACCTTACCATGGTTGCGCTCTGCCGACTGAGCTACAGAGGCACAAAAATCCATCACACAAATCGTGCAAATGAAAAGAGAAGTTCTAGTACTATAGTGATAAAACAGAAACTTGTCAAGCCAAAAAACAAGGGTTTGACTAAAAAGTCAAAACGAGTATAGTAAACGTATGAAATCAATCGATACTTTATTGACAGAAATATTAGACTCATATGAGCAAGTTGGCGGTATAAACCTTGATGGGGTAAACCAGTTCCCAAACCGAGAAGCTGTGATACGGCTTTTAAAAGACCTTCAAGCCCTTGTTTTCCCTGGTTTTTTAACCGCAGAAATTCTTGACTCAGCAAATCTGCGCCATCTCACTGGAGAAAGAATTCACAGAATTGTTGCTTCTCTGACGCAAGAAACAAAAAAGGCCCTTCTCTATGTTTGCGATGCAAGCTGTGTAAATACAAACACCTGTCTACATCTTGCACAAAACACATCTCTTGCTCTAATAGAAGAAATACCCGAAATTCGACGAAAAATAAATCTCGATGCCAAGGCAGCTATGGAGGGTGACCCCGCAGCAAAAAGTGTCGAAGAAGTTATTTTGTCTTATCCTGGTTTAGAAGCAATTCTCGTGCATCGCATTGCGCATTTTCTATGCGAAAATGGGGTGCCTATTATTCCAAGGATTATGAGTGAATACATACACGGAAAAACAGGCATAGACATTCACCCCGGAGCAAAGATAGGCGAGTCTTTTTTTATTGACCATGGAACGGGGCTTGTTATCGGGGAAACAACAATAATCGGCAATAATGTAAAGCTCTATCAAGGGGTAACGCTCGGTGCCTTAAGTGTAAAAAAAGAAATGGCAGATAAAAAAAGACATCCAACCATTGAAGATCGGGTAACGGTTTATCCAGGAGCAACAATTTTGGGCGGGGATACTGTTATAGGTGCTGACTCAGTCATCGGTGGAAATGTATGGGTAACAAAGTCTGTCCCGCCAAATTCTACGGTGCGATACGTCCAAAATGGTGATACAAATTCACAAAAAACACGGCTCTAAACAATAAAATTGTCTAATTAAGGAAAGAAATAAAAAAAGGGCTCTTAAGTAACCGACGGTTAGTCAAGAGCCCCCGTCCAGCAAGCCGGACATCGGAGAGAGTTTATCAGCTTATTTACAAGCTGAGTTAAATGTAACACGCATTGGAATTTGTGTCAATAGTTTTTAGAAATTAATTTTATATTTTTAAAGATTTTGATTTTTTTGAAAAAATGAGTACAATATCATATAATGAAAATAAAACGAGTCGATTACTGCATCCTTATTCTCGCCCTTGGTCTTTGTGTTTTTTCTTTTTACATGATTTCATCACAAAAAGGACAGGCCACGCAGCTTGTTATTGAGTCGCCTGAGGCTGTTTGGAAATACCCTCTCGAGAAGGACCGTATTATAAAGGTGCAGGGCAGTTTGGGTGAATCTATTATAGAAATACAGGATAAAAAAGCTTTTTTTGTGGATTCCGCTTGTCCAAATAAAACTTGCGTTCTTTCACAGCCCATCGAAAAAAAGGCTGACTGGTCGGCATGTTTACCAAATCGTATTTTTATCCGTATCGATGGAAGTGATGAAAGTGGTCTTGATGCAATAAGTTTTTAATGGCAGCTGTCCTAGGTTTTATTAAAAGGGGTTTTAATGGCAAAGAAAAAAGCAGATGCGCTTGTTTATACCTGTACGCAGTGTAATAATACACAACCAAAATGGCTTGGGCGTTGTCCAGAATGTGGCGAATGGAATAGTTTTGTCGAAAAAAGGGCAAATGAGGCGTTTTTTTCGACAACAAAGGCACACGCAATACCTCTTAAAGCGCTTTCGAGTGAGGATGGAAAACGGTATCAAACAGGCATAGCGGAGTTTGATATAGTTTTGGGAGGGGGTTTGGTAAAACGTTCCTGCTCACTCATAGGGGGCGAGCCTGGCATAGGGAAGTCGACGCTCTTGCTACAAGTAAGTGCACGGTTCCCGGGAAAAGTGCTCTATGTGAGTGGGGAAGAATCTGCAAGTCAAATAAAAAGCCGCGCAAATAGGCTTTCTATCTTTGAAGACAATATCGAAGTCCTATGCACAAGGCTCTTGGAAGATGTTTTGGAAGCCTTGGTCAGTATCAATCCTGTTTTGCTTATCGTCGATTCAATACAAACGCTTTTTTCTCCGCCTATGGGACCAGTTCCAGGAACTGTAAATCAGCTAAAATATTGTGCAAATGAGCTTATTCGCTGGGTTAAGGAGCGTGATTCAGTTTTATTTTTAACCGCCCATATTACCAAGGATGGGGGAATTGCAGGACCAAAGGCTTTAGAGCACATGGTCGATACAGTTGTTTTTTTTGAACGAAATGATGATCGAACGCGATTTTTGCGATCGTCAAAAAACCGTTATGGTTCTGTGGATGAATTGGGTATTTTTTCTATGACTGAAAAAGGCTTGGTGCCTGTTGAAGATCCTGCTTCTTTGTTTTTGACAAAACGCCGAGAAAAGCTGCCTGCGGGGGTTGCGATTGTGCCTGTTTTTGAGGGAAGCCGTGTGTTTTTAGTTGAAATTCAAGCGCTAACAGTACCGGCAAAGGGCTCTTTAAGTCGGGTGTATTCTGACAAGGTTGACTCTGCACGGATCAGTCGTATTGCGGCTGTCTTGGAAAAACGCCTGGGACTTTGCTTTAGCGATCAAGACTTGTATATAAATGTTGCGGGGGGTGTTCGCTTAACTGAGAGCGCCATAGACCTTGCCCTCGCAATGGCCTTGTTTTCTGCACGGAGCGATAAAGCGATTGCAGAAAAAACAGTCTTTGTTGGGGAACTTAGTCTCGCAGGCGAAGTTCGTCCCGTAGATCGATTGCAACAACGAATAAAAGCTTCCCAGGCGCTTGGTTTTACACGGCTTGTTGCACCGGACTTTGAAGGAGCAAAAAAACTAGACGCGGTGCATCCTATTTCGCAAATACGAGAAGGAATTGATTTGTTTTTTACAAAATAAGCAATTTTTTTTCACCTGTTTGTAAAAACGCTACTTAAACTTTTTTTTGCTTTTATTCGCTTGCGAGGGCTTCGACGGGGTCAAGTTTTGCTGCCCTGGCTGCGGGGCTGAGTCCAAAGAAAACGCCGACAAAGGCTGAAAACAAAAAGGCAATAAGGCAAAAAACGAACTGCACGGAGAAAACCCAATCCAGTACATAGGTTGCGATAAAGCTCAAGAGCAAGCCGAAAAGAATGCCGAGAATGCCACCCAAGAGAGAAATGGAGGCGGATTCAACTAAAAACTGTAAACGAATTGCATTTGGACTTGCTCCGAGGGCTTTTCGTATGCCGATTTCCTTTCTTCTTTCGGTAACGGTTACTATCATTATGTTCATTATACCAATGCCACCGACAAGAAGGGAAATAGCTGCGATACTCGATAAAAGCAAGCTCACTGTGCCTAAAACTTGGTCGTATTGGTCGAGCATGCTTTGCATTGACATAACTTGCAGCATATTGTCTTGGCCAGTTTTTTCTTTTGCATAGTTTTTTATAGCCTCAACAACCCTTGTTGCATGGTTTTGATCTGTTAACTGCAAAACAATTGAGTTTGCAATTTGCGATGGCATTATTTTTTTTGTATAAAAACCTCGTGGTATGTAGACGGCTGAGCCTGTTGAAGAAAAACCTGAGCTTTGCGATTTTAAAACAGCGATTATTTCAAAGCCAAAACGGACGTTAGAAATTGTCATAATGACGCTCTTTCCGATAGCGCTTCCCTCTGGAAATAAAGACTCAGCAAGTTCGCTCCCTATAATAGCTTTTTGTGTTCCCTCGACAGTGTCGGTAACGGAGAAGGAGATCCCTTCTTCAAACTCGTAGTTATTCATTTCCAAAAAACCATACTCAATAGCAGTCGCATTTGCTGAAGCAGAAATATCCCCATACATGAGTGTTGCAGATAGGCTATTATTATAATAAATACCTTTTAGATGGGGTATATAGTCCCAGAGTTCAGAGCGAAAATTGTCGTTAAAAGTAATACCTGTAACTCCACGCCGATTCATAAATCCCTGACTCAAGCTTACCTGGTCGAGACCTGATGAGCCAAAAGATTTTTTTATATTGTCTGTGGCACTTTGTCCAAGTGTCGTGATCACAATAACCGAAGCAACTCCAATTATAATCCCAAGGAGAGATAAAAAAGTACGTGTTTTATTGAGCTTAAAGTTTTGTAAGGCGTTGTAAAAATCTTCAAACATGGTGTACCTCTTTTTCAAGGTTCTGTTGTTTTCCATCTTCGGTTATAAGTCCGTCAAAAAGATGAATTGCCCGCGGAAGAGAAAGTCCTATCCCAGGATCGTGGGTAACAATGATAATCGTCGTTCCAATACGGTTTATCTCCCAAAATAAGTCGAGCACTTGCTTTCCTGTTTTTGAATCGAGGGCGCCGGTTGGTTCGTCTGCAAGAATAATCCGGGGATTTGTTACCATAGCTCGTGCAATGGCGACTCGTTGTTTTTGCCCTCCAGAAAGTTCATGCGGTCGATGGCTAAGGCGATCTTCGAGACCGACTGATTGTAGGGTTTCTTTTGCAAGTATCCGTCTTTCTGTAAGCGGGATTCCCTTGTAACGAAGGGGGAGCATTACATTTTCTAAAACCGTCATTGTAGAAAGAAGGTGGTATTGCTGGAAAACAAAGCCAACAGTTTCATTTCTTAAGCGTGCAAGCTCTTTTTCATTCATGAGCTTTGTGTTTTTTCCATTGATAATAAGGTCGCCACTGGTCGGTCTGTCGAGGCAGCCAATCATATTCATGCAGGTTGACTTTCCAGAGCCAGAAGGTCCCATAATAGAAAGAAATTCTCCTTGCTGAACCTTAAAACTCACTCCTCTAAGCGCTTCAACGACATTTTCGCCCATTTCATAAACTCGTTTTACGCCATCCATTTGAATAATTGTATTTGTATCTACAAGCGGTTTTTCAGCTTCTTCAGTCTTTTTTTTCACGATTTTTCTCACTTTTTTTTATACTCTAAGGACGCATCATAGGAACAGCGCCACCACTCATGCCTTGCCCTCCTCCCGTCGTTCTATTTATAGTTGTAGATGTATTAGCAGAATTTAAACGAAGGGAGCCAGAAATCCCTGTGCTTTGGCTTTTTAGCAGGTCACCGGCTTGAGCTCCAGAGAGAACTTCCACAAAGTTTACCCCATAGGCTTGAACTTCCACCTCGCTTTTAACAAGGCTTCCATCAGGCTGTATTTTTTCGACAAAGGATTTTCCACCATTCCGCCCAATTGCTTCTCGTTCAACAATACGCATTGTAACTGGAGCAGCAACTTCGATTTTTCCCGTAAAAGAATAATTGGGCAAAATATCTGCTGGAGGATTATCGATTCGTAGCTCAGCGTCGACGACTGTTGCGCCGCGATTTGTAATGCGCCCGACTGAGGGATATGCCACGACATAGCCTTCAATCGTTTTATTTGCATAGGCAGGAAAGGTAAAATACACTTTTTGATTGAGCTTCAATTTTTGTGCATCGGTTTCAACAACTTCAACCATCGCCTTCATATACGAACGGTCGATAATAACACCGACACTATCTTTTGCTTCTAAATAATCACCCTCGGCAACAGAAAACTGCGCGATAATACCGTCAAAGTAGGCGAGAATTTTTCTGTCTTCAAGTTTTTTAAGCAAAACATCTCGTTGCTTTTCCATAAGTTCAATTTCACGCCGAGAGCCATTTATTCGCTTTTGTTCAGTATCGTAGTCGTGCTTTGCAAGCGCATATTCTTGCTCACTTGCATCAAGTTCGATTATTACCTGACCTTTTTTTACAACATCGCCTTTTTGAACATAGACCTTTGTAACAGTTCCGCTTCCGGCAATGGTTAAATCTTGACTTGCCGCAGCAAGCACATTTCCGGTTATTTCAATGATATTTTCGAAGCTTTCTTCTCGAACACGGTATTCACTTGCTTGTACTTTTTTTGCACCAGTATTTTTTGCCCGCAAGCCCACGATAAGCAGTATTAAGGCAAGCACTATGAGTAGAATACTCACTACAAGTATTCGTCTTCTTTTTTTTGATATTTTATTTCTTTTCTTTGACATTTTCTATTCCTTTCTGTCGAATTTTAACTTTATGTATCAGCTTTATATGAGCTTTACTTTTTTGATTTTGCCTAATAAAAAAGCAAGGCGATGTCAATATTGTAGATAATACCATCGATTTCAGATATACGGACCTGGGTGCTCGCCTTTGTATAATTTGTAAGGGCTTGTTTGTACTCGCTTGTAGAAATAATGCCTTTATCATACCAGGTTTTCATATCCTCCGCTAAGTCTGCATACAAGGCTTCTTGGTCCTTGTTTTTTTGTAATTGCCATAGCAAATCATCTTTTTGTTTTTGCTTATCTTGTACGGTAGAATTGTATGTTAGCTCGGCATTCTCGATTGCCTGCATAAGGATTTTTTCTTGTACCTCGTCTTCTGAAACAGCAATCGTCGAAAGCGCTTGTTCCAAAAAAGAATAGGCAAGAGAAAAAGTAAAACGCGGGTTTTCTATTTTTTCTAAGTTATTTTGCATGCCAAGAGAAGCTGATAAACCGTCTTTTTTAAATGTAAGTCCAGAAGAAAGGGTGTTTTTTACAGTACGCGATGCCTGTATTTCGCTCAAGCTAAAACCGTAGCCTGCATTGAGGGCAAGGTTAAAAGGACTTTTCGCTTTTTCTGCAAGGCTATTATTTTCATAGTTTTGTATGCTTGTTTTAATCGCGCTAAAAGACGTTTTTGGAAACTCGCTTATATCGACCAGTTCTTCTCGAGGAAGGTCTATAAAAAGGTCAAGCTTTTCGACATTACATTTTCTTGCAAAATCTAGAACCTCTTTTTCAAAGCTGCGTTTTGCTTCCTCATAATCGCGCAAAACAGACTGCCAACTTAAATAGGCGAGCCGATATTTTGCCGAAGATTCCGCAAAGCCCTGCATTTTCAGCAAGCTTAAGTCGACCTCCTTGGTCAAAGCATTGTCTTCTTGTGTTAAAAGATTCGACTGCAGGGTATATATCGATTTAAGTGATTGCAAAAACTCTTTTTTAACTGCGAGAGTTCGTGCTTCTTTTTTTTGAGAAGCATCGCGAAGGCTTTCTTCCGCCTTTTTTATAACAAGTGCTCTATTTTTTTTTGCACTTGAGATAATATCCATAGAAAGCGAGAGCCCTGCATCCTGAATAGAAGGCGATGCGTTTTCTTTGAGCGGAACTGTCATAGGAAATTTTACTTCCGCTTTTGTGTTTTGAAACTCGGGAAGCCCAAGACTTAACGAAGGGGCGAGCGAGAGGCCTGCCCCATCTTCATCGATTGATAGGACTGAGGTGCCGGACGAAAGAGAAATGCTCAGTGAGTTTTGTACCTGTGTTTTTTTATAGGATAGGAGCGCTTGTTCGTATTGTAGCTCGATTTCTTTAAGGCTTCTATCATTTGCTAGATAATTTTCCAAGAGATATGCAAAACTTTGAGATTCTTCTGACCATACAAAAGCAGGCATAAAAAGACAAAGCAAAAGAAAACTGAGAAACGGTGTTTTGTTCAATATATTCCCCCATGCAGACCAACCACATGGAGTTGGTAGCTAGTTAATAAGACTCGTAAAAAGGGCGGGTACAGCTATAAAGTTGCCAATTACGCCACCCACTGATGATAATATAAACACTAATAAGACACGAAGGATACGGTTTTTATAGATTTTCTTTAATGAAGACAAATCTTCTTGTAGCGTTTCCATATCTTCAACCTTTGGTTTACGAATCCACGCTTGAGTAAGCCCCGTAAAAAGCCCTACGCCCAAAACAGGATTCAGCGTTGCAATGGGAGCGCAAAAAAAACCGACAAGAATTGCAAGTGGGTGTCCGAGGGCAAGCAGGGTACCCAGGGCGGCAAGGGAGCCATTCCACAAAAGCCAACGTAAAAGCATTTCCAGGGAAGAAATAGCGCCTCCGGTAAAAAAACCCGCGACAATGAGACCGACGATGAGGGCAGGGAAAATATAGCCCGCGACTTTTCCACCGATTCCCGCTGCGGGAATTTCTGAGATTGCACTCGTATCCGAGTTTGCCTCTCCCTTCGAAAGTTTTTCTAGTTGTCGCTCGACGCCAGGTAAATGGCCCGCACCTAAAACAGCGAGGATTTTTTCGCCCTTGCTCGTCCATATTTTCTTTGCAAGATACTCATCTCGCTCATCGATGAGCACTTTTTTTACTGGAGGTAAATACTCAGCAAGCTCATTCATCATAGCGTCCATTTCGTTTGAATTTTTGAGCTTTTCTATTTCTTCTGCAGATATTGTTTCTGTTTCAAAGGCACTCGCAATGAGGGCTGAAAGCAATTTCATTTTTCCCCAAAAAGAATTTGTTGCCCAAGCACGTTTCAGGGTTATTTGTATCGGGCGGTCGACCATCACCGTTGCAATACCTTTTTTTTCAGCTTCTTCTAGAGCAGCACGCATTTCGTCACCTGGTTTTACTCCAACATTGGCACCGAGACGTTTTTGAAAGCTTGATAAGACTAGGTTTGCCAGAAGGACAAAACCCTTGTTTTCTTTAAGTACTTTTACAATGTCGAGATTTTTCCACGAGTTTGGATTTTTCATAGAAGCAAGTCGCTCTTCATCCAATTCAATCGCAATGCAGTCGGGATTTTCTTCAGCGATTGCCTCTACAACTTGCTCGCAACTTTCTTTAGAAACATGAGCGGTCCCTAAAAGAATAATTTCTCTACCTTGAAATCGTAAGTTTTTTTTTGTATTTACAAGAACTTTTTTTTCAACAGCAGTTTCGATTCCGTCTGTCTCAGTTTTTTTTTCTATAGCTTCTTGTTGCTCTGTTTCTTTTTCTAAATCCATTTTTATCCTCATTTTAACCATTCATTTTTGCAAGAATCCATTCGTTCAATCGATATTCAAAAAACATTGGGCTTTGAAGATTCTTAACTATAAGATATTGTTTTTTTGCATTGATGTCATCGCCATATAGGTCATAAAACAAACCCATATAAAAATGCATTTTTCCTTTAAGAAAGCTACTCGTTATACTTGTCAGTTTTTTTTCTACAAGCGGAGGGTTAATGCCATCATAGTATAAACGAGCCATCGCATATTCAATAGAATCTGCAGGAAACTTCCCATACACGTTTTTGAGAAAATCTTTATTTGCCTTTGTGTTTTTTTCTCGCAAATAGGTTGCAGAAATCATAAGCGGATAGGAAATATTCGCTGGGTTTAGTTTATAGGCGTAATTAAAGGCATTTCTGCTTTTTGCCCATTCTTCCTTGTGCCAGTAAATCATACCCAAGGATTCATAGGAATAGGGATAATCAGGGTTTAATTCAATAATCCGAATATAATCTAAAAGCGCTTTATCTAGCTCTTCTTTTTCATCGTAGAGAGAGGCCCTGTGAATATAGGCATAAAAAGCCTCATCGTTTAAGTCAATTGCACGAGACCATGCCTTTTCAGCCTCATCAGAGCGACCTTGGTAGCGCAAATAAATGCCATAATCTGACCAATAATCATAATAATCAGGCTCTATTGAAAGTGCTGTTTCAATATAATCACCCGCTTTTTTATAATTCTCTTCTTCGCCAGCAAGCTTTGCAAGGAAAAACCAGCCCATGCTTTCCTCTGGATATATTTCTGTCATGCGAGTAAGAATATCTTTTGACATTTTTAAGTCCCCGGTATAATAGGCACTTTGACCTAAGCCAAGCATCGCATCGGGGTTTGTTGGGTCAGAAGATAGACTCGTTTGAAAATATCGTTTTGCAAGCCCAAAGTTTTTTCGCAGCATTTGATCATTTGCAAGCTCAACATTTGCTTCAGGGTTTGTCGGGTCTTCAGTTATCATCTGTTTCAATAGGGCATTTTTTTCCGTAAGCTTACCTTGTCCCTTGGCGATCATTGCCCGCAAGTACATAAGGTCGGCATTGTTTGGGTTTTCGGCTGCAAGACGATTTGCTATTTCAGCTGCTGCATCATAATCATTTGTAGAAAATAAAAGCGATGCATGTAGATACTCTATCGTAAAATCGCCTTCTGCTTCTTCAGGCAGAGTATCAAATAAGCCGAGTGTTTTTTCCAAGCCATTGTTTCGCAGAGAAACATAAAGCGTATCAAGAAAATCGCTAAGCGAAAAAATCTCTTCTTCTGACTCAACGGCTACTTCATGACCATCAACAATACCTTCTCCCTTTTCTATTTTTTGTGTCGTCGTACATGCTGAAAAAAAGCTTATCAAAAGAAAAACACAGAACCGTATACATACTTTATTTTTTTTCATTTTTCCCTTACTTTATTTTTTTTGAATAGTTGATTTTGTCGCAATCATTAGCTACACTAGCACTTATGACTACGCATCCATTTCGAAAGATTATTATACATCTTTGTGTATATACAGTTATTATTCTCGGTATTTTTGCAATCCAGTTTAGAAACCAGTCTATAATATCAAAGAATTTCGGTCAATTACGCTTAAGCGTTTCTCAGCTTAAAAAAAACACTGATGGAAACACAGAGTTTGATGATAGATTTACTATACAATATAAAGGTCTCAACATATATGCCAACAATACAAAGCCTGTTTTAATTAAAGACAAAGAAAAAACACAGAAGTTACAGTTTTTAGCCTGGGAATCGCTCTCAGACAGCTCCTTCGAACTCTTTTTTTCTCATAATGTCAGTCTTTTATGCGGTTTTACTGGACAAAACAAGGAGATTTTTACTATAACAAGCAGCACAAATAATCCTGACTGGCTCGAAATCTCTGTGCCCTATGAAATCATGCCGACTTATGCAGTTATGCAAACAAATCCTAAAAGCCTCATCCTTAGCGGAAAAACGCAGCAAACGATTTTAAGTACCGCAGCAATAGATGAACATTATGTCTACTTCACGGCTAAAAATAATAATCTAAGCTATGCAAACTATGAGCCAACAAAAAAATTTATGTTTGAAGAAGCATCTCGCTATGCACTTGCAAAAAAAGAGGTCTACGAGCAAAATCTGTTTAACCTTAGGCAGAAACTTTTCACGAGTTTTGATATATCTGAAAACATAAGCGAAACCCAGGTAATAGCCTTCATCGCAGAACATTTAGAACGAGGAAGCTATAAAGAAGGTCTCTCACGTATTCCCCAAAGCTTTTTGAATAGCTCAAAACGTTCCTACCTTTCTAGTCCGTATTTTAACAACCTCAGCCTTATGCAAAAAAATCTTATGATGTACCATGAGAATATGGCATATAAAATGCAACATGCACAAGAAACAAAACAACTCGATATCTTTCAAGGAGATTCATTTCCTGTATTTCTTCTTACCCAAAACAAAGACAAAATTGAATCACTCTTACAAATGCTTGTAAATCGAGAGAACTTTGAGCCGACTCTTTTAGAAGCAAGCGGAATAATAGAAAGCTACCTTCTTTTAGAACAGCACAACCGAAATGAAAGAAAAATTATTGAGCCACTTTTATTTGCTTGTATAGAAACGATACAAAAGGCATGTACACTGGAAGATGACAAATTAAGACTTATAGAACAAGAAACAAAACAGAATACTGTCTCCAGTTTACGAGTTGCAAAAACACTTATAAGCTACGGCATCTTTATAAAAAACACAGATATAACAACGACTGGGTATTTTCTCGCAAATTCTGCTTTAGAAAATACAGCAAGTCTAACGACACAAAACATCGCTGAACTTTACCCCATCCTTGTACAAACAGCCTATTATCCGCATATAGAAATACTTAACCAGGCAAATGACAAACCTATCTGGGCATGGACTTCGGCAAAAAACTTACGTTTAAACAGCGATTCAGATGGTACAATTACATTGCGCATTGAATTTCCAGTGGGGCAAAGCCATTATATTATAGTGCACAATATAGAAGCCTTTGAAGCAATTGAAATTTACGAAATGTTTTTTAGAACTGATCCACGCTTTGAAACCTACGATTCTTCAGGCTACGTCTATGATGCTACAAATAAAAACCTTTTGTTGAAAGTAAAAAACAAAACTGCGGTTGAAACCATAAAACTTTATTATAAAACTGCAGCTATTGAAACCGCTACTGAAACAGCTACTGAAAAAATGGATGAAAATAAACCTGAAGCATAAGATCTTGTAACGATGTACAATAAAGCAGGAAATCTCGTCTTTTTTATCGATAATTGTAACAGAAGACGGAAATACATGTTTTATTGGTGATAGAAGAATTCGTATATCTAAAAAACATGGAACTAAAGTTGAGTATTCTTAAAAAAACAAAGTTTTTATTTCTTTACTGTATCACTTTTTAAAAATATGTGATATACTCGAAAAAAACAATTTCTGTCTTTTTTCTAATATATTAAAGGAGAATCTGTGAACAAACGCGATTTCCCAAAAATACACTTTTATGACCAAGACTTTGTAGATGTGTATGATAAAACATGGTCTTGGTTGCAAGATTTTTGGTTTAACCCTGAAACTGAAGCTGCTGATTTAAATGGATTATTTATATATCCTCACAGTCAAACCCCTCTTATAGACCAGATGGAGTCTATTTTTTCGACCTTTTTTTTGGTTTACTCAAATAAAAATTATGCTGCAAATTCTAACCTTGACTTTTTCTATAAACGACAAGAAGAAAGCGGTGCAATTCGCTGGAAGTACAGCTTTCCAAGTCTCGAGGCAGTTCGCCCGAAAGAAAATCCAGAAGCTGTGGGGCTTCCACTTTTTTCCTGGGCAGAGTTTAATCTCTATCATAAAACAGCAAATAAAAAACGTATAAAGGAAATTGTCCCTCACTTGGAGAAATACACACAATGGCTCGATGAAACCTTTAAACAAGAAAATGGACTCTATGCGGTAAAACATCAAGCATCGACAATGTATAATTCCCCAAGAGAAAACACCTACTACCCTGTCGATTTTAATGCCTGCATGGCGATTCATGCCCTCTATATGGCTGCTCTTGGCGATATTTTAAACGATAAGGATATCAATTTTCAGTACAAACGAATGTATTTTTCCTTAAAAACTCGTATCAATAAGCTTATGTGGTGTTCAGATACTGGTTTTTATTATGACTTAAATAAAAAAGAAGAAAAATTACCGCAAAAAACAATTGCAGGTTTTTGGCCTCTTTTGGCAGAAATTCCGAACGAAGATAAGGCAGATGCACTCACCGCACATTTAACAAATCCCGAAACCTTTGGAACTGACCATCCCTTCCCAAGCCTTTCTGCCGATCACCCAAAATTTAGTGTTCATGGCAATGGCTACTGCGGTTCTGTTTTACCCGAGTTTAACTTTATGATTCTCAAAGGCTTAGAAAAATACCACAAATGGGATTTGGCACGAGAATCAGCTATACGGCATTTGTATTATGTACTTGAGACTGTTTTCCCTGGGGGATCACATACTTCTGGCGACCTCTGGCAAGGCTACCTGCCCAACAAAGAGGGCAAGGCAAGCGGTTCCGCAAGTCAAGAATTTCCAAAAAAACGCTATGTACAATCAGCTGCCCTTTCGACAATCGCTGTGATGATAGAAAACGTTATAGGGCTCACAATTAGCTTGCCTCGAAAAACAGTTGACTGGATTATACCCAATATTGAAATTATGGGAATTGAAAACCTCTCGCTCAAACGAAACCTCATTACTATTTTATCAAATAAAAGTAATCGCGGTTGGGAAATACAAATGGAAAGCGAAAAACTCTATTATTTTACTATCAATATTTTGGGGCAAAAGAAAAAAACCTTACCTATTCCGTCCGGTAAGTGTTCTATGCTCATAGATAAATTATAGTTCTAAAAATGGGGATTCATTATGCTTTCTATCGAAGCGGTTATTGAAATAGGTGCAACTGGAATTCGCCTTCTCATTGCGGAGTATACCAAGGAAAAAAACTGGCAGATACTCGATCACTCTGAGTTACCCATTTCTCTTGGCTACGATGTTTTTTCAAACGGTTCTGTTTCAAGGGAATCGCTCTTAGAATGCTTAAGTATTTTACATAATTACAAAGAGCAAATAAAAAGCTGGGCGATAAAAGAGGATGCGATATCGATTATTGCGACCTCTGCAATCCGTGAAGCAAGCAATAAAGAAATCATCCTTGATAGGATTTTTGTCAAAACAGGATTTAAAGTCAAGGTAATCGATGGCATAGAAGAAATTCGACTCATGTACCTCGGTGTCGTTCATGCCATACATAACACCGACCTCGCTTTTCAAAAAAATAACTCACTCATAATCGAAGTTGGTGGCGGCTCAACAGAAATACTCTTTTTACAAGCTGGAAAAATTACCGAGGTACATAGTTTACGCCTCGGTACTGTCCTCATCGAACAACATAGTAAGGCCTCGATGGGTTCCCAAAAAGAAGCAAAGGAGTTTTTACGTGACTATATTGCGAGTGCCGCTGATCAATTGAGCGGTGAACTGAGGCCGCAATCAGTCGAAGTTTTTATTGCCATTGGTTCTGAAGTACGTCTTGCAGCAAGCCATGTCGGGAAAAAAATTTCATCTCTCGCCTATTCGATAGAACGCGAAGCCTTTATTCACTTTGTTGACGAAATACAAGAATATGCGGTCGAAGAAATAAATGAGCGTTTTAAAATCCCTTATAATGAAGCAAGAACACTCGCTATTTCTCTTCTCACCTATAAGCTTTTTTTAAGTCTCACTCCTGCGAAAATGCTTCTCGTTCCAGAAACGTCAATACGTGAGGGTTTGCTCATAGCCAAACGAGAGGCAAACAGCAGTCTCTTGCAAGCCGAGTTTAACGAACAAATTATTGCTGCCGTTTATAACCTCGGGAAAAAATACAATATCGATATGGAACATGCAGAGTATGTAAAAAAAACGTCTTTGTTTTTATTCGATAGCATGAAAGATGAACTTGGCTTAAAAGTTGAAGAACGCTTGCTCTTAGAAATTGCAGCTCTCTTACACGACATTGGGGCCTTTATTCGCCCACAAAACCACAACGAACACAGCGAATACATTATCTTGCAGTCAGACATCTTTGGCTTAAACAAACAAAAACATACGATGATTGCAAGTGCAACGCGCTATCACCGTGGTCCTGAACCGCAGTTATCTGACTCTCGGTACGCCTCCCTCACTCGCGAAGAACGGGTGAGTGTTTTGAAAATTGCAAGCATCTTGCGTATCGCAGAAGCTCTGGACAGAAGCCATAGACAACGACTTAAAAATCTAGAAATAGAATTCAAAAATGACAGTTTTTTTATCACGACAGAAGGCTTGGAAAGTCTTCTCGAAAAACGCGCATTGAAAGAAAAGGCAAATCTCTTTGAAACAGTTTTTGGCTATAGAATTTTATTGCTCTAAAGATTAAAATACGCTATCATCGAACAAAACGGAATGCGTATGAATAAAACCTTAAGCTACTTAAACAGAGAACTCTCTTGGATTGAATTTAACAATCGCGTGCTCTTAGAAGCACAAAAAGAATCTGTGCCTCTTTTGGAAAAGTTAAAATTTCTCTTGATTGTAAGCTCAAACTTCGATGAGTTTTTTAAAGTGCGTCTTGCCGAGCTTAAAAAAAATGCTGTTTCAAAGCCTGAAGAAAAAGATATTTCTGGACTTACAAACAAAGAGCAACTGGCCAAGGTTTCGGAGCGAACAAAAACGGTTATATCAAATCAATATAGCTATCTAAATAAAGAGCTAATGCCGCAATTGGCCGAAAAAGGTCTCGCCCATATATCGCAAGCAAACTATAGTCCAGAAGATATCAGTTTTTTAAGTCCCTTTTTTCAAGACAATATATTTCCCATTCTCACACCAGTACGTTTAGAAGAAAAAAGCGAAACAAATCACATATCGAACCAAAAACTAAACGTCGCCTTTTTACTTAAATCGCAGGCTGAGAACTCCTCTATGCCTGAGGCGCTTCGCCATAAAGAAAATGAGCTACCTATCGCAACCGTTCAAATCCCTCTCTCTCTTCCAAGAATTATATGGTTACCAGAAGATGGAAGCAAAAAACGTTTTACCCTTTTGGAAAACCTCATTGCAAACTTTGGGACGCGTTTATTTCCAGGCTACGATGTAGAAGAAACCGCATTTTTTAGGCTTGTAAATGATGCCGCATTTTCAGTCGATGAACAACGAGACTTTGATTTTATCCAAGCAATGGAAGAGGTTTTGGAAAAACGTCTTTCTTCTTTGCCTGTCTGTATGCACTTTGAAGATAGAAACAAAAAAATAATACAAGCGGTTTCTAAAAAACTCTCTCTCACTGACGAATATAACTACGAGGTTTCTGGCATAGCAGATATTTCAGCCTTGAGTGGTTTGCTGGACTTAGAGGGTTTTGCTGAACTTAAAAATGCTGAATGGAAAATTTTTCCCAATCGCTACTTAAATCTAAAAACAAATGTATGGGATGTTTTAAAAGAGCGGGATGTGCTTTTGAACCTACCCTATGAAAAATTCGACCCTGTTGTAGATCTTATAAATCAAGCGAGTAAGGATGCCCATGTTCTTGCTATAAAGATGACACTTTACCGCACAAATTCCCAGTCACGTATTATTCAAGCGCTAGAACGTGCTGCACGAAATGGAAAGCAAGTAAGCGTTTTTGTCGAGCTTAAAGCCCGCTTCGATGAAAAACAAAATATAGAATGGGTAACGCGGCTTGAACAAGCAGGAGTAGTGGTTATCTATGGCATAGTGCATATCAAAGTACACGCAAAACTCTTACTGATTATACGAAAAGAATACGAAGGTATAAAACGCTACGCTCATTTTTCAACAGGAAATTACAACGAGTCTACCGCAAAACTCTACAGCGACCTTTGTTTATTTACAAGCAAGGACGAATACACCCAAGATGCCACGCTTTTTTTTAACACTGTTTCTGGATACTCGTCCATACCTACACTAAAGCATCTTTATATGGCCCCTGTAAACCTTAAAGAAAAGCTTTTATCGCTCATAGAGCGAGAAATCCGCTGTTCAAATACCCTTACACCGGGTCTTATTATGGCGAAGATGAACAGCCTCTCAGATAAGGATATTATAAAAGCACTGTACAAGGCGAGTCAAAACAACGTCAATGTCTTGCTCAATGTCCGAGGTATTTGCCTCCTCGTTCCTGGTGTAAAAGGACAAAGCGAAAATATATCTGTCATTAGCATTATCGATCGGTTTTTGGAACATTCACGAATGTATTATTTTCAAAATTCTGGCGAAGAGGAAATCTACCTTTCAAGTGCCGATTGCATGCCCCGAAATCTAGAAAGGCGTATTGAATTGCTTTTTCCCATCATAGATGAAGAAGTTTTCCAAAACCTAAAAGACTTGCTTTTAATATACTTTAGCGATAACCAAAAAGCCTTTCTCTTACAAGCTGACGGTTCTTGGAAACAGCGAAATAGGGAAAAAGGCGAAGAAAAAATACGGGCTCAAAAGCTTATACATGAATCTTTTAAAAAGAAAAACGAAACATTATACAATAATGCGCGTGAATTTACCGTTCGAAGAAGCCAAGCTGCCGAAACATAAAACATGCCTTATTGTTTTATAAAATCTAGAAAAAAGGTTTAAAGTTTTAACGCAGAATTTTTTGAAATTACCACAAGCAAAGATCTCTTTATTGCCCAAAGGGGGGCTTTTTGTTATACTTTTTAACATGGTTATTTCATCGATAGATTTAAAAAATGGACAGGTTGTTCAACTCAAAAATGGAAAAGATGCTGTTCTAGAGCGTAATGATTGGCAGGCAATTATAGAAGACTTTGCCTTTTATGGCGAAACCGCAGTAATAGACCTCGATGCCGCACTCGGCAACCTCATAACAGAGGGCAGTGAAAAAGGAAACACCGTAAATACCGAAATCGTACACAAGCTCTTACGAAAAGGAAATGTTCGAGTCGGTGGAGGTGTTCGCAGTGTAAAAAAAGCAAAGGAACTTATCTCCCTTGGTGCTGAAAAAGTTATCATCGGCTCCTCAGCATGGAAGGACGGCGCGCTTGACGAAGTTTTTTTAACTGAGCTTACAAAGGCAATTGGAAAACAACGCATTATTATTTCTATAGATGCAATCGACGGAATCATCGCCGTAAAGGGCTGGAAGGAAACGGCTGGCATACCGCTTTTGGAAGCCGCTGTGCAAGCAGAGAAGTGGGCAAGCGAGTTGCTCTTTACCTGCGTTGAACGCGAGGGTTGCATGACGGGCTTCGACCTAGCGCTCGCAAAAAAACTACGAAAACTGGTCTCTTGCAGACTCGTAGTAGCAGGCGGCGTTTCCAGCCTAGAAGAAATCATAGCACTTGAAAAAATGCAAATTGACGTGCAGCTCGGAATGGCCTTGTACACAAATGTTGTCTCCCTGCGAGATGCCTTTGTAGAATGCCTCAACTGGGAAAGCGCTGAGAAAAATACAGAGGGGCTTATTTCGGTTATCGCACAAAGTCCCTCAGGAGAGGTGCTTATGAATGGCTTTGCAAACAAAGAAGCCTTTTATAAAAGTATCGATGAAAAAAAATTGACCTTTTGGAGCCGATCTCGAAACACTTTGTGGACAAAGGGCGAATCTTCTGGAAATATTCTCAAGGTTTTACAACTTCGTGCTGACTGCGATCGCGATGCGGTTTTAGCAAAGGTCGAACCACAGGGTCCCACATGCCACACCGGAAGCTGGTCATGCTTTGGCGGAGAAGCTATCGCATCTTCAAGCTTTCACAGACTTTCCAATATTATCGCCGAGCGTTTTTCAAACCCCAAACCAGGCTCCTATACCGCAACCTTAACTGATACGGTAGTTCGTGAAAAAATAGAAGAAGAAGCTGAAGAGCTTATAGAAGCTGAAGGAAAAGACGAAGTGGTTTGGGAAGCAGCCGACCTCCTTTATTTTATCTCTGTTCTTTTGCATAGAGAAAACCTAAGCTGGGACGATGTCCTAAACGAACTCGATCGAAGACATAAAAAATAGGAAAAAAACATGACAATAAAAACGCTTAGCACAGAAGATTTTTTGGGGACAGAGGCTGCAAAGGCTTTTTTTTCGCCTCGCTTTTCAGATAATTCCGTTGAAGAAAGTGTAAAAACAATTTTAGAAAAAGTAGCCTCCGAGGGAGATACTGCCTTGCGCGACTTTTCAAAACACTTTGACAAACTCGAATTGAATTCTTTTGAAATACCGCTAAGCGAGCGAAAAAAGGCTGCTTCTGAGCTGAAAAAAACAAAACCCGAACTCTATAAGGCTATTCAATTTTCATATAAAAACGCCCTTCGCTTTGCAAAAAAACAAAAAAAATCCTTTGGCAACTTTGAAATGGAAATTGCAAAAGGTGTTTTTACCGGGCAAAAAAATATTCCTGTAGAAAAAGCCGGCATCTATGTGCCTGCTGGACGCTATCCGCTTTTTTCCTCGCTCATAATGGGAGCCGCTCCCGCACAAGCTGCTGGTGTAGAAAAAATAATCCTTTGCACACCACCTCGCCTGCATCCAAAAGATGCGCTAAAGCAAGAGCATGCAGAAAAAACCAATAAAAAAATAGCGCTAAAACCATGGGCGGATGAAACAACGCTTGCGGTTTCATATATTTGTAAAATTGATACTGTCTACGCCCTCGGCGGCGCCCAAGCGATTGCAGCTATGGCCTATGGAACAGAGACTATTCCCCAAGTTGACGTAATTGTTGGACCAGGAAATAAATATGTCGCAGAAGCGAAGCGACTCGTATACGGGAAGGTAGGCATTGATTTTATTGCAGGACCGACAGAAGTCTTTATCATCGCGGATGAAAGCGCCCGAGCTTCATGGGTGGCAGCAGACCTTCTCGCACAAGCAGAACACGACCCTGATGCCCAAGCAATTCTTGCAACAAACTCAGAAAAGCTCATTGCAGAAGTAAAGACTGAAATACAAAAACAAATCAGCCTCTTTCCCGAACCAGAAGCTGCTCTACAAAGCTTAAAAGAAAACGGACTCATCCTTCTCTGCAAAGATTTAGATGAGGCTTTAGAAATTGCAAACAAAAAAGCACCAGAGCATCTTGAAATAGCCCTCGATGACACAAAGGAACGAAAAAAACTCGTCGAAAAGGCAAGAAATTACGGTTCTCTTTTTATAGGACATGAGACAGCAGAAGTTTTTGGCGACTATTGCGCTGGCTTAAACCACACGCTTCCCACTTCTGGTTCCGCCCGGTTTACAGGAGGCTTGAGCGTGCGGCATTTTATAAAAACACTCACTACGCTACGTGCCCATAATCAAGAAAGCATCCAAGAAATAGCAAAACACTCAGCCCTCATCGGACGAAGCGAGGGTCTCATCGGTCATGCCCGTGCTGCAGAAATCCGCTTTCAAAACAGCCAAGACTAAAAGTTAGCGAAGGCGTATTTTTTCTATTTCCTCGTGCTGTTCATTGAGTAAGTCCATAACCCGGTCCACGACCGCTTGTTTTTTATCGACCTCAGGATCACTTACCGCATTGATTACCTCATTTCGAAATGCTTTACATTCAAAAACAGGACTTGAAGAAAGAACGACACAATCGGGAATAACAAGGTCGCTGAGCATATTATTTGGATCTTCTTCATTGATACGTAAGCAAGAACCATTTATCGTAACCAAAATCATTACATCGGACAAGCGCAGATATGAATCTATCTCGCGAACCCCACGTTTTGTTTCAGGTTTTCCTGGACGATATCGTGTTCCAGAAGGAAAAACAAGCGTTACCTCTCCACGTTTGCGAGACGCATCGAGCGCGCGCATAGAAGCCATATTTATTTTTTTACTTTTTGCCTCTTCTTCTGCGTATTTTTCTGGGTCTTTTATAGAGCTTAAACTCCGACTCGGATAAATAACAATGCGTGAAAAAGCCTCTGCCCAAGCTCTCACCATGGGATCTTCTTCGTTAAGCTTCATACCAGCAATGGCGACAATTCTCTTTGCTAGGTCCTCACCCATCGCCCCTGCATCTTTTCGTAACAAATAAATGAGCGCAGGTAAATCTAAGTTGCTATAATGTTCCATGAGGATGAGCCCACGCTTTCCCTCTTTAACTAAGTTTAAAAAATTTTCAAAATGTTCCAAGCCTTCAAGCCGTGAACCCTCTAGAAAATTTTCATCTAACATTCCGTCAACGATGGGCAATATAGCATCATTCCCTTTTTGAAATACATTTTCCTCAGTAATAACAGCCGGTGCCTTTGTGTTCGCTTGCAATGCGCCAAATAAATGCTTATATCTCTCTCCTAGAGGAATTCCCTTCATATATAATCTCCTATAGTATAAAAAACAACTTTTTTAAGCCGAACTTATTTTATCATAAAATAAAAAAAACCTATATAACCTTAATAAGTCTTTATTTAGTTGTCAAGGGCAAGGTTTTTTACCCACCGTTCTTTTTTAAGCCAATAGGCTGCTATGGCTATTTTCAAAAAATCAACCGATTTTACAATTGCAAACATGAGAACCGGCCCTAGTGGAGTTCTCAAAGCCATGTAAAACATTGCAGGGATAGCAATTACAAAACTCGTAAATAAATCGACTACAACGCCCATGAGGGTATCGCCGCCTGTTCGTGAAACTGCAAACTGTGCATTGATATAGCACCAAGCAGGCATAAAAAGCGCAAGTACAAAAACCATTTGCTTGGTCACCAAACGCGCCTCGGGGCTGAGGTTTGAAAACACCACCGGAATAATAAAGATAGTTGCAAGCCCAAGGAAGGCGGCAAAAAAACCGAAAAGCCCAGAGCCATTTATGATCCAGTTTTTTTGATCCCGTGCTTCATCGAGGCGATTTGCCCCCAAAGTCGAACCTATAATAACGCTCGTTGCGGTATGTATTCCGCTAAAGCTAATAAAAAACAAATTTGCAATAGCAAATCCAGCGGCCATTCCTGAAACAATTTCTGCTCCACCGCGACTATTGTATAAAGCGGTTGTTACCGTTTCGGAGATAACCCATGCCATTTCAGAGACCAAGATAAAACTTGATTTTTTCAATATATCAAAAAAAAGTTTCAAGCGTATTTTGAATATATCACGAATTCTTGAATAGAAAGGAGGATTTGTTTTTTTGATATAAAGCAAAAACAAAAGCATTTCAACAACTCGTGCAATATTTGTCGCTATAGCTGCACCCTGCACTTCTAAGCGAGGGAAGCCAAGTTTCCCATAAATAAGCACCCAGTAAAAAATGTATTTATGAGAGTGGCAATAATAGACATAACAAGAGGTGGTTTAACTCGCCCTATTTCTCGCAAGGATGAACCTATCGCCATCGAAACCGCCATCGGTATCCATGACCATGAAACAGCACGCATGTATATGACACCTTCAGCAACGATTGCAGCGCTTTCTTTATTCCCTCGCACCATCAAAGATAAAATGGGAGCAGTTAAGGTATTTGTAAGAATTACATATAAAATAGAAGCGACAAGTCCCATGACGAGTTTAAAGCGATAGGCTTGTTTCATGCCTTCATGGTTTTTTGCCCCATTGTATTGCGCTATAAAAATGCCACCTGCTATAATCATTGTATTTATAAAAACCATAAATACAAAGTTTATTTGCCCTGCAATATTTACACCAGACATTTTTATATCACCGAGTCCAGCGACCATAAAATTGTCGATAAGAGAAACAAAGTTTTGTATCAATAATTGAGCCATTACTGGAAGAGCGATTGCTAAGGTTTTTTTATAAAAAACACTTGAGCCAAAGGCTGTTCGCTTTTTTAGTTGCACTGTCATATCGTTTAAAATAGTAGGAAATCCATTTAGTTTCAAGCCCATATAGGCCCAATTTTATGAAATCCTTACTAGTTTTTGTTTTATGCTACGTTTTATTACAAGATTCTATACAAGGCGCTCAAAACATCTTTGTCATATTTTGCACTTTCTTTTTTAAGCTCAAGAAAGGCTGCATCTCTATCAAAAATGCCTCGATAATTTCTTCGGGTAACAAGGGCGATATAGGTTTCTGCAACACGAATCATACGTGCAAGCAAGGGAATATCTTTTTTGATTAAGCCGTTTGGGTAGCCAGAGCCATCATTATTTTCATGGTGCAAAGAAACAGCAATCTCAAATACAGGCCTGTATTTTTCTGGGATAAATACCAGTTCTTCCTTCCCGCGATCAACGTGAGAGCGAATTTCTTTTTTTTCTTTTTCATTTATTTCTGCTTTTGTAAAAATTTTCTGATTTATATATAAAAAACCAACGTCAAAAACAAGGGAAGCACAATAATACAAAAGCGCTTCATAAGAAGAGCAGGCTAATTCATGCGAAAGCTTAAACACAAGGTCTGCTACATTTTTCGCATTATTCTTGCGCCCTGTTGCCTTGTCTACTCTACGCCCTATCATTTCACATTGAATTGAAAGATTTTTTAGGTCCATAAATTCAACATCGTCAAGTCGTTTTTTCTTCAGCTTTGCCAATTCGTTTTTAAAAACCTTCAAATTAAGGGTCGATTCTACTTCTATATCCCCCATATCTGATTCAATTATCGCTTCTTCTTGAATAAAAGATGCTTTTTCTAAAATCTGCAAAAAAGATTCTTGTAGTTTTTGAGAGTCTTTTAGTTGGTATTTTAATACCAAGGCATAACCTAACAAACTAAACAGAGCAATAAAAAAAACACCCAAAAAACCAAAAATAATATATCTAAAAAAAACTGATTCTGTTTTTTCTTTTTCCGCCGCATCGATAGCTACTTGCAATAATTCAATCTGAGATTCTGTAATGTGTTTTTGCCCAAGAAGTCTATTGACAGCATCAACATTGCTTTCTTTTTTTTCCTTTTGTATTTCTACTTCAATCTGTTCAAGCAATATTTTTGCCTTTGATAAATGATATTTATAGCTAAGATTGTTTTCAGGAAACGTTATACACTCTTCATCACAAAGATCAAAAAATTCATCATGCACATTTTGTTCTAATGCTTGTATACACATTACTAAGAGAAAAAATAGACAAAAGACAAAATACTTTTTCATATAAAATCCTTACAATAATTCAGTATAGTTATCGGCTTTTAATAAGGAATACAATAGACATTTTTGACTAAAGTGTTATACTGTGGTGTATGAAGGCGAAGCAAGCTGTACGTATTTTTGTTTTTGGATTATTCTTTACCTCACTTTTATTAGTTTCAATAATATTTTATTTAGAATTATCAGGGAAGCTAAGAGATAGGTCTGCTTATATTGTATTGCCAAATGAAGGTGGCTATGTAGAATCTTGGGTTCCGTATTTAAGCCAGCTAGCTAGGGCTCTCGACGTTTCAGACCTTTCTATAAAAACCTATACCACAAACGAAGATTTGCATGACTACATCAAAAAGGCAGATGCCCTAAATATTTTATGGATAGAAGTACCTTTGAGTTCTGATTTCCCCATAACAGATATAATCGAAGCAGATCTGCTCACGCCTCTTTATAATTCGCAAAAGGTTTTAGAATCTACACCAACTGTCATACAAAAAACATTTTTTTCTCTCTATTATTCTTCTGAATATACGTATACCCTACCCTTTACAATGAACCCTTTAGTACAAATATATAAAAACAGTGAAACAGAAGATGGTGAAAAAAACACTTTGCTTATTCCCCTACAAAAAGAAGAAGATAGAAAAAACTTTATCTCCTTTTGCAGAACAACTTTTTATCCCTATTTAAGCTCAATGGAAGAAGAAAATCTTTTATCTGCACTACCATCTTTACTAGCCTACTTACATATTGATAAAACAAGTATTAATTATCAAAAAAGCGAAATTATTCCTTATTTCTTTAAAAACAATAAAAAAAACGTACTAATAAATGCTTCAGACCTTGCTTCTTTCTCCGTAGAGCAAAGACTTGCTGTTTCAATTGCAAGCTTGGGAAAAACGATTAGCTCCGACTTTAGTTATTTAATCTTTCCACAAAGAACAAGTGATTTACACAATGAAAAAATTCGTTCTGCCCAAGATTATCTACTGATTCCGGAAGTTGCTTTTAATATCGCAAGCAAGAGAAACCATCTCCCCGTAAATGTAGAATCCATCTCTAAAAATGTCTTTAACGATTTTATAAAAAAACAAATCAGGCAAGCTGAAAATTGTTTTGTACCTGCACTTGAAGCCGACATAGAAAATAATGAGTTATTTCTAAAATCTATCAAAATTTTATTTCAATAAAATACTGTAAACGACAGAACTACTATTACCAGAAAGGTCTTTCGCTGTAAGCACATACTTATATCTGCCTTTTTCTTTTAATGTATCTTCTATAACCCAGTAATTTCCAACAGTATTTTGTATTAAATCAACAATCTCTAAAGATTCATCCATAGTGTCTCCCGAGATATAATACTTTTCATAGGCCCAATACGCAAGACCGTTTTTTTCAAAGGTCTTTTCTTCTATAAAACCTTCTAAATTAAGAATAAAAAACTCATCGTGTAACACTTCCGTTACTACTAGCTCTTCTTCAAAATCAAAAGAAACACTGCCCTCAGAAAGAATTTTTATCGCTGGTGCATGGGAGTCAACATACAAAGGGACTAATGAAGTTTCAGTAATGAGAGAGTAATTTTCGCTCGTATCTTTCCCGCGGACAACAATTGTATACCAACCATCATCATCAAAAACAGAAGGCTCAATAAAGATGTCCCATCTCAGTGGATCAGCAACAAAGGCTTTTTCCCAAGATGTGATTGACTGCAAGGTATCGCTTTCTAAAAGTGTTTTATAATCTCCTTTTAAAACTGTATATTCTATAATTGAATCAAGGCCACTTTGGGGAAACCCTTGAGAGTGATCGATGCAAAACCCACTTATATGAAGCGCTTGTTTTTTATTGTAAAAATTATTTTTTAGCAAGTCTGCCTTAACAACAGGTGCGTCTCTATCATAAAGCATTTTTAATCTTAGGTTTACTTCAAACCCGTCCTTATTTACAGCAACAAGCTCAACAAGTCCTTGCATAGAAGTTTTGGGCTCTATAATCACAAGTTGCCAGATATCTTCAGTTACTTGAACGATCGAGACATCTAAAGACTCTCTACTATTTTGCGGCCTATCTTTTATAAAAACATCCGTAACACTCTCGTTTACTTCAAGAGGTATAATCGTCTTGCCGTGCAGGTAGCCAAGATTAAAATATTCACCCCTAGAATCAAAGTGCATATCAAAGGGTATATCCCCAGCCTGTAAATTTAAACTGGGTCGTGCATAAGAAATAATTTTCTCTTCTCCACCCTCTTCTAAGAAAGAAGCTTCTTGTCGAACCGGAAAAGATGGTTTTATGGTATCGATTTTTTTTGACTCAACTTCTCCGCCTCTGTGCCCAATAGAGTCTTCTTCATGGAGAATATCGTCCTTTGTCAAAACAGATGAAAAATTCTTATACAGATTATTTTTCCCCTCAGTATTTTTTACTTCAAAAATGAGGTTAGAAAGATTTGTATCATAGACCTTAGCTTTTATATCAAGATCCCAAGAAAGTAAAAACAAATCATTTTCTACAATCGATTTTTTATTCGCCCTAATATCTTTAAGTTTTGAATCAAAAAAACCATCAAAATTTTTAACATTCAAAAAGGTGTTTTCGTCATTGGTAAAAGAATTTACGACCATAACAAGCGAAACCGTATCTTTTTCATCGCTTATTATTTCTTTAAGTTCTACAAAAATAGTTGGAGAAGGCTCAACTACTGTAAAATACCACAAGGCATTTTGTGCATACAGTCCACTAGTGTCACGAATAAAAAACTCTATTTTATAATCTCCCAGGACTTCTGGCGCCTCGTGCACATATATCATATTTTTAGACTTAACTAGTGAAGAGGAATCAATATCTATTTTTGAAGTAGCACTGTATACCGTCTGTATTTTTCGACCCGTTTCCAGTACAGAGACCCATTCTTCACCCTCTTTACGTTTTAAGCTGTACGCCATATCTTCTAGAAAATTGCTCCCTTTTACTCCGTGGCAGAATTCAAAAAACAAGCTTTCTTTCGCAGAAACCGTATTTTTCAATAAAACCTTTTCACTTTGTTGAGGTAGAAGTGAAAGCGATTGTATAAAAGGCACATCTCCAGACTCTCTAATTGTAAAACGCGTTAGATTATGGGAATTTACTTCCGACGTAGTTATTTTCTTGGAAAAAAGACCTTCTTTTTCTCGGACAAATTGCATTTCTGAAGGTCGAAGCGGCATATCGTTTAAAACAGCATATAAGGTACGCGCAGGCACAATTCTTTCTTGCTTTTCTTCTAAATCAAAATCTTGTGCGAGGTAAAAACCCTCTGACGTATTGCCTTTTGTCGTTGCGTTTTCAGAAAACTCCGTATATTCTCGAGCGCGATCTTCCGCTTCTACAGTAAAACTAATATACTCTGCCCGGGAATCCACCAGTTCTTTATATAAGTCATCTGTTTTATCTATGGAGAGCATCCATTCTTCGGTGTCAACTTCGGTACGATAATCAGAAATGGGTTCGCCATTTTCATCAAAAAAGGAAAACAGTAAAGCAACAGAAGGATTTGCGTCATAGACAGATCCCGCAAACAGAAGATTGGAGGAAAACTCCCAGGGATCATCATAGTCTTCAGAGACAGGCGTAGTTAAAACAACGACAGGAGGAGTATTATCTATACTATAAGTCGTAGAAAGATAGGATTTACTTAGATTGATATCGACAGATTCAACACTGACGTCATATTTCCCATCTGGAATGGGATACGCTTCATTCTTGATAGTATTAAGATCTATACTCCATTTATTTTCAGTTTGGTCTATTACTGCAGGAAAGGGTCCGTATTTTTTAGGACTGCCTTTACCTATTTCGGTAAAAGTAACCTCTATTGATTCAAGTGCTTTATTGGTTAGAATACGTCCATTCATAGTAAATGAATTACGTATAAGTGCATTTTCAGGTGGATATTGTATACTAAGGTATTTTTTAGTGCTAAAAGGATTTTCACCATTCATTGTACAACTAAAAACACTCAGTAAAAAGAGATTGAGTAAAATGATTTTATATTTTTGTTTTACATTTTTACTTTTCACACCATAATCCTTTCATTTATACAAATACCCACCATAATTATACGTTTAATAATGAGTTTTGTAAAGGATTTTATTCTAGTATAAAAAATATAAAAGCTTATATTATCGTATCAAGGGCATCTATGATCGCAGAGTCATATAAATGACTGCTGTTTTTCAATTCGGTAATAGCTGCTTCTTTATCAAAAATGCCTCGGTAGTTTCTACGAGAAATAAGCGATATAAAGCTTTCTACCACACGAATAATCCGTGCGATAAGCGGAATATTTTCGCCACTAGCTCCAGTAGGATAGCCACTACCATCCATGTTTTCGTGATGCATGAGAGCAGCATCTAAAAATACTGGCAGATATTTTTCTGGTATAAAGTCAAAGCTTTCTGTTGCTTGTTTCACGTGGCTTCGTATTTCGTATTTTTCTTCGGTGCTTAGGCTTTCTTTTGTAAAGATTTCAGTGTCTATTTTCAAAAAGCCGGCATCGTAAACCATTGCCGCACAAAAATAAAGCATAGAGTCATAGGTTGAACAGGAAAGCTGATGAGATATTTTATATACCAACTCTGCTACATTTTTCGAATTGTTTTTTCGTCCCGTTACACGATCTATATCTTCACCTACTGCCTCGCACTTTAATGCAAGGTCTTGCAACTCAAGCCGCTCCTCTTCAGTAAGTTCCGGACGTGGCAAAGAAGCCTGTGTTCCCCCAATGCGACCGTTTGAAGCAGCATCTCCAAAGGAGTCAACAAAACTGCCCAAGCTCAAACGTTCACTCGGATTTCGAGCTATTTGAGAAACCATTTGCAAGGTTGCCTCAAACTGCTCCTGTTGTTTTTTAGCGTTTTTTGTTGAAATACGGACGATAATCATCATCACAACAAACAATACAAAGAAAAGCACAACAACAGCAATTATAATCAATAAAACAAAGGTTTTATTGACTCCATCTCGCTCATTGCTAAGATTTAAGGCTTTTTCGTACAATTCTTTTTGTGTTTCAAGAAACTCTTTATCTCTGTATAATTTTTCTTTTTCAGCACTTTCTCGTGCATCCTCCAAAGCTTTTTCCAATGCATGCAACTCAGCCTTTGTTCTTTCTAATTGCACCTTATATTCAACCGCATCACGTAAATCAAGTACGGTTGACACAGTCGTTTCCAAATTTGTATTTTGAGATTCGAGCGTATTTAAGGTACGAACAAGTCGAGTCACCCTATCTGATGAAATAGCAGGGAATTCAGCGAGCCTATCTTTAACTACCTGGAACTCAGAAAAATTGTTCGTAACCCGCATGTGATTTAGATAATCATAGTAGATAAGTTCAGCGAGCACTTCAACATTTCGCGGAGTCTTGTCCGCATCATACTGACCATATACATAATTTATATAGCTAAAAGCCTTCGCATAATCCTTTTCGGAATAACTCGTATTGGCTGCAGCTAAATATCGATCTACAAGGGAGCTTTGTGCGTTAAGAGAGAAAATAGCACAAAAGAAAATAGCAATAAAAGCACTTTTTTTAATCATTATTCCAAACTCCAATACTTAGATTTATTTTTGCATGGTTTTGAAAGCCATTAGACGTATAAAAAAAACTATCCTCGAGACCAATAATCAAACCAACATCCGCTTTTTTTAAATCGGCAAAACGAATAAAAAAGTTTAGCCCGGCAGAAAGACCTGGTCCGATTTCCGCATTATAAAGATGGGCTAAATGATAGTCAACATTCAAACCAAAAAGAAAGGCTTCTGTGCCAATATCTTTTAAAGCGATTCCAGCAGTCGGTGTTAAAAATTGTTTTGGCAAAAAGCTTTCTTCTCCGAGATAAGATAAAAACCCAACAACGCCGACACGGTAATACAAATACTTTGCTAGTTTTGGAAAGGCGAAATTTAGATTCGCTTCTGCTTTGGCAGGTAAAAAATCTAAATCAGAAAAAGAAGACAGCGCCATAGCAGCAAAAACATCGATACCCGCATGAATTACTTCGCTTCTATAGAATACATTGCCAAGCACTGAAATGCCATAAAAACCTTCAACTTGTGGAATATCGATAATAGCTGAAAAACTTGCTAAACCAAGCCCCAAGCCCCATGTTACCGTTTGAAAATAATCATCTACATCTTGGTCTAAATATACACGTTGCCCACTAGCTGTATTTGTTATGGTCTGGTACTCTCTCTGTATTTTTTCGGTATCTTTTTTTATTGTTTCAGCTTGTTTTATCGATTCTATCTGAGCTTTTTCTTTTTCTATACGCTCTCTTTCTTCTTTTTCTCGCTTTGTTCGTTCTATAGATGTATATAAGGAAACAGCTTCAAAGTTATCTAAATTATTGTCAATGACAATATAGCATAAATCCATTGCTAAATCTAAATCATTCACCACAAGCTGCTCACGTGCCTTCATAAGAATATAATTCTCCAATTTACCATAATCGCGCGAATGCTTGTTATTTATTAGAATACGATTTATCGCCGAAACATTTTTTATTTCAACGTGATCATTTACTTGAGAATACATATAAAGTAAAAAAGTGTCTTGTGCAAAACCATTAAAAAAATACACAGAAAGAAAAAGCACTATACATACAATTTTTTTCTTAAATAATAGAACATTGTTCATGAAAACCCCTTTCTCTTTTATCACTAAACACTCTAAACAGTATAATGTATTATCGGCATAATGTACATTCTTTTTAATACAGGATAGAGAAATAAAAAACCACTAAAACAAGTGGATGCAAAAAAACATAGCTAGGCAAAGCCCAAGGCGCTACCTATCTACTGTTTTTATTATTATATTATAGCTATTATTTTAACAGATTTAAATATATTGCAAGCGATTTAGAAAGTCACAGAACAGACACAGAAGCTCGTTTTGCATTTTTTTTTAAGTTGCATTCAAAAAAAAAGAATGATAGAATCTTAGTTATGATTTACTTCTTTTTCGCGTTGATTGTTTTGTTTTCTATCTCTATCTTTTTTCT
>Ga0255342_1000364_pt1 | contig 80345 bp, 79 predicted proteins | sample wastewater_treat_3_FD_192416 | JGI IMG/M metagenome (GOLD analysis project Ga0255342, IMG submission 192416) | Wastewater microbial communities from Lulu Island WWTP, Vancouver, Canada - plant14 | ecosystem: Engineered > WWTP > Wastewater > Unclassified | place: Canada: Vancouver, British...
TTCATTCTCAGAGTATCAAACAGCGAATCATCTTCATACAAATAAGAAAGCACCGCCGGAAAAACATCCTGCAGAATTTTTATATCATACTTTTTTGTCAGATTTTCTTCAGGCCATTTTATTGCCAGAAACACTCCGAATCTGTCCTGGATGTCATAACGGTCAATATCTTCAGGCTTGTATCCGTCATTGTTATTACTCACACCGTAACCAGTTTTTGTCATAAACGGGCCATGATCTCCGGCGAATATGACTATTGCATCAGGATTATTCTTTATGATTTCTTCGACATCAAGACGCATCTCATCATTGGCTTTTTCTATCTTCGAAAGATATTCCGACATTTTTTTGGGTTGTTCTTGAAGGGTCATTCCCTTTCCACTTGGGCTATGCCCTGGATAAGAACTATGTGAATACATAAAAGCCGGTTCTTTAATAATCTTTCCAATTACTTTCTTTTTTTGTTCAAGATATGAATTATAATCGATTCCTTCAAAGCTGACAGCGTCACTGAATTCTCCCTTGAAAATAGCTCTGATTAGTACTTCCGAATCCATTACGCCCGTAGAAGATGGAAAGGTATAATCATACTTCAGCTGATTCATCGGAAGACCGCGGAGATTCCAGTTATTATCAAATACTCCATGAGTCTTGTATCCCTGAGCTGAAAGAAGAGCATGAACAGCCGTATTTCCTGCAAGATATCTTTTATGCCGGGAAACATCTCTGTCTATATTGAAAAGTTTTGAAAGCGACTGTTCTGTAGGCGCACCTATTGAATATATTCCGTTATAGACATTGAAACCGTTGTCTTCAAGAAACTTAAGCTGTTCGGTATTATCGTAACCGTAATATTTCAGTGTCTCATTATCAACGTATGCTTCAAACACAATAAAAAGTATATCGTTCTTATGTTTAATAGTCTTTCCTTCAAGAACAGATGTCACTTTGAATTTTTTAACTTCAACTGATTTACTTTGTGTAGATTTTTCAGAATCATCAGACATTGCTGCAGTTACGGCGTTTACAGCAAAAAAAACAGTCATTGCGAGAATAGCTATCTTAACAGGAATAAAGCGTATAATAAAACATATAATTATAATTAGACCCATTACCGCAATTTGAATTCCGAATGAACCCTTGATGCTCCATGCATTCATCGATGACAATGAAGCCATATTAAATATCATTGTAAGAAATGCGATTGAAGCAGTCATCACAATTCTTTTTGAAGCGATTTTAGAAAGACAAACAGGAATTATTATTCCGCAAACAATGGAAAGAATGATAAATACAGCGAATAAAATCACAGTTCCCTGCATTGTAACGGAATCCTGATTTGACAATATGTACTGTGACACCGGAGTCATCGGCAGAAGAATAAAAGCAAAGTCCGAAAGCCTGAAAGGTTCAAATTCCTTTTCGAGAGCAAAAGCCATTCTTCTTGTGATAATTTTCCAGAGAATAAATATCACCGCCAAAAAAGCTGTAATACCGGAAAAAATCCAAATCAGATAAGAAGTAAAAAGTGCGTTAACCCCTGAAGGAATAAACACCGAAGAGGCTAGAGAATATAAAGCAATGATGCCGTTAAAAACAACTATGTTAAAGAATAATGAAGACAAATTCCTCTGCATCATTCTTTTCATAAAAATATCAACACTTCCTGAAAAAGGGAAATTTATCATAATCACCGTACCGTGAAATAATCAGATTGTCTTTATAACCGACTGAATAAAATCAGCAGCTCGTTTACCGGCTTCGCCGGGATGTCTCGCAAGAGCGTCTTCGGCTTCTTTTACAACCGCGCTAAGAGCCTGTTTTTCTGAAATGCTCGAATTGATCAGCGAAACTATTTCAGAAATATCCGATTCAGCAAGAGTTTTACCGATACGGTCAAGAAGCTTGATGTCATAAGAATCATCTTTCAAATCCATTGCTTCCCGGCCGCGTTTTTCGAACTGCGATTTAAATGTCAGAACCGGACGTTCGAAAAGAAAGAGATAATCAAAAATGATACCCGAAAAATCACTTATCATTATATCAGAATGGAACATTGAATTCAGACCGTCCTTCTCCCTGTCCCATTTAAGGCTTTCCGTTTCAGGAAAGTTTTTCATAAGTTCGTCCATAAGATTCTTTTCAGAGATAAACGATTGAGGATGAGGTCTGACAATGATATTGAATTTACCGCAATCAGAAAGAGTTTTTAGAAGTTTCTGACCGTACTTTGAAAGAAGACCGTGACTTCCCCATGTCGGAGAAACCAGAACCGTAGTCTTTTTTTCACCGAACATATTATATGTATAACCGCTGTTTTTAAGTTTTATACGAAGCTCGTCGAGATAGGTTGAACCGATCATTTCAACCTGTTTTTTCTGAGATCTGCGTTTTTCTTCAAGCTCAGCAATCAGATCCCTGTCTGCAGTTCCGCCTACTAAAACGCTGTCAAAATAATCAAGAGAAAAAGCCTTATAACTGAAGCATGTTCCGGTTGCGTGAGTGATATGAGAATAGTGCTTAACACCCTTACTTCTTTTTATCTGAAGAACGCCGAGTCCCGGAGTAGTCATAAGAATCATTTTTGCTTTAAGTTTATTGAGAACAAAAAAAGCATTGTGCCCTTCACCGATAAATTTCTTTTCAACATGGGTAAACTCCTGAGCAAGACCCGGATCATCGTTGCGGCTTGTAAAAAACATAGTCTGAATGCCGCGAGAATCCAGTTCTCTCAAAATCGGATGAAAAACATTCCAGTACTGTCCGCCTTCGGAATAAACTACAACATTGTATTCACGCTTAATATCCGGCATATCGCTCTTCTTGCCGAGTGATTTCATCTTTCCGTAAATAAAACTTTTAGTAACATAAATAAGAATTGTAACCATCGCAATTATAACAGATACGATCATACTTCCGGATCCCGGATCAAGATACGCATATACATTGGATGGAGTAACAGCAAAAAGCAAAAGAGACAACATTATCAGGTGATACATAAAAACCCCGTTATTTTGTATTATTCAGCATCATCAAAGAGCCGGTGCCGTTTTTTTCTGATTTTGCAGAAGTTTCACGAACACCACGCTCTTGAAGAAACTGAAAATATTATTGCACGTCCAGTAAAGCAAAAGCCCCGCCGGTGAAGTATACAACAGAACAAGAAAAAGCACTGCGATTACATATATATTAATCCGTTCCATTTTTGAGAGCATTTTCCCATAAACAAAACTAGAAACTAGATTTATAGCAGTCATCACAAAGGGCAGAACGTTCACACCTGCTCCGAAAAGAGGAAGAAGCATGTCCGGGCTTCCGAGATCGGAAATAAAAAGAAAAGGCACTCCCTTAATGGCGCTGTAATGCGAAAGAAAGTGATACGTTGCAACAAAAAAAGGAAGCTGAATGAAAAGTCCCAGAAGGGATCTGAAAGCATATATCGGATGATAATTGTACTGCTTATGAATGTTGGAGATATAAAGATGAAGTTCATATCCTTTGAAAACGCCCTTATACTCATCAATTTTAGGCTTCATTTCCGCCTGAATATTTCTTTCACGCTGCTGAAGCTTTTCAGCATACCAGAACACCGGAATCATTATTATGTTAATAGAAAAGCTTGTAAGAATGAGGGAAAAACCCTGTGAGCCGATAAGGGAGTTGAAATGCCCCGCAAGAAACTCCATCAGCAATTCTATCGGATAACAGAAAATCATGTATAATATATTCAAAATCGCACCTCTAGTCACATGGATTCGTTTCTGCTATGCAGATTATACTGCAAAGTACAGGCGCATTATTGACAAATTCCATGCTGAATTTGTCAATAATATTAGCTCAAGCCGTTTCAGATACCGATTGAACGCATGTAGTCTTTTAATACTACGGTAAATCTTTTCATTTCTTCCGGTCTGATATCGCCCATATTTGCTATTCTGAACGTATTAATATTGCCAAGTTTACCCGGATAAATAGTGAATCCGAAACTGCGCGCGTAATCATGAAATTTTTCAAAACAGTACTTATCTGTCTCAGGATTTAATACAGCCGTGATAAAATGAGACTGATGCTCTTCTTTAACAAGCATTTTGAGTCCGATCTCCTTTACAGCATCAACGAAAATCTTCCAGCATTCAGTATATCGTTCGTAACGTTTCTCAACAGTTTCAATTTTAGTTTCAATAACCGCCTGACGGAGCGCATAAAAAGTCTGAACCGGCGGAGTAAAACGAGTCTGCTTTGTTTCACAGAAATACTGATACTGGTCATAGAGATTCAGATAAAAATTCCTCATAGGCCAGCTTTTCTGTTTTTCAAGTTCGCTTATTCTGCAGGTAACAAAACCTATTCCGGCCATTCCCTGAATGTGCTTATTTGATGTAGCGGCCATAAAATCAATGCCTAGCTTTTTGAGATCCATCGGCATTCCGCCGTACGCACTTACAGCATCAACAATAGTTATCATGCCGTACTTTTTAGCCATCGGGCAAATCACTTCAAGCGGATTAAGGAGGCCTGTAGTTGTTTCATGGTAAACGATTGCTAGCGCTGAATATTTACCGGATTTAAATTCTTCTTCAAGTTTCGCAATATCAATCGGTTCATATGTCGAACTTTTGAATACCGTCATATCTATTTTATAGATTTCGGCTATTTTCGCAAGACGCGATCCGTAAGAACCGTTGTCGACGACAAGAAGCTTTCCCTGAGGCGGAACACACGAAGAAACCAAAGCTTCATCTGCACCAGTACCGGAACAGGCGAACATTACTGTTGTGTATTCAGACGGATCGGCAACAAAAGCCGTCAAATCATCTCTGACTTCTTCCATCAGATTTCCGAATTCCATTTCACGCGGACAAATATCGGCAACAACCTGAGCATATTTCACGCTGTCGGAAGTAGTTGAAGGTCCCGGATTCAAAAGAACTTCACGGCGTATTTCGTGAATTGCTTCATTTTCCTTTATTCGCGGCCATACATCTCTTACTGCACGGTCAAGCATTGCCTCGCCGTCTATTTCAGTCCATGCATAATATTCAACGCGGCGCATATAAATCCGCTCTTTTTCAGCGACAGCTTCCATAGCATGTTCATAGTCAAGCTTCGGAAGTTCAGCACGATGAGACACGTAATAATCATTCATCGCCTTTAACGCATCCAGTGAAAGCTTTGTTATACCTACAAGCTCGCCGCAGATTTTTCCAAGTCTGTTATGATCCTTGCTCACTTTGAGAAGAATGCCGTCGCTTGCGCTCTCAAGATACACTTCGTCTTCGCTGTTGGTCTGCCCCGAAGCAAGAATAACATTTTTACGCGGATCATTAATGAGAACTTTTAGTCCAACCTTGTCATACACCAGATCGCTTTCAAGAAGAAGGAAATCTCCTTTGAGGAAAGGAACACAGACTTCAAGAGTTCCCATACTGCTTGTATTTTCATAATTTTCATTTTTTACAGTTGTAATACAGTTGTATTTCTCCGCAAGACGGTCATACCATTCGTTGCAGTGGCCTGTTCCGATTATGATATTCTCAACGCCCGATTCAATAAGCTTGATGACGGAACGTTCAACCATTGGGATTCCGTCAATTTCGATAAAACCCTTAGGCATACAAGCAGTACGGTTTCCGAATCTTGAACCGAGTCCGCCTGCAAGAATTACAGCTTGTTTAATCATTCAGAAACTCCATAAACGCTTTTTTGTTTTCAGCTGGCGTCGATGTCGGACGTCCGAGATCCTTACGCGCACCCTTTTTGACTTTAATTTCAATAAAAGTAAGTTTCTTTCCGACAGCATCGGATGAAAGTGTTTTTTCTAAATCTGATGCAGTTGAAACAGAAATAATGTTCTCGTAACCGCACGATTTTGCCACTCCGCAAAGATCGATATTAAGACCGACAGTCGGCTGACCGCCGACAGAATCATGGGCCCCGTTATTGAGAACTATATGAACATAATTCGGAGCCTTTCTGTTGCCGATTATCGCCATGCCGCCCATATGCATTATTGATGCACCGTCGCCGTCGAGGCAGAACACGGTGCGTGAAGGTTTATTCATTGCGATCGGCAGAGCGATCTGAGACGCGTGCCCCATGCTTCCCACAGTCAGAAAATCAGAAGAATGCCCCATGCCGTGTTTTACTCTGAGCTCGAACAACTCGCGTGAAGCCATGCCTGTGGTTGATACAAAAACGGAGTTTGACTTTGCTGAAAGAATTATCTTTTCAATCGCATCTTCACGTGTCATTTCGGCTTCAACAGGAATGTTGTTTTTGAGTTTATATTCATCAAAAGAATCTTTTTTTGCTATCAATGCAAAAGGAGTATTATTTTTTGATATGTAATCATAACACTTTTTAATCTTTTCAGCGATTTCATTTTCATCGCCTTCAAGAACTTCATAAGGAATCTTCATAGCATCAAGCAGATCGCATGTAACTTTCCCCTGGGTTACGTGCTGAGGTTCATCATGAACACCAGGAAAACCGCGCCATCCGACTAAAAGTACCATCGGAACAGAATAAATTGCACCGTCGGCTAATGATAGCAGAGGATTAACAGTATTACCGAGTCCTGAGTTCTGCATATAAACAAGGGGAATTTTTGAAGTAGCAAGATAATAGCCCGAAGCAAGTCCGACTGCGCATCCTTCGTTTGCAGCTATGATATGTGAAGATTCCGGGGAATTATCCGTTACATAAGCGCAAAAGTTCTTCAACAGAGAATCAGGCACTCCGGTAAAAAAATCGGTTCCGTTATTTTTAAGAAGTTCAAAAAAAATATCAGGTTTAATCATATACAATCCTTATTTTGTTCCAGGAATAAGTTCCAGGATTTTCTTGATAGACATACACATTTCGTCTGTTTCAAGAGAGCGCTCTGATTTAAGAATGGTTTCCGCGCATTTTAACATCGCCGGATAAGATGCTCTCAGCATGTGGTTTGCGTAAATTATCACATTCGCACCCCACTCCGCAAGCTCATCTTCTGTAAACTGATTATATGTTGTAGGAACCAGAACAAGCGGAATATTCTTGTATTCTTTGCGGAAGCGCTGACAAAATTCTTTTATGTCCGAACCTGTTTTATCCTTACTGTGAATCATTACTCCGTCTGCACCAGCGTGCACACTAGCAAAAGCTTTTGTCAAAGCTTCATCGACAGAACGTCCCGCGATGATTTCTTCAATACGGGCGATAATCATAAAATCCTTGGTAATCTGGGCTTTCTTACCTTCGCTGATTTTATAGCAGAATTCTTCTTCTGATGCAAGTTCCTGTTTAACTTCGGTTCCGAAAAGTGAATTCTTTTTGAGACCGACTTTATCTTCAATTATAACAGCAGAAACCCCGTTTCGCTCAAGGGTACGCACTGTAAAAACGAAATGCTCGGCGATTCCGCCGGTATCTCCGTCGTAAATGATCGGCTTGGTTGTGCACTCAAGAATTTCGGTTAATCCCTGAATTCGTGTAGTAAGGTCGACTGCTTCGATGTCCGGCTTACCCTTATCTGTCGAATCTGTAAGACTTGAAGACCACATTCCGTCAAAACTGTGAATTCCGTCGTCCTTCATAATTTCAGCATTTTCTATTATAAGCCCGCTGAGACCGGAATGAGCTTCCATGATTCTTACAATTTTCTTCGCGGAAATAAGTCTTCTGAGAGACTTGAGTCTGACGTCGGGAGTCGTTCCGATTGTTCTCGCGTTATCAACTAAGGCGGTTGAATTAACCCCGCTTGTATAAGGAACCTCAATAACCTGTCCGCCCCATTCTTTCATAACTTCAAAAACTTCGTCGCGTATTTTGGAAAGATAATTTGTTTTCCAGTCGTCTCCGTGAATTATATAGTCCGGTTTGATTTTTTTGAGATTATTAACATAGCTCCATTCTTCCTGAGGCACAACCTCTGAAACGAATTTGAGGTTCTCAACAACTTCTTTACGCTGTTCATAGGTCAGATATGGAAGTCTTTTGTGAGATACAATAGCGGAGTCGGTAAGCAATCCCACTATAAGATCGCCGTATTTCGCCCCTTCTCTGATAATATTGATAATACCGTGATGAATAATATCCCCCGTCATGCCGAGGTAAACTTTTTTAGCCATTTGCGGGCGTCTCCTGATAATCGGAATTGATAAAACAAACTGTTTTTCTAATATAAACAGTAAAATTAGTACCGAATAATAGCGTCAATAAAAATATTTGTCTGTTTTCCTCAACATTGAATTCAGGCATTGACCTCAGATTAAGTCAATCAATGATCGGGCAAGTTATTGCTTGCCAAAATCAACCGTATTTTTTAGTGTAATTTTTGATGCGGCATGCTAATATAATACAATATTTTGCTTCCGCAGCGTTTCCGAAGGAGGAAAGTTAGTGGATTATTCTTTTCTCAAAAAGCTGGTACGCCTTCCCCGATTGTTTTTATCAGTCATTATACTGCATACTGCATTATATTTCTCCATTATTCTTTATTTAACAGGCAATTCCGACTTCATTCGGATTTTAAAAACAGCATCAATAGCACTTCCGCCGAATATAATTCTCTTTTGCGGGCTTTTTTTCATACTTCATAATAAATTGAAAAAAGTACTGATAAAATTAACCGAATCCGGTTTCAGCACCATTCAAAAAAACGAAGAAAAATTCATAAACTCCTATTCATTCAGGGGAAGCGCATTCCTGGTACTCTCATGTGCAGCTAGCCCGGCTATAGCTTCCATTACGGGGTATTTTTACGGAGCGTTTTCAACTCCGACAGAAGCTGCATACAATATCATGCTCGGAGAACTTCTTGCCGTTTCTCTTTGCACCTCTTTCTATTTTGTTTCAAAAATTATGCTTTATCCGCTTGCCGGATACATCAAATTTAAACCGCTGAAACTGCTCTACAGATTTCTTATACCGATTCTTTCATCAATTTTTCTGATTCTTACACTCGTCAGCGCCCAGATATACAAAAACAACAGCCTAAAGGTTCAGGAATCTTTTCAAAAAGAATCCCAGATAGTTCTTGAAAAGAAAAAAATATTCATGGATCTTCAATTAAAAGGATTCATTGCCGAGTTATCAGCATACGCAGCCGGAGCCAAAACCGAGATAAACCAAAAGACTGCATGGCAATTTCTTGAAAATGTCGCAGTAAACGGCAAAAATCCCATGATCGAAATGTTCTTCATATCCGACAGCAAGGGCAGAATTTATACAAGCGCAGGAAGCGAGGCTGATATTTCTGACAGGGAATATTTCAAGAACATTATGAAAACCGGAAAATCTATGATTTCCGAACCGCTTAAAAGCAAAGTTACTCACAAGAATGTAATAGTCTGCGCTGTTCCTCTCAAAATAAATGGAAAAACAACAAGCATTCTCGGAGCTACAATTACACTGGATTATCTTAAAACCGAGCTTATCGACGACAATTACCGAGGCACTGATTTCATGCTTCTTTCGAAAGACGGAAGCATATACATATACAGAGATGACAATTTAATAAATAAAACGATAGGAAAAGATATAACCGACAATGCCGAATTCAAAAATGTAAAAGCTATAATGGATTCGGAAGATAAAAAGTCATTTCAGATTAGTTTTCAGTCAAAAAGAAGCACCGCAATGAAAATAACTCTCAATGAAAACGGCATGCTTCTGCTATTAATCGCAAACAATCAGCAAATGCTCGAAGGTTCGGACAAATCTCTAATTGTGTTTATGCTTTTCATAATTCTGATATCAATCGTTATATATTTCATTCTATGGCAGATAACCAACCGTATTTCAAAACCCATTCACAACACTATTGATCTTTTTCATGAAATCGCATCAGGAAACCTCACCGTTACAAGCAATGATATTGTAAAAGATGAGTTCGGCGAACTCATAAGAAATTTCAATGTATTCCTTTCGAAAATAAAGGAAGTTATGAACCGTGCACTCAATTCATCCTACCAGCTTTCAGCATCAGCAGAAGAACTTTCTGCGACAAGCAACCTTCTCGCAGACGGAGCTCAACAGCAGGCAGCTTCGGTTGAACAAAGCACATCAGCACTTGAGGAAATTTCAGCTTCTATAAACAGTATCGCTATTAATGCGAAGGAACAGTCAAAATTTGCAGACCAGACATACTCATCAATGGAGAATCTGAGAGTCAAGGTCAATGAAGTCGCGAATAATTCAGAAGAAGCGGTGGCTACTGCGCATAAAGCGACAAATGAAGCTGAATCCGGAAACCAGCTGATGACTGACACAATAGAAAGAATGAATAATATCGACAGAAGCACCGCAGAAATCGCAGATGTTGTCGATCTTATCAGAGGCATATCCGAGCAGGTTAATCTTCTTTCCCTTAATGCGGCAATTGAGGCAGCACGCGCAGGCGAACACGGCAGAGGATTCGCAATAGTAGCGGAAGAAATAACCAAGCTTGCAGTACAGACGGCAGAAAGCACTAACGCAATCAGTCTTCTCGTAGAAACAGGACGCAAGGAAGTCGAACTCGGAAGAAGTCAGGTACTTGCTACATCCGAGGCACTTAAAAATATTCTCGAATACATAAACATCACCGAGGAAACAGTCCGCAAAATTACCCTTTCGGTAAAGGAACAGAATGCTGCAAGCATAGGTGTTTTAAATGACACTCAGAGAGTCAAAGAAATGGCAGACAGCATCTCAAAAGCAACATCAGAACAGTCCATAACGAATTCAGAGATGGTAAAAAACATGGACAAGATAAATGAGCAGACACAAAGCGCAGCATCAGCTGCCGAAGAAATAGCATCATCAGCTGAAGAAATATCAGCACAATCCACCCTTATGCGTGAACAAATGGAATTCTTTAAGGTATCCGAATAGGTCAAATAGCAATCCCTACCTCATACTGAGCTGGCCATTTCATTTCGTCGTTTATGAATATACTTATAATACTGCCTTTTAAATTGAGTTCGCCTCCGGCTTCTATAGATGTCGGGCGTGCCCGCGCCTCTTTCTTTTTCACTTTTCTCTGACCGTCCATGCACGGTCGGGCTTTTGCTTCAAGGCGTTCCGCCTTTCCGCGCAATCCCTCACGCTTTCCCGAGTGTCGGAATACAATCAAAGGCTTTGCCTTTAGTATCCGTTTTTTGCATGGTGTCATGCAAAATAAAAAAAAGGTGCTACGCACCTTTGATATCCGGTTTCGCATGGATCATGCGATAATATTCAAAGGGACGAGGAGCTCATCCTCGGCGATTATGACATCCTGTCATCGCCTCGCTCGTGCTCATCGTGAGCACACGGCCGCTTCTCATCCTGTGCGCCACGATGGCGCGAATCCAACGCGGGCAGGATGCCGATACGCGTTGGACAGTGAGATCCCACTCCTGGCTTTTGTCTCGCGTATTCCTCGCACCGGCTTTGCCGGATGCTACGGACGCTCGAGTGGTATCAGCCTTCGGCTGATAGTTTAGGTTCTTTTTCTATTCATTCAGTTTTTGCGTTTATATTTATTCTTTATCATTCATTCCTTGCCCCGGCTTCCGATAACCGGATACTTATGCCTCATTGTTTTCCAATGACGACATAAGGCCGCTTATCCGTAAGCCGGTTGGGATTTTTTTTATTCAAAGAGAGCAAAGCTGACATGAATCCCTTCTGAGTGTCCAGATATTTAGACGCCTCAGTTTGATTTCACTTTGATTCTGGCACGACAACATTATTATCTTTATCACTTTTTTTAAATTTTTTATCACAATATTTTTGAAACTTAAATACCAAATAAGCAAATATAGCTATTAAATAATACAAAATAATATTAACATCTAAAAGATTTCCGGAAAAAACAATTGCAACAAGTCTTGAAAATATCAATGAAAATGTAACATTTGCAATAAGAGATATTTTTCTATAGTGGCAAATAGAGAGAATTATTAACGAAGAAACAAATGCCAAAAGAAAAGATAGAGGTATATTATATTTCAAAATAGAATCAGGTGTAATTTCAATTCCAATACTTACATGTTTCAAAAGCAAAAATAATAATATACATATCAAAGCTACAATAAAGGCAATCACATGCTCTAAAACTGTTACAATACTCGCAACCAATAAGTCTTTAAGCAATAAAGTGATTTCAAAATATTTCTTTTTCATTTATTATTCTATCCTTTATTTAGATATTACACATTATTTCCAGTTGGTTAAATATATCGTAGCATATGAATAACCACATTTTTCGCATTTAATAATTAGATTTGTAACTGTACGTATTTTTTTCATTTTTATATTACATTTTGGACATGTTCTTGGATAAGCATACAATACTGCAATAATTATCAATGTTATAAGAGTATTTGATATTATTAGATTCACAAAATATATCTCGAAATAATAATAAAACACTAATATAGAAATTAAATATTCTATCGAAGTAATTATACCTATTATTTCAAAAACAGATTCTCGTTTTTCGAATATTTCAAACAAATAATCACTTCTTTTTAATTGGGATTTGTTTTTTTTCATTATCTTCCTTTTTAATCATGGTTTGAGAATTAGCACTATTTTCTTTTCGACTATTTAATATATTTTTTATCAAGGTTGCTGGTTTCCATGAAATTTCTACACCCAAAGCAGCACCAAAACCTAAACCGATTTCATAGTTTTCAAAATCTGTAACACTATCAAATGTAGCTGACAATGTTTCCCCACTCATACCAATAACATCAGAATATTCGAATTTGACCTTGCCATTTTTTAATAAGGTATATTTAAATTCAATCCCAACTTTTTGACTTGGTCCTACCATAACAAATATACCAGAACTAATAATTACATCTGCTTTTGATGATGCACTTATTTTCAAACATGTTAAACTTAGAGATAAAACTCCTAATTTAGCATTCCCCCCCAAGCCAGCATATGCAGAGAGAGTGATCCCATACCAATGTGGATGAAAAGGTGTATTTTCTAAATTCCGAATTTCTTCGTTAATGCGAAGTTCAGTTGCTGTTGTAACTCCAATTCGTTGAAATAGCATATTCAGAATATCAACAGACTGTTTCCCATCTGGATCGACAAATCTTACTGGATTATTCCCGGCATAGTGGTACAAATTCAAGTTAACAGAATTAAAAACTCCGCCTAATCCCGGCAAGTTCATGTTATGTTCTTTTTCTTTATCACTTATCGGCGTCATCGGCAGATACATTTCAAGATACGGATCTACACTCAGCCACACACCAGTCTTTGCATCTCGATATCTCGCCCCATAATAATACAGTCCCGTTTCTGCATCCATCTCTTTTGAGGTAAACCTGAACTCTGTCTTGTCCACCGTCGCCGCTTCATCATACAGCGTTTCACCATACGGAAGATACTCTATCATCTCGAAGAAGTTACCTTTCTTATCCGTCACATAACTGCTCGATCCCAGGTGATCCGGATGGAAATACATTGTATTCTGTTCAGTCATCGTTCCGCAGTTGTTCTTCATGCTGACTGTGCTCGCGATTCTCTGATTGCCTGCGAATACGTGTTTCGAGATTACTGTCTTATTCCTGACGATATAGTTCGCGCTGACGTACTGCGTCTCTCCTAGTTCGCTCTTTTTGATTATTCGTTCTCCGTTTGCTTTTATTACGGACGTTGCGCTCGTCTTTATTTTAGAAAGAATTTTCAACACGGATTGATTCAACACTCCAATCTTTCTTTGAACGCATACTTGCGCCGCGCTCTCCGCTTGTATCTTTTGCTCCGCAAAAGAATACCGCTTCGATCGCTAACGCAGAAAGCATGCATGAATCTCATTCCTCTTCTTCATTGTATTCTTTCAATTGCTCAACAGCCAAACTGAAGGCAGTTTTTAATGCTATCATTCGATATGCTGGGGTATATGTTACTGTTATATATGCCCAAGTCTCTCCGTTATGCAATTCAACTCCTACAGTCATCTCCTTTCGGTCAATACCGAAATAATCTCCCTTAGCGGGCTCATTAACTTCTCGCGTGTAATATATTTTTTGTCCGTTAAGAATAATAAAAGATTTTACGTTTTCTAAAACAGAAAGATTATTTTTCCCTACACCTCTTCCATAATAGACATCCAAGTTTTCTGAATAATATTTTGATTCTTTGTGATCAAAAAGATAATATTTCATTTTTGGTATTGCTGCTGTTACACGATAATATATTCCAACATCTTGCTTATTGATAAAATATTTACTTTCATCTTCTATATAATTCGTGTTCCCCATATCAATTTCGCCACTATCGGTATAACCAATATACCTTTTATTTTTCATCTCTATTCTAATAACCTTTATCACATCAAGGTATTTGTATTCTTTTACTTTCTTACCATCTTTCAACTCCACAACTTTATTAACAATCGCAACATATTCCTTATCAGCATTTTCTGCATTTACTGTTCCCCAAAAAATAACCATAAAAATAACAAATACCATACAAATTCTTTTCATAATATTCCTCCACATCATTTACTTCATCTATAATTATCATGGCCCCCATGTTGACATTGTGTCAGCTCTTGGCATAACAAAAGGATCAACTGCAACACCTCCAATTCTTATTTCAAAATGACAATGAGGTCCGGTCGCTGTTCCCGTCATTCCCTGAATACCAATAATATCTCCTCTTTGCACTTTATCCCCTGGCTTTACGAAAATCAAAGGCATAATTTTTCCATTAGGTGCCATAAATTCATCAAAATGTCCATACAATTGAGTCATTCTCGGAGAACCTGGTGTTCCGTCAATCGGTCCCGAATCAACAATTAGAGCTTGACCATAACCACCCATTCTGTCTACTTTAGACGCCGTCCCATCCATCTGAGCTCTCACCCATCCATCACCAAAAATTAAATCTTGACCTCCATGAAAACTTTCTCCACCTCTTGTGGGATGTATTCTCCATCCAAAATCTGAAGTAATAGCTCTGACACTTTCGTCATATCTGAATGAACCTCCATTTGAACTAAGACCGTACATAAGGCGCTTTATAACTCTTGTACTATTTTCTTGTTGATGTTGTTGTTTTTCTGCAATTGCCTTCTTCTCTGCGGCTATATTATCACTATTTGATTTCACTGAAGCCTGTACTTTCGCTTCAATATTATCTTTATAACCTTCACCTGGATCAACCTGTAAATCCGGATAATTTGTTCTATCCATAACATTGGAAAGCCTCCATCTTGTAGCACTATCCACTTTAGCATGCCCGTCAGGATCGACCATGTTAATCGGATTACCGTGGCAGTACATATACATGTTCTGCCCGGCGGAACTAAACAGTCCGTCTATTCTGTCATCTGATGAGACAAACTTACAGAGCTTCGCGTCATAGTACCGCGCCCCGTAATAGTACAACCCAGTCTCCGCGTCCATCTCCTTCGAGGTAAATCTAAATTCCGTCTTATCCACCGTAGCTGCTTCATCGTACAGTGTCTCCCCATACGGCAAATACTCTATCATCTCGAAGAAGTTCCCCTTCTTGTCCATAACATAGCTCGAACTTCCCAGATGATCCGGATGGAAATACATCGTATTCTTTTCACTCACCGTTCCGCAGTTATCCTTCATGCTCACGGTACTCGCGACCCGCTGATTTCCCGCGAAGATGTGTTTACTTATTACAGTCTTATTCCTGACGATATAGTTTGCACTGACGTACTGAGTCTCTCCAAGTTCGCTTTTCTTTATTATTCGTTCGCCGTTTGCGTCATATCTGTAATCCGTCGTGTGCAGACTGTCCGTCGTCTTTATTAGTCTGTTCTCATCATCCCAGACTAATGTCATGGTGTTTTTCGTCTCGGTATTCTCGCGCTTTATCATGTTGCCGTTGTCGTCGTACGTAAATACCATCGCTCCCGCTTTCGTCACGGCGTGCGGCTGTTTTCCGCCGTATGTGTACGTATCGTTACAGCTCAGGCTCGATTCGCCTCCGTTCACAGCCTGCGTCTTCGTGAGTATGTTTCCTATAGTGTCATAGCTGTACTTGCTCTTATAGCTCACTATATTCGGCCTCAGTATTCCAGCAGTCGTCTTCTCGACTTTGCCGCTTCCTTCCGTCAGTCTTCCGCTTGAATCATATTCGTATTCATGAATAGCGTGTTTCATCCGTCCGTCTGTTCCGAGCATTTCGCTTTCTCTTTCCGTCACGTTTCCGGTATCGTCGTATTCATACTCTATCGTCTGCAATATGCTCTTCGCGTTTCTCGTTTCAAGTCTTTTCAGTCTGTGATTCCGCTCGTCGTATTCGTAGCTCGTTCCGGTTCCGTTGCCGTAATTTATCTGTGTTCTCTGTCCGGTCACATTATATTTTATTCCGCTCACGTACGGTTTACCTTTACTGCTTCCGACTCCGCTCAGCTGAAGTTATTTCTTTTTTCTACTCTTATGAGCAAAATGATCAGAATAAATCGTGGCATCAAATAAATTCAGAGTTTTTATCTCTTTAAATGGAATTATTTTTTGAAATATTTCCAAGGAATCATTTATTTCGACAGAATTATTGCTGTTTAATATTTTACTTACTTCGTCATATCTGGTTGTAAATATTATACGTTTGGTTGATTCATCCCGATATCCGCTAAGCAATGGAGTCAGTCCAATATCATTTCTAATTGTTGTAAAATCCAAAGTTTCACGGATATATCCGACATAAACCTTGTTATCACTCAAAGTAACACAAATAGGCATATCCAGCATCTTAGATTTCAGCATCAATGAATCAAACAAAGATACTTTTTCAACGGTTTTCCGTAAAGATATAATCCGTTTAAGTTTTCTTTCACTATTTGGTTTAATCCAGTCTAAAAGCTTTTCAAAAATAATTTTATATGGAATCCAGCCGGCAATAATAGCTATTAAAATAATAGACAACAAATGTGCATTATTTTCTTCTCTGCCGCAAAAGACATTAAAAACTAAATTATAAAAATATGGAAAATATTTCTCTATCGGATGAAATTCAAAATAAGAAGCTAAGGTGTAAATTACTGTGGCTATAGAAACAGGAATTATACTGAATAATGCCACGTACAAATATTGAATCAGTGAGTTATATCTGTTATGGAGTTTATATGTAAGAATTACAAAATTTCTTGTAAAAAGATAACCGGCTATAAAAGCCGCTAATAAAAAAGGAGCCGAAAACAAAATCGACCTTTAATTAGACTTTATCGGTATTTTAGAAATAGCTTCAAGTTGCTTTTTACCGTTTTCAGAACTGGCTAAACTGTTAATATTACTATTAAAACTTATTTTACCAAAAGTCGATATTTGAATAGAATTCGGATCTTTTTCGAGCTTTTTTGCTATATATTCATCTATATGAACAGATTTCATATAATCCCCTCTTTCACACGTATCTAATTAATATAACAATATCCAAAGTGTCAATTGAAAAACAAAAAGATACCATTCAACATCTTCAATCAAATCCTGATTGAGCATCAACAGCATCCGGCAGAGCCGGTGCTATAAATTCATAAAACTATCCTTGAAAATATTCTCTCGGTTCAACTCTTTCAGCCAACATGCCCGCGTTGGATCATCATCATCCTGAAATATAGCACAAGGTTGGTCATGTGCTCACAATGGCCAACCTTGTATCACTTTTTTCCGTCTTACATGACAATGAGAAGCGATTCTTTATCGCACTTCGCGTCCGACTGCTAGGCGGCAACACGGTGCTAAAAACCGCCGAGAAAGAAACCCTGCTCTTTGGCAGAAAAATAAAGTAACTCAAAATTGGCGGAAACTTGTTGCTTTTTTTTTATACATTTCCATTATTCTACCGGGGTATAAAAGATGGGGATCGTTCAGGTAATAGTTTTTTCTCTAACAGTCATACTTTTGGCGGGGTTTCTGCTCATTTTAAGGACTGTTCAGCTCCCGGGCAAAATCAAAAAGGCGGAAGAACTTTTCCGCATCGGAAATGAATCCGAAGCCAGTGATATTGTCAAAAGAATCCTCGAACGCAAAAAAGACTATCCTCCGGCAAAATACCTCCGCGCAAGACTTCTTTTCAACCAAAAGCAGTATCTTCTCGCGATATCTGAATTTAATCAGATACTTCAACTTCCGGAATTCAGCAAATTCATACGGGAACTTGATATCCATGTAGCCCTTGCCGAACTCTATAATCTTACCCATCAGTGGCAGAAAGAAGTTGAAGAATATAAAATGATTCTTTCTTTCGATCCCGAAAATATAGAAGCGAATCACCGTGTAGGTATTACACTTTACAAGCAGGGCCGTTTCCGCGATGCGAGAGACTCTCTTATGAAGGCAGTCGCGAAATCGCCGAACTTATTTGACTGCTTTCTCCCTCTAGGAATAGCTTGTTATAATCTCGGAGAATACACAAATTCCGAAGAATTTCTTCTTAAGGCTGCCGAAAGACCTCAGCAAACCGGAATTGAAGAAGGTTATTATTTTTTAGGCCTTATTTACAAAGGCAAAAAGGATTATGATACCGCTGTCAGAATGTTCGAAAGCGCGCGTAAAGACAGAAAGCTTTACATAAAAAGCATGTATAAAATCGGCGAAATTTATTTCGATACCGACAATTTTGACAAGGCCATAGCCCTTCTCGAAGAAGGACTTGGTTCACTCAAAACAAGAGATGAAGATTCTTTATCTTACAGATATCTTCTTGCTGAATGCTACGAAATGGAAAACAAGGTTCAGGAAGCAGTTCATCACTGGGAAAAAATACAAAGCGAACACCCTAGTTTCAAGAATACTCCGATGAAGCTAGAGGAATACAAGGCAATCGTAAACGACGAAAGCATGAAAACCATATTCTCCGCCACCACCGATGATCTTCAGCCTCTTCTTGCGGAAATTGTTTCAAGATTGAATTACAACATCATCAGCAAAACGATAATAAACTCAAGCCAGATTTATTTCAAAGCATACAACACAAAAAGAATCAACGAACCGCCGATTCTGATATTCTTTATCAGAACCACGCGTGAAATTTCCGAAAGCCAGATCAGCCGTTTTGCGGGTCTCGTTGCTGATGAAAAATGTAAAAACGGAATTTATATAACGACTTCAAAATACAGCCCTAAAGCCAAAAGCGCAGCGAACGCCAAAGGCATTAAGATACATGATCGCGATCTAATAATTAAAACACTTGGAAAGTATAAGACAAAAAATTAACTTTAACTGATTATTGAATCTGATCCATTAAATAAAAGATTAACTCTCTCATAGAATTATTTCTTCACCTTCGCGCGCTCCGTAAACACGCAGACCGTTTCCGGCGTCTTTTCTCGCTTCTTTTACCATTTTATCGATATCTTTGTCAGTGTGAACAGGATCATGATGAAAAGCCGAAAGAGTCTTTACACCGTATTCCGAACAGATTTTTACAACTTGATTGATTGAAGAATGTCCCCAGCCTATTTTTTTTGAATATTCCTCCTCTGAATACTGACAGTCTGCAATAACCATATCAGCATTTTTAATCAGATGTCCGATATTTTCCCAGTTATACTGAGCCATATCCTTATTCGGCAGAATTTCATTGTCTGTTAGGTATGCAAGAATCTTCCCTTCATAAACAAGTCTGAATCCGAGTGAAAGCCCCGGATGCAATAGATGCGTAAAAAGTATGTCAGTTTCACCTATTCTGAATTGATTCTGTGTAAGTTCAAAGAAATTAACATCCGCCGCCAGTTCATAAATGGTAACGGGATGATACTCGCGGTGCATCTGAACCATTATCAGTTTTTCGAGAGTATTAACAGTATGACCGCCGTAAAGATTTATCGTGTTTCCGGGAATGTAAATATGCGGAAGAAAAGGAAATCCCTGTATATGATCCCAATGAGTGTGGCTGATGAGAATATTGATATCAATCGGCTTGTCGCCGAACTCTTTAAGAAGACTCATCCCTAGTCCGCGGATGCCGGTTCCGGCATCCAGAACAATTATTGAATCGCCGCATCTGACTTCAACGCATGAAGTATTACCGCCGTATTTATAATATTCGGCACCCGGAACGGCAATTGAGCCTCTTACGCCCCAAAACTTGACCTTCATTCCGTCATTGGTTTTTCCAAACATATGGATACCGCCCCGTCAGTTAAAATCAGTAATAAACCACGAGCCTTCCGTCCCGCTTAAGTTTCTCGATTCTACCGCCCGAGTCTATTTGGACAGACAGAATAAATTCCGCAAGCAGTTTTCCATTATTCGGTTCAACTCTTTGAAAAAGTTTGTCATAATAAAACTTTTCGAGCAACCCGCCCAAATTAGAAAATCCCCAGACAATCCCGTCACCGGTTTCGATTCTGTCTGCCGGGTATTCTTTTCCGTCGGCTTTATTTATAAATGAGACTTTAATATCCGATTTTTCAGCATTTTCCGGGATGCTGAAAAAAAAACCTGCAGTATCGCCTTCAAAATATATCGCGTTGAACAGAGTCTTATAATCATTTTTCACACTCTGACTGCCGGAAAACTCTTCCCGGAAATCAAATTCCAGTTCTGATGAAATATTCCGGTCAAATGATTTCGGATCTGTGCTGAAATATATTGTATCAAATCGATTTGAACACGAAAAGATGCTGAATATAAAAATGCTAACGAGTAATTTCAATTTCTTTCCAGCTGTTTAACAGCAGATAATCCTCATTGGTAACAAGAGAATATTTACTGATATATCCGTTAAATTTATTTATAAATGATTCCGCAAAAAACATTTTTCCGTCTTTTATAACAAGACTTTCACTGAAAATATCAGAATCATATTTTATATCTACGCCATTATCCCGAACAAGTCTTACGAAAATGACTTCAAAGAGATCAACCGCTTCATTAAGTTTAAAATCAAAAGGATCAAGCACCGTAAAAGCTGCAGTAAAATACGCATACTGTAAAAACCGGAATATCCCCTGCGGTATTGAGAAAGTGAATTCACCCAGGGAATCGGCTATGATTTTATCGTAAACTTCAATGTCGATATCATCAAAAAGAGCATACGTAAAAAAACCTTCATCCTGGCTTTTATGCGAAACTTCCTTAAAAAGCGGTATTGTTTTGAATTCACTGATATCATCATCAGACGGATAAACCGGTAAAAGATACGATTTATAATAAAATCTGTCAGTGCGGTAGGACGGATAATTGAAATTATCGCCTTTTTCTATCATTGAATCAGGATTACCTGAAAATTTAAAATCTATTTTAAAAAGATGAATAAAATCAAAAAATCTGCCCTTATATTTTTTTGCAAAATGAATAAAAAGCGTTTCGGCCGCAGGTTTCGGCTCAAAAATCACCGAATAATTATCCAAAAACCCGGGTATAATTTCCATTATTCTTTCAGAAAGCATAATCTTCTGATCACGGCTGATTCCATTCACCGAAATTCTCGGAACTTCTATACTTCCTTCGAATTTATAAAATTCGTTCTTTCTTTCATTTAGCAGAACTTCACCGTATACATTTTCTTTTTTACTTCGATCTGCCGTAACTATTTTTGATTTTTCAGCTGTCAATGACCACCTTCCTTTATTATTATCGATTTTAATCATATATCTTCAAGACATTTTCTTGACTTAATTTCAAAATGAGTTAATATATTCTGAACTCAATGGCTTATGCCGAATTTTAAGAAAAAAGAGCTTTAAAGATGGCAAATGAACTCGTCAATGTGGGTGTCGCCCAGCTGAAGATCGGAACCTCTGAACAGATGCTGAGGACAATACTCGGAAGCTGCGTTGGAATATGCATCTACGACCGCAACAAAAAGATCGGCGGAATGGCTCACATCCTTCTGCCCGAAGCTTCAGGTTCTAATCAGATAGAAAAATATGCCGATACTGCGATACCGGCACTGATAAATCTTCTGCTGAAGCAGGGGTGCACAAAAGAATTTATGAGCGCAAAAATCGCAGGCGGCGCTTCGATGTTTAAATTCAAGATAAGCACTTCCCTTGGTCAGATCGGTGAAAGAAATATCGAAGTAACAAAAGATATACTAAAAAAAGCCGGAATCGCGCTACTTTGCGAAGATACCGGAGGAAGCACAGGAAGAGTAATCGATTTTTTCCTCAACGACGGCCACTTGAAAGTTAAAGCCGGCGGCGTTGAACAAAATTACTATAAAGTATAGCGGAGTTATCCGATGCAGGAACAGATAAAACAGCGTTTGGAAAATATAATCAGCACCATGACACAGCTTCCGTCAATTCCTGATGTAGTAAGCCGTATTATCAACATGGTCAATGATCCCAATGTCGATTTTAAGGCAGTTGCCGATGAAATCGCAAAAGATCAGTCTCTTACAACCAACATCCTGAAACTCTGCAACAGCGCATATTTCAGCAAAGGAAAGGAAATTGTCTCGGTTGACCGTGCAATCGTGACGTTGGGCCTCAAAGAAATAAAAGACATAGTAGTTCTGGTTACGTGCAGAAACGTGCTCGACAAACCTATTCTGGGTTATGACTTAGCTGCCGGTGAAATGTGGACTCACAACCTTACAGTGGCAATTCTCGCAAAAAAAATGGCAATGGACATCAAACGGAAGGATCTTGCGGACATTGTGTTTACAGGCGGGATTATTCATGACGTTGGAAAAACAGTACTGGCTCTTTATGTAGCAAACACCTTCAAAGATATCATGAAAGTAACTCAGGAGAAAGCCGTTACATTCATTGATGCAGAAAAAGATGTAATGGGTTTCAATCATCAGGATATTGGACTTAAGATTCTTGAGAAGTGGAAATTCCCGGATTCACTCAAAGCCGTGGTCGCGTATCACCATAATCCGGAAAATTCACCGAAAGAATTCTATAAAGCTGTTTCTATTGTTCATGTTGCTAATATAATAACCCTCATGGCGGGAGTCGGAATAGGCGGTGACGGACTTTATCACGCTTTAAATCCTGACGCTGTAAAAGAAACAGGTATCAGCGATGCCGATCTCGAGAAATACTATTCCATTGTACCGGAAATAGTAAAACAGGCAAAACAGATATAGCCGAATTAATTCCTTGCCAAAAAATACACCTTCTTTGAGGCTGAAAAGGCCGAAAGGCGGAATATTAGAGAAAGAGGTTTAATATGATTAGTTACAAAGAATTGGGTCTTTCAAACACAAAAGAACTATTTCAGAAAGCTGTTAAGGGCGGATATGCTATACCGGCTTACAATTTCAACAACATGGAACAGATGCAGGCTATTATTCAGGCTTGTGTTGAGACAAAGTCACCTGTAATCCTTCAGGTTTCTTCAGGAGCAAGAAAATATGCTAACTCAACACTTCTCAGATACATGGCTCAGGGAGCAGTTCAGTATGCAAAAGAACTCGGCTGTGAAATTCCGATCGTTCTTCATCTTGACCACGGCGACACTTTCGAACTTTGCAAAGACTGTATCGACAACGGTTTTTCATCCGTAATGATTGACGGATCTCACCATTCATACGAAGAAAACGTTGCTCTTACTAAGAAAGTCGTTGAATATGCACACGCTCACGGCGTTTCGGTTGAAGGAGAGCTTGGAGTACTTGCAGGAGTTGAAGACGAAGTATCGTCTGAAGTATCTCATTACACAAAACCGGAAGAAGTTGAAGATTTCGTAAAAAAAACAGGTGTTGACTCACTTGCAATTTCAATAGGTACTTCTCACGGCGCAAACAAATTCAAACCTGAACAGTGCACTCGCAACGCAGAAGGAATTCTTGTTCCTCCTCCTCTAAGATTCGACATTCTTGAAGAAATCGAAAAAAGAATACCAGGTTTTCCAATCGTTCTTCACGGTTCATCTTCAGTTCCGCAGGATCAGGTTAAAACAATAAATCAGTACGGCGGGAAAATGGTTGATGCCATCGGAATTCCTGAAGACGAACTCAGAAAAGCCGCTAAATCCGCAGTATGCAAAATCAATATTGACTCTGACGGACGTCTTGCAATGACTGCCGCAATCAGAGAAGTTTTCGCAACAAAACCAAGCGAATTCGACCCAAGAAAATATCTCGGACCTGCAAGAGACGCTCTTAAAGATCTTTATAAAAAGAAAAATATTAACGTTCTCGGTTCTGCTAATCAGGCATAAGGAATTAAAGAAGCGGAGAAATCCGCTTCTCTTTTTATTGTGTTCAAAAAAATAATTTACAGATACAGTCTAAGGAAAAGGTATTCCGCAATTCTTGCGGATACAAAGAAGCATGTATCCGAATTGTCAGAAAGAATCGGCGAACGCTCTCTCGCGTGCCACGATAATCTGAATGCCGCAGCCGATTATATTTCGGAAACATTCAAATCATTCGGTCTCAAGGTCTGCGAAGAAGTTTACACGGTTGAAGGCAAAACTGTTAGAAACATTTATACTGATATAACAGGAATAAAATCAAAAGACATAATCCTTATCGGTGCTCATTATGATACGGTTGAAAACAGCCGCGGAGCAAACGATAATGCAAGCGGCATATCTGCATTACTTGAAATTTGCAGACTGATGTCGGGGAAAACTCCCAAAAATACTCTTCGTTTTACAGCTTTTACACTCGAAGAACCGCCTTTCTTTTCGACAGATAAAATGGGAAGTTCGGTTCATGCTTCAAACTGCTGCAAATCAGGAAAAGATATAACTCTTATGATTAACCTTGACATGCTTGGTTATGCAGGAATGTTCACAAAACAAAATTTTCCGGATGATAACATGAAAGAAATTTATCCATCAAGGGGAAATTTTCTTTCAATTGTCTCTCTTCCGTCATGCGTAAAGGCTGTCGACATCTGTGCGAAAATATTCAACCGCCATTCTCCGAAAACAATAATTTCAGCAGCTCTGCCCGCATCATACGGAGGTATAGCTGAATCTGATCATATTTCCTTTATCAGAAACGGAATTCCGGCTGTACTGTTCACGGATACAGGAATACTCAGAAATCCCAACTATCATTCACCTAATGACAGCTCAGATACCATTAATTTCAAATTTCTATCCGAAAATGTTTATTCAATTTATAAAGTAATCAAGGAATTGTCATACAGAAACTTAAGACCTTTGAGGAAGAATCTTTTCAGGATCTAACGGCTTGCCGCTCTTACTTATTTGGAAATGAACACCGCCCGAATCCCTGTTGATTAAGCCTATAGCGTCTCCTTTCCGGACACAACTGCCGGGTTTCACTTCTCCCGGTGTAATCATCGAATAAATACTCAGATAACGCCCGCCATGAGAAACAACGACATAGTTTCCATACCCGCGCATATATCCTATTTTTACAACTTTTCCGTCGCATGCGCTGAATACTTTACTTCCCGGATTTGATTTAATGAAAATTCCGATTCCCTTAGAGATGCCGGATTCTTTTGTGACGGAAACTATTTTTTTGACCGGCCAGGAAAAATCTGAAGGCGCATCTTTAACGTAAATTGCTTTAGAAGTTTTACCGGTTTGCGGCTTTTTTTCTATGACCGGATCACTTTCCGAGAGTGAAATTTCAACTGCCGGAATCTTAAGCTTCATTCCTATTTTGATAACTGAATTCAAATTTAAGCCGTTACTCTTATTGATTAAAGAAGGACTTAAACCGTATTTTCTTGAAATCGAATAAAGCGTTTCACCTTTTTTGACTGTATGAATTCTTAATTTGCGCTTTGACTGGGCGGATTCTGATTTTGCGACATAATCAGAAGAAGTTTTCTTAACCTGCCCTGACCTGCCGTAAATAACGAGAGGAAGTATGATAAAAGCAGCAAAAATCCCTTTTTTCATACGCAGGTCAATGAGCATAAATCACCCTTTTCTATGTATCGGTTCATTACGTATTAATAGTTAGCTAAAAAAAAATTGCTTGTATTTTTTTTTCTCTGGTTTTTGATTCCACCAGACGGGGATTATATGTTAAAAAAACAGGCAGCTTTTGCGGCCTTACTTCTTTTTATCTTTTACGGAAATACCGTAAATGCTGAAAACTTTTTCTCGACTTCCGGATCGGCCATAAAATCCACAAACGGCAAATTTTATGCTTATATCAATTTTCTTTATTACAGTAATGTTTATTTCGTAAATCTGATACAGCCGAACTCTGTATCCCATAACGATGTTCAGAGTGATGCTTTAAAAATCAGAGCCTATCAGAACTATATCCGGACCCTTCGGGATGAAAATCTCAAAAATGACGCTACTGTTCTGCTGAATCTTTATAAAAATCCGTCATTGTTTGATAATCAGAAAATTGATCAGATTGCTAAAAAACTTGAAACCAGAAATATAGTTATAAGCTTTTCAATAGACGACGCACCGTCCAGAAAAATAAATCTTAATTACTGCATTTACGGAAAAAAGAAACTTCTGCTGGTAAGTCATCCTCTATTTGATTTTTCCGAAACAATTTATAATATTATTCCGATGATATCATATCCGGAGATATCCGTCAGCAACTCAATGACATACGATGATATCATTTATGTCAGTCAGGAAGAAATAGCTAATGATTCCGGAATAGCACAGAGAGTTCTTGCCGGAAAAAACGTCAGCGCATTTCTTTTTAACGGAGCAAGAGTAAATACTGAAATATCATATTGTCTGAGAAAAGCCTTTGCGGGCAAAGAAAGCGAAATCATAAAAGACATGACACGGATGTTCGAAATACACGAACTCAGTCATAAAATTCTATATAACAAATATAAAATTCAGGATCCGGTTACTCACGAAGAATTTGCACTAAGCAGCACTATTTACGATAACCCTTTCCTTGGACTTGCAATCATGTACAGTTATCTTGATTACGACAATCTGACTCAGCATAAACTTGCAGCTCTTAATTACATCCGTTATATAGCAAATCATTCCGGAAAAAGCATTTTGATGGAAAAGCCGGAGCTTATTGCAAAAGAATTTTCCGCAGATGAGCTCAAAACAATCAGCAAAAACCATTTTGACTCATTACGTCAGGTTCTTAAAATCAAATAGAATTTTTCTTTCAAATCAAAATTTATTTTGACACGCACATTCGAATTGTGCGTACATGAATCAAAATTTGTTCTGGATATTCTATGAATAACTTATTTAAATCAATTTCAGTTTCTGTCATCAGTTCATGCGCGGCGATTATAGTATTTTTCTTTATAAGAGCGGACTATATTCATGAAACATACATGACTCATCTTTCATCGCTCAATCAGTCTCTTGTTTCAGAGCTTAAACCGTTTCTTGAAGGTAAAACAAAAGATGAAGCCGAGTCTGCCCTCAAGTCTGCTGCATCATCAAAAAAAGAAGTGGCATTCATAGCTCTTGCAGACATGCAGAATAATTATCTTGGAGGTTTTTCCGGTCTTACCCAAAAAGAAATTAATAATGGCTTTTCTGATCTTATTATAAGTGATATCAAAAACGGAAAACTTTCTGCAAGTAAAGTCGAATCAAAATACTATGGCTCAGAAAAATTTTATTACATTAAATTAAAAGGTGTCAAGTTCGCATTCTTTGTCGTGTACAGATACAAGCTGCCGGCAAAACTGATTACAGAAATTATTATTGAAACATCCATAATATTATTAATAATTTTCATATCAGCGTTCAGTTTTTTCTATTTCTTCAAAAAATCAGCTCAGCCGACAGCAGAGTCTGAATCTTCCGTTTTACGTGAAAACCCGAAAGAAACACAACGCCGGACTAACAGCTTTGAAAAACTTCTTGCTAAAACATTCAGCGAAGCCAGTCAGAATCATTCTTTTGAATCATTCGCATATTATCATTATGACAAAGAAAATTTAAATCTTATAAAAAAATATTTTTATACTTCTGGTATTCTTTCTAAGCTTGATCAGAATCAGCCTGAAGCTGAAAAACGGAAAGAAATTATTTCCGAACTTAAAAAAGGTTCACCTATAATCAAAGCCCGGTCTAAAAATGCATATATAGCAGTAATCGAAAACAAAAATCTGCTTGGGGCTGTTTTAGTAACTAAAAACAAAACTATAACAGGAACAGAAATTTCTTACCTGAAGAATATATGCAGGGACATCGCCTACAACATCATCAAATGAGCTTTTCTGTAAGATAATAGATAGTATCATTTAAATAAAAAATATTGTTAAAAGCGGAGATTACATCTCCGCTTTTAAATTCAATTCTTCCGGAGTCGGCTGCGGATTTCACCCTTTCATAAAAAGAAGAAGGAATTACCTCACCGAAAACTTTTTTCATTTTTTCCATGGATATTCCTTCTGAAAGGCGAAGTCCGGTCATTACATACTCTGCCATAGCCGATGAAATTGAACGGTCATCATAGATAACATCAATCGGATTTGATGAATATGCGATGTAATCATCTTCTTTATGCCAACGTCTTCCGTCAATAAACGAATGCGATGCTGCACCGAGTCCTAGATAATCCTGCCATGTCCAGTATTTCATATTATGACGAGATACTCTTCCTTTTCTTGCAAAGTTTGAAACCTCATAATGATCATAAGATTTATTTTTCAGCCTATCTATAACAGCTTCAAAAGTATTTTTTTGATCTAATTCATATTTATCCGAATCAGTAAAACGGGAATAAAGCGGAGTCCCTTCTTCAACACTAAGCATATAAACTGAAACATGATCTGCATTCGTTTCCGAAAGAATATCTATAGATGATAAAACCGATTCTTTATCAATATTTGAAACTCCGGCAATGATATCCGCAGAAATATCAAGAAAAGTGCAATTAAGAAGTTTTACTGCATATTCAGGCGAAACATATTTTCTGCCAAGAAATTTATTAATTTTTTCATCAAATGACTGAACGCCAATTGATACTCTATTGCATCCGAAATCAGAAAGCATTTTAAAATCATCAATACCTGTAGAAGACGGATTACATTCAACAGTAAACTCATAACCGGATTCAACTCTAAAAGAAGAAAATATTTTTTCTGATATTTTCCTCAATAACGGAATTCCTACTGAAAGCGGAGTTCCACCTCCGAAATAAACCGTATCAAATGTCTTACCCGAGTACAATGAAGCATTATATTCAATATCACGCAAAACCGCTTCACAATAGCGGTTTAAAGAAGATGAATCCGCATCCGAAACAGAATAAAATGAGCAATAATCGCATTTTGAAAAACAAAACGGAAAATGAACATAAATACCGGCAGGCATCAAAAACCGAAATTAATAGGACATTCTGTTTTCACTTTAATTTGTCCCTTGATGAAATTTGCAGCAGCAGTAAAAGAAGCATTCGTATTAGACAACATAAACAAGGTTGCGGGATGCTGTTTATATTTTGAAAACAGAAATGGATTTCCGGAATAAACAAATGTCACTGCATTTTTTCCGCTAAGACGGATTATTCCGTCCATGAGATTTTTATTAACTGAGTGAGAATAAACATAAATCTTTCTTCCTGATGTGTTAGAAGAAAAGAATCTAGATGATGCCATTACGGTAAAATTCTCAGCTGGGAAAAGAGAATTGAAATATGCATTGTCTGAAACAATAATTGTTTTATCATCTTTGATTTCGGTAAATGAATTTTTTCCGTAAAGATATAAAGCCTTCTCTGAAATAATCCGGTTAACCTCATCAGCCTCGGCATTCGGGAAAATATAATCGCTATTTGAATCTGCATTACAAAATTTTCTTTTTGCGCGTATTATCCGGATAACAGATTCGTCTATTCTTGATTCGGGAATATCTCCTTTTTTTACAGAGTTACAAAGTGCATAGAAAATCTGATCCGCTCTGGAAGACGTTGTAAGAAGAATATCCACTCCGGCTTTAACCGCCTTTACTGCACTTTGTCCGATAGTCATATGCTGTGAAAGAGCTCCCATTTCCAAATCATCCGTAAAAACCAGACCTTTGTATTTCATTTCATCCCGCAGAATTTTTTTAAGAAAGAACTCGGAAAAAGTAGCCGGCTCGGAAGAATTCAGTACTTTGGGATATGAGATATGAGCAGTCATAAATGACGAAACATCAGAATCAATTGCCGCACGGAAAGGCTTCAATTCAAAATTTTTGATTTCCTCAATGGAAGAATTTATTTCGGGAAGAACCTTATGAGAATCCTTCGATGTGTTTCCATGACCCGGGAAATGCTTAACCACAGCGGCGCATCCAGCCGATTGCAGACCTTCTACATATGCCTTTACCTGAGAAGATACTTTTGCCGGATCAGAACCGAATGAGCGAACATTTATTACGGGATTATCGGGATTATTGTTTATATCAGCAACAGGCGCAAGATTCATATTGAGCCCTAAAGATTTCATCTGCATACCGAGATGATATGCAGCCTTTTTAGTAAGAGCCGGATCATCAGCCGATCCGGATGCAATAGTTCCGGGAAACTGAGTTACACCGTCTTTTATACGTACTACAAGTCCGCTTTCCTGATCAGTAGAAATAAAAAGCGGAATACCAGTCAAATCAGCAGAATTTTTCTGCATCGCCGAGGTAAATCTTTTAAGCTTCTGCGCATCACCGATATTATAACCGAAAAGAATAATCCCGCCAAGACGGTATTTTCTAATCATTGAATATGAGTTGTTATTACCCGCATCATTGCCAGAAATTCCCGTCATCATCATCTGACCGATTTTATCCTCAATCGTCATCTTTGACACGAACTCCTCTATCGTCTCTTCCTTCTTTTGAGAAAAAGACATCGACGAAATCATCACGGCAAATAATACCAATATTTTTAAACGCATCACAACCTCTTTTAATATAAACCGGATAAAGAGTCAATTTCAACTGTCAAACAATTTTAAACTCTTATTGTCCCGTATATTCCATTATTTTAACACAGTCTGAAGGCATTACAACCCTTTCTTTTCCGTGATTATTCAAACAGGCAAATTCACCTGCAAAGACATAGTCTTTTTCAGCAGAAAAAATATTAACAGAGTCTGTTTTTAAATCAGAAAAAACAGATGCCGAATAAATCCCATTTTCAAAGCAGAATGATTTTATTCTTTCAGATGAATATCCCGAATAATGAATAAAGATATTGGAATCTTTTAACTGAGACAGTGCTCTCTCGAGTTCATAAGAATCAAATCTGCCGTAATCAAATTTTAGAAAAACAATTTTTCCGCACTCTTTGAAATATCTATCAGCAAATTTTCTCAATTCATTATTTTCCGGCAGTATCAGCGCGTACTTTTTATTCAGAAATTTCTTTTTCCGGAAATCATCCGCCCGTTTTAGCGCAAATTCAGTATCAAAAAGAAATCCGCTTTTATCATCCGGCGGATCGATAATAACCGTATTTTCTACAGGAAGATATCCGGATATGACCAAAGCCTCGCCTCTGATAATTATTTTTGTACATCCTGCGTCCGATAAAGAGGATACTAATTCTGACAATGAAGCTTTTTCCGAACAGGCATAAATAAAATTTCCGCGGGTAATATTTTTCTCTATAATTCTTGAATTAATAAAAGATTCGGCATCTCCGGGATAAACAGCAAATCCCACTAATGGTTCATCTTTCACTGAACATGAAAACAATAAAAGCGCAATAAGGAAGCTAAATCGTTTTAGAAAAAATATCCCCGTCATTTTCAATCCTCCGGAACCCCATTTTTCTGAGATAACGAAGATGATTCTTCCCGTAAAGCGGAGTCCTGATTTCGCGGCAACCTCTGTTTCTGAAAAAACCCAGAGAGTCACGGTAAAGAAAACGTCCGATTTTCATATCGCGGTATCTTGGAACAACGTAATCTAGATGTATAAAAAATATTCCTTCCGGATTTTCTTCATAAAAAACTATACCCGCCGGAACAAGATCGCGAACCAAAAGAAGAACTTTCGTATCCTCATCAGTTCTATACGTAAATTCCGGGTATAATTTCGCGATATCAGCTCCGAAAAATTTAATAAAATATTCAAGATACTGCGAATCGTGAGAAATTTCGACAATTGAGAAATACTCTTTCTTGAAAATGTAATGCGAAAGGAAATAAAGATCAGCAAATACTATCAGAATATTCAGTACAGATACGGGATATGCTTCTATCATTATGCCGTATACAGAAAATGCAATTGCTCCGATCAGGTTAATGAGCCTGAGCTTGAATGCAGAATTCATAAAAAGAGAAACAGCGACAAGAATACTTGCAGAATATCCTATTATTGAATAAATTGAATCCATCCGTCCCCCGGGGCACGATAATTCAGCGGATCAATTGATCAAGAAATATTTCTTTACAGAAAACGCTCTTTTTGTCTGATTAATCTATGAGCATCAGAGAAAACTATGATTCTGTTCATGAATCAGCGCTAAAGGCTGCCGTTTCAGCAGGAAGAAACCCAGATGATATCAGACTTCTCGCCGTAAGCAAAACCTACGGAGCTGATACGGTTCAGGATGCCGTAGATTCGGGAATATTTCTTTTCGGCGAGAACAAAGTCCAGGAAGCCAGAGACAAGATACCTCTTCTGCATGGAAATTTCGATTTCCATCTCATCGGCCATCTTCAGTCAAACAAGGCAAAGGATGCTGTAAAACTTTTTTCTACAATTCATTCTCTCGACAAAATCAGCACTGCCGAAAAACTTGATGCAGAAGCCTTCAAAATAAATAAAACAATAGATGTTTTTGTTCAAGTCAATACCAGCGGAGAAGATTCCAAATCGGGTGTTGAAGTTGAACTTGCGGAAGAATTATGCTCTCAGATAATGCTTGCAGGCAATTTAAAACTTACAGGCTTAATGACAATCGGACCTGCCGGCGGGAATATTCAGGATGCAGTAAAAAGCTTCGTTACTCTCCGGAATCTTAAAGAAAAAATCAATTCATCGCTTTCAATAAACATGACCGAACTTTCCATGGGAATGAGCGGAGATTATATTGAGGCAATTAAAGAAGGCGCAACCGTAATCAGAGTCGGAAGCGCAATATTCGGGAATAGGGATTATACAAATGGATAAAAAAATAGCAATAATCGGTCTCGGCAACATGGGTTATGCAATCGCTGCCGGACTAGCCAAAAATTTTCACGGTGAAATAACCGGTTACGACAGTCATCCTGCAGCAGTTGAGAACTTCAAAGCAATCAGTTCCTCATCCTGCACTATCACAAACGCATCAAGCGAAAAGGAAGCGGCGGAAAAATGCGGAATAATTATTTACGCGCTGAAGCCGGATGTCATTCTTAACATTTTAAGAGAAACCGGCGACTTGCTGAAAAACAAACTGATAATTTCAATCGCCGCAGGAATAACACTGGACTCAATAACGAAAGCTCTTCCGGAAGGGACTTCCGCAATAAGAGTTATGCCGAACACCCCGGCTTTGATATCAGAAGGAATGAGTGTCCTTTGCAAGAATTCATTTGTAACAGAGAAACAGATGATAAATGCTGAAAATATTTTTAAATCAGTAGGCAAGACGCTGATTCTTCCGGAAAAACATATTGATGCGGTTACAGCAATTTCCGGATGCGGTCCGGCTTATGTTTTTACATTTATTCAGGCTTTAGCCGATGCCGGAGTAGCTCTCGGGCTTGCCAGAAAGGATGCCCTTCTCCTTGCCTGCCAGACGCTCAAAGGAGCGTCTGAAATGACAATGCAAAGCGGAGAAGAACCGATATCACTCAGAAATAAGGTAACATCTCCGGGCGGAAGCACGATTGATGCCGTTCATGTTCTTGAAAGAGCTGCTTTTTCGGGAATAGTTATTGACGCAGCAGTCAAAGCATGCGAAAAAAGTAAAAAGCTCGGGGAAAAATAGTGAACGGTTTACCAATTTCATACTACAATCTCAGACGCGCGTTTTTCTTCTTTAAGATTCTTTTCGTGCTGTCATTTTTCGTCGTTGCAGGCGGAAATATTTACAATGCAGTTTTCAAGAAAACGATTGAAGTATCGGAATCAGGTCACATTCTTAAAGACGGTTTTGTGCTCTTCACTGACAGAAAAGAATACATCAAAATACTCAAAAATTACAAATATGATGCCGGAACCAAAATAAAATTTCATGTGATGGGAAAAGGAGAGTCATACTGGGACGTCGCGGTAAGAAACGGAATCACAGTAGAAACGCTTATAGCAGCTAATCCATTCATAACATCACTTCTTGCAGAAGAAAATATCGAAATTGCTATACCTGAAAAGAACGGAGTACTTCTTCCTTGCGATGATTTTCTTGATGCTTACCGGATGAAAAAGCTTTTATCTGTAAGACCTAATGGTAATTTCAAACACAGTATTTTTGAATTATTCGCACTTGATGATATAAGATTCGCTTTTTACGAAGGAGTAAGACCCATCATCGTAAACAATTACATCGAAGGTCTTTACGGAATAAAACAAAGCTTCAATAAACCCGTCGACAAAGGAAATTTCGGTTCCATGTTCGGTATGCGTTCCGACCCTTTCACGGGGATGATGGCTTTCCATCAGGGTCTTGACATCACCGGTTCAATAGGTATGGAAATTCACCCGATCAATGAAGGAATTGTTTCTTTCGCAGGATGGCGCGACGGACTCGGGCTGGCAGTAATAGTGATGCACAAAGAGGGTTATATATCAACATACGCACACTGCAGTCAGCTTATCTCAAAACCAGGCGATCATGTAACCAAAAAAGATGTAATCGCCCTTCTTGGAAACACTGGCAGATCAACCGGACCTCACGTTCATGTTGAAATAGAGCGCCACGGTAAACTTTATAACCCGCTGTATTTCATCTGGTAGTCAGCAGTTTCCGTCCAGATCGTATTCCTGAATCCAGCCGTCTATTCCGGATTCATTCATGTATTCAACAGCTTCATCGTATTCATCTTCTGATGTTTTATTTTCAAGTTCAGGGAAATTTCCGTCAATAGCCTTATACGCCGGGAAATACTGGCACATCAAACTGAATCTGAAATCAACTCCCTTACTTTTAAGTTCAACAAGCCTGTCAATAACGCCTTTTGTATTGTCGAGACCGGAGGGCAAAACCAGATGCCTGAAAATAAGACCTGACTCAAGCAGATCATCATTTTCAATCCATTTTACCGGATTATTGATAAAGAAATCAGACGCTTCAAAAGACCGTTCAACATAATCCGGAACTCTTGAATATTTCCGCGCCATGACCTTATCAGAATACTTTAAATCAAAAAGAAAAATATCTGCGACTTTGTATGTTATCGAAAGGGATTCCGTAGTAAAATAACCGCTGCAGTTAAACGAAAGCGGAATGGAAATTCTGTTTTTTATGATACTAAGAGCTTTCAGCGTTTGCAGAAGATAATGATCGGCTGTAGTAAAATTTATATTATGAACTTTTTTCTTTTCAGCCAGATACATGATCTTATCAGCCAAAGCTGATGCAGAATAATCCTTCCCATTATTCAAAGCCGAAAACGGATAATTCTGACAGAACACACAACCTAATGCACATCCCGAAAAGAAAACATTGCCCGCACCGCGTTCACCGCTGACAGGCGGCTCTTCGCCTCTATGAACAGCAAAAGACGCAACTCTTGAAGCATCCGAAACCGCACCGCATGGAGGAACAATTTCAGTACGGTTAATTCCGCACGAAATCGGACAGCACTTACCCATTGACGTAATTGAGCGCGCAGAATCAATAAGCGCGCTCAACTCATCATCAGGCAATAAATTTAATTTAGTCATTTAAAATTAGGGTCAGTCTTGAGTTTTTCCTCAGCGGATAATTTCTCATCCGGTGTATCCACTTCATACCATCCGAATCCCGACAAATCGCATATTCCGGGTCTGCTTGAACTTTCCGACAGAACATGAAGAATATTTTCGGCAACTGCCTTTTCTCCGAAACGGGAAAGAACTTCATCAATCGTCTTACGGTATAATGCATTCATTGATTTATCGACATAAGTCATTCCGATATATCCGCAATCAAAATCCGAAAGCTGTTTGCTGATTCCGACTACTTTATCCCCTTCAAGCTTAACCTTCATGTCATCAGCACCCAGAGTTCTGTCAAAATCACACATTGCTCTGATACCGGAAAAATGTTTTTTCATTTCCGTAAACATTTTCTTCGGATAAATATGATCAACATTAGTTATAAGAAATGAATCATCACCGACTTCTTTGAGACCCGTCATAAGTGTAAATATATTACCTTTAAGGTATTCTTTATTTTCAATTACTCTGATCTTCGAATTTTTCCGCGAATCGACATGGTTTTTGAGGTCTTCATAATAAAAACCGCCGACGATGACGATTTCATCCATCATATCAATATCAAGAAAATCGAGAAGGTAATCAATCAGCTTGCGGTCTCCTACCTCAACCATACCCTTAGTCCGGGCAGTCGTTAGATCTTTGAGGCGGCTTCCTGTTCCTGCGGCAAGTACAATTGTTTTCATATTGAAAGAATCTCCTTAATGTTTTGAACTGTTTTTGGGTTTGCATGACGTGCTTCAAACTGCTCATGAGTAAACAAACCGCAAACACCTATAAAGTCAATACCGTATTCAAACGCCTTATCAGAATCTTTAAGGGAATCACCGACAAAGGTCAGATCTTTTTTATCGAGTCCGAACTTCTCAAGGAAAAAATCAAAATGAGGTTTTCCTTTTTCAAATCCTTTTTCAGCTTCAAATCCCATAACTATATCAAACTCAAGTTTTTCTTTTTCGACAAATTGATTTATCAGATCAGGAAAATTTCCGGAAGATACTCCGGCAAGATCTCCCCTCTGTCTCAGAGAATTTATTGCGAATCTCACATCATCATGAAACTTCTGCCCGAAAAATCCTTCTATTTTTGTTTTTTCAAAATACTCAACTGTACCTGCATTCGCCGGATGATTCGGAAATATTATTTCGATTTGCTGACAGAAAGGAACTCCGGAAGTCTGTATATAATTATGACGGGCTTCTTCAAAACTCATTTCGGGATGGTCACGATTAATTGCAAAACCCGCAATGTCGGCAAAGCCTTCCATTGTATCAACAAGGGTTCCGTCAAAATCAAAAAGATAAGCTTTCATAAAAACACCTTCCGGCAGGAAAATTTAGTTAATAATATTACAGCTGTAATATACGGATATTTCAGCCGCGCGGCCTGACCTCGTCAATCCGTTTTCTATCGATTCCCAATATATTATCGAGACTCTGGAAGTAGTTATTTTTATCCAATTTCTCAATTGTATCGGCAATAAACTTAACTAATATCTTTCTCATTATGGGAAATAGCTCTTTATACTTTTTCTCAACTTTTTCCCTTGTTAATCCTATATCTCCATGTACAAGATTATTTCGAATTATATAAAACGAATCTTCATTTTTGTGCTCGTAAAATATCTTTTTATAATATTCTTAATTTCCATTGCTTGTTTCAAAGGTTTTGATATATTTAGAAATCCTTATAGAAGCTTTATCACTTTTTTCTTTTTCGTTTTCTTTAAACAAAGTATCACAGATTATAATCATAAAAAGAAAAGAATGAAGCGTATTTTCATTAACAAATGAATAATAGAAGTAATCAAGTGCGAGATTTATTATCCGATGAAATTGAGAATCTTCCTGATTTATCATAAAATCTATTGTTTTATCAAGAAATCCAAAATCTTTAGTTAAAAGCACAGATTCTTCATTGCTAAGATGACTAAAAGTCCATGGCTTATAAATTGTTCCTATTGGAACACAATTCCCATAACCGATTAAGTGACCTTCATCTAAAGAAGGAAATGTAGATTTTCTTAAAACATAGGAGCCATTTGTACTGACTCCGTTTTGGGCATTTAGTTTTATTGCTTTTGTAATCGAATTAATTATTTCATGAGTTTCGTCGGTATGTCCGCAATACTTATAATCGTCTGCATCTTTATTTGAATAATATAGATTTGAAACCGCATAATAATCAGCGTGTCCATATTCATCACTATACCCTAAACTTACTAAACATTTAGATGCATCGTCGTTTGCAATTTGCAATAAAGAGTCGAAACCTTCTTTCCCTCTGTTATGTTTCTTTATTTCAATATCATACTTAATGTTTCTTATAGAGCCGGTCTTGTTAAATACTTGATCTTCAGTATCGAATTTAAATCGAAATAATGGCGTTATGCAGCGGAAATGTATTTCGTCCATACAGCTAACCTTATAAATCAATTACAGTTATGTGTCCCAGCGTTTAAATTACCGCAATATCATTGAATTAATATCTTACACAAAAAACCGTACTATTAGTTTCTCTTTTTACTACTAATAATTTCAAATTGAAATTAAGTCTAAATCAAATATTTTCCCCAGTTTTTCCAATGTTTTTAACGTCGGATTAGAAAGCTTTGGCGTTTCTATTTTTTGATAGACCTGATATGCAACACCGAGTTTTTCTGCAACTTCCTTCTGCGAATAACCTTTTTTTTCTCTTTCCCAGCGAAGAACAACTGCCAAAGCAATATTTGCAGATGGGCGTATTAAATAAACATTTTTACCCTTGTGTTCCGTTGCCTTTGGTATTTTGGATTCTATTTTATATGCAACCTCAAGATAGCCGTTCAAAGCATCATGTGCCATTTCCAAAGCTTCTTCTTTCGTCTCTCCAAATGTATTAATTGTCGGGAAATCCGGAAAAGATACTTCATAAACTCCATCTTCTTTATTTAATTCAATTTTTGCAAAATATTCTACTCTTTTCATTTAATCCTCAACGTATTTTTTATGCCCGTCGGCTATATTATACTCACCAAGAGCCGAATTCATTTAAGCCCAGCATCCCTAAGAATTTTATTGCATATACCTGTTGGTACTTCTTTACTTGAGTGATTCGGTACAGGGATTATTTTGCCTTCCTTCTCGTAAACAGCGTGCTTCCCGGTTCTTAATTTTTTCCATCCTGATGCCTCAAGCTTTTTTATAAGTTCTTTGTATTTTATAAAACCACCTCAACATAGACAATATACACCTTTTATGCTGTACGTCAATAATGTTTTTGCTAATCTGGATTATCTCAAATACAGAAAACAACCTAAAGTAAATCTTCACAAGCTTGCATACAAATTCGCTTCTCAGAGGCACATTTATCGAAACGTTATTTTAAAAAAATTTTTATTATAGTGATTAATTTCTTGAAATTAGCTTATTTGCTTATAAACGCTTTACAAAAGGCGGTATAAGTTATGAGAACCGAATTAAAGAGAAGAATTTCACTTGGCAGTGTAGTGATCTTGAACATTTCTAAAGGCAGATTTTTAGTGCCGGGAGGAATCAAGGGACTACGCGTAGGATTCAATTCCCGCAATACTCATACCGCTGCCGGATCGTATGGATCGATTGTGAGACAATCAATAAACGATTCATCTTCTTCCAAAAAGATTGCAGAAAATAATAACAGAGAACCGCAGACTGCAGGTTTCACAGAAGAAATCCCCGTGGATCAGATTACCGGAAAAAACATCATTACAACATTATATTTAATATCTGTTCCTGCTGTACTCTTCATTATATTTTTTTCGAATTTGAACTCATTAGCATTTTGGGGATATTTAATTGCAGGCGGAATTGCTGCAATGATTGCCTTCGCACTTAAGGCAAAGAAAAACAAACAAATCATCCAGGCATTTTCAGCAGCTATAATGAACGAAACGCTGAATAAAGCAGAAGAACTTTTATCAAAAATTAATAAAATGGGAAGCGCCGTTAAACAAAGAATTTTAATGTCTAATTATTCTATTCTTATCGACAGAGTTTTCAATGACCAGCAAATCTCAGAAGAAGAAGAACTCTTTATAAAAAAATATTCAGAGCATCTTCCCGAAAACTTCATCTCTCATGCAAACGATATAATTATTAGCGAAATAATTAAAATAGCCATTGCCGACAACTATCTTTCCGAGGAGGAAGAAAATCTTATCAACAGATGCTTTTCAACATTCCAACTGCCGGCTTCCCGCCGCGAAGAATTCAATCAAACAATTCAGGAATACAAAAATCTCGAGGAATGCAGGAAAACTAAATTTGAACCAAAACCAATAACAGTAACCTCATTGCCTAAAATCCCGTCCTGTTTATATGAAAGCCTTGCCGATTATTTTAAAGAAAGGATAAATAATGACGACACTGAGCTTGTATACGACGATCTGGGAGCTGTTGTATTAACGGAATCTTCTCTTGAAATAGTGAAAACCGGTCATAAATCGATAAAGTTTGATTCAATATTTTCAGCAAATAAGTCCTGGAATAGTGATATTATTGAAATTATTTCAACGAACAGTAAAACACCATATTATTTCAAAATTTCAGATCCAATGATTTTTATAGCTGTTATATCAAAAATGATGGCTTCATGATGTAAGAAAGGAACCTTGCTCAATCCTTCTTAAAAAGATCAAGAAGGATTGAATAGGTATCGAATTCGAAGATATCCTGTTATGCAGGCCTTGCAGGACTTGAACCTGCAACCAATGGTTTTGGAGACCACTACTCTACCAATTGAGCTAAAGACCTGTTTATGCAATAATTAAAAACAATAAAAATCTGTCAAGCTATTTGCCGATTATAATGCCCGCTTTAATAGTTCGGTTTCTTTTTGTAAGAATTATATATCATCCGACCGCTCAAAAATGTCTTGATTATATGCGTATGTTTCAGACATAATGGTTTCGGGTTCTGGCAATCCAATTCCATACAGAGAGAGGAATCTATGGATCTTAATGTTGAAGAAAAAAAATCGACAATAATCGTTCACATAAAAGGCGAATTCCATATCGGGAATGTCAATAAATTCGAGGAGCTGTGGCACAGCTTAATCGAAAAATCTCCCGAACTTATCGCTATAGATTGCAAAGAGCTTGAATACATTGATTCTTCAGCGATAGGAACTCTGGTCAAATTTCTAAACAACACAATGAGCAAAAAAATTAAACTTGTGTTTTTTGATCTCAACAATTCAATTCAGAACATTTTCAAAACAGCCAGGCTGGATAACTTTTTCACTATAACTACACGTGAAAAGCTTGAAAACGATTTTCTTTAATAAGGCGATGCAATGAAAAAAATTACAATCGCCTTAACTGTTTTGCTTACATTATTTGCATGCAACAGATGGAAAGTCAGCAAACTCAATCCGGATCTTCTTTGTCACATTAAACCAGGATCATCTGACGGCGGAATAAGTCTTGTTTTCCGTGATAATGCAGATATTCTGGATATGACGTTCAATCTCCGAATTTCAGATAAAGCGATTTACTGCGCAGACAATGAATCCAAACGTCTCTTGGTACTTTCAAAAAACGGTGAAATAATCAGAATAATCGGGCCCAAATCGGCTTCTACTGATAAAAACTATTCCGAGTTCGATTTTTCAACTATCGGAGAAATTACCGATGATAAAGACGGAAATATTTATGTTCAGAACAAACTTCCGAAACTTACAGGCAACAGCGAAATTTCGCCGTCCTACATTCTTATTTTTTCAAAAGACGGAAAACTTCAGGAAACACTTGGTCAGGATGGTCTAACGAATTCGCCGTTTTACTACATAGACAATATGTTTACCGACGAGAACAATAGACTATTTGTAGTAAGCCGCACCTTCGAAAGCTGGTCTCTTTCAGTATTCAAGAATAAAAAACGCGAATATTTTTCAATATTTGATAAAAACTCATTTTCTGACAGTAATTCATCCGGTTATAATGCCGTAATAGAAAAAATAATTCCTTTTAGAAAAAACAATTCAGCGATAATATCTGTTTCATTTTATGACGGAACACGTTTCAAATTCCGGAAAATATTCCGTATCGAAATTGAAAATAATTCAAAATTAAAAGAAGTTACAACTCTTCCGGATCCTAAGAACGAACTTTTCACCATTCTTGAAGACAAATATCTCGTATTCTGGGAAGTCGAAGGAAAGGATATACGTTTTGTAATCTGGAGCTTTCAGGAAAATATTCTAAACAATCTCAGCATAGATCTCGAAGAAAAAAAATCTTACTATGACGAAATTCTTTCTGATGAAAACGGAAAAATTTATTCATATTCCGTTTCAAGAGAAGGAATCAGCATCTATGCATGGGAATAGCAATTCTTTCACAAAGCCAGTCAGCTGATCTTGACAGACTTTCTGAATTTGCCTCACGCATAACAATGTCCAATGCTGCACGTTCATTCGCGGAAGCCATTGCAGCGAAAATAAATAAATCTGATAAAATTGCAATTGTATGCGGCGGAGGAAATAACGGCGGAGACGGATTTGCTTCTGCCTATTACCTTTTCTGCATGGGATTTGATGTTTCAGTTTTCCCTCTCCGCACAGAATCTCTAGGTGAAAATCCAGCATATTTCTTTTCTCTTCTTCAAACTGAATCAATACCGATACGTAGTGATTTTATTTTTGATGAATTCAACCTGATTCTCGATTGTTTGACCGGCACTGGAATCAAAGGTAAACTCCGCGGCATTTATGAGGATGCAGCCGGGAAAATAAACTTATCCGGTAAAATAATTTTTTCATGCGATATTCCTTCAGGACTCTCTTATGAAAGCCTAACATCAGACGGAACCATCGTAAAAGCTGATGAAACTTTTGCAGTTCACTCGCTTAAAACTGAATGCGCAGTATATCCGGGGAAATATTATTGCGGCAAAATGAATATCATTAATCCTTATTTCCCGAAAAGTGCATTAAAATCTATAGAATATTCAGCAGAGACATATGACTCATCTGATGCACAATCTGATTTAAAACAAATTTATGATTACGCAGAAACAGTTCATAAATATAACAAACCCAAGGTTGCAGTTATTGGCGGATTTATACCTTTTGAAGGCGCCGCTCTTCTTTCGGCATTGGGAGCCTTAAAATCAGGCTCATCTTTTGTAACTATATTTACCGACTCTGCTTCACGCATTGCAATAGCAGGCAAAATTCCCGAAATAATAGTCAGGGAAATATGCATTGAAAATATCAAATCCGCGCTTTCAAAATTCGACTCAATAATAATAGGTCCTGGTTTCGGAACGGAAGAAACAAAAAAAGAATTACTTTCAGAAATCATAAAAAATATACCGTCTGATAAAACTATCGTTATAGACGCTGATGCATTAAAACTTATTCCAGAAATGAAGAAATATCTATCTAAGATAAAAACATTGATTCTGACACCTCATGAAGGCGAAGCAGCGGTTTTATTAGACAGAAAAACTTCTGAATTATCTTTGAACAGAATCAATTCGGCAATTGAAATTTCAAAAAATTACAATGCTTTCACAGTACTTAAAGGACATGATACAATTTGTTCTTCAAATGATTATTCTTATGTAAACACAAGCGGAAACAATCTTCTCGCAACTGCCGGAAGCGGTGATGTTCTGACAGGGATTATCGGAACTTTCTGTTCAACGCAAAAAGAAATAATGCGCCGTATCGCATTATCCGTATTTGTTCATGGTTTATGTGCCGACCTAAAAAAGCAGGAAAAATCTGTTACACTCAGTGCTTCCGAAATTCCGGAAACTATCGACGCCGCCATCAATTATTTGAAAGCATAAATTACCATAGATGAAGTAAGTGGTTTTCCATTACGCTTAAAATGACCCATAAAATGATACAGTGATATCTGTATCCATTTTCTATAATCGGCAATTTTCTTAAAACTTCCGCGTGATTTCAAAAGTTTTGAGTATAAAGGAAAATCAACAGGACGAAAAACTTTAACTTTCCTGAAACCAGTTCTCAGCAAAAGTTCAGTAAGATTTTTTTCGCAAAAATACGACAAGTGACCCGGAAGATAATAATGATAATTTTCTCCGGCGTTAAGAGACTGCCATGCTTCCATATCAGCAGTTTGAATTACAGCAACTCCTCCGGTTTCAAGCATATCATATATTCTCGATATTACTTCTCCCGGAGAAGAAAAATGTTCTATAACTTCAATCATGGTGACGCAGGTAAATTTTATCTTTGGATAATATTTATCCCATGATACATTTTCTATTATTGAGTTAGAATGCTTTTTTGCATAATCAGAAGAGTATTTTGATATTTCGATTCCGTAAGTTTTAAAATATTTCGAAGCATATTTTAAAAAAAGACCGAACGAACACCCGATATCCAAAAAATTCCCTTTTTTTACATACTTGCGGATATTATCAATTCTGCTTTTCCAGACATAGGCGCAGTATTTTTCAGTCTTTCTTTCATCGAAATATGAATAATCCGCTGATTCACCATAATACTTATCCGTATAAAAAGATTCCACAAACGAATCAGTGTATCCCGGATTCATAAAAATAAATCCGCAGTCAGAACATCTGTCAGTATTAAAAACATAATCCGATCTTTTGATAATATAATGCAGCCCGATTTTTTCACTTTGACATAACGGGCAATGCTTATTTTTTCTTCTAAATTTTGCTTTCATTTTTTTGCGAGAAAATACCAGTGAGAAATAATTTTTTTAGATCCTAATGGAGTTCTTTCCATGATACCATACTCGAAAGATGAAAATCGATTTAAGGCATCACAAAGTTCTCCCTCACCATAAAAAGATACCACGCTGCCCTTTATATCATCAAGATCGGTAACCCATACATTATCCGAAACTTCTTTTCCTATACGCATATATGTATCGCGGTTTGACCTTAAAGTCCCAAGAAGGAATCCGTCTTTTTTTAAAATACGGAATATTTCCGACATTTTTATTCCGAAAGAAATTTTATCCGAATAATGCAAAGATCCCCAGCACAGTGCAAGATCAATTTTCATGTCTCCAAAAGGAAGCTTTTCAGAATCGCAATTAATAAGAAGTGAATGCGGATGTTTTTTTGAAAGCTGAAGTGACGGCATTGAATAATCAAGACCGATTATTTTTTCAATTCCGAAATCCGATAAAAGTGAAAGATGCCGTCCGCTGCCGCAACCTATGTCAACAGCAGAAAGATTCTGCTTATTTTCTGTTTCAGATAATGCCTTGGATAAAATTCTTACAAGATTCTCATCAGGATAAGATAAACGGGCTTTTGGTCTCTCATAGTGCCGGTTCCACTTTTGATCACTTGTCATTTTTTCTGTCTCAAAGTCATATCAATCTGTTTTATAATTGAAGACGCTGATTCAACAGCTTCTTCACGTGTTCTTGCCTTGGAAATAACGACGCCGATTCTATCGTGATTTGTTTTCGGTGTTTTAACTTCGCTTCCGACGGTTTTAAACATATGAAATGCAACAAGGTTTTCATTTTTATCAGAAGGAGCATTGAAAGATTCTATTACTCCTGATTTTGAAACAATGTAATTAACACAAACTGCAGTTCTATTTTTTTTAAAATCCGGCGGAATAAAACCCTTCCTTGAACATGAAGCGATCATATTTCTGAAAACATTATATCCGCTTCTTGCAGGTATCAGATAATCACAAAGGAACTCACCTCCGAATTCAGGAACAGCTTCAATAATGAAAATTTCCTCTTTCGGTGTAAAAATAAATTCCATTACAAGCGGAGATTTTCTTATCGAATAATAATCAGTAATTTTCTGCCCAATTGACTCGATTTCCTTCCATCTGTGGGTATATTTGGAAGGCGCTATATGTTTAATATCAACAAAATAGGGAGGATCGGTTTTTTCTTTATCAGTGATCTCCGCAAGAAAGAATTTTCCTTTGTGAACTAGCCCGACTGCAACTATTTCATCACCTTCGATGAAGTTTTCTGCAATAAGTTCAGCATCATCCTCGACAGTTTTAAGATATGCTTTCAGAGCGGCTTCATCCGTTATCAACCGGCAATCCGATTTTGCATGACCCGAAACCGGCTTAAGAACAAAAGGATACGAGAATGGGATTTTATTTCTTTTAAAAACAACTGTTGACGGTGAAGGGAGTCCCATTTCCTTAAAAGCAAGTTTCATTTTTCTCTTGTCGAAAATTTCATCTGATCTCTCAGCCGGGAAAAGTTTGACACCTATTTTCTGGGACAATAATGCCGCAGTTTTAACTGCATTTCCGAAACTTCGAGATAATACACCCCTGATTCTTCCTTCAAGAAAAAGTTCACTGATTTTATTTTCAATTTCATGGTAATTTTCGATGGATTCCTGTATTTTAAGATCAGCAAGACTCATTCCGGCGGCATTAGAATCCATATCAATGCAGATTACCTTGAATCCAAGCTTCTTCGCTTCCCTTATTAGCGGAAGCTGATAAAATCCTGCTCCAAGCGATACAAAAGCGTCATTATTTTTCTTCTTTTTTCTGAACCAGAACATACAGGTGCTAAACCACGCCTTAAAAAATAATTATACGATCAGCTTCTCTTTTAATGTCGGAAAAAATCAAACCAATGATGAGCTTTTTATATTCCGATGTAAGTATTCTCCTTCCAGTCAACAATCAGATCAGAAGGAAGGTCATTACTGCAAAGAGCAGTAAGCGGCGATATTTCAATATTCTTTACAAAATCAGGTATTGAATAATTTTTTTCCAAAAGCCAAGAACGGTAAAGATTGTTCATAAGATCCCGTGATGATTCAAGAGAATCGACTCCTGAAGCATTTTTCACAGGAGCGAATTCATTTTCCCGTAGTGTTTCAAGTATTATAGTTTTTTCTGCAAGAGGAATTGAATCGAAAACAAATTTCTCAAATTTAAATCCTTCAATTTCTTTGATTTCACCTTTTACGTAAGCCTTAATTTTTTTTCTTGCCACATGAAAAGGAAGATTTATTTCACCGCCTGAAATATTTCTTTTAATAAAACTGCAGCTGAAAACATGTATTCCTATGCTCCCCCACTTATAAAGAAGCGATCCGTCTGAATCCTGGGCAGTCAATACTTCTTTCGGCAGATCGGAATATTCCTCAACCCCGACTGTTGAATCATCATATTTTACAAAAATGCCGACTTTTTCATCGGGATAAGCTTTTATCAGCGCTTTACTCGACAGCTCTGAGTTTTCTATACCGTGAATACCGAAAAATAATGGATCAATAATATTAATAAGCGGATTATCAACCTGGAAGTATGAAATGAATTCTACTCCTTGCGACATAATTTTATCAAGAACACCGTTTGATTCCAGCGCAGTAAGAGAACCTCCATGACCGTCAGGGTTTCTGAAAAGTGAAGTTTTGCCTGACAAAATAAGTTTTCCTTCTATATCAAGAGAAGGAATCATATTCTGTGGAAAAATGTGAACATTTTTATGATCTAAACCAAAATATGAATTTCTTTCAAATTCTGCCACAGTCGCAGAATGATTTGCTTTAGACGTCATAATCAAAAAAGGAATATTCGAATTGTATTTTCTGGACGATGAAAGTACTTTTTCGGCATGAAGCTGAAACAGGGTTTTGTTTTTCACAGCGCTGACAGGAAAAGCTCCCTTAGGTCCTTCAAAACCGAGACGGGATCCCTGGCCCCCGGCAACTACAAAAGCTGCAACGGCTCCTCTTTTTATTAAATCAATTCCATAATTTGTGCATTTATTAAGATAATCCTGATTTTCTGAAAGACTTTTAAGAGAAATACAATCAACAGGAATCATTTTCCTGCCGGTTTTACTTGCTGAATTGGCGATTCTGAGTAAATCATCAATTTTTTCAAAATTAACTGAAGAAATTTCATCAATCAGTTCATTTCTTTCATACTCCGGAAGTGATTCCAAATGCTCCGCTAAAGCATTCTGTGAAAACTTATTAAGCAATTTACTGCATTGTTCAAAGTTCATCTTATTCTATCTCCGGCAGACTTATTGAAATAAACATGAAACCTATGATAAAATAATCAAAGTTTAAACATGTAAACGAAAAAATGTATGATAATTATTTTTTTTGCTAATATATAAGCGCCTGCATGCCGATAAGTTGATTGGGAATTTTATTTTCAGGCGGTATAAGAATTAATTTTAATTTTATAAAAAAAATTCTTGCTTATACTCGGTTATGGATTAAAATACTAACAATTGTGTGATGTCCGCCCTATAAATGCGGGTCGTCGCTAAGACTACAGGAGTTATAATATGGCAAAGTATAAAACGCTTGCACTCGTATTCGCGGCACTTTTTTTAACAACAATTTCTTTTTCACAGGATGCAGCTAAGACAGATTCTACTGCCGGAGGAGTTGATCAGAGTAAAACCGATCCCGCGTCTCAGTATTCGGAAGCAGACCGACCTGAGGATAACTATCTAGCTAAATTTCATGCAAACGATGTTGTTGAGAAGCTCATGAAGACTAATCTCGACCAGATATTCACTTTAAATGTAATCAAAGAAAATTATAAAGATACTCACGGCGACTGGCAGGAAGATTACAAAAAATGCTACGACGGCTACAAAGTAGGTGTTGATCTTTTTTACAGAAGAAATATTGTTTACGCTCGTGTAAAACTTGAAGAAAACAAAAAAATGATCAATCAGTTTTATCAGAAAATTTCTGATGCCTACAAGAAAGACACTCTTGAAATGTTAAATCTCTGCGCAAACAACATACTTGAGCTTACTTTGGATTCTAAATCAGCAGCCGATCCAAAGAAAAACAAAGTTCTCTTTCACAATAAAATGAGACTAAGAGTTGCTTATGGACAGCTTGATGATGCTGAAAGACAGAGATCTGACGAGATTTATGCAACATCTATTTTTCACTACAGAGTAGCAAAAACTTATGCTATCAGAATTCTTGAAGAAATCAATCCTAAAGAATTTAGAGGAAAATACGACAGAGATAAAGCTGACAACAGAAACCGTATATGGGATCCTAATAAGAAAACTACCGCATCAGAGTATACAAATCTTAAAGAAGATGAACCGATGCCTAAATAATCTTGACGAGAACATTGAAGCAATAAAAAAAGGGGGCTTACCCCTTTTTTTATTGCTTAAGAATTAAAATGAGACAAAAAAAAATACTGATAATTATCGCCGCTATAAGCATTCTTTCTTTTTCGAATTCTTCATTATTAAATATCGAAAGAATGAAGGAATTTACTGTAGTCCTTGATCCCGGTCACGGCGGAACAGATGACCCTCCAATATCCGTCAACGGCGATAGATATGATCCGTTGTCAAAAGAATATTTGTCAACTTTCCGTTCCGGTGCAGTTCATTTTGGGCTAAAAGAAAGCGAGTTAATGTACACAATAGCTTATAAAGCTAATGAAATATTAAAACTGACTCAAACAAAAGACGGATTTAACAAATTTACAGTTATACTATCTAAATACGGAATTAAACCAATCGGTCATTCCGTAATCAATAGTCATATATCAAGACCAAAAACATTAAATGAATCAGTATCAAAAAAACTAAAAGATCCGAATGCTCCTTACAGACTATTCGACTATCCATCTGATGACAAAATTGCTGACGGCAGAATAACTTCTATAAATAAATTAAAACCACAGCTCGTAATCTCGCTTCATTGCGACTACTCTCCCCCGCCAAGGCATCAAGGCTTTACAGCAATAATAGTTCCTCCTTTCAGATATTTTCAAAAAGGAATTGAGTACTATAAAAATAAAAACTCAGACTATTTTTATCGTACAATGCCGGATGCAGCTGATTACTGGCTAGTTAAAAACAATAATTCAAATTCATTTGAATCTTTTGTAAATGATGTCGCTCTTTATTTTACATCATATCAGCTCAAGCTCCCTGCTTTTGAATATAATCCTTCAGATTTCAAAGGATACAAGCAGAATATGGTAAAATGGTGTTATTCAGATTTTTCTTCATGGAAAAAGGAAGCTATTGCAGGTAAAGGATCGTACAGCAATAGACTTGATAAGTTTAAACCTGACAGCAGATTTTGGAAAAGAGAAATGTCTGTTTATGAGAACTTTAAAAGAGACGGAGGCGAAGAAGGGTTCGGAGGCGACAACCATTTCGCCACAATGGAAATTATAAGATTTATGCTGGCCTCTCTTGAATTGCGCGGAATGAAAAACTACGTTTATGCAAAAGATCCATACTATTCATGCTGGTTGAATCCCATACTTCTAAACGCAATCAATGCATATATTGAAATCGGATATCTTACCAGTTATAAATTCAGAAAAATTCTGACTGAAGAAACGGATGCTTTGGCCGAAGCCGTCGCAGTCGCTTCATATTCTCTTTTAGCCGAAACTAGAGTCATAAGCATTCCTGATTTTGAAAACAAACCAAGATACAAAAATATAAATTTACAGAAGTATTATATTGATAAAAAATCATACTTTGATCTTGTGAGCGAATGATGAAATATTTAAAAAACTTTCTTTTATTATTACTTTTCACGTCATCATCGATATTTTCAAATGATATTTCTTCCGCAGCAAAAAAAGCAAAAGAATCCGTGATTCTGATTACCGTATTTTCTTCTAAAATAATTAATGGGAAAACAGTTTATTACAAAACAGGTTACGGTTCAGGAACCGTTATTTCATCAAAAGGACATGTAATAACAAATTATCATGTAGTTAAAAAGGGTGATTATTATATCGCGACTCTTTCTGACGGGACAGAAACAGAATTTGAAAAATTTACTTCAGGTAATTATTTCAGATTCGATTATGAGACCGACTTGGCCTTAATGAAATTAAAACACGGCAACTACATTCCGATAGAATTGGCGGATTCTTCCAATTCATCAGAGGGAGAAACAGTTATCGCCGTAGGAAATCCTTACGGACTCAGACACTCAATAACAAGCGGAATAATTTCATCAATGGGCAGATGCGATATTGGATTTTCTGCTGTTGAAGATTTTATTCAAACTGATGTACCGATTAATCCAGGAAACTCAGGCGGTCCATTGATAAACCTTAATGGACAGATGATCGGAATAAACAGTGCGATACGGACCTCAACCGGATCTTTTCAAGGCATCAGTTTTGCAATACCTTCATATATAGTAAAAAAAGTAGCCGAAGATCTTCTCCTTTACGAAAGAGTGAGAAGAGGATGGATCGGAATACTTGTAAAAGAGGAATTCGAATCTGACAAGCGCAATGTTAAAATAATTTCTATAACATCCGGATCTCCGGCAGATATTGCCGGTTTAAGGAAGGGAGACTTAATAAAAGAAGCCGATGGAATTCTAATAAATTCAAAAGGATCTCTTATCCGATTAATAAAAAATAAGAATATTGATACTGAGTTATTTCTAACAGTATCCAGAAATGGAATTCTTTTAGATAAAAAAATATTTTTTTCTGAAAACTTTGCTGATAAAAACATGCATAATGACAAAATCAGAAAAAAATACGGTTTTTCTGTTTCAAAAGATTCCGATGGTGTTCCCGTAGTTTCAGATGTCAGCTCTTTTTCTAAAATCGAGTCTCTTGAAATCGGAGATTCAATAATTGCAGTAAACGGCAAAAAAACCCCTGATATGACAACTTTTTTGAAACGAATGAAGATATATTCTTACAAAATAGAAAGCGTTATCATTAAACGGGGAACAGAACATTATCTTTTGAAACCGGAAGAATAAAATGAAAATATTACTAATTACAGCTTTTCTATCACTAGCATCAACAAATCTTATTTCCGAGGATATTTTTGTTTTTAATTATCTAAATGTATCTAAAATTTCAAAAATGAATCCTATCGAAAAAGATAAATACATTCTCTCTATTCAAAAAAGTATTATATCAGCAAAAGTTGTAATAGAATCAGTAGAACAGAATACAGAATACAAAAGAGCATACAGAATTACTTCTGTATTATCTGAATCAAATCAGATATCATTAATCTTTCACATATATTCAGAAAAAAAAGATTACATTGATCTTATGAAAAATGGAGATATTTTTGAATTCAAGGGTCAAATGGTTTTGTGTACACCTCTGAATACAAAACGGGATAAATACATAATCGATGTAATTCTACAAGACGGGGCTATTGTTCTTGAGTAAATGCGATTGTATAAGACTTAAATTTATAAATCCGTTCAGCTTTGATTTTTTTAATAAGATTCGCTACTTGATCCCGCATCTTAAGTTCAGCAGGAACTAAAATTAAAACTGTAGTTCCGGATTCAGCCATAATACCAAATTCTTCAGTATCTATTGAATAAATATCATCAACAATTTCAGGTTCTGATGCAAAAGTCAGAACGATCCGCACATTATCAATTCCTTCAGACGATAAAGGTTTATATCTTGGATCTGACCGCAAAGCTCCGCGAAGATATTTTTCTATAAGAAATTTGGAGTCATTTGAATCATGATAAAAAGATCCGTAACAGCCTCTAACTTTATTTTTAAGTATTAAAGTCACAAACAGACCTGACTTTATCTGCGGAAAAATAATATCAGTTTTTTGAACAGATTTACCGTCCAATATATCTCTTGAAGATGAAAAAAGCCAATTTGAAATTTGCTTTTTCTGGGCTGACTCCATGTTCTCCCAGGACAGAATTATATTATTAGAAAGAAATAAAAACAAATAAACACAAATTATTTTCATCAATTAGCATTTCTCACCGGAGGATAAAAATCCTTGTACAACAAAAATGATTCTTTCAGCTTTCCTTTGATTATTTTTCTTCTGAATACTTCAACTTCAATGCCGTTTTGAATCATTTCATCTTCTATCGGAGGCGCTATTTCATTTTCTTCTGTATAAATTTCAAAAACCTCATCAGAATATGAATTAGAAGTCAACTTTACAGAATAAACAGATTCATTAATTTCGCAATGTATCCGAATATCCCTTCCGGTAGTATTTTTAACCCGTAAATCTTTTTTGCCGTATTTTATTGTTGAATCAAGACCTAGCGGAACATAACTTACAGGCTGAAAATGCCGATGACGTTCAACAATTGTAAAACCGGAAAGTAGAAAAGCATTAAATAGTGTTGAAGAAACCTGACATATTCCTCCCCCCACCTCAACAACAATTGAATCACGATAAAGGACATTTGCCGGCATGAATCCGTTTGAAACTGTAGCTTCTCCAACAGTTTTATTAAAAGAAAATATTTCACCGTTTCTAATAACCATACCGTTTATTTTAGAAGAAGCAATTGAGATATTTCTTTTAACAGCAGGTGGCTGTTCATTAACACTTGTAGCATATGCGGAAACAACGACGGCCTTACCTTCCATGGAATAGGCAGTGGAAATAATTGATAAAGTAATAAAGAATAATGCGTATATTTTATCTGCGTTGAGCATTTTGAAGCTTCTGCTGCAAATCTTTTCTTGATGTTGAAACCATAATAGTTTTCTTTTTCCAATCTTTGTCATTTTTCAAATAACGGGTTGAAAGACCCACCGCATCAAAGGTATGAATATAACGCGTTATTCCGTCTTTGTCGACAAAAGGCTTTTCACCTGAATAAAGACAAAATGTTTCAGCATTCTTTAAAAGAAGTTCTTTAAGGTCTGCATCTTCAGAACCGTTTAAAATGCTGAAAATTTTTTTTGATTCAAATTCAACTGCATAATCATAATCAGTACCAAAAAAAACAATCTTTCTTTGACCTTCATTTAATTCATAATTCATGAATTTGTCAAAAATACGCAATTCTCCGCTTTTAATATATTGTTTTGAAAAACTCATAACGAGAGAAAGTTTAATATTATTCATATAAAACTTTTTGAGATAATTAATACGTTTGTTATACAAAGTCAATTGCACGGGATCTTTGGGAGTTATAACAGTTTGCTTCTTTTCATTTAAAAGTTCATCAAGCGGCATACCTGATGGTATTGGCTTTGAACAATACGCAGAATAAACAGGGAGCGGATTTGAATTGCTGTCACTTATAGTGTCAGAATTCTTTGTATCAGGCGAATTTGTTTTTATTTGAAGATTAAAAGAAATGTATTTTTCTTCAGAAATAAATTTATCCGCAGGTAATTCATTATCAGTTTTAGATATAGGCAAAATCTTATACCAATAATATATGCCTTTTTCAACATCTGCATCTTCATAAACATTAGAATTTTCTACTACAGCAATTTGAGCAAAATCAGAATCTATTTGGTCCGATCTTAAAACTGCATAAGAATTATATCCAAGATCTTCCCACTCTATTTTTATCACATTATTTTTTAAATCAAAACTGACTTTTGTATTTTTTACAATCAATGCGTCATCGGCGAATAAAGAAAAAGAAAATAAAACCGCAACAAGTATTTTTCTCATATATCCTCCGTAATCAAAATTAAGACAAAAAATTAAAAAAAAGTTACATTATTTTCTATCGAGTTTAACTGAAATTACACGTGAAACCCCGGGTTCTTCCATAGTAATTCCATAAAGAGACGAACCGACACTCATTGATTTCTTATTATGAGAAATCATTATAAACTGAGTTTTTTGTGAGAATTGTTTCATCATACGTAAAAATCTTTCAACGTTTGATTCGTCAAGTGCCGCATCAATTTCATCAAGAAAACAGAACGGAGAAGGTTTTACCATATATGTTGCAAAAAGCAGAGCGATTGCCGTAAGTGACCTTTCTCCACCCGAAAGCAATGTAATGCTTTTAGGTTTCTTGCCTGGAGGCCTCACTGTAATGTCAATTCCGCTATCAAGAATCTTTTCCGGATCTGTCAAAGCTACATCAGCCTGTCCGCCTTCAAAAAGTTGTTGAAAAATCTGGCTGAAATTTTTTCGGATCTGCTCAAACGTCTCAAGAAACATATTTATTGAAGTATTGTTGATTTCTTCTATAACTGACATTATATCCTGTCTGGCTTTCTCAATATCCTGTTTTTGTTCAATATAATACTCAAAACGTTTTTTGAGATCAGCGAATTCTTCTATAGCAAGATTATTTATCGGGCCAAGATCGCTTATTTTCTTTTTTATTTTCTGAATTTCTTCGTTCAAAGATGAAATTTCAAATTCATCAACTTTAACATTGTTAAGATCGGATAATTTTTTTTCATATTCTATCCATAAATATTCTTCAAGTGAAGAAAGCTTATAGTCATATTCTACTACGTTTTTATCACATTCTCCGATTCTTTGATTGATTTTATTGAGATTATCCATATCTACTATTGTAGATTCTTTACGTCCTTTAATACGGTTTTCAATTTCATCTTTCTTAACTTTATTTTCTTCAATTTTTCCATGAAGACTCTGGGTTCTCTCATTAAATTCAACAAGCCTGATCTTCCAGTCTTCAATCTCGGCATTTAATTCCGAAATGTGTTTCTCTGATTTAGATATTTCCGTCTTAATGCTCTCAATATGTCTTACTATATCAAGAATCTGTCTTTCGAGTGATTCGATATGTTTTTCTATCCAGCTTCTCTCACTGTCGTTACGCGAAAGATCTTTTTCGATTCGGGTAATCATTTCATTGATGCTTTCCAGTTCATGTTGAGCTTCCGCAATAGCATTTTCGAGATTCTGATTTTCCGCACGCTTATTTTCAATTGATGCAGTTTTCTCTCTTATCCTCGAATCAATATTTTCCTTCTGCGCATGAATACCGGTCTTATCAAAAAGAATGGTTCGAAATCCGTCTTCATAACTTTCAAACATGGATATCTTCGATGCAAGATCTTCAACATTTATAGACTCAATCAGAGAAAGTGCTTCACTGGAAACACCGCTTCGCAAAAATTCTTTTGCTTCATTCAATTTATTAGAAATAGTACTTAACTTAAAATGAATATCTCCTCTGACATTTTGTCTTTCTTCCTCAGAATTCATAAGTTCAGCTTTTCTTTTATCAATTGCATCAATAAGCTGCTTGATTACAACTTCAAGATCTTCTCTGAGTCTTAAGAGGTCTGCTTCAAGAGACTTAATATCCGACTTATTTCTCTCAATACTGTCCCTTGATTCGTTAATAAACTCTATTTTACGCTTACGGTTATCAAAACAGTTCTTAAGCTGAATTTTATCTTCGTCAATTTTCTTGTTTATTTCTTCGCCTGTTTTTAGAGATTTTTCTTTTTCTTCGATTAGTTTAAGTTTAGAACTATCTCTTTCAGAAAGCTCGCTGATGAGCATCTGGGAACGTTCTTCCTGCTCTTTTATAAGTTTTTTGTTTTTCTCAGTCTTCTGATCAATATCTTCAACTTTTATCTTATACGTATGAAGTTTCTTATCTAGCTCAAAAAGCTGAAGCTGTATGTCGTTTTTATATTTCTCATCGGTTTCATTTTCTGTAGAAACCGAACTTATCTTCGCAGAAAGTTCATCTCTTTCCGAATTGAGTTTGGCAAGAGATTCAGAAAGCTTTTCTCTTCTTTTTACAAGATCCTTATTCTTAAGCGCAACAAGTTTAATGTCATTTTTTTTCATCTCGTCTTTGAGAGAAAGATATATTTTGGTTTTTTCCGCCTGCTTGGCCTTTAAGTCCTTTTCTCTTTCTATTTCATGAATAATATCATTTATTCGTTCAAGATTTTCTCCGGTTTCAATCAGCTTTTTGAGAGACTCTTTTTTTTGAAGTTTAAAACGGGATACTCCGGCAGCTTCTTCAAAAATATAACGGCGGTCTTCCGCACGTGAAGAAAGGATCATATCGATACGACCCTGTTCCATGACAGAATAGGAGCTTTTCCCGATTCCGGTATCCATAAAAAGCTGTTCAATATCCTTAAGTCTGACAGGCGATTTATTTATTAGATATTCACTCTCTCCATCTCGAAGAACTCTTCTTGTGACTGTTACAACATCCGAATCAAAACCTAGAAAACGGGTTTCATTATTAAATGCCAGTGAAACTTCAGCAATAGAAAGAAATTTTCTGCTTTCTGTTCCGCTGAAAATAACATCTTCCATTTTTTCGCCGCGGATATTCTTAGCCTGCTTCTCTCCAAGAACCCATTTCACAGAATCAACAATATTTGATTTTCCGCAACCATTAGGTCCGACAATAACTGTGATACCCTGCTCAAATTCTATTTTTGTCCTGTCGGCAAATGACTTGAAACCGAAGAGCTCCATCGACTTAAGAAACATATGAACTCCAAAATTCTGATTATAAACGGAAAAACCTGAAATAAGGCATTATTTGTGATTATTTCCAGGCTTATTTATTAGGCAAGAATATTTTTTGGACTCTACTGAAAAACAGAATGAGTCAAAAATCAGGATATGAGAAAATATTTCCTTCATAATTTCGAAGAATTATGTTTCCTTTCTCGTCCCTACCCTTAAAATACTCCGGAAGAAGAGGTATTTTGCCGCCGCCACCGGGCGCATCAATAACATAATTAAAAACCGCATACCCTGACGTATGACCGCGGAGAGACTCTATTATCTCAATACCCTTGGAAACTTTAGTCCGAAAATGCGATGAACCAACTATAGGATCGCATTGATAAAGATAATACGGCTTAACCCTGTTTTTCAGAAGAGAGTGAACAAGAGGCTTCATAACATCAACTGAATCATTTACCTCTTTCAATAGAACTGTCTGACTCCCAAGCGGAATTCCGGCATTAGCCAGCCGGCGGCAGGCTTCAGCAGCTTCTTCTGTAAACTCATCAGGATGAGTGAAATGAACACTTATCCAAAGTGGATGATGTTTTTTTAATTTTGCAACAAGCCCGTTTGTAATGCGCTGAGGAAGAACAGCCGGAACTTTTGTTCCAATTCTAATTATTTCGACATGTTTAATCTCTCTAAGCTTGCCGAGAAGCCAGTCGAGTTTTTCAGTCGGAAGAGTAAGCGGATCACCGCCTGAAATCAGCACATCACGGATTTCGGGATGATTACGTATATACTCAATCCCATTTTCCCACTGCCGCTTTGAAATTGTCTTTTTTTCCGTTACCATTCTTGAACGGGTGCAATAGCGGCAAAAAACCGAACAAAATTCAGTTACAAGAAATAGAACTCTATCAGGATAACGGTGAATAATCCCCGGTAAAGGAGAATCAGATTCTTCTGACAAGGGGTCTATTTCCTCTCCTTCAGAAATTCTCCTTTCGTCTATCCTAGGGATAACGGTTTTACGTAGAGATGAATCAGAATTATCAGCTGCGACCAAACTCATATAATACGGCGTAACCGAGAAAGGAAGTCCTTTGATGTCACATTGTAAAGCAGATCGTTCATCGTCTCTGAGATCAACGATCCTTTCAAGTACAGAAAGAGTTGTTATACGGTTTTTAATCTGCCAATGCCAATCGCACCAGTCATGGGGCGTTGAATATGGGAAATGCTTCCTGTAAAATGAAGCAGTTTGTTCAGAAAATGTAAACGGAAGCTTTTTGGGTCTTAATGTCCGGACATTATTTCCTTCTATTGAAGAAACCGCGGGAAGCGGGACATCAGCCGAATCTCCTTTGCTGGGAGGGTCTTCCTCATTGTGAAGAAAAGAGTCAAAGGAAATTTCCATTTTTTACTTCCTGCCTTAAGCGGAAAACCGCGAATAATAAAAACGCGACTGCATTCAAATATCACGAGTATTACTTTGTCAAGCAAGATGTCATTATTTGGTCAGATAAATATTTTTTTATTTAGAAAAATTTTATTCCCCTCTCTATGCAGCTCACCTTCTATCTCAAGAAGAGTAACAGCTTCAGCGATATCGCTGATTTTTACATTTAAAAATCTGGATATAGAATCAATATCATTAAGATTATTATTTTTAATCGCGTTAATAATATCATTATTGTCTTTTGTCTTTATTTTCCGGCTTGATAAAAGAGTTAATTCTTTACTTTTACTAATCTCGGAATTTTTTATTCCCATTTCCTCAAAAACATCATCAATTGAAGAAATAAGTGCGGCTCCCTGCCGGATCAGCCTTGCGCACCCGTAATAACTCTGATCAAACGTATTTCCAGGACAGGCCATAACTTCACGATTCTGTTCAAGAGCGCATCTTGCTGTAATCATTGCTCCGCTCTTCTCACCAGCCTGAACCACAAGAGTCCACCGGGACAGGCCGCTTATAATGCGGTTGCGCCTCACAAAAGACCATTTCTGACCCTTTATAAACGGCGGTATTTCGGTAATAAAAGCTGAGGATTGCGAAGCTCTTATCATCGCGTAAATATCATTGTTCGAATATGGATAATGCTGATCGATCCCGCCGGCCATAACTCCGACCGTCGATCCGCCTTTTAAGGCTCCGAGATGAGCAAATCTATCAATTCCGGCAGCTAAACCGCTTATTATAGTATAGCCGCTTTCAGATAATAATCTGGAAATCGTGAATGCTATTTTTTCAGAGATTCTGTCGCTCATTCTGGTTCCGACTATTGAAAAACAATCATTAAAATCAGGCTTTCGTGAACAATAAAGAATTATAGGTGGTGAATCTATTTCATGCAGCAGAAGCGGATATGACTTATCTGTAATAGAAATGAGCTCAAAGCCGATTTTACCGGAAAGATCTAAAATTTTTTCAGCAGCTTTCATGGGATCAGTTCCATAATATGGTTCTGCATGTGAAACAGTACGAAGACAATTTCCGCCCATAATCCCGATTATTTCAGAAGGAGTATAGTCGCTTAAAAGCGATGTGATTCTTTTTTCCCCGAGACGTGCGGAAATAGAAAGAGCCAGCAGATGCTGAATCATTTTGAACTGTTTCCGTAAGATGCGGTTATTTGATCGATATTAGCTTTTGCGTTTTTTATATAATCATCTTTTTTTGATGATGACGGCATATTCTGAGCATATGAATAAATATCTTCATAAACGGACAATGCACTTGCTGCATTTCCTGATTCATAATACATTCTGCCAAGGGCAAAACGCGCATTAATATTTCTTTCATCCGAATCTGCAACAATTTTCATCTTTTTCAGGCCGTTTTCCTTATCTCCTAATCCGTAAAATTCTGTAAAGGCAAGTCCGTAAAGAGCTTCACTATTTGAAGAATTTTTCTCGAGCGATTTTTTATAATGAAAAACTGCTTTTTCAAAATCAGTTTTTTCTCCAAGATTCATTCCTCTGTTCGAATAGGCGGCACCTAGATAAAAATGAACCTTTGCCGAGTCATTTCCGTATTTCAAAGCTTTTTCAAGTGAATCAATTGACAAATCCCAGGATTTTGTTTCAGCATATTTTATTCCGAGTTTTTCGTAAACCGGTCCTAATTTTGCAGAAGCCTGAACCTGAGTGTTAATCTCATCCTCATACTCCTTTGCTTCATCACGCAGATCCTCAAGCGACTTTTCACCGCCGGATTCACTGCCTTCGGCTATTTTAACTGATTTTAGTTTTAGATACTCAGCAGGATTCTTATCGCATCCGGTAGAAAAAATTACCGCAATAATAAACAATGCTGATATTTGATATATTTTTTTCATACAACACCTTATACGGAATTATAATCTATAATTTCAGAATTTTTGAAATTTTTTCATCAAGTCGGTGCAAAAATTTTGAAATATCGCATTTTATATCGAGATCAGCGAAATACGAATATCTGTTTCGTGATTCCTGGTTTACGGAAACTATATATTTCGCCGATCTAAGCGCATTCAGATGTTCAATTGAACCAGAATCTCCAACTGAAATATAAAGTTCAGGTGAAATACAGTTTGAAGAAATTCCGATTGATTTTTCGCGTCCAGCTATTCCTTCTCTCATAGCATCAATAGAAACAGCGCTTAAGCAGGAAAGTTTTCTTGCCGCAGGTACAATTGTTTTTTCAAACCGTGAATGATCACGAAAAGCCCTTCCAGCAGATAAATAAGATTTTATAACCGGTGACGAAATACGGGTTTTCAGATTTTTACGCGGCTTGGGCGCATCTACCGTCTCTTCTATATAATTTTCGTCATAGATTTCTTCATAAAGAGCTTTCGGTTCAGTCTCAGAATCATATTTATCAAGCCTTTCAGTTCCAAAAGTAAAACAGCACTTTGAAGTGATACTTTCTACCCTCTCAGAAGAACCATCGCCTAACCGTCTAATAAACTGATGCTTTTCAGAAAAAGCTGTATTTGATATATTAGGGATATATGAAATTTCTTTCTTAAGCGAAATAAGAGGAATAATAATATCAGTATAAATTGAAGAAAGACTCGAAATATTATCAAGTGAATACTTATCAAACAGATTTGAAAAATGCAGTACTGTTTCTTTAATATTTTCGAAGTCAATTCCTTTGAGATAAACGGCATAATCAGAACGTTTTGAACATTTATTAAATAGCTCAGAATCATTGATTACAAATGAATATACAGTATCGCCTTTTGAACGCATAAAGGACAAATAATTCTCATATTGATCTCCGTTTATACCGGAATAAGACTCACAAATTACTCCGCAGTTCATACTTTTATCATCCCCTTTTCCATCATCAGGTCAATAACAACTGTTGCAGCTTCTTCGGGCGACATACTGAATGTTTTATTATTATCAGATGCACGGCTTTCAATGAATGAATAAGGTTCGGCTATATCCTGATCAGAAATTCTGTCAATTGCGGCAGTTTCAGCAGAAATACGGTCTTTAAGCAGCGGATATCGGAGAGGAATACCTCCCATGTATGAAATGACAAGAGGAAGTCCGCATCTTTTCATTTTCAGTTCGGAATTTTTCCATTCATAAAAAAGATCAATACCATCTGCATGATAATCAAAGGAATCTGTTCTTTCAGCATAATCAAAAGAAAGCATTTCAGCCGCAATAGGCGCAAAAGATGAAAATGAATATTCTTCAGAAAACGCAGGAACAATCAAAAGAGATGATTGATTTCGCTCACAGATCATTCGAGCAGAACAAGCTTCGGAAAGCGGTGATTTAATTTTTGATGATTCGATTAAGCATATTTTATCCGCTCCGCAGGAATATGCTCTTCTTAATTCTTTCTCAATTATTCCGGAACCGAAAGAGAATACAGTTAGGGAAAATCCGCATTTATCTTTAAGCCGTAATGCGGCTTCAAGAGCGGATTCCGAAAGCTTGTCGATGAAGCAGTAATTCCGGCCTTCGACAATTCGCAGATAAACAGCAATATTCATTTTTACCTTATGCGGGACAATTCTTCGTAAAGGCTTTTTGCAATACCCATATTAGAGTTTTTGGACATATTTAAAGCATACTCATCATAGAGCATATCTTCAAAAATCTCTTCAGCATATCCCCCGTGCAGAAATTCTCCCTTATCAACATTTTTTTTCATAGAAGAAAGCATTTGTTTAACAAAAATCGATTCCATTTCAATGCAGGTGTCCATAAGCTTTTTGTCAACAGGCTTTTGCTTTGTTTCCTTAACAGAAATAGTTTCCGTTAACATTTCAGTGAAATTTTCTGATGAATCCGGAGATCCGCTTTTACGTTTAATATCGTCTATCTTTGAGCTTGCTTTTGAAGACAAGGCCTGATCAATAAAATTAACTTCCATATTTCCTCACTTGATTACAAGTTCCGCGTGAAGCGCTCCGGCATCCTTCAGCGCTTTGATAATCGCAACCAAATCCGCGCCGCTTGCATTCACATAATTTAATGCGTCGACAAGATCTTTTACCGTTGAAGATTCTTTTATCAAAGCTGCAGCAGTTTTTTCAGTTTGACCGTCAATTTTAACAGTCAGTCCGTCCTTTGAAACTACACTTTCTGATATCTTAACATCGCTTCCCATAACAATAGTTCCGTCTTTCTCATTGATGACGACTTTTGCCTTATACTTAGGAGTAACTTCCATTTCCATAATTTTAGAAATAAATTCGCTCTGTGAAATATCCGCGGGAAAATTAAACGTAATTCTTCCGCTTTGGGATACAAGGGGTTTCGCATCAGGATATTCTTCCTCAACCATTTTTGAAAGCTCATCAGCAACCGAGAAATCAAGTTCATTCAGCACAAGAGTAAATGAATTGTTTTGTATAAATTCTGTTTCAACATTCTTCTCAACAAGAGCACCCTGCGAAACGAATCCGCTGGTTTTTACGCTTTTCATTTTATTCTTTGAATTATCTTTTAGGGTCAGATTACCCTGCGCAACAGCATAAATAACATCATCAGCCCCTTTCAAAGCCGACTGAAGAAGAACGCCGCCATCAAGAGATTTAGCATCACCGATTGATGCAACTGTAACATCAATACGGTCGCCGACTCTGACAATTGACGGCAGCTTAGCGGTAACCAAAACTGCTGCCGCATTTTTCGACTTAAATATATCGGGATCACTTATTCCCATATTCTTCAATAAGTTCTTCATGCTTGCGTTAGTGAGTGCAAGCTTTGAATCTCCGGTTCCCTGAAGACCGGCAACAATCCCGTAACCTATAAGCTGGTTTTCCTTTAAACCGTCTATAAAACAAAAGTCTCTGACCTTTACTGTTGATTCAGCCAAAAGTAATATTGGAACAAACAGCATTACTGTCAGAATTATTTTTTTCATCGACGTGTAAGCTCCTCAAGCATCCTATTAATATAATCAACGATTATTCTCTGCTTCTCTGCTTCCGTTAAATCACCTTTAGCCTGCTCACCTTCAGCCGGAGCAGGACGATTAAGATTCATTCCTATTCCGCGTTTAGAGCTCATTATATCCAAACGGAAGTTAACGACATTATCAGCCTTTATAACACTGCCGTTCAATAAAGCCGGATCTACAATTCCGCTGATTGCAAATCTTGTAAATATGCCGTTGATAATATATTCTTTTGAACCGGCAATCGCGAAGTTTCTGCCCTGAGCGCCGGTAATCACAGCTGCAATATTCATATTGAGTGCATTTTTGGAATCAACTGTCAAAGTATCATTATTATCAGAACTTCTGTCGGATTTTATCTTCGGAAGAAATCCTGTAAGAGTAATATCAGGATTCGATGTGATGTCTGAATTACTTTTGCTCTTCATGTTAAGTGTAAACTTCATTCTGCTTAAGTCAGATACGGCAACAACTACAGTATCTCCGACTCTGACAGCTTCCGCTGATGAATATATATTCCTGTCGCGCCATAAAGTTTTACTTTCAATAATTATAGAAAAAAGAAGAACAGATATAATAAAATATTTTTTCATATCCCGATCTCCACGACCTTATCCGGACTCAGGATACCTTTTATATATCCTTTTTTCCCAAGTTCAACAGTTACCCTGTCTCCGCTTGCAGCGTCTTTCTGTGCAATACCCATGAATTCGAGAATTATCCCTTTTCTTTTAACTACTACATCAACCTTATCGCCCTTAAAAACAATGATTTCGCGCGGAGGTTTTTCCTCTTTTTCTTTTGGACTCAAGCGGACACCGCTGCCGTAAATAATAACCGGTTCGGATGAAATGTCTTTTAAAGCTTCTTTCAGTTCGCGCAAATCAATTATTGAATCAGAGTAATACTTTCGATCAATGACTGCTTCACGCACATGATCGCTTTCAGCACTTGCACCTTCAACAAATGCTATGTCTGAAACTTTAACCGCACTTGAATCATGTACTGCATTAGGATATAAAAACACCTTAATATCAGCCATGAGAAAAACCGGCAGAAAAAATAACACCATGCACAGTCTGAAAAGAACTTTCATCAGCGTTTGAGTCCTATCGCTGTCGCAAGCATTGAATCCGAAGTCTGAATGGCTTTTGAATTGGTTTCATAGGCTCTTTGAGCGACAATCATATTAACCATTTCTTCTACAACTTTTACATTACTCATTTCAAGAAAACCCTGATGAACTTTTGCCATTCCGTTCATTCCCGGCTGACCAGGAATTTCTTCACCGCTTGCTGCAGTTGTTTTGTATAAATTGCTTCCGATACTTGAAAGCCCTGCCGGATTGACAAAACGGTAAATCTCCATCGTTCCAACTTCAACCGGATCTTCATCCCCGATTACGTTTACGGAAATTCTTCCGTCCTTGCTTATGCTCAAAGTATCCATGATAAAATCTTCAGGAAGAACAACAGGCGGTTCAAGAAGATATCCGTTGGATGTTACAATCTGACGGTTGGAATCAACTTTAAAAGATCCGTCTCTTGTATACGCTTCGCTGCCGTCATAAAGAAGAACTTTAAAGAAACCTTCTCCCTCAAGAGCAATATCAGTCTTATTTTCAGTTGATTGAAGAGAACCCTGCTGAAACATTTTCTGCGTTGCAGAAACGCGCGCACCGTGACCGACCTGAATTCCTGTCGGAATTTCAGTTATTTCCGTTGCAGGCGTTCCGGCCATTAGCTCGGTCTGATAAATTAAATCTTCAAATTCGGCTCTCATCTTTTTAAAGCCGTAAGTATTCACGTTAGCAAGGTTATTGGAAATAGTATCGATATGAAACTGCTGGCTGGTCATTCCGCTCGCCGCAGTCCAAAGTGATCTCATCATAAAGGCACCTCTCAAAAAATACAGTCTTTCATTTTGAATTTCGGTCTTTTTTGAGATTAATTAAGCAATTTTTTGATTATGTCGCAAAGAAATCAGAATGTTTCAAGAAATCTCTTTCTGAAGTTTTTTTTCACATCTTTTCAATATCTTATCTATTCTGGAGAGCTCTTTTTCGAAATCAGAAAAATCTTCCCTGCTGATGCCCTTTCGGAATTTTTTGGCAATTTTTATCTTAGCCTGAGCATAAACCAAAAGCGCTTCCCGCAAAGAAAACTCATCCTTCTGATCCATTCCAACCTCCGAAAAGCTTATTTTACGGTTACAGTATTATGTTACATTAGAATTCATTAAGTTTCAAGGATTTTTTAAAAAAAGTCCAATGATATTTTTTTCTTGCAAACGTTTGCTATCTGAATATTTTGGCTGTAATTAGTGGATGGTGCAATTATGAAAAAAATACATTTTATGATCCTGTGTATCTCGGCTTTTATGCTGCTGATTTCATGCGGAAAAAGTAAAAAACTCAGTTCAGACAAAGCAATCCGTGCAATACAGACAGCTTTCTATCCTGAATCACCTAAATATTTTGTCGCGGTCGGAACCGATAAATCTTCATTTGAAATACATAAAGCCGGCGGCGAAATGGTTTTCAGCGGTAAACTTGAAAAACGCGGAATATGGGAGCTTTCCAATGAAAATGTTAAAAACGGAAATTTTACAGATCTTAAGGAACCGGGAGAATATATTATAAAAATTAAGGGATTAGATGATTCTTTTCCTTTTAAAATTTCAAAAGAAGCTAATAAAGAAACTCTAAAAGCTTCAGTAAAGGCATTTTATTACCAGAGATGTTCTATTCCGCTTAAAGAAAAACATGCAGGTCTTTGGAAGCGTAACGCAGGACATCCCGATTTAAATCTTCAATTTGATAAAACAGTCGGAAAAGAAGGCCGAAAATCCGTTCCGGGAGGATGGTATGATGCGGGAGATTATGGTAAATACATTGTCAATGCTGGCATATCCTGCCAGACCCTGCTCTCACTATACGAACTTTATCCGTCCGCTATCGGCGACGATCTGAATATTCCTGAAAGCGGAAACGGCAAAAGCGATCTCTTGGATGAAATCAAGTATGAACTTGACTGGTTTAAAACCATGCAGGATTCAGACGGCGGTGTATTCTTTAAAGTTGCAACAAACCAATGGCCGGCGATGGTAATGCCGGAAGATGATAAGATAGAACGTTTGATAATCGGAAAATCTACAACATCCACTCTGAATTTTGCTGCATCAATGGCTCAGGCCGGAAGAGTTTATAAAGAATATAATCCGGCATACGCAGCAGACTGCATCAAACGTGCTGAATCAGCCGTGAAATGGGCTGAAGCAAATCCGAACATCAAAGAACCGGACAATACCAACGGTTCAGGACCTTATGAAGATACAGATTTTTCAGATGAATTCCTGGCTGCATATACTGAACTTTTTATTACCACAGGGAAAGACGAATACGCAAAACAAGTTGAAAACAAGATAAAACCTGACGGAATAGAAAAACCTGCGGAATGGCAAAACCTCATGGTGCTTGCGTATCATTCGATCGCAATAACTGAAAATACATTTAGTGAAAATGTAAAAAATAATGCCAAAAAAGCCGTAACATTATTCGCAGACAATACTCTTTCTGAAATAAAGAAAAATCCGTACAGAATTCCTATAAATAAACATTTCAGATGGGGTTCCAATTCCGATATAGCTAATTACGGTGTATCTCTCATTTATGCATACCGCATTACTAAAGACAAAAAATATCTCTACGCAGCATCAGAAATGATGGATTACATTTTCGGAAGAAATGCTGTAAACTATTGCTTTATGACGGGATTTGGTACAAATCCCGTCGTTCAACCTCACCATAGACCAAGTTCAGCTGATGGAGTAAAACCTCCTGTACCGGGACTCATAGCCGGCGGTGCCAATCAGGGAAGAGAAGACGGTCAGACTTACTTTGATTATTCTCCTGCAAAATGTTATACTGATGTGGGAGGGGCTTATTCCTGCAACGAAATCGCAATAAACTGGAATGCACCAGTAGCATTTATTCTGGGCGCTCTTGAATCAGAGTTTGGAAAATGATAGAAAGAAATTCAAAAAAAATAATAGTATTCGGCAGCAATGCCGATGCTACATATCATCCGCTCGATGCTGTTAAGAATTATTTCAAATCTGTCCTTACGGACAGATTTGAAATAACTTTTTCTGATAGTATTGCAGACTTGAGTAAACTTCATGCGGAAAATTTTGATACGGCAATATCCTATTTTGATCTGTGGGAGAAGAAAATTCCGGAACATGCGGTGCAGAATATCCTGTCTTTCATTAATTCAGGCGGAGGATTTCTTGTTATCCATAATGGAATATCACTGCAAAGCAACCACGAATTCCGCAAAATAATCGGTGCTGAATTTACAGGTCATCCGCCTTATCAGAAAATTGATTACAATATTTTAAAAAATCATTTTATCACTGAAGGAATAAACAATTTTTCTCTCAACGAAGAACTGTACATGTTTAATTATTTCGGATTCGATACTTTTACAGTTCTTATTGAAAGCACATCTGAAGACGGAACAACTTCTCGGGCATTATGGATAAAAGAAACAGGAAAAGGCCGTATAGCGTATATAGCACCCGGTCATGATAAAAATACATTTCATGATAAAAATATTCAAAGACTCATCAGAAATGCGGCAGACTGGTGTTCTACCAATGCATGATCTTGCCTTTGTAATCCATATATATTGGATCATTTAAGGCAAAATCTTTTTCAGCAAGGTAAAATAATCCCTCTGCTGATTCTTTTGAATCGATATCAGCTTTAGATCCGCCCATGTCTGTTCTCATCCATCCGGGGTGAACTGCTATTACCTTAATTCTGTCTTTTTTCAAATAGTTCTGAAGAAGTATGCTCTGCATGTTTAAAGCAGCTTTAGACATGCAGTAATCAAATTCTTTTTCTCTCCAGCAATCCGACAAGCTTCCGGCTTCTGAAGAAATATTTATTATCAGCTTTTTCTCCCCGTTTTTTATAAATGGAAGAAAAGATTTTACGGTTCTCAAAGGTCCCAGTGAATTAATATTATGAGTTTTCAATGCAACATCAAAATTAACATCTTCCAGAGAAGAATACGATTCTTCAAAATGAACACCTGCATTGTTGAGAAGAATATCAATACTTCCTTCAGAATTTAATTTTGAAAATTCACATACAGCCGCTGAAACAGATTCATCAGAAGATACATCCATTCGAATCAGTTTTACTGAACTGTTTTTATTTGATAATTTGACCAAGTTGTCAGGGTTTTCTTCCAGATGAGCGGCAAATACATTGTATCCGTTATCAGAAAATTTCTCAGCGAGTGAAAATCCCAGCCCTTTATCAGCACCTGTTATTAAAATTGATTTCACAAAAAACCTCCGCGCAAACGTTTTCCACAATTATTACAGAAGTATTATTTTATCAAGCTTTTTATAGAAAAGAATTCTCAATAATGCATTTTACTTTACTCATTGCTGACGGGAAACTTTCTTTTTCATCTTTCGTAAAATCCGAGAGAACATAATCCGCTACAGACATTGAAGGATCAGGCCGTCCAATACCGAAGCGGATTCTTCTAAAATCACCGCTTCCGCCCAGCTGCATTATTGAACGGATTCCGTTATGACCTTTATGTCCTCCGCCATCCTTTAATCTGATATCACCGAAAGGAATTTCAAGTTCATCATGTATGACAATAATAGAATTAAAATCACAGTTAGAAGCTTTCATATAAGGTATAACAGCTTCACCGCTTAAATTCATAAATGTCTGAGGAAAAATAATAGAAATATCCTGGTATTTAGAAAAAAGCAGATTTCCTTTTTTTTGGGGCTGAGGCAAATTTAACTCAGAAACAAGAAAATCTCCGGCAAGAAATCCTGCATTATGCCTGTTCCACTTATATTTTACACCGGGGTTTCCCAGACATACAATTATTTTCATTAAAGGATATTGTTCTCTGCTTCTTCTATCGATTCATAAATTGTTAGATGACGGTCGACACCTGTAATAACAAACAATTCCCGTATATCATCACGTAATCCGCTGACAACAAATTTTGTTTTATTATCATTGGCTTCATTCATACAGGAAAACAAAAGACCAAGAGCTGCACTGCAGAGAAATGATACATCACGCATATCAATTATTATATCTTTGCTTTTTAAATTAAGATACTTCTTAATTTCTTTGTGTGCACCTTCGGTAAACTCATTAGAAAGAGATCCCGCAAATGTAACAACAGCATAAGTCCCTTTGTCTGCGCTTTCAATATTCATAATATCAATCCGTAATTTATACTAATATCAATATTTATTACGTCAAGTCATTTTCACCCAATCACTCAATACCCTTTTCTAATATCAACACCAGAATAATAATATTTTAGAATATATGAATAATCCTTTCCCTTTTCAGCCAGTCTTTTAGCGCCATACTGACACATTCCTACACCATGTCCCCAGCCTTTTCCATCAAAAAGAATATTTTTGCCGCGAACACTTGTTGTAAAATATAATGATCTTAACCGTTCGGCACCGATAATTCTTCTAAACTCATTTCCGGTAAGTACAATTTCACCGTTCGAATGACGGATAATTACTGCTATAACTCTTTCCGAAGACCGTTTTAAGTTTATGGATTTAATTTTTCCGGTTTGTTTACCGTTTTTTAAAAGTAATGATTTAATTTCGTTAGCTGAAATAGTTTCTTTCCACTTATACTTCGGAGAATCAGAACAATGTTCGCATTTAATCCTTTTTAGATAAGGAAGATTTTTCCCGGACCATACGTCACCATTGTCCGAAGTCCATCCGCCGCAAGTAGAATGGAAAAATGATAATACCGGTTCACCGTCATAAGTCATTATAAGACCGGATGTCTGATCTACAGCGGTGTTTCCGGATTTACTTTCCGAAGAATAACCTTTATAAACCTGAAAACTGGTTGTACAGTCCAAATCATAATTAATATTCGACTTTTTATTCAAAAAATATACGGCATAAGTCCTTGCCGCAACAGCCTGAGCTTTGAGAGCTTCGATATGCCAATTACCGCTCATTTCACATGAAACTACACCTTTCAAATAATCTTCAAGAGATATCCTGTTGCAGACTTCAATTCTGGTTCCTGTTTTTCTAAGAATAAGTGAACCGCGATATTTCACACCGTTAACTCCGATAATACCGTCGGATGATTCAAATACCATTTCGGACTTAACTTCTGAAGATTTAATATCAATGGAACGGCTCGAATTAGAAACAAATGAAAATGATTTTGAACTAAGTTTCGCTGATGAAGATATATTTATTTTTTCTGCTCCCGAAATTATTCTGACATCAATTGTTTTACGTTCAGATGATGAATATCTTCCGCTTTGCTTTATCCGCAAAGCGGAGGGAGTACAAGAAAGTATTAAACATGAAAAAGCTATGGCAAAATATTTCTTCACGATTATCCTTTTGGATGGAACTGGCTGTGAAATTCCTGGAGCTTTTTCTTAGCAAGATGAGTATAAACCTGAGTAGTTGATATATCCATGTGCCCAAGAAGTTCCTGAACTGAACGAAGATCAGCACCGTTCTCAATCAAATGAGTTGCAAATGAATGACGGAGAGTATGCGGAGTTATATTCTTTTTGATATTAGTTCTGTCGACATATCCTTTAAGAAGTCTCCAGACACTTTTACGGTTAAGCTTTGATCCTTTCTTGCTTATGAAAAGAAACTCACTTTCTCTTTTGCCTAGAATTTCACCTCTTGACTTCTTGACATAAAGTTTGATCATTTTAACTGCCTGAAGTCCAATCGGGACAATTCTTTCTTTATTTCCTTTACCTGAAAGTTTTATGAATCGAGACTCATAATCAATATCCATTATTTTTATTTCAATTGCTTCTGAGATTCTCATACCGCATGAGTAAAGAAGTTCAAACATTGTTTTATCACGCAATTCAAAAGGATCATCATCGGAAATAGAATTGAACAACCGGTCTATTTCTTCGGTACTTAAAAAATCGGGCAACGATTTTCGTATTTGCGGTGTTTCTATTTTTTCTGTAGGATTAGGAACTTCAAGAGTTATTGAAACATAGTTGTAAAATTGTCTTATTGCTGCCAGAGATCTTGCAAGTGTGCGGCTGGAATTATTTCGTTTTGTCTTCTCAAATGACAAAAATTTCTTTATGTCATCCTGACTCGCGCTCATTATATTTTTATTTGAGTCCTCAAGAAATGCATTGAACTTTTTTAAATCATACGTATACGAGAAAATTGAGTTTGACGATAAACCTTTTTCTACTTTCAGAAAACGCTTGAACCTGTCAATTTCTTTAAAATCCGCCACTGTTATCTCCTTTTTCCATTATCATGGAACCGTATTATACAAATAATATCGGCAGTGTACGGATTATGTCTTTATAGATTATTTAAAAATATAGAATAATTTTTATAATTATATTTTAAGTCGCAGTCCAACCTTTCACTATATTATCGGCAACATTTGGTTTTAAACATAATTTTATTCCATTCTCAATGCTTCTATCGGATTCAAATCCGATGCTTTTTTTGCGGGATAGAAGCCGAAAAAAATTCCTACAGCAAAAGCAAATGAAAATGAAATAATTATTGATAAAGGAGAAAAAACATATGCCCAATTCAAATAGGATGCAATAAAGAAGTATCCCGTTAAACCGAAGATAATACCCAGCACACCGCCAAAAGAACAAAGAATAACCGACTCTGTCAGGAACTGCGTTAAGATATCCCTTTTCTTTGCGCCTATTGACATACGTATGCCTATTTCACGCGTTCTTTCGTTTACCGATACCAGCATAATATTCATAATACCGATTCCGCCGACAATCAACGAAATCGATGCTATCGCAATCAGCAAATATGTAAGTGTTCTAGAAATATTATCCGCAATTTCAAGATTTTTGGAATTAGTTTCAATATCAAAATCACTTGGATCTTCTGCATTAAGAGAATGAATTCCCCTGAAATATGAATCGGCAAGAGTTACAGCCTCACCAAAAGCTTTTTCATCAACGGAAGATGCGTAAATAACTGCGGCATATGGAGAAAATCCAAGATTAAACTCGGAAGTTTTTGCAGGCACTACGCAGATATTATCAAAATCTTCACCAGTTAGAGATGTACCTTTTCGATAAAGTGATGCTATTACACGAAACGGCTGATTACTTATAAAAATAATTTTGCCCGTAGGATCTGAAAAACCGAAAAATTTTATTCTTACTGAATCACCTATTATTACAGATTTATTACCTCTAACAAGCTCATCATCTGTAAACATTCTTCCAAATAAAGGTTTACGACCTTGTAAAAATAGAAAATCATTATCAGTACCGTAAATACGTGTAATATGGCTTTTATTTCCATACTTAATTAATACATCACTTTGAGTCAAAACACGTGAAACATATTTAAACTGTCCGTATTTTTTAAGCTCGGGTATATCTCTTTTTAAAAGGATTTTTCCGCCGGCTCTAGGAATTATCGACATTCCGTTTTTGCCATAAGAGAATATTTTATTTTTTACTGCAACTTGGGCACTTGAAGCAAGTCCAATCATCATAATTACCGAAGCAATCCCGATAATAATTCCGCAGCTGGTAAGAATCGAACGCGCTCTGTTTGCGCGCAATACCTTGTAAGAAGATATAACAGAATCAAGAATCATTATTCAAATTTATCCCTGTTATAACCAACCTTCTTTCTCTTTTTGACGCTTTCATCTTTTATTACAACGCCGTCTCTGAATACTATTTTTCGCTTTGTAAAATCAGCAACATCCGGCTCATGAGTTACAATAATAATGGTGATTCCAAGCTCATCATTTAAACGTGTAAACAAATTCAATATATCATTCGTTGTCTTCGTATCAAGATTTCCCGTAGGTTCATCCGCAAGAATAATAGCAGGATCATTTACCAACGCTCTCGCGATAGCAACACGCTGCTGCTGCCCACCGGAAAGCATATTCGGATGATGACCGGCTCGGGAAGTAAGACCAACAATATCAAGCATATCCATGCCTTTTTTATGCATAGCTTTTGAATCCATCTTCCCTCTATAATAAAGAGGTAAAATGACATTCTCTAAAGCCGTTGTTCTCTGAAGAAGATTAAACCCTTGAAACACAAATCCGATTTTACGATTTCTAATTTCAGCTTGTGCATCACTTGAAAGATGGCTTCCGTCAATTCCGTCAATAAAATATTGACCGGAAGTAGGTACATCCAGAAAACCTAAAATATTCATAAAAGTGGTTTTTCCGGATCCGGAAGGTCCCATTATTGAAACAAATTCTGAAGAATAGATATCAACATTAACATTCTTAAGGGCTTTTACAGATGTCTCGTCATTGTTGCCGTACGTCTTAAATAAATCCCTGATTTCAATGACTTTTTTTGAAGACATAATTAATCCATTTCTTTTTGATAAAGACCGATTAAAACTTCATCACCTTCTTTAATCGATCCTGATACTATTTCAGTAAAAAAATCTCCCTCAACTCCGGTCACAACTTTAACTTTCTTAATCGGCTTCGAACCGGATGATATTGCACGCTTTATCCACAAATAACGAACTCCAGGCGTGGGATCGGTTTTTTCCGGATTAACTGAAAAAGCCTGATTCGGAACTCTTAAAACAGAATCTTTCCTATCTATTTTGACAACGGCAGATGCAGTCATTCCCGGTCGGAGTAAATCCTTTGAATTATCGCAAATTACTAAAGATTCGTAAGTAACTATCTGATTTACAGTTTTAGGATTCATTCTTACATGCTCGATCTCACCATAAAACTTCTCATCAGGGTATGCGCTGACTGTAAATTCGACTTGTTGCCCTTTTGAAACGTTACCGACATCAGATTCATCAATATCAATTATCAATCTCATTTTTTTCAAAGTTGGTGCAATTAAAAATAAAGGAGTTCCGTTGCTGACCTGCTTTCTCAGCTCTGCCCACATTTGAATGATAAATCCGTTTGTGGGAGAAACAACAGTTTTTGAACGCTGTTCCTCCAAAATAGTATCATAAGTAATTTTAACGGAATTATAATTAGAGAGTGCCATATTATAACTTTTTTCCGCCAAATCCAATTCTTTCTTTGCAATTAAGCTTTCTGAGTAAAGATTCTTTTTACTTTCTAGAAATTCACGCTGACTCTCAAGCTCATATTTTGCCTTTCTGTGAGTTTCAGCATAGGTAAATACTTTTTGATCAACAGAAGATGATTCTAATAATGCAAGTTTTTCCCCTTTTTTTACAACATCATTAAAATCGGTATAAACATTTATTACAGACCCTTGAATCAAGCTTGTAACGATGAAAGATTCATATAAATCCAGTTTCCCCTGAACAGCAATAGTTTTAGAAACTTCTCCATTCGAAACCTTGGAGTATTCATAAACTACAGCTTTATTTCTCGAACAAAACTTGAAAACTAAAATTACTGCAGGGACAATAATCAGAAATATCAGAAAATATTTTTTCTTTATTTTTTGCACAACAATTCCTCATCAACACCAATCATATTTGCCAGCACAGCACGATTTTGAAGATATTCATATTTAGAATTTAAAATTTCCATCTCGGATTGAAATAAAGAATACTCAGCTGTCTGCAATGTTAACTGAGATCCGGTTCCGCTATCATAACTTAACTGAGCCAATCGAAGATTGGTTCTTGCATTTTCAACATTTAATTTGGAAATTTTCATCTGATCCATCATTACAACCATCATTGAATAAGTTGCAGAAATCTTTTTCTTTATATCATTTGAAACTCTTAGCTCATTATAACTTTCTTTATTATATTTCGCAATGGATTCGTCTACAGAAGCCGAATATGCTCCTCCGGTATAAAGGGGCATAGATGCGACTATATTAAATAAATAAATCAAATTCCAGTTCTTCTTATCTGTGTTATCTTTCATATATTTACGCTTGTAGAGGGTTTCATTCTGATAACCCAGAGAACCTACGACATCAACTGAGAGATTATCTCCCGCTTTTGAAATAGCAATCTCCAAACGGCTCATTTCTTTTTTATATTTTGCAACCATCAGAAAAGGAGAATTATTATCAGCAAGTTCAAGAATTGAGTCGAGACTCAATGTAAATTCGGTTACTTCATCAATATCAAGAAAATCGTAATCACCTTCGACTATTTCAAAAATTCCCATGGAGGCAAGCAAATCCTTTTTTCTATAATCCTGATCATTTTTGGCTTTACGATAATCAAGAGACGCCCTTGCATAATTTACTTCTGCAGAACTTAAATCAAGAATAGGTCTTTCTCCGTTTTTTACCAACACAGAAACAACATTCAGCCTTTTTTTATAATTTTCTTCAATTTTTCCTTTAAGCGCAGATATATGCTTTGAAAGAAGATAATTATAATATGCTTTTTTTATATTCAGTATAATTTCTGATTTCTTTATATATTCAGATAATCTCGCAAGCTCAACATTTTTCTTGGACAAATCAAGTTTACTTGAATAATCAGGATGAAGCAATTTATATCTTGCGCTTACGCCCGAAAACAAACCTATTTTATAATCTTCAAGCTTATAGAATTGAAGAGATTTATATCTCTCTTTTTCTTCAGAATCCGTATCAATTTTATCGGTAATTGTACGTGCGTCAAAAGACAAAGAAGGCTTTTTTAACGACTCTACCTTTCTTTGACCAGCTTCGGCGATTTTTTGATTTTCAAACTCAATTGCCACATCAGGACTATTCTGTATTCCGATATCAATACATTCTTTGATTGAAACAAAGCGTGTTTCAGCTACAGAAATAAAAGGCATAAAAATTATCAGAAGTAACAAAAACTTGCGCATTTTACTAATAAACATCCTTAACATAACAATCGAACAGTTTCAATTTATACTAAAGGGTATTTTTTTAACAGACATTTTGTCAAACAGTTATTATTTATAAATTATTAGCAGATAAACAGTAAATATTTCTGATATTGAAAAATTAGATAAATTTATCATCAAAAAATCTTGACAGTTTTGCTGCCATCTTAAATAAAGTCTTATACCGTGCTGGCTTAGCTCAATTGGTAGAGCTACTGATTTGTAATCAGTAGGTTGGGGGTTCAAGTCCTCTAGCCAGCTCATCGGTGAGGTTCCCGAGCGGCCAAAGGGAAGAGACTGTAAATCTCTCGGCGTTGCCTTCGAAGGTTCGAATCCTTCCCTCACCAAAAAAAAAGCTGCCTTTCGGCAGCTTTTTTTTTATGCTTTCTCGTTTAAATCTTTAAGCATCTGCTCTATTGCATTGTCGTCAAGCCCATGAGCTTTTGCTCCCTGCTCGATAGTCTCAAATACAGCAACATGACAGCCAATACAATGGAGCCCATAGGCCCCAAGTATTCCTGCAGCATTAGGATGCTTCTGAATCAATTCTCCGAAAGTCATTTCTTTAGTTATGTCAGCCATTAAATCCTCTTATTTTTCCTCATTTTCTATATTATAATGCGCAATTGCCAATTTGGCAAGCGGAATTGCATAAGGAGACGTTGAAACGTAATTTAATCCGGCTTTCATACAAAAAGCTATATTCTCCGGATCGGCCCCATGCTCACCGCACAAACCGAGTTTTAAATTAGGTCTTGTCAAACGGCCTCTCAGTGCAGCTGTCCCTACAAGTTCCTTAACTTCATCTCCCAGAACCTGAAAAGGATTGGCTTTAAAAAGGTCATAAAGCGTATAACTTGGGAAAAAAGAATTAGAATCATCGCGGGAAAGACCATAAGTAGTCTGGGTTAAATCGTTAGTTCCAAAACTGAAAAACTCGGCAAACTGTGCTATTTGACCTGCTCTTAATGCAGCAGCAGGAAGCTCTATCATTGAACCTACAGAATATTCAATTTCATCGATTCCGTATTCTTCAATAACTTCATTTTTTATATCACGGATTCCTTTCACAGATCTGCCTTCGATTTTTTTACCGTTTTTAATAAACTTAAGCTCCTGCTCGCTCATTACAATCGGAATCATTATTTCGGGTTTAACAACAACTCCTTCTTTCTTGAGCATACATGCAGCCTCAAAAATCGCTCTGCACTGCATTTCATATATTTCCGGATATGTTATCGCAACACGGCAGCCTCTATGGCCGAGCATCGGATTCATTTCAGATAGATCGGCACAACGCTGCTTAATATCAGCAGGCTTTAGGGCCTTATTTCTTGAAGTCATGTAAGTTACGAATTCCTGCATCGTATCTTCTGTACGCGGCAGAAACTCATGAAGAGGAGCATCGAGAAGTCTGATTGTGGCCGGATTGCCCTGCATGATTTTAAACAACTCATAAAAATCCGACCTCTGCATAGGTCTCAATTCATCCAAAGCCTTTCTTCTAGATTTCTCATCTTCTGCAAGAATCATTTCTCTAAAACGCATAATTCGTTTTTCATTAAAAAACATATGCTCTGTACGGCACAGTCCGATTCCTTTTGCATTAAAAAGCTTCGCAAGTTCAGCATCTTTCGGCTGATCGGCATTTGCTCTTACATCAAAATCCCCGAGAAATTTCTGCGCGACTTTAATAAATTCAAACAATCCGTTATCTTTGAAATTCGGTTCAATCAATGAAGCTTTGCCGAAATAAATCGTAGGAGCTTCATAATACGGAACATTTATAGAGATATAATCTCCTTCCTTCACCGTTACTCCGCCGACAGTAAATGAATTTCCTTTAATTTTGAGCTCCGGCATTACCATAGCAACCTTACCGAGGCTTCGCGCTACAACAGGCGCATGAGAAGAATATCCGCCTTCATTACTGATTACACCCTGTGCAACTTCAATAGCTTTTACATCTTCAGCATAAGTTGCAGACATCACGAGAATAAGATTCTTATCTTTTCCTCCCATAATGGCACGCTTATATTCCTCAAGTATCTTTTCAGTTGAGAAAAATACGCGGCCTACTGCAGCTCCGGTTGAACCGGAAATTCCGCCTTGAATTTTCTTGGTTGTTTTAACAGAAGCAAGATCGATAATCGGATGGAGAAGCTCATTAAGCTGAACCGGTTTCATCGTTTTAACAAGGAACTTGTCATCAATAACTTTTTTCGAATGAAGATCAAGAAGAGTTTTAAGATGAGACTGTGTACTTTTATCGTCAACATCCTTCTGTTCAACCAGCCAAAGATTTCCCTGCTCTATGGTAAACTTGATATTTCTGAGTTCCCTGAAATTTTCTTCAACTTTTTTACCGACAGACTGAAGTTTATCTAAATACTTTTTATCAATTTTAAGAATATCTTTTGCAGATGACGAATCAACATCAAATGAATTCTGAAGAAAACTGCCCTGCAGTTCATCTTTACCGGTAACAATGTTTCTGGTATAATATGAACCGGAGAAAGACTGATCTCCCATATTTCCGTAAACCATCGCCTGAACCATAATTGACATTGAGTTGTCAACGTCAATATCAGAATCACAATACTCGCTTGCCGCCTTTTTTAAAACAGCAACCAGCTGATCGTAAACATCACAAGACAAATCTTCATCAATAAGTTTGAAATCATCATTAATCTTTTTTTTCATTTCATCAATAGAAAACTTTTTACTTTTCAAAAGCTTCATCGAAGAAAATGACTCAGCATCAACGCCATAAAGTTTAGAACCGATTCCCTTTAGCATATAAGCAAATTCGCCGTATGCAAATTCCTTTGACGTCATCTGTGCGAAACCTTCAACAGTATCCATATTCAGACCGACATTGTGAATTGAAGGGAAAAAAGGTACGTTTAAATCAGAACTAAGAACTATTTTCAACAGAAGAGGTTTCTTCGGATCTCCGAAATTCTTCTTCATTTCTTTTTCAAGAAGAGAAATCATTTCTTTAAGTTCTTCCTTGATATTAATTTCAGGAAGTTTCTTTGTCATTTCCGAATCGATTATAAAACCGGGTGCAATCGGAAGACCCATCTCTGCAAGATCAACAACTCTTCTGCCGCGAATTCCAAGCTGGGACTTGCGTTCTTCATCAAGTTTTTCCAGATTTTTATTAAAAAATATCATATCAGACATTTGCTACCTCAATCAAAATAAATTTAGTACGCTTCCGACAGGCCCATGAAGAAACTGTTCAAACCGCTGACTGGCCCCTTCAAAAAGATATTTCTGAAGTTTTGATACACCCTTGATGTCTTCTCCGACAACCTGAATAAAAATAAGACCATGGTGTTTAACTTTTCCCCATTTAAAAAGGGTGTTAAGATCATTAATTGCTTCACCTTCATAAAAAACCTTAACATCAAGTCCCGGATATTTTGTTTTATAACTTTCAATGATTTTTTTCCATGCTTCAACATTACCGTTATGAAACAATTCATTAGTAACCTGAACAGAATATTTAGGAGTCGATCTTTTAGAACCGGCTGAAGCTTCTGAAGCCTCAGCAACTTTCGGTTTTGCAGCAGCAACGGGACGTACATTCTCATCAACAAACTTTTTGTTTATAAAAATATCTTTACCGCCGAGCATTTCTTCAATGGCTTTTATAGCTTCTTTTTCAATCTTCCCGTCACTTTCATCTTTTAGATATTTCGCATAAACGACAACAAGATGTTCACTCATGATTTCACGGATTTTACCCCATGCGGAAGGATCTTTCGGATTTATAATCGAAACATGGGAATTAGGATCAAAATAGAGCAGAACTATATCAAGAGCCGTCCACTTTAATGTTTCTGATGATATCTTGGTAAAATCATCTGTATTCTTCTGGAGCTCAAACGAACCATACTGATACTGAAATTTATCTTTCAATACGGCACTTACCAGAGGAAGAATCTGGGTAGAAACCATTTCGCCTTCTTCCAAAGCGACATTAATCATATCTGCAAGATTATTCTTTTCTTCAACTTCATCAACTGCTTCGGTAACTTTAAAAAAATGGCGTAAAGCTTTATTAAAATTGACCTTCGAGCCTAACGCGCAGTAAGTCGCGTCTACCATCGGAATACCCCCTTTGAGCTTATACATTTATTGCTTCCTAATTATAACATGGCGATTATCCTTGTCAATAAATATTAGAATTGACTTAAAAAAGAGATCGTTATCAAACAAGTATTATGTATTATTTTACATTATCTT
>Ga0255342_1000376_pt1 | contig 79576 bp, 71 predicted proteins | sample wastewater_treat_3_FD_192416 | JGI IMG/M metagenome (GOLD analysis project Ga0255342, IMG submission 192416) | Wastewater microbial communities from Lulu Island WWTP, Vancouver, Canada - plant14 | ecosystem: Engineered > WWTP > Wastewater > Unclassified | place: Canada: Vancouver, British...
TTGTACAAAAAATATTTTCATAGTCGCTATACAAGGCTTTTAGTTTTAATCTTTTGGCAATTTCTTCTAATGTCATATCGTATCTCCTCTAAAAAAAAGTCGGGTTCTTTGTTTATTCTGTTTCTGGTTCTTGAGATAAATTAAACTGAACGCGCACCGTGGTGTTTTTTCCCGGCTTTGAGTTTATGTGGAAGAGGTCGGAAACGCGCTTTGTATTGGGTAAGCCCATACCTGCACCAAAGCCAAAGGCCCTTACTTGCTCGCTTGCGGTAGAAAAACCTTCCGTGAGGGCGGCATCGACATCGGGAATCCCCGGGCCTGTATCTATCGCTTCGATTACGATACTTTCGGGGCTAATATAATAGCGCATCATACCACCTTTTGAGTGTACGACTTGATTTATCTCTAGTTCATAGCTTGCAATACCGATTCTTCTTGCAAGTGCCTTATCAACAGCCATGCCCCGAAGCATTTTTTTTATTTCGGTTGAGGCTTGCCCTGCCGTTTCAAAGTTAAAGGGTTCTGTTTTAAATTCTATGAGCCGATTTGGAAAAGCTTCAAGGTTTTTTGCTTTTTCCAGTATTTTTGAGCGTTCTTTTCTTTGCTTTTCATCTTCTATTTGCAAGGCATCTTGCGCTTGCTGCGCTTCAATTTCGAGCCGCTCAACCTCCTTGTTCATTGCGACGAGAAGGGCAGCGATAACATCAGTGGTGGTAACAATGCCTGTGAGTTTGTTTTTTTTATTCAATACAGGAAAGCGTCCAAACTTATATTTATTAAAATAAGAAACCGCAAGGGAAAGTGGCATACTTTCTTGCAATACGATGAGATTTCGAGTCATATGTGATTCGCATGCTTCATCGATTGTGTTTTTGTCAAAGGCATTGATAATATCGTCCATAGAAACAATACCAACGAGGGTATCGCCTTCAGTTATGGGTAGGCCAGTTATATAGTGCTTTTTCATACTGTTTTGAATATCGCGCATAGTCGTTTGCGGTTTTGCGGTAAAGATATTCGTTGACATGACGTCTTTGACCTTGAGTTTAAAAAGTAATTCTATTACTGCTTCTGGAGAAGATTCAGTATTTAATGGAATTGTCGGCATGAACTTAAGTATAGCCGATTTTTTTTAAAATAACAAATGTTTTTCTATAAAATGTGCAACGCCATCTTCATTATGTGTGAATTCGGTTTCATGTTTTGCAAGTTTTTTAATGCCATCTACCGCATTTTTCATAGCGACACTCTCTCCCGCTAAGCGTATCATGGATTCATCGTTCCAGCTGTCGCCAAAACACATGGTTTCTTCTCGTGAAAAGCCCAACTTTTCTGCTAGATACAAGAGAGCTTCGCCCTTGCCGCTTTCGTGGGGTAAAATTTCAAGAAAGTAGGGTTTACTCGTAAATATTTCACATGTTTTTCCATGTAAATGTGCTAACTCATCTTGCAAGATTTTTATCACTTCTGGTTCCCCGGGAACTATCATCTTTGGATGCGTTTTGATAAGAAAACTTTCAAAATCTTCTATAATTTCTGCCTTTAAACCGCTGAGTTTCATGTCGCGCTCTGTCCAGGGATTCATCTCTGCAACGTAAATAGTGCTGTCGCTATACACTTCGGGAAACAAGCCTTTTTTTCGTGCTGCCCTATACACTTCGATGAGTACATCCGGGTTGACGAAGCGCTCATAAATAGGTAGTCGCGTATGCAAGTCGAGGATGACCGCACCATTTTGGGAAATAATATAGCGTCCTTGTTCTCTTCCTGCTATATCGAGACGGCGAACATAGGGGCGAATGGCATTATCAGTTCGACCAGAAGCAAGCGTAATATAATAGCCCTGTGCTGCAGCTTTTTGCAAAATAGAAACAGAATAATCAGAAATACTAAGGTCCTCTCTCAAGAGTGTATCATCTAAATCGATGGCAATAATTTTTATATTTTTCATGTTTCCTATCCTTTCGTATTGTATGTTTTTTTTAGTGTATAAAAATAAAACCTAAAACAGCGACGGGCATTAAATAAAAGGCAAAATAGTAGAGTTTTCCTTTTTGAATGAGCTTGAGTAAAAAGAGTAATGAAAAATAGCCGACGATAAAGGAGGTAAAACAGCCGATTAAAAGACTTATAAGTGATACTTCTGTTGTAAGGCTTGTTAAATCTTTTGCTTCGAGTATAAAGGCGCCCAAGATAGCAGGGATAGAAAGCAAGAAGGAAAACTCACCTGCCGTTTTTCTGTCAAGTTTTAAGAAAAGCGAGCTTGAAATAGTGATACCACTTCGCGAAATACCTGGTAAAACGCCTATACCTTGTGAGGCACCTATGACAAGTGCTTTGAGGACGGAGATTTTTTTTGGTTCTTTTGTGTTTTCTTCAACCTTTCTGCTGTGTACCTTATGGCTTGCCACAAGGGCACAGGCGGTGAGAATAAAACCACCGAAAATAAATATAACCGGCAAGTCTGGGATGAGTTTTTTGAATACAAGTCCAAAAGCTGCAGTTACAATGCTTGCGAGAATGAGGCTTAGAATAGTGTTGAGTTGTAGCTCATCTTCTATGCTGTTTTTTCGCATAACCCAACGACCAAAGCTTATAATAAGCGACCAGAGTATCTTTCTAAAAACGAGGAGTACTGCGAGGAGGCTTGCAAGGTGGAGGGAAACATCGAAGATGAGGGGAAGTTCGAGGCCAAAAAGATTTTGAGCTATGGCGAGATGCCCTGAGCTTGAAATAGGTAAAAATTCTGTGATGCCCTGTAAGGCTCCCAAGATAATTGCTTGAAATATAGACATAAATCTACTCTAGCATGCAAGGCAATGGGTTTCAAGACCTTCATTTTTTGAGTATGATAGCAGGACTAGGAAGTTATAATATGGAATACAAAGAAAGTATAGAAGGGGCGTCAAAGAGCTTTGGCAATTTTTTTTCTTCTATTGTGCGACTGCGAACACCAGGTGGTTGCCCATGGGATTTAGAGCAAACAGCTCTTTCGATGCGTGGAGATTTACTTGAAGAATGTTTTGAGACAATTGAGGCAATAAACGAAGAAAACCCAGAACATGTAAAAGAAGAGCTCGGCGATTTGCTTTTAAACCTCTTGTTGATAGCATTTATTTATGAGCAAGAAAAGCATTTTACACTTTCTGAGCTCATAGATGCGGTAAATGAAAAAATTATACGACGGCATCCCCATGTTTTTGAAGAGTCTGAAGGGAAACGCTATGAAAAAGAGGGAGGAGCAAAAACAAGTGAAGAAGTGCTTGCTCAGTGGGATTCTATAAAACAAGACTTAGAGGGCAGAAAAAAAGAATCGATTTTGGATGAGGTATCTTTGGGCTTACCACCTTTGATGCGGGCTTTTAAGTTGCAAAAAAAAGCAGCTAAAAAAGGCTTTGACTGGAAAAATCCGGAAGGGGTACGTGAAAAGGTAGAGGAAGAACTTTTGGAGCTGATAGAAGCAAAAAATGCAGACGAAAGAGAAGATGAGGCAGGAGATGTGCTTTTTGTAACGGTTAATTATATTCGGCATTTGGGAGTGGATCCGAGTATTGCTTTATCACGGGCAAATGCAAAGTTTTATAAACGTTTTGGGCATGTTGAACGGCGCATGGCAGAAACTGAGGGAAAATCTTTTACTGCAGAGGAATTGGATGGATTTTGGAGGGAAGCAAAAGATATGGACGATAAAGACAGATTAGAGTATACTTAAAAGAGCTATGATTTTATGCAAATAGATGGAGTTAGAAAATGAAAAGCATACTATGTGAAAAAAAAGCTTTTAGAGCCGCTGAAGAAGAAAAGGCTGAAGAGCAAAAAGAGGCCTTTTCAGAAGCTTTACAGGCAAAGTTTCTGAAAACAAGGCAAATATTATTGACAGGGGAGGTGAACAAAAATCTTTCGGAAAAAATAGTCCGTCAATTACTTATTTTGGAAGCAGACTCCGACAAGCCCATATATCTTTTTATCGATTCGCCCGGAGGCGACGTCGATGCTGGCTATGCAATCTTTGATATGATTCGTTTTATTAAGGCTCCGGTGTATACGGTTGGCATGGGACTCGTAGCGAGTGCTGGTGCGCTCATCTTACTTGCCTCGCCTAAAGAAAGGCGTGTCGCTCTACCAAATAGTCATTACCTTATTCACCAACCGCTGAGTGGGATTAAGGGTGTTGCAACTGATATAGAGATTCATGCGCAAGAAATTGAAAAAATACGCACGAAGATAAATGCACTCATTGCCGAGGAAACAGGAGTCAAGCTGTCTCAGGTTGAAAAAGATACAGACAGAGATTTTTGGATGTCAGCGGAAGAAGCAAAATCCTATGGCTTAGTCGGAAAAATAGCAGCGACGAGGGATGAGTTGTAAAAAATGGAATTTGATTTAACGGATGAGTTGATAAAACAAATAACATTCGCTATGGAAAATCAAAGAGAAATTTTTTTATTGGATAGCTGTGAAAAGGTTTTGATAAAAAAAACTGATATTGCGCAAAGGCTTGCAGCAGAAGAAAAAGGAGAGAATATATCTTTTTCTGAAACACAAAACCAAAATAGATTTTATACCTTGCCTGAGTGGAATTCTATCTTGGGTTTTAAAATGATGGAAAAGTTTGTATCTGTTTTGAAAAACCCTCTCGCTCGTTCAGATCTAAAGCAGGTTTTATCCTTGGGTAAGGGAGTTTTTAGAAACTTCAAAAACAAACTTTCCGAGTATCCTGAAGTTGAAAAACTTTGGCTTAATTTTAAAGATGCTGAAATGAAAAAAATGGTGCTCGATTGGTATAATCGGCATCGAGCTTCTTGGGGTTTAGACTTGCTACCGATAGAATTTAACGAAACAGATGTGCTTATCTTGGAAGATTTTTTGTTTCGATTTAGTTCAGTAGCGGAAGAGCCTGAGGTTTTTGAAACCTATCAAAATCTTTTTTTTGATGAACTTTGTGAGCGTGCCGAAGAAGCGGAAGATGAAGAGGTTTTGGCTTTTTTGTGGAAGGAGTATCATTTTTTACAAGAAGAGAGAGAGGATGTTCAGCTCTGTATAGTTGAAACTATCGAAGAGGATTTTGCAGGCATTGCTGCTTTTTTTCAATTAGCAGGGAAAAGAAAAAAAAGATTTTTAATTCCCTTCCTCTATGTTGAAAAAAACTTTAGAGGTTTAGGACTGGGAAAAGAACTTTTGCAGCGTATTCGAGATTATGCTACCGAGCAAGGCGTGCGACAACTTGTCGTTCACAACTCCTTTGTGCCGGATGTTTTGGTTTCAGTTTTACTGAAAAACGGTTTTCAAAAAACAAAGGGTATTTATTTTGCAAATGTAGCAGATTGAAGTTTTTTATGTAGATAAAAAACAGTTTTTTTTGGCGCATTTTTATTGGGCGCTCAATGCAAGAAGGGATAGATAAGTTCTTGCTGTATTTTATTTTTATAGGAGATATTATGTCATTTAAACATTCAAAAGAAAAAAATGTAGAAAAATTGGATCTTTTTTTAGAAGAGGCTATTCATAGCATCAAAACAGAAGAAGACCCCTTTGAATTAAACAATTTAAAAAAAGTATTTAAAAAGTCAGTTCCTTTTTTTATGCGTAGCTATGTAGCGGTGTACATGTTAAAAAAACTGACAAATGTATCCTTGCGAGAGGAAAAAACTGGTCGCAGTGCTTCTCCTCGAGAAAAAAAAGCTCCCTACAAGCGCTCACGCGAGGACTTTGATGAAAGCTTATACGAAACACTTTTCTTTAGTGTTGGCCGTAAACGACGTGTTTATCCTAAGGATATCGTTGGCTTACTTATGCAAAATGCAAAACTTGAAAAAACACAAATAGGTTTGATTCGAGTTTTGGATAATTATTCTTTTGTGCAAATTATGAAAGAAGATGCGCAAAAAGTTATCGATCTTTTAAATGGCTTTGAATTTAGAGGAAGAAAGTTAACCGTTAGTTATTCTCGAAAAAAAGAAGAGGCAGATAGCTAAGAGTATATAAAAAGGGAAGGGCTATGAAAGATATCTTTTGTCTAACCGGTGGTGTCTTAGGAACAAATACATATATCGTACCGCTTGCAAATAATGAATGTTTTGTTGTAGATCCCGCAGTCGATGCGGAAAGGATTGCAGAAAAAATTGCAAGTGCAGGACTTCGTTTGACAGCAATTCTTTTGACACATGGACACTATGACCATATGGAAAGCTTACAGGAGCTTTCTCTGCTCTATCCTCAAGCAAAAATTGCGATTCACAGTGAGGATGTAAAATCCTTGGGGAAAGATGCCCTTCTTCGCCACTATGCAGAGTTTGCATCAACTGGTTTAGTGCAACTCTATGCAGCCTTTCAAGGTGACTTTGAAAAAAAACCTCACCTACCTGAAGCAGATTTTTTCCTAAAGGAAGGAGAAGTTTTTGAAAACGAATGGCTTGTCCTTCACACACCAGGGCATACAAGGGGCTGTATTTGCTTGTATAACGAAAAGAAAAAACAGCTTTTAAGTGGCGATACCCTTTTTTACATGGGCTGGGGCAGAACAGATTTGGAAGGCGGAGACCAAAGAGCTTTGCAAACGAGTTTAAAACGACTCTTTGATTTGCCTTCAGAGACAAAGGTTTTTCCGGGGCATGAGCAATACGGCTTTAGCTTGGCGGAAACAAATGCTTCTGTAACAAGAGGATTTCTTACCATTTAAGCTTGTTTATCTTGATTAAAAAAAAGACTGGGAAGGTCCCCAGTCTTTTTTTTTATTTTGTTTCAGCAAGAGCTTCTGAAATACTAAAGGCATAATCCCCAATTTTTTCTATATATCGTACCAAATCAATGTAGAGCAATTCACTTCGGACGTCAGCTCCTTTTTCAAGGCGTTTTCGAGCGACTTTTTTAAGATTTTTTCTAAAGGCGTCAACTTGGTCTTCCAAGATTTCTGCTAAACGCAATTGATCTTGTTGCAAATGCTTGTTAATATTTTTTTTGATAAAAAGCAAGAATTGCTGGACGAGTTCACCATAAGGTTCGAGTCGTTCCATATCTTCATCATTAAAAGTCATATCTTTTTCGATACTTCGTTTCAATAAAAGCAAAATGCTAAAACATTCGTCAGTGATACTTTCAAGGTCATCAATTATTCGTAGCATAATCGAAACATTGTGCTTTGTTCTATCTGCAATTGGAAGATGAGAATATTGCACCAAAAAATTTGAAATTTGCTCTTGCATTTGATCTGCATAATCTTCTTGTTTTGAAAGTTTTTCATAATGTTCTTCGATAAATTCTTCAGTACGGTTTACAAAACCTTTTTGTACAGTCGTAAACATATCCATAACAATATCAGTCATATCAGCAATTTCTTTTTCAGCTTGAATAATATAAGCTTCATAGTTATCTTTCATGCTTGGCTTAATAAAGGTGAGTGAATACGTATCGGGAACTTCTCCTTTTTTCGGCTTAATAATAATTTCTGATAAGGCTGCTAAATGCTGGGTAAATGGAATAAAAATAATAGTACTAAATACATTGAAAAGTGTATGTAACATTGCAATATGTATTGTAATAGAATTTTCTATGGGGCCTGGAACAATCCAGTCGGTGAATTCCAAAAAGGGTTTAAAAAAGACCATCACGAGAATAAAGCCAAAGACGTTGAACATTACGTGAATAAGAGCTGCGCGCCGTGCATTTACCTTGGTGCCAAAAGACGCCATGATTGCATCGATGGTTGACCCGATATTGCTTCCCAAAATCATTGCAGCTGCAATTTCCCAGCTTAGAAGTTGTTGATAAGAGAGTGTTATAACAATTGCGGAAACTGCAGAAGAAGAATGCAAAAGCGCAGTAAAAAAAATACTTAAGAAGATGGCAAGAATATAACTCCATAGACCGTGGTTAAAAATAGATTGAAAAACTGATATTTGTTCAGGATTTACGTCAAGAAGGTTTTTAAGTAAGTCTAAGCCAAAAAATAAGAGAGAGAAACCCATGATTGCTTCGCCGAGGGTTTCTTTTTTTAATTTTTTTACAGATCGTAAAAGATAGCCAAGTCCAAAGAGAGGGATTGCTACAGCAGCAATATTAAAATTGAAGCCGAAAAGAGCGACAATCCAAGCGGTAACAGTCGTTCCTATATTTGCACCGAAGATAACACCAACCGATTGTGCGAGGGTTATGAGTCCTGCGTTGACGAAGGAGACAACCATAACCGTTGTCGCCCCTGAAGATTGGATTATCATTGTAACAAAAATCCCTGTCAACAAGCCCATAAATCGATTTTTTGTCATAAAACTCAAGGCCTTATGAAGACTTTTTCCGGTGCTTTTTTGAATGCCGTCTGACATGAGTTTCATACCAAAGAGCAAGAATGATAAACTTCCGACTAACTTAAATAAGATGGATATAAGTATCATGGCATGAGCCTATCAAAAGAAAGATAAGTTTTCAAGGTCTCAAAAATATGATAGACTAAAAAAATGAAAAAGAATAATTTTAAGCAGATAATTATGCAGATTTTCTTCTATATATGTGTGCTTTGTATCCTTATTTCCTGCGGTGTAAAAAGCGATAAAAAAAATCTAGAAAAAAATACTATAGCAGAGGAAGCCTTGCCGACTAAAAAATGGCAAGAAAGTGATGAACGTATTGCCCTCGTTTTGGGACTTGGCTATACCGAAGAGCATTTTGTGCATGAGCTTTTATCGGTTTTAGGAGATGCATTTGGTCTAGATTGCGAGAATGGTCTCATCTACCCCCTCCTTTTCCCAGACGATTTTGTCTATAATGGCGTAAAAGGGCGGATAAGTTCTCTACCTGATATACTTATGGAAAAAAAACTGAGGGCTGTCTATATTGTGGGAGCTCCAGAAGGGACTCATAGGGCCTTAGCTACAATGCAGGATAAAAAAGAAAGGGCCTTAGATATAGCTGTTTTTTCACTTTTTCCCCAAGATGACGTCTTAGGCATTGAATCTGGCTCCGATATAGTAATCGATTTTGGTCAGTTTTATTCTCCTTCTGCAATGAGCGAAGAAGGCGGTTTAGAACATTTGAACCTTGTGCCAGAAATTTTACATTCTCTCATAAAAAAAGAGAGCCTTTTTGATAGAAATTTTTCTTCTAAAGAGAAAAAAACCTTTTTGGAAAAAAGCCTTGGTCTTGCATGGAATGTTGAAACTAGTGTCGATTTGCAAACAGGCTTGCGATCTAAAAATCATTTTGACATTTCTTTGATAGAGGAGTATTCTGATGCTAAGGCTGTTGTAGATAGTCTTAGCATTATTGATAAAAGTACAAATAAAAACTAAGGAAGTCTGATGCCAGTTTTACGACAAGACGAATCTTACCTCATTGGAACAGCGCAAGCGATTAAAGCACTTGGAAAAAAGGATAAAGCCTACGTGCTTGTTGTTTCTGATTCACATGGTGATTACGATCGATTTTATGCGCTTTTAGAAGCCTATGGTTCAAAGCTCGATGCACTTATTTTTTGCGGCGACGGAAGCTTTGACCTCGTTGGCATCATTGAAGCTATGGCAAATGAGTCACCAGATTCCCCTCTGCCCGATAAAATCCTTCCTCCCGTTATAGCCTTTGTCCGCGGCAACGGGGACGCAGAGTCATATAGCTATACTTATAAAGGTAAAAACGAAGTTATTATTGCGCCACAAGCACAAAATCTCAGCATCTGTGGGAAAAAAATCTTTGTTGCCCATGGGCATAAATACAGTGTCGACTTTGGCTTAGACTATGCAGTAGAAATAGCAGAAAAACTTGGACTCGATTATTTTTTCTATGGACATACCCATATTCCCAGAGAGAAAAAACTAAAAAACACCTGGTTTATAAACCCGGGAAGTTGCTCACGTCCCCGCGGCGGTTTCCCTCCGACCTGCGCACTTTTAAAACTATACAAAGATGAAAAAGAAGCAGCCTGTCATTTTTACGAAATAAAAGAAAATCGCTTTGGAAATGTCGACTTAAAGCCCATGAAAATCTAGGGTGGGGGAAGAAAAACTCCATTCCTTGACAATCTTTATTTTTCGTGATACTATCAAATTGATATCAGACAGATATTGTTTTGTAGTAGTACAATTTCTAGTTTTTTTATGAGGAGATTATCATGACAGAAAAAAAAGCACCCTTTCTAAATGGTATGGTGGTTTTGCTTGCGAGCATTATCGTATTTTTATTTGCTGTTGGCTTGATTGTATATGCGTCTATAGATTTTTCCAAAAATGCCATTGTTTTACCTTTTGTTGTTTCGATTGTTTTTGGGCTTCTTTTATCCGCTATTATTTGTCCGCTACTCTGGGCAGGTTTGCGAATTCTAAAGCCGCAAGAAGCGCTTGTGCTTGCTTTATTCGGTAAGTATTACGGCACGCTTTTTGGCGCTGGTTTTTTCTTTATCAATCCCTTTGTTACGGCGATGACTGTTGGTGTAGGCAATGCAAGTTCTGGTTCCACCGGCAAGAGTGATACAAAAACGGATCTAGGTCTTGAGGTTTTTAAAAGTTTTAGTATGCTTTCTAAGCCAAAAAAACTTTCGCTTAAATTAATGACGCTCAATAACGACAAACAAAAAATAAATGATGTTTTGGGAAATCCCGTAAATGTTGGAGTTGTTGTTATTTGGAAAATTGTTGATACCGCTATGGCAATGTTCAATGTCGAAAATTTTGTAGAATTTTTATCGATACAATGCGATGCTGCTTTGCGTAACATTGTTCGTTTATATCCTTATGACAATACCGAAGATGATGGTGAAAAATCTTTGCGTGGAAGTAGCCTTGAAGTCGCAGAAAAATTGAAAGAAGCCTTGCAGGAAAAGGTTGCTGTTGCTGGGCTTGAAATTGTTGAAACAAATATTACGCATCTTTCGTATGCCGCAGAAATTGCTCCTGCGATGCTGCAAAGGCAACAAGCGGTTGCTGTTGTTGCTGCTCGCCAATACATCGTCGACTCTGCGGTTGGCATGGTCGAAATGGCGCTCGATAAGCTGAACAAAAAGAATATCGTAGCGCTCGATGAAGAAAGAAAGGCTGCAATGGTTAGCAACTTAATGGTAGTGCTTTGTGCGGGCAAAGAAGCGCAACCCATTGTAAATGCAGGAACACTTTATTAGAGACAGTGTGTTATAAATAATGGCTGGAAAAAAAACCTTAGAGATAGATATAGAAGAAAAAACGCAAGAAAAAAAACAAGTACTTTTGCGTATTTCTGCTCGCTTGTGGAATGATTTAGCAGGCTGGGCAGAAGATGATTTTCGTTCTATCAATGGGCAAATAGAGTTTTTATTGACAGAGGCGGTTAAAAAACGAAAAAATAAAAAAGACTAGTTTTTATTTAATAGTTCTTGACAATAGAAGCTTAGTGTACTATTATGATGATACATTGACGAGATACTGTCAAAGATCTTTTTCACTCGTCATGTATGGCGAAAGAATTTTTATAAAATAGGAGAATGTATGGCAATTATTAGTTTGGAAAATGTGCGCAAGGTATATCCCTTGGGAAAGGTTGAGGTTGAGGCTGTTCGAGGTGCTTCTCTTGAAATAGAAAAGGGAAGTTTTGTATCCATTGCAGGGCCTTCTGGTTCGGGTAAGTCTACCATCTTAAATATGATTGGCTTGATCGACACTCCCAGTTTTGGAGCTGTCAAAATTGACGGGCATGATGTCTATGCCGGGCGTTTTACGAGTGATATTAAAAAGAAAAAGAAAGATATCCTCCCATCAAAGATGGATAATAAAATAACAGATTTACGTCATGAATATCTCGGCTTTATCTTTCAAAATTTTAACCTCATTCCTGTGTTGAATGTCTATGAAAATATTGAGTTTCCTCTTTTACTGGGGAAACAAAAGATGTCAAAAAAAGAAAGAAAGGAATGGATCGATTATTTAATCGAAAAGGTTGGTTTAACAGCTTGGGCGCATCATAAATCAAATGAACTTTCTGGAGGGCAGAGGCAGCGTGTTGCTATCGCCCGTGCGCTTGTAACAAAGGCTCCTGTTATTTTGGCGGATGAGCCGACGGCAAATCTTGATTCAAAAACAGGCGATCAAATTTTAAATCTTATGAAAGAAATCAATCGTGATTTGCAAACTACCTTTATTTTTTCAACTCACGATGCAAAAATTACCGCAATGGCAGGACATGTTATTCGATTGCTTGATGGCGACATTGTAGAAAACACCAAAATAGAAAATGGAAGTACGAACAATGATGCTGTGCAGCTTGCATGTAAAAAAGAAAAGGCACAGGCTGAAATAGAAAAACAAGTTCTTCCTAGCGACACGATGTCAAAAGATCTCGGCGTTTAATTTAAGGAGACGGTAGAGATATGAAAAATACGATACGAATAGCGCTTGGTAACTTATGGTTCCAACTTATATCGCTGTTTCAGGAAATGAAAAATACGATACGAATAGCGCTTGGCAATTTGTGGGAGCATAAGGCGAAGACGCTCATCCTTGGACTCCTCGTTTGCTTTGGCTTAATGCTCATTGTTTTGGGAACAGGTTTTTTAGAAGCGGCAAAAAAGGGCATTGAAAAAGATTTTCGCTCTCACTATACGGGTGATATTGTTATTCACGGGCCGAGTCCAAAAAAAGGTGTGCTTACCTTATTTGGTGTGCAAGAAAATGTAAGTGTCGGTGAAATGCCAAAGACTCCAGCTCTTCCTGATGCAGACCAACTTTTATCCCTCCTTGATACAGTCGACGGGATACAGGATAGGACGAGACTTATATCGGGCGTGATACTACTCAGCTCTGATGCAATTGGCGAAGGTTTTATTCCACGCACAGAAGATGAGTCATCATTTCCTATGGGATTTTTTCTTTCGGGAGATGAGAATTATTTTACTATGTTTCCAGATGTAAAAATAATCGAAGGTGAAATGTATAATCGAAATGAACCTTCATTAATTATGGACCTGAGTTTAAGGGAAAAGTTTGAAACCTATTATCGCATTCCCTTAGCAGTTGGCGATATGATTACCTTACAGGGATATAGTTCGGCGAGTGCAAAACTACGTGAAGTAAAGATTGCTGGTTTTTTTGCGCATCCTGATCCAAATACAACGATGATGAGTTTGTGCTATCTCGACCAAAATACTGCACGTGCCTTGGGCGACTTAACCTACGGTTCTGTTTACGCTCGTGATTTACCACAGGTGATCGATACAAGTCTTTCTACAATGGATGAAGATGATTTATTTGCAGATATGTTTGAAGTTGAAAATGCTTCTATTTTAGGCTCAAGCTTAACGGACGATGATGTTGATTCTCTCTTGGGAGATACAAGTCTTCGCGATAAACTGAATGAAGTGGCAGATGGCGCTTGGCAATTCCTTGTATTAAAACTAGATCGCCCTGAAGATGCAGAAACAAAAATAATAGCACTCAATGCTTTGTTTGCCGAAAAGGAAATGAATGTTAAAGCCATCGACTGGAAGACTGCTTCCTCAGGTTTTGCTATGGGAACTGATATTCTCGGAGCTGTTTTTACAATTTTGATTGTGCTTCTCTCCGTTGTTGTTTTTATCGTTATCATGAACACACTTATTATATCTGTTATAGAACGAACAAGTGAAATAGGTACAATGCGAGCTCTCGGTGCACATCGCGGATTTATTCGAAAATTAATTTTTACCGAAACAACATGTATTGTTATAATTGCTTCTCTTGCAGGCATCGTCCTTGCTCTCATCATTTCTGGCATTATCAATATAAGCAATATACGTATAACAAACGAAACAGCAAAATTATTTTTAGGTGGGGGTAGTTTTAAAATTACACCAAATCTTGGTTCTACACTGGCTGCCTTCTTTGCAATTTTTATCGGCGCAAGTTTAGCAAACCTCTATCCGGTTTCCTTTGCCTTAAAAATTACGCCACTCAAGGCAATGAACCAAGAAGACTAGGGGGGATTATGAAAACAATAGGATTAGCATTTAGAAATTTGAGTAGGCAAAAAAAACGAAGCTTCTTACTCGGTGGCGCCATTGCATTTGGTTTTTTTATTGTAACATTTGTAGATGCCTTGGCAGGTGGTTCTTTGAGAAACTTAAGCGAGCAATTTTCGTTTTTGTTTGGTGGAAACATTTTTATCCAAGCCTCTCAAAAAGACGATGACAAAGTTATGACTCTAACAAAAGATGCGCTTTTTATAGAAGATGTTTTGAAGGAATCTGGAATTCGTTATACAGCTGAAGGAAAAAGAACTATGCTGTTTGGCACGATTATCTATGAAGGCCAAAAAGCTGTTACAAATATTTCTGGTTGTGATTTTGAAAAAGAGAAGCGTTTAAAAGATTCTATTTCTCTTGTGCAAGGTTCATGGGAAAATATGCAAGATAGCAATGCACTCATTATAGGTGAGACAATGGCTGAGAACTTAGGAATCGAGGTTGGAGAGACCGTGCTTTTTGAAATGCAAACGGCTAAAGATTATGCAACCGTCGGCGAGTTTAAAATTGCGGCAATAAATCGGGATCCAAGTTTGCTCGGTTCAATCATGGTATATTCTCATATCGCATACTTAAACGAATTGTATGAGCTAGATGAAGATGCATTTTTCTTTTATACAATAATGGCTGAGGACCATGAAAACCAAGATGTTTTGGCAAATCAGCTTGAAGCGATTATCAAAAAATACAAACCGGTTACGAACCGACTTGAAGCCGTTAAGAAAAATCCTTTAAATATTGTGCGAGGAATTAACGAGCAATTAAAAGAAGCTAGCTGGGAAGGCGATATGTATTCTGTCATAACCTTTGACGATCAAGTGCCAAATATAAAACAAATTCTTTCGATTGTGCAGTATGTAAGTCTTGGTATTTTAATCGCTCTCTTTTTGGTTATTATGATAGGTATAAGCAATACCTATAAAATGGTTATTTTTGAACGCATAAAAGAAATAGGTACAATGCGCGCGCTTGGTGTAAAACAAAAAGAAGCAGGGCGTATTTTTATGTGGGAAGCTGTTCTCTTAAGCCTTTTTGGTTCCTTAGTCGGCTTCATTGTCGCAATTTTAGGAATGAAAGTTTTATCTTTATTTACTTTTACGAGTGAAGAATTATCTCTCTTTCTCCACAATGGACATTGGACCTATGTGCTTAATGCAGGAAGCATAAGTATTAAATTGATAGTTGTAGTGCTCTTAACTATGCTTGCAGTACGAGGTTCAGCGAAACAAGCTGCGAAGCTCAACCCTGCCGAAGCATTAAGGACTACACGATGAGGAAAAATATGAAAAAAATAATTTTTATTGTACTAAGTATCTTTTTATTGTTTTCTGTAATGGCAGAAAATACACCAGACCCCTATGCAATTCTTGATGTATTGCAAAAACAATATTCATATGACGACCAAGATTATTCTGCGACTGTTACGCTCATTGTTGAAAAGCCAAATCAACCAGCTGAACAATTACAGTTTAAGCTTTTTCAAAGGGCTGCAAAAAAGCAGTTTACGATGATTCAACTTTTACCAGAGACCGACAAGGGTGCTGGATATTTGCAAGATGGAGATAATCTTTGGTATTACGATCCTATCGGGAGAAAATTTAACCATACTTCCCTCAAACAAAATATTGGAAACTCGGATGCGAAGGCAGGAGATGTGGTAAAAGAGTATTCATTTCGCGACGACTATGAGGCAACAAGCATTGAAAGCGGAAAGCTCGGTGCCTTTGATGTATGGATAATAAGCTTGAAAGCTATTTCTTCTCGTCCCGCCTATGCAAAAGAAGTGTATTATATAAGGAAGGATATTACGCTTTTATTGAAGGAAGAAAACTATAGCGCAAACGATAAACTTATGAGAACAAATCTCTATCCAAAATACACAAAGGTTTTAGACCGCTATCTTCCCATACAAATTATTATGCGTGATGAAGTAAACAAGGGAGAGCAAACGCAACAAATCCTCTCAGAGATTTCGACGAGCGCTATTCCAAACAAGGTTTTTACAAAGGCCTATCTCGAAGGTTTAAATTAGGTGAGGCATGAATAAAAAATATTTCTATAAACAGATTTTTATTTTTTGCCTTGTTTTTTCCCTCCTCGGTATAAATGGTTTTGCTATTGATTCGGATGGCTATCTATTTTCAGATGATAGTTTTTCTGACGAAGGTTTTTTTAGCGATGCAGAATTCTTTTCGGATGAAGATTTGTTTTCGGATGATATTTTTTCAAGCGAAACCCTTGTCGAAACACCGGTAACAAAGATCGATGCAAGTCTTTCATCTCTTATTTTTGAAACAGGCTCTGTGCGCTTTGGAGGCAGTTTGAGTGCAGGGCTTCACATGGAAAGCTTTTGGCTGGACCCCTTTAGCAGTGATTGTGACTTTCTATATGGAACAGAAATGCAAACAGAGATGGGAGCTATAAAAGTTGGCGGCTTGGAAAATGCAAAAATAACTCCTACGCTAGACCTAGATCTTTTTTTTGACAGCCGTCCTTCGAGCAATACAAGACTCTATGGCAAGTTCAATGTTATGTATCCTTTTAATAAAAACTATCCAAATATATTTGTAGACATGGCTCTCTTTCCTTCACCAGAAGCCTATGTACTAACAGAAATTATAGTTCCTAACTTTTCTGTCTTTGAGCTTTTTACCGACTTCAACTACGATGACAAAATCTATTTTCGTTTTGGCAAGCATACGGTAAAGTGGGGAGTGGCGTATTTTTTTAGTCCTGCCGATATTATCAATCTTGCAGCTATCGATCCAGAAGATCCAGATAAACAACGAGAGGGTCCCATTTCTTTGAGAGTGCATTTTCCTATCGAGGGAACACAAACAAATCTTTGGTTTTATATCTTACCCGATGAAAAAACCATGCTTGTAAAAGATAGTAGTTTTGCATTTAAAGTGGAGTTTTTAGTTGCAACAAGTGAGCTTGGTTTTGGTGCTTGGTATAGATACAATAGCCCACCGCATCTTATGGGAACCTTTACGGGAAGCCTTGCTGGGAAGGTGGCACTTTTTGCAGAGACAGTTTTTGCTTGGGGCAATGAAGACGCATGGCAAAATAACAGAGTCTTTACTGAGATGAAACCAGTAGTAGATGCAACACTTGGGGCTTCGTATTATTGGGAGGCAGCAAAAATAAATCTTGCAGGTCAATATTTATTTGGCTTTGACTTTTCAAATCTTGATACAAAGAATTATACTGGAGCGCACCAAGCCGCTCTCTCTCTTTCACGATCAGAGTTTATTACAAAAAAAATCTCACTTTCTGCTTTTACTTTGATGGATATACTTGAACATACCGGCACAGCGAGTCTCAATCTTGGAGTGAATTTTTTTGATGGCTTTTCTTTAAGTGCAGGGCCGAGCCTTTCTATTATGTCAATAGGTGCAGAGAAAAAAATGAATGCATCTTTTTCTCTTTCTTTACGTTTCGGAGGAGGTCGCTTCTAGACCTTCCTGTTTTAATTCGATAAAATAAGGACGATAAAAAGTGCTTATAAAAAATGAGGTTAGATACAATGTTAGAAGCAAAAAAACTTACAAAAAACTATGGTGATTTTTGTGCTGTCGATGCGCTTGACTTTAAGGCAGAGCGGGGCAAAATCGTCGGTTTAATTGGACCAAATGGTGCTGGGAAATCCACAACTATTCGCATGATTATGAATATTCTCGATGTAGACAGTGGAGAGATTATACTTGATGGACAAAAGTTTACAGCAAGCGATTCTGATAAGATTGGCTATCTCCCAGAAGAGCGGGGACTGTATAAAAAACAAAAAGTCATCGATGTTTTATATTTTTTAGCAGAATTAAAGAGCTGTTCAAAAAAAGATGCCCTTCCAAAAATTGATTATTGGCTTGAGCGCTTTGACTTGCTCGAGTGGAAAGACAAAAAAATCGATGCCCTTTCAAAAGGAATGGCACAAAAAATTCAGTTTGTCTCGACTATTGTGCATGAGCCACAGATTTTGTTTTTAGACGAACCTTTTTCTGGCTTAGATCCCGTAAGTTCTGATGAGCTTTTATCCGTGATGAATGAATTAAAAAACGCAGGTCGGATTATTCTTTTTTCAACGCATGTTATGGAACAAGCTGAGCGAGTCTGTGATCAAATTATCATGCTTGATCGTGGAAAAAAAATATTGGACGGTTCCGTCTCACAAATAAAAAAACAACATGGAAGCGACCGTTTTTCAATTCGTCTTGATGGAGATGCTTCTTTTATAGAAGAACTTTCTATTATCGATAGTTTTAGCTTAAAGGAAAAAGAGATCTGTCTTGTTTCATTAAAAACAGGGACAGACGCAAACGACTTATTTTCTGTTATTGCAAATGAATCAAAAAAACAAAATAAAACAATAGAATCTATTACACGTAATGAGCCAAGCTTGCATGATATTTTTGTAAAAATTGCGGGTAAATCAATCGATGAATCTGGAGATGTAAAAAATGAAAAATAAAACCCTTGTTGTATTAAAACATGAATTTAATAAAATTGTAAAAACAAAGACCTTTATTATTATGACAATACTCGGTCCTTTTTTACTTGCGGCGATTATGATTGTACCCATGTATTTTTCTATGAAATCTGTAGAAGGAAAAGCTGAAAGTTTAAAAATAGGTATATATCTTGCCGATAGTTCTCAAGAAGTTTTAGCAGAGGTCCTCGTAGAAGAATCAACCGCTTTAGGTTGGGAGCTTTTTATAAGCAAAGACAGAGAAAGTCTCTATACACAAGCGATAAAAAAAGAAATTGCAGGCTATCTCACAATTGAAGCAGATGCCGTAAAATACTTTACTTTGAAACCTGGAGACTTTAGCGTCAATACATCCTTGCAATCGATTATATCAGATTATCTCATCAATGAACGGCTCAGTGCCCGGGGCTTAAGTTACGAAGAAGTAAAAACCTTAACCCAAGCATACTCCTTGCCTGTGTTTAAAATCTCGGAAGATAACGAGACAGGAGTAGAAAGCGATGAGGGAATGGAATTTGCCCTTGCAATTATAATTCCCATGATTTTTTCTCTTATGATTTACATGTCTATTTTATTGTATGGACAAATGATAGGTCGATCTGTTGTAACAGAAAAATCATCAAAGGTCGTTGATGTGCTTTTATCTTCAGTAAAACCGAATCAACTTATGATGGGAAAAATTTTTGGAGTAGGCTTAGCAGGAATGCTACAGTATAGCATTTGGATTTTTATGGCCCTTGTTGCCCTCTTTGTAACAAAACTTGTTTTTGGATTTGCTATTCCTGCACAAATTGCTATGAGCAACTTTGTGTATCTTGGAATCTATTTTGTTTTAGGCTATCTTTTATATGGCTCACTTTTTGCAGCCGTTGGTTCAGCTTCTGAAGACGAACAACACCTCGGTCAACTCTCTTTACCCCTCATACTTTTTTTAGTTGTGCCTATTACGCTCATCTCAGCAGTCATCGAAAATCCGAATTCGACCCTTTCCTTGGTCTTTGGCTTTTTCCCACTCACCGCACCTCTCGTTATGCTTTCAAGAATTACAACAGGCGAAATACCGCTTTGGCAAATTCCAGTGAGCATTGGAAGTTTAGCTCTTTGTATTTGGTTTTTCATTACACTTTCTGCAAAGATTTTTAAAACAGGTATTTTAATGAGCGGGAAAAACTTTAAGTTTCGTGAAATTGTAAAGTGGTTACGCTAACTTTGAAAGAGAGCTTTTGCGAACAATTCTGGTTGGTGAAAGCTCTGCATTTTGCAGGGCTTTTTTTCTATAAAACTTGACGGCATGGATAAAGAGGGCTAGAATACAGTAGAAGAAGGAGGCTTGTTATGTTAAAAAAACAACAGATTTTTAAGGTTTCACTTACAGTTATGGCTATGCTTATTTTGCTTTTTAGCTGTGTTACAAGTGGAAGTGGCGACAATTCTGCACGCAAAGGCAAACAACCACGACCTGCCCTTGCTGGAGATACGAATAAAGTTATTGCCTACTATTCTAACTGGGGTATTTACGACAGAAATTTTCACGTGAAAAATCTACCATTGGATCAAATTACCCATATTAATTATGCGTTTGCAAAGATTAACAATGGTTTTATTTCAACTATTGATGCAAATGCAGACTACACGAAGGTCTTTGGAGATGAACCAAAGGATGCTCCGTACAAGGGAAACTTTTATCAGTTTAAAATGATGAAAGAAAAATATCCACATATAAAAATGCTCATTTCAATAGGTGGTTGGACACTTTCTGATGGTTTTGGTACTGTAGCAGCCGACCCAGAGCTTCGTGAAAGAATGACAGAGTCTGCTATTCTTTTTATGCGAAAGTTTGACTTTGATGGTATTGATTTGGATTGGGAATACCCTGTAGAAGGAGGCATAAATCAAGATACGAGTCCTGACGATAAACAAAATTTTAGTTTGCTTCTTCGAGATTTACGCCTCGCTCTTGATAAAGCTGAAGATGAAGATGGTCGAGAATATTATCTAACCGCAGCGGTTACCGCAGGTGTGGATAAGATAAAAAACCTCGAAGTTGCAGCCCTCAATAAATATTTGAACTGGGTAAATATCATGTGCTATGATTTTTATGTTGCAGGTCCAGGTCCTGCTCGCCATCATGCTCCCTTGTATGTTAATCCAAATAGTCCAAAAGCAAATGACTATGAAAACTATTATTCTGCTGATAGCGCTGTACAAGCCTATCTTGAGGCAGGTCTTGCACCAGAAAAACTTGTGCTCGGCGTTCCCCTCTACGGTAGAGCTTGGCAAGGCTTTGGTGGAGCAAGCGATGCTTTGTTTCAGCGGGCTGATGGGGTTTCAAAGGTCGGTACTTGGGAGGCGGGCACAATCGAGTATGTCGATATAGAAGAAAATTATCTCCCTCGTGGTAGCGAGTTCGATAAATGGGACGATGTTGCAAAGGCGTCGTACTTATATTATCCAGAAGAAGAGCTATTTGTTAGTTATGAAAGTCAACGTTCACTTTCGCATAAGCTTGAGTACATCACAGAAAATAAACTCGGTGGCATAATGTACTGGGAACTTGCAAATGATACGAATTTTACCCTTGTACACCAAATAGGTGAATACATGTTAAAACAAGACTAATTTTCAAAGAGAGCTTTTGCGAATAATTCTGGTTGGTGAAAGCTCTCCTTTTCTGAAGAAGAGATAAGTGTTTGATAGCCCTGGATACCATTCCCTGGGTTATCGATTCTATTGCAGGTGAATGACCAGATTTTTTTATCCAAACTTGTATAATCAAAATCTCTGAGTCCAAAATCACTCCACGGAATAAAAATTTCGGCATACCAAAACTCATCTTCTATGGTATTTGATATGAGAGCCTTTGATTTCCAGCTATAATCAAAAAACAATATTTCATCACCGTTTTTAGCTTCACTACACCCCGAAACAATAGCATCTGTATCCTGTACTATTTTTTTGTTTTTTTCATCTATACTATCCAATATAAGCTGCTTCCCTTTTTCACCTATTCCACAACGATAATCAAGCAAAAATCCTTTTGAGTTAAATTCAAAACCATAATAGATATCAGATTCTTCTGGACGAATAAAAAACTCCAAACAATCATCTTCAAAAACACGCATTTTGTGGGATGTTTTTTTAGAAAGCAGTTTGTTTTTTGGCGCTTCAGCACAAAAAGAAACTGCGATACCATCTATTCCGGCTGCAATAAAAGCAAGCGTAAAAAGACTTCGCGGTTTATGTAAGGGCCAAGGATAAAAAAGCTCAATCCCATCAACCTCATAACTCGCCATAATTGTATCAGCATTTTCTGAAAGCTTTTCTGATAATAATGGAATATAATATTGTTTCATACCTGTATTCTAAAGCTTTTCTTGTCGGACTGCAAGTTGTGGCTTGATTTTTTCTCATATATTGGTATGCTAGAATGAAGAGAAATAAAAAAAGAAGCGGATTAGATTGTCTTTTTGTTTTATCGTGAAAATGATTTTTTATGGAGGATGATATGTCAATATGTTTAACTAATGGCACCTTGATAAGCGGATATTATGCGCTTGAAAAAATGAGCGTTCTTATTGAAGATGGCAAGGTCGTTGACGTTTTTAATCAAAAACGTTTTGAGCAAAAAAAATTTCCTCCGACAGTGCGTATTATCGATGTTGAAGGTTCTTTTATTTCTCCCGGTTTAATAGATACTCATATCCACGGCTTTAACGGGCATGGTACCGACAATTGTAGTCCTGAAGCGATGATTGCTATGTCAGAAGATCTTGCACAATACGGGGTTACCGCATTTAATCCAACCTTATATCCATCGAGCGAAGAGTCTATGACAAAAACAATACAATCTATCGTAAAGGCTATGGGAAAGGAAAACGGTGCAAAAATAATGGGCATTCACCTTGAAGGACCCTTTATTTCAGCAGATAAGCTTGGTGTGCAAAGACCCGAAACGGTAAAAACAGTCGATTTAGAACTTATGGAACGATTGTGGCAAGCATCAGAAGGGCATATTGTTAATATGACGGTTGCACCAGAAATAAAAGGTATGCGGGATCTTGCCTTATATTGTATAAAAAAAGGTATTGTCGCTCAAGCAGGCCATACGAATGCTGAATACGCGCATATGGTTGAAGGAATGCAAGCGGGAATCTTACACGCAACCCACCTTTTTAATGCCATGAGTCAAATGCACCACCGAAACCCTGGTGCTGTAGGAGCGGTTTTAATTCACCCTGAAATGTCATGTGAAATTATTCCCGATGGCATTCACGTGCATCCTGATTTGTTAAAGTTTGTTGCTCGAGATAAACCAATTGATAAAATAGTTTTAGTTACCGATGCGCTTACTCCAACAGAACAATCTGGCTCTCCCCTGTACGCAAACGGTGAAGAGGTTGCTTTTTCAGGAGGGTGTTTTCATCGAGTGAAAGATGACGTCATCGCAGGTTCTGGGCTTACTATGATAAAGGGTGTCAAAAATCTTGTGTCTTATGGTTTTTCCGTTGAAAATGCGATTCGTTGTGGTACCGCAAATCCAGCAGAAATAATGAAATACGGTAAAAAAGGTCTTGTTTCTCCTGGTTCTGATGCAGATATTATTGTATTTGATAAACATTTTAATGTTTTATTGAGTATGGTCGAAGGAAAGATTGTTAAAAATCTCATTTGATAGTAGAATAGCATTGTTGATACATTTTTTTGGAGGTTATAAATGAGAGTAATAGTACAGCCCGATTACGAGGCTTGTTCCCTTTGGGCTGCAAATCATATTGCACGTAGAATTAACGAGGCAGCTCCAACTGCAAAAAAACCCTTTGTATTGGGTTTACCAACAGGCGGTACTCCTATTGGTACTTATAGGGCACTTATTGCATTGAATAAAGCTGGGAAAGTGTCATTTGAGCATGTTGTTACATTCAACATGGACGAATATGTTGGGCTTCCTTCAGATCACCCACAAAGCTATCATCGTTTTATGTGGGACAACTTTTTTAATCATGTAAATATTAAAAAAGAAAATGTATATATCTTAAATGGCATGGCACAAGACTTGGATGCAGAATGTGAAGCCTATGAAAAAACAATTGCATCTTTTGGTGGTATTAAACTTTTCTTGGGTGGAGTTGGTGTAGATGGACACATCGCTTTTAATGAACCAGGTTCATCCCTTAGCTCACGGACACGAGTAAAAACCTTAACACGCGAAACAATTCAAGTAAACTCACGTTTTTTCGGTGGTGATATAAGCCAAGTTCCAACAACTTCTCTTACTGTAGGAGTTGGTACTATAACTGATTCTGAAGAGGTTATGATACTTGCAAGCGGACACAGTAAAGCACGGGCTTTAAAACATGCGGTGGAAGAAGGCATAAACCAAATGTGGACAATTTCTTGCTTGCAAATGCATAAAAAAGCTATTATTGTTTGTGATGAAGATGCAACAGATGAACTAAAGGTTGGGACTCTAAAGTATTTTAAAGATATAGAATCACAAAATCTCGAAAATAGCTTGTAATTTTAAAAATGTCTATTTTTATATAAAACAATATTGTTTTTGCTGTAAGTGCTTTACAAATTGTGTTTGTAATAGTACAATAATACTGCTTGAGATGATCGCCAATATGGTTGTGGACAATCAATATTGCACGTTTTTTCAAGGAGGAAAAAAAGGGATTGAGAAAACAGGGTTTTCTTCTAGAAAGTCATGGATTCTAAAATCCCTTTTAAATTAGTATAGGAGTGTTAATCTTGTGAAAAAAATTAAAACAAGAGATTTAGCGACTTTTTTAGGCTTTGTTATGCCAGGGCTTGTGCTCTATTTATTCATTGTCGCGTATCCCATTATTTATTCAATTTTTTTAAGCTTTACGAACTATAACCCGAACATTGGTGGAAAATGGGGTTTTGTTGGTTTAACTCACTACATTAAAATGTTTGGTGAGAGGACGTTTTGGTTTGCTTTTAAAAACAACATGATCGTTGTTGCTGTTTCGATCTTTGGACAAATACCGATTGGTTTTATTCTTGCCTATATTTTATATAGAAAGCAAGTTAAAGCTGCAAATTTTTTCCAATCAATGGTTTTTTTACCACAGTTTTTGTCAATGATTGTTGTGGGTATAATGTGGAAAATGTTATTCATGGTCGATGGTCCTGTTGCACGTATTATGCAAGCGATGAGCGGTGATCCAACAAAGCAATTTACCCTTATGCTGGATCCAAAAACAGCAATGATACCTGTAGGTATAGCACTTATATGGGTATATACCGGCTTTTATATGATTATTTTTCTTGCGAACTTACAAAAAATAAATGATAGCATGATTGAAGCTGCAAAAATAGATGGAGCAACAGAAACACAAATCTTTATACGTATTATTGTTCCCCTCCTTGCATCAACGATCTTAGTTTCATCTATTTTAGCTATCGCTGGCTCGCTAAAAGGTTTTAACCTCCTTTTCGGTATTACAACTGATGGCTTAACGCGTCTAAATGTTGAAGTTTTACCATTATTGATGTACCGAGTTGCCTTTAATGACTTTACAAACCCACTTCGTTTTGCTTACGGTGCTGCTATTTCAAACACTGTTGTGTTGATCAGTATAATTTTAATTATGTTTAGCAACTTTATTGGCAAAAAACTTGGAACGGACGAGGAGTATTAAAATGAGCTATAATGAAAACATGGTAAAAACAAGCTTTCTTGGTAATTACTTTACAAAATTTCTTTCTTATTTTATATTTATTTTTTGGACATTGCTTACTATAGCTCCCTTAGCATGGATGGGATATGCTTCATTTAAGACAAATGAAGAATTGACTATAAGTATGTATTCGCTTCCACACGATATGTTTTTTAACAAAGATGATGAATACGAAGTAGTTCAACCGCAATTAAACATTGTATATCCAAAGAAAATTATAAAAAAATTTGGTTTCGAAGTTTCCGATTACGATATTATTAATGAGCATCTTATTATTATTGAATCAACATCGATGGCACCCGGAAGGCGTGTTAAGGTAGCTTTTTTAGATCGTTCAGAAATGCCCTCTGAAATTAATGCTCTAAAAAATGGAGATAGGCTTCGTGTTAATGAGCTTCCTAAAAAATACCAAAGACAGATTCACTGGGATACTGTATTTTGGAATTATACCTCTGCATGGGTTCGTGGAGGCCTCGGTGGTAAATTTCTTAACTCAATTATTTATACCTTTGTGTCGACATTCTTTGTTATCCTTTTTGGTTTAATGATTGGCTATGCAGTCAGTAAGTTAAAGTTCAAAAAGCTTGCCGCATTAATAGTCGGGCTCATAGGTTTGGGGTATTTGATTGATATTAACCAACTTATAATCCCCCTCTTCTTAATGCTATCGAAAATAGGCTTAACTGATACGCACCTTGGTATTATTTTAGTATATTCGGCATTTGGGCTTCCGATGGCGGTATTGCTTACGTCTCAGTATATTCGTGGGCTACCTAATAGCTTGATTGAATCTGCCTATATTGACGGTGCAACAGCTTTCAAAACATTTATAGCTATTATTGTACCTATGACTGTGCCTGTTATTATTACCATAAGTATTATGAGTGGACTGGGGATTTGGAATGAATTCTTGCTTGTTTTAGTTATGGCAAGTAAAGAGTTTACGAAATCTCTACCCGTTGGGGTCTACTCTTTCTCAAGTAGAACGGGAACACAGCTTGGTTGGCAAATCGCAGCTCTTGTGATTGCAACCTTGCCGATTATCTTAGTTTACTTTATATTCCAAAAACGTCTTGCAGAAGGTGTTGCTGGTGGAGCGCTTAAAGAATAGAGCTCTTATATAATAAAAAAAGCTGTTAGTTTGACACTAACAGCTTTTTTTGTCTTTAAACGATTTTAGTAGGATGAGCGCAAGTCTTCGACTCTAAGCATTTTCTTGAATCGTTGAAGGCTTGTTTTTGTCTCCGGAATAAAATACAGGCGTTTCTTTTCTTGGGGAAGAATTGTAAGAAGATTATCAGAAAAGAGGCCATTAATCGAAGCCGCATCTAAACTTACAAAAAATGCAGGTGCTTTTACTTCTATATCAATTTGGAAAAATTGACTTGTACGGGAATGCTTCATTTGCAGAATATCTGACGGAAGTTCTGTAATCGATTTTTCAGTAATTGTATAGTCTATAGCAGCTTCTTTTATATCGAGTTTTTTGTATAAGTCAAGGAACTGTGTCGCTTCATAGCTTTGCGTTTTTCCCTTGTCTGTCGTTATTTCAAGTTTTGCATAGAGAAAATAGCTTGAAATATCTTTCGGTAGTTTTTCGATTTCGGATGAAAAAAGTTCACTTACTGCGTCAGCTTCGAGACTTACGTTTATTTGCATATCTTCTTGTATTTTTTCACCAGAAAAATTGTAAAACGAAAGGCAGAGTTTTGCGTCAAGCTTTTTTTGGATATCGTTTACGCCAAAGATAAAAAGTTTTTCATCCTTACTGTACATACTCAGCGTAATGGGAGAAAAGAATTTTTTTGCTTCATAGTGGAGCATCTTCCATTTTCCTGTATAATCGATAGAAGACCAAGAAGCTACAGGGCAGTTATCATTTAATTGCCAAATAAGGCTTCCCATGCAGTAGGGTTTTAAACTTCTCCAATACTCGCAGGCTGTTTTTATAGCAAGGGCTTGTTGTACTTGACTGAGGTAGAGCATTTTTTCTGTTGATTTGGGAAAACGAAAATAACGTGTAAAGTTTTCCATCATGATGGAGTTTCCTCCTGGAGACCTTTGGTGGAATTCCATAACGGGATGTGTAAGATTTATAGGATTTTCGCTCGTATAGCTTTGCACTGTTGAAAGAGATGGAAATGATTGATAGCCAAACTCTGAGACAAATCTCGGCCGTATATCGAGGTAGGCGTTGAATGATTTTTTTTGGTGCCATACTTCCCAGTAGTGCATATCTCCCATATTGTCATTTGTCCAGTTGTTTTCAAAGCGATCGGGACCGGCGCAGGGGGAGCTTGGCCACCATATGCGATTTGGGTCAAGTTTTTTTACTTCATCCCCTATGACGCCCTCGTTTAGTCGGTCGTAATCGATTAAATATAAATCACGGTTTTCTATGGATTCTGGATACCAGGTCAGTGCGCCAAGGTTTTCGTTGTTTCCACACCAAAGAGCCAAAGAAGGGTGATCTTTTAGGCGAAGGATTTGGTGGCGAACCTCATCTCGAACTGAATCTAAAAACGCCTTGTCGGTTGGATAGAGACCACAGGCAAACATAAAATCTTGCCAAACGAGAATACCCTTTCTGTCGCAGTAATCGTAGAAAAAATCTTTTTCATACATACCACCGCCCCAAACGCGTATTGTGTTCATGTTTCCGTGAATGAGGGATTCGAGTAAGTATTCATAGCGCTCTTCGGTTTGCCGAGCGGGAAGCGCATCGAGTGGAATCCAGTTCGTTCCTTTGGCAAAAAGTGCTCTATCGTTGACCTTAAAATAAAGACTGATACCATCTTTGTCTTCTTCATTTACGACTTCGAGAGTTCTAAAACCTATATTTTTTTCTTTTTTGCTTCCACCAGCTTTTACTTCAAGTTGATATAAGGGATTATCCTTAAAAAGTGGTCGCCCTGTTTTTAGTATCGCTTCTTCATCTTCAGGACTCATCCCCACTACATACCAGAGTTCTGGATTTTTTACGGTAAATTCTGTATGAATTGTATTTAAGCCGGGGACGAGCTTTACTTTTTTCTCGATGCTTATGGGCTCTATATGAGGCCCGCTAAAGTCTAGTCGATGAGAAATTGTTGTATTTGTAAGCGAGGTAAAATGTGATGTAACACGAACCAGCCAATCTTGAGTTTCTGTGCTATTGCTTTGTGTTTTTGTAGTGCTGGTTTCAAGATAGTCGAGAAAGCCTGTGGCGGTTCTTTCGAGGACTATGTCGCTGTAAATACCTAGTGCCATGAGGTTTGGCCCCCAGTCCCAGCCTGCATGACATTGTGGCTTTCGAACAAAGTTTCGGTGCGGTGAAACAACATCGTAGATGGAGCAGGGAACAGGGTAGGGGTATTTGTTTGCAAGTGCAATGGCGTGATTTTCGTTTGACTCAAATACTAGCTTGATACTGTTTTGCCCTTTTTGTAAAAATTCACTTACTTCAAAGCGCCATGCTTTAAAAAAATTGTTGCAAAGTCCGACTTCTTTTTCGTTGATAAAAATACGAACATAGGTGTCAGCTTGGGTTATGGAAATAAATTGTCTGCCTTTTAAAAAAGATTCTTCAAGGGTGAATTCTTTTGTGCATACCCAGTTTTCTTGTCCTACCCATAACATTTTCAGTTCATTTTTTTCAAAGTATGGGTCTTCTATAACAGCAGCCTTAAGGAGCTCTGTATGTATATCTGTAGGAAAATTGAGAGAAATTGGACCTGAAGTAAAGCGATCTGATGCTGTCTCTGGTTTCAGTGTCCAATTTTGATTGAGTTTTTTTTGTAGCATTTCCTTTCTGTGAATTTGTATCATAGTAGCATGTCTTAGGCCTTTCTGTAAAGAAAGAAGCCGGAGGCGATTAGTACACCCTTTAATCCTTTTTAAAAAAAGAAATGTCATCTATAAACATGGAACCTGAATATTGTACATATCCCATTGTGGGGCAAATTGTAAGTTCTGTGTATGAAGTGCTTCCAAAAAATGCAACTTCAATTTTTTCTTTATAATATTCATTTCCGTCATCAAGTGTAACGATAGGAAGATCTTTTATGAAAGTATTGCTTTCACCAATACCAGTTTTTATCCAACCGGGATCGAAGGCTAAATAATGTTGCGTTCCTGGCAATTTACTTGCTTCATCTTTTTTAGTAGAGGAAGGAAAAACGGTATCTTTTTTCATATAAAGTGTAAATGAAATCTTTGCAGCTTCAGCAACCTCTTTCATAGTGGGAAATTTTATTTTAAGTTCTTCCCATTCATTAGCTCCTGGAAAATTGCAGACAACTTCTAACATACCACCATTTAGCTTTGTGTGTTTAAGTTGCTTTATTTCCGCCTGATAACCACCTAAGGAGCTTGCATTCGCTGTATCGGTTGTGAAGTCATATGTTTTTATCAGTGAGTAGGAAATATTGTTTGCTACGAAAATGGAATATGTTTCAGTTTCCAAAATCGTATTATCCGCTAAAGTAAATACTGCTTTAATTGCCAGTCTTGTACCGTCTTCATACGTGCTTGTATGTATCTTTATACGGTATGCGTCAGTTTCCTGGTTATATTGCATAATATTTGGAGCAGGTGCTGGTTCTCCATTGATAAATAGTTTTACTGATTGTATTTTTTGATTAAGATCTACAGCTTGTGCCCGAATTTGAAAAGAACCTTTGGCTTCTTGGTCTCGTGCTGGATCGAGTAAATATACTCGAGGCTTATTTATAACAACGTCTTTAAAACCAGTTTCTCCAGAGAATTGAACGGCGTATGCTCGCAGTAAATTTGAAACTGTTGAATTATCGTTGAGTATTCGAAAGCCGTCATAGTCGTCATAAATACCATCGCCACCTTCTTCTAATTCGTATTCATTTGAAGAAGTAAGAAGCCAAACCATTGTTCCTGCTCCATTATTTTCAAACATTGCTTTATTCCATGAATCATAGATAGCAAGGCGGTTTTGTAAACCAGCTTGTCCAATACCATATTCTTCTAAAACTACGGGTTTACCTATTTTTTCTCCTGATTCTATATGTTGGGAAATAAATTGTAAGCCCCAAGATTGAATCGCTTCATGTGCAATCCCCCAAGCCTCTGGGTATAAATGGAAAGTACCATAATCGATATTCTTTAGTGCAATAAGTTTGTCAAAATCAGTCCCTTCTGTTCCATTGTACAAATGGCTTCCTTCATTTTGAAAGCCAGTTATATCTGTTCTTATAAACGCGCCCTCGTCGCCAACTGCACATAATTGATAGGGTGCTAAAGATTTCACATAAGCACTCATTTTCTTTGCCCACGCAGTAACAACCTTACCTGAAGTATCTTGAGGGTTTCGTGGTTCATTCATTAGTTCCCATGTCATTATGGTCGGATCTTCATTATAGGGTATGCCTGTGTAAGAATTAACGCGGGTTATTAGTGTTTTAATATAGTCCTTATATGCAAGAATACAGTCCTTGTTAGTGTAAAAGTCGCTCGGATGATCGAGATTAAACCATTCTTGCCATGTTGAAGCTTGTTGTAAGCCACCAAAATCGGCCCAATAATTGTTCATCGCAATTACTAGCTTAATACCTCGTTTTCCTGCTTCAGCAATAGTGTAATCAAGTCTTTCAAAAATATCTCTAGGATAGCCAAATTGGTTTGCTTTGAGTGTCGTACTTTTGTTCTCTTCGGGTATACCGTAATTTCCAGGTTTTTTTCCACGTGCTGGACTATTCAAGCCATATGAATTATGGTCTTTATTCGGACCTATCTGAAAACCCCATATTCTGAGAACAGTAAAACCCATATTATCTGCATCGTTTAGAACGTCAAGTATCATTTTATCTGTGCTGTAGTGCATGTAATAATTGTTTGTACCTACAAAGCGAAATATCTCATTATCGAGCATAAATTTGCCATCTTTTACGGAAACAAAGTTTTCTTTCGCCACAATTGTTTGATTTTTACGTATCGATGAAGTACAGGCGGTAATAGCTAAAAGTACTAGAAAAAAAGCGACTAAAGTCAAAAGATTTTTATTTGAAGTAAATCTATGTCTTCTTCTTTGTTTTTTATTCATTATTTCATACCTCTTTTAAATAATTCATATAATTGAATATCGACTTCATACCCATCAATTTTTTTATATTGTGTATTTGGTCGTCCATGATTTACAATGCCAAAGGCGCCTTCGAACTGCCATAAGGCATAGCCCCAACCGAGCTCGTTAAAAACAGTAAATAAGTCTTGAAACCATCGAAGTGCAATAGCATTGTCGATTTTGTTATAGCAACCGAACTCTCCAATATGGATCGGGACTTGTTTTTCTGCAAGTTCTTTCCATGGGGCATAGTGTTTGCGAATGGTGTCTATGGTCCAAATTTTATTTGCATAGTTTGTGAAAGGATATTTTGGATAGTCAAGTCCCTGAGTTTCTGCACACCAAGATGCTTCATAATGAGATATAGCCATTGGTTGATAGCCTCGTGTACTCATACGAAATCCAGCGTGCGCGAGTTCTGGTAGGGCAATATTTCCTCCGCCAAGACCGTTTATTGTGATAGGTCTGTCAGGGCTTATTGCACGAATAGCATCAGCAGCACGTAGTATAATAGCAGAATGATTCTCACGATTCATTCCATATTGATTAATATCTGGAGGTTCATTCAGTAAATCAAAATCTAATTGGTCAGCAGAGTACTTTTTGTATCTCCGTGCGAAGTTTTCCCACTGTAAAACAAAAGCATCTTGAGCAATTTTATCAAGCCAAAGATTATGCAATTCTTCATTGTTTCCATTTATACAATATCCGGGTGCGCGATGTAAATTAAGTGAACAATGAAATCCGCGTGATATAATAGCCTCTATGCATTCATCAAGTTTCTCGAGAAATGCGGTATGAGGTTTGTCATATTCAAAATTATGTATCCAAAATCGATAATCGAGAGGTAAACGAATAAAATTTACATCCATTTCTTGCATAAAGTTAAGAGCTTTGAGATCTGGTTGTATTATTTGAAGTAATGCCTTTGTCGTTTCTTTTGTAAGCTTTGAACCAGGCTGTATTGATCCTTGAATATGAGTATTTTTTAGTGTGTCTAATAACTGTGATACTGAATACATCCATTGCAAATTAAATCCATAAAGTTTTTTCATTGTTTTACTGCCCCACTTACTAAGCCGTTATATATTTGTTTTTGTAATGCTAAGAAAAGCACTAGTGTTGGTATAATTGCGATAACAATTCCCGCGCATATTACTTCCCACTGTGAACCATACGGACCTTTAAATTTATATAATATGGTAGAAATAACTTGTAATGATTTTTTTGGCATATAAAGAAAAGGCGTATAAAAATCGTTGTACATTCCTATTGATTTTATTATAAGTACGGTTACTGTTGCAGGTTTTAATAATGGCATTATTATTTGGAAATAAACACGAAAATAACCTGCTCCATCGATAATAGCTGATTCGTCGAGGGAAAGAGGAATACTGTCAAGGAATTGTAGATAAATATAAATTGCCAATATATCCGTACCCATCGCAAGAATAATTGCTACCCATGGTGTATTGTAAAGACCGAGAGCGTTAACAATCTGAAAACGAGACACTTGTGCGGTTGTTCCGGGAATTAAAACAATCCATAAAAATAAATTTTTAATAAATTTTTTCCCGCGAAAATTAAACCTATGAATAACATACGATGCCATTGTTCCTGTAAGTATTGAACCTAAACTTGCGCCTCCAATTATAAAAATTGTATTTCTAAATGCAAGACCCATTTGACCCTTTATCCAGACAGTTCGAAAGTTATCTAAAGACCAACTTTTAGGCAAATTAAAGGGTCCAGTGCTATTAAACTCAACGCCTGTTTTAAAAGCGCCAAAAAAAATAACTAAAATAGGTAGCAACGTAATCAATGTAGCTGTGAATAATAAAAAATATTTTAGCAAGTCAAAATATATTTGTGTGCTTTTAAAAACTCGTGGTGTAAGATTGGTGTTGTTTATCATAGTATATTCCTAATCGTTTCCAAAAAACTTTTCTTGGATTATTGTTATGAAAATAATAATAATTGTTAATAAAATAGCCATTGCAGATGCTAATCCAATTTTATTGTATTTGAACGCTGTTTCAACTGTTCGAATTACAAATGTTTCGCTACCATTTCCCCCACCTGTCATAATATATGGTGCTTCAAATACGCTTAAAGAACCAGTTATTGCCAAGATGAGCATGAGTTTTATTATGGGCATTATAGTTTTAAGAATAATATGCCAGAAAACATCAAACCAGTTGGCGCCATCTAGTTCTGCTGCTTCATAAATTTCTTTTGGTATTGATTGAATTGCTCCCAAAAACATAACCATATTATAGCCCGTGTAGCGCCAAACAGATGTAAAAGCGATAGACCAGTTGACTAATTTTGGATCACTAAGCCAAAGCGTTTCTCCTTTAAATCCGAGAAATTTTAAGAATGTATTTAAAGTTCCACCATCACCTCGGAAAAAATAAAGAAAAATAAGGCCGATAGCTACGCCATTAATTAAGTGGGGGAAAAATAATACACCTTTAAAAAAGTTCTTCCCTCGTGTATTAAATGAAAGTATTGTGGCAAAAAATAGTGCTGCGATTGTTTGTACAAAAGAAGCTACTAAATAATACAAGCTCACTTTAAATACTCTATAGTTTTCGACTCTTGTTAGTGCATCAATATAGTTTTTAAAACCTATAAACTGTTTAGGACCGAGACCATCCCATCGTAAAAAACTATATTCAATCATGCTAAAAAAAGGGACATAGCCAAAAACAATTACAAGCGTTGTGGGGACAAGTAAAAAAAGAAATGCAATAATACTTTGTTGTTTTTTATGGGTTAAATTATTAAACCGTTTCAAAACATACTCCTTATAATTTAGTATAAAAATGCTGATAAAAACACCAAAAGCGGTATTCTTATCAGCATTTCAAATAGTTAATACACATGCGTTAGATATAAATGTGTATAATTTCCTTACAGTATTAAAGCAATTACGGGGTAACTTTTAAAGTTTTTCTTGCTTTTGCCCAACGTGCATTCCAATCGGCCATTATTGAATCAAAGGTTTCCTTTGAAGTGCCCATTGCTGCATCAACGATTCGTACTTTTTGTGGGTCTTGCCATAAGCCAATTTCGGCCTCATTGTCTAGTTTATCAAATAAGCCTTCTTCGCCAGGTTTAGCTGGGGTAGCAGTTTGATATACAACACCAACTTCCTTAAAACTATCTAGAACAGCAGGAAATTCTCCGCCTTTTAGCGCAGGAATAGAAACAGTGTCTTTTGCATAGCCAGATTCATTTGAAAACCAAAATGCCCATGCCTTTGCTGCTTCTTTGTTTTTACTAAATTTATTTACTGCGAGGTTATAATCAAGAGAGGGTTCTGAGTATACTACACCGTTGTGGCTTACTGGATAGGGCATATATCCTACAACGTCGGGATCAATACCCGAAAGCGCTGCAATCTCTCTAAATTGACCTATAGCCCAAGAACCCAAGTTCATTACGGCGATTTCTCCATCGACAAATTGTTGTTTTGATTTTTCCCAATCTGATGTCAACATATCTGGTTCACAATAGCCTCGTTTAACAACTTCATACATAACTTTATATAGCTCATAATGAGGCATTCCAGGAGCAAAAGGATTGTCCATATGAATCATTTTGTTAGCCCAATCAGGATCACCAGAATATGCCATACGTCCGCCTTCCCATTGTGTAAGTGTCCACTTGGATGGGTAGTTCATAAAGAAAGGAATAGCACTGGTGCTTTGTTTGATTTTTTCAAGGACTGCATAAAATTCTTCGGATGTTTTTGGGAAACTTGTAATACCAGCTTTTTTAAAAACTTCTTTGTTATATAATAGACCTCCAGTATTTGCATTAATAGGTAGACCATATACATATCCATCGTAATAACATTGTGCATTTGATTCTAAAAAATCATATTTTGCAAAAAGTTCTTCTGTAGTTCCGAGAGGTTCATAGTATCGAGAAAAATCTTCAGGTACAGGGGGTGTTGAAACCATCATCAATACATCTCCGTATTCTTGTGTTGACATACGAGTTCTTACGGTACCTTCATATTCGGTAATGGCTTCAAATTCAACAGAAACTTTAGGATACAGCTTATTAAATTGCTGTTTGTAAAGTTCAAACTGATCTTCAATATCAGTACGATGATGTAAAACTATAATTGAGCCTGCAATTTCTTTAGAGTCTGCTGTTGTGCTATCTTTTTTTCCTCCAGCACAAAGAGACCAAACCATAGCAGTGAGCAGGATCACCACTAACACCTTTTTTCTTTTTTCCATTTGTTTTCTCCTTTGGAATTTTTTTTTGAAACCTTTTTTTTACAGTTTATATTGCTTTTAGATATTTTTATTAACAAGATATAAACTGTAAGGAAACCGGTTTCTCTTTTCTGACTTGAAGTATACCACAGAAAAACATGTTGTCAAGAGAAAATTATATTTTCCTCAAATTTATTTAAATGTTTTTATTTTTATACCTATTTCTTCTAAATATTTGCTTTGGTTTTCCTGTTTAGAGATATTAGCTTGTAAGTTTTAGCTTATTTTAATTGACAGACGTATTAATAGATTATACACTGTAGAGAAATCGGTTTCTATTTAATTGTATTAAATAGGAAGATAAGAAAGATGGGTAGATGAATAACACAGGTAGGTACCTCTATATTGTTCATCTAAAACTATTTGGAGGTGTTATGGCAATTTTTGATTTTCCTTTGGATAAATTAGCTACCTATATGGGTACTAATCCTTGTCCTATAGATTTTGATGTTTTTTGGAAGGACTCGCTTGAAGAAATGCGGTTAATTGAACCGAATATTGAATGTATACCTGCGCAATTTCAAACACCTTTTGCTGAATGTTTTGATTTATATTTTACTGGTGTTCGAAATGCACGTCTTCATGCTAAATTACTGCGCCCAAAAAATCAAAGAGAAAAGGGGCCAGCTTTGCTTCAATTTCATGGCTATAATGGAAATGCGGGAGATTGGTCTGATAAACTTAACTACGTTGCTGCAGGTTTTACAGTTGCTGCTCTTGATTGTCGAGGGCAAGGTGTTTCCGAAGATACCGGCGGAGTAAAAGGTATAACTTCTCCTGGTTTATTTATTCGAGGTATTGATGATGTGCCTAAAAATATGATAATGCGCCATATCATGCTTGATACAGCGCAGATAGCAGATATTCTAATGGGTTTTGACTTTGTAAAAAGTAATCAATTATGTGTATATGGTGCTTCTCAAGGTGGTGCTTTAGCTCTTGCATGTGCAGCTCTTGAACCTCGAGTTGCGAAAGTATGCGCTATGTACCCCTTTTTAAGTGATTATCAGCGAGTGTGGGAAATGGATTTAGCTAAAGATGCTTATTACGAAATAACGCATTATTTTCGAAATTGTGATCCAGAACATAGCCGAGAAAAAGAGATTTTTACACAACTCGGTTATATTGATATAAAAAATATGGCGAAATGGATTAAAGGAGAGGTACTTATGGCAACAGCTTTGCAAGATAGAATTTGCCCTCCTTCTACACAATTTGCTGTTTATAATCGCATACAATCGAAAAAAAATCATATTCTTTATCCTGATTATCAGCATGAGTGGATACCTCAAATAGCTGACCGATTTTATCAATTTATGTTACAATGGAGCTAACATAAGAAAAGAGGAGTGCAAAATGAAATTGACAATTAATGAAATAGCAAAAATGGCAGATGTGTCAAAAAGTACTGTTTCAAAAGCACTCAATGGTCAAAAGGGTGTTAGCGATGAAAATCGTACTCGAATTCTTAATTTAGTTCACAAGCTTAATTTTCAGCCAAATGCTTCTGCTCGTGCATTAGCACAAAATAGAACAGATACCATAGCTTTAGTCATTCCGCACGATGCAGGGTATAGTCTTTCTGGTGCGTATTGGGTAGAAATTATTACAGCAATAGCAACAACAGCATCTCGTTATGAAAACAATCTTATGATTATTACCACCGGAATTGATAAAGATATTGCAAAACCAATAGAGGCTGTTATCAGGAGACGAAATATTGACGGACTTATTATAGGAGCAGAGCAAATTGATACAAAAAGTCTTATGTCGCTTATGCTTGAAGAAATTCCTTTTGTTTTTTTAGGTCGAAATTCTGTTTTACAGCATTATTCTGTAGATGTGCGTAATACCGAGGCTGCTGCAAAGGTAACGCGTTTGCTTATAGACCGGGGCTATACACGTATTGGTTGTATTGCTGGACCAAAAGAATATTTATATACGCAAGAACGTGTTGAAGGTTTTCGTCAAGTACTTCAAAGTGCTGGTTTAAGTACAGAGCGAATTGTGTATACCTTGTATTCTGAAGATGAAACTCGAAAAAATACAAGTTCTTTGCTTGAACAATATCCAGATCTAGATGCTCTTTTTTTAGCTGCTGGTGATGACTTTATGTTGAATGTTTTAGATGTTTTGCGTTTAAAAGGAATTGATCAAAAGAATTTTGGTATTGGAACTTTTGACGATTTTAGAACAATGGATTATCTCCATTTCCCTATAATTGCAGCAAAGCAACCCCTTTTAAAAATGGGCGAAAAGACAGCAGAAATTCTTTTTTCTCTTATTGGAAATACCCCACCACCGGAAATGAATCATTTTTTTGATGTTGATATTATTTTACGGTAAGGATGAGTATTTATAAATAGATTTCTTTATAAATGTATATGCGCCTTCAAAGTCTTGTTTTATAAGAAAAAGAAAAAAGCCATAGCTGTGTTAATGAGGGTATCTTATATTCTGTTTCAAGGCTTAATTTGCAGTTAGGAAAACTTAAGCTTGTTTTTGTTTTTATGTTTTCAAGTTCTTTTTCTTTATATGTCAAAGAAATTTTTTCTTCAAAAGAGAGCCTATCTATTTTTAGCGTGAGGTTTTCGCTTAGATTGAGCTTTGCTTTTTTTTCGGAGGCAAAGGGAAGGCTGCTATGCGAAAAGGAAGTATAGAAACTGATGCTTAGATGGGAAAAATGTTTGGAAAAAAGCTTTATTTCTTGTAAAAAGAAACTATAGCCAAGGCTTCCTTCTTGTTTCAGTTCTGTGCTTTCCGATTGAAAAAAATAAGGAAGCTTCGTTGCAAAAGTATTTTGATTCCCTTCGTTTATATAGGTAGAAGAATCAAAGGCGCCTTCTATACTTGCGGCATATAATAGGCTTGTGCTGAGTGTTTTTATAGAAAATGAAGTTTGCATTTTACTCGCCTCTTCTTCTTTCAGGGGAAAAAGAGAAAGCGTTTTTTTTTCGTATTCACCTAAGAATCCCCAATCTATTGTAGTTAAGCCAAAAAAGGGAAGGGAGATTTTTTTTATGCTAACTTGTGGTTTGAGCATTGCTTGCAAGCCTGTCTTTTCTACATTTGCATTTGCGTTTATAAAATGAGGTTCCGATAAAAAAAGTCGGGAGAAAAGGCTTGCTTCAAAGCTTTTTATAGCTAGTCTTATAAAAACTTCACTTCTATTTGCATACTGCCATTCATTTTTATCTATCTGACTAAATAAAGCTTGATTTTTTACGCTTACATAGGGACTTTGAAAACTTGCATCAAAACCAATGATAGAATAAAAACCTTCATTTCGTTTTGGTTTTGACAAAAACCATGTTGTTTCACTGCCTTCTTTTTGATAGTAGCTTGCATAGCCTAATCCAAGGTGATATTTTTGTTTGTTTTTTTCAAAAGGTAAAAAAAGCTGTGAAAATATAATTCCCTTATGATTTTCCATTTCGTTGGTGCTAAGATAGCGTGATGGCGCAAGCTCTGTAGCGATAAAACTGAGTTTAGGAGAAAAGTATTTTGAAATCTGGGTTTGCTTTGGAAAAAAATCTTTGTATTGGAAAAAGAGGGAGAAAGCTTGTGCGCTTGAAGTAAAACTTGGAGCATAGGCTTGGACCTGGCTAGATGCAATCTTTGATGCACTATGCGAAGAAAGGCTGGAATAATGTGGTGTTTTAAAGCTGTTTAACATACCTGAGTAGCTGAGAGAACCAAAGCTAATATCGATTGTATTGCTTGGAATTTTAAAATAAGCATTTTTGAGAAACCAGTCATCGAAAAAATAACTTTTATCTACACTCAGATTTCCTGCTGTATCTGCAAGACCTTTTTTTTCTGCATAAAAGGCTGCTGAAAATACTTTGTGATTACTTGAAAAACCAAGCCTATAGGTATCGGCAGAATTTAGCGACATATAGGTATTGAGGTTTATTTCTTGGGCAAAAGATGGGACGCATAGCATCAATGCTATGAAATAAAAATAAGGTAGTATTGTTTTCATATACTACCTTATTGGTTTTTTAGTGGGTGTTTTTTTTATTTTTAATTAAAATAAAAAAATAAAAAAAGTTTTTTTGATGTTCGTGTTTTGCTATCGTTTTTTTATTGTCTATCGGACAGCTACTGATGAATTGGTGATATAGGTTTCAGTTCCCTTGAGCGCTGCGACCTTGTGTAATTGTCCCTGCCAGTATTCGGCTTCAGATTTTGTTGTATAGGGTCCTATGCGAACACGGTAAAATAAATTGTCTTTATTGTCGGTAAAGGTAAAAATCTCGCTTACAAAATTTTCTTTTGTGAGTGCAGTTTTTAAGTCTTCGGCATTTATTTTGCTCGAAAATGAAGAAGCTTGTATCCAAAACCTATTCTCAATTGTCGTTGTTTTTACTGTTGCTTGGCTTGTACTTGTTGTCTTGGCTGGCGCTTGCGTTTTCACAGTGCTTGTTTGTGCAGGGCTTGATGATTTTGTCTGTGTATTTGTTTTTGTAGTTGTGGCATTTAAGTCTTTTACATTTGAGACTTGGCTGTTTTGATTTGTGTTCGAGATAGGTGATACAGTATTTAAGTCAATTGTTGTGTTTTCAGAGTAGAGCTTTGTATTTTGTGCATAGAGGTTGAGGTTTTGTATGCTCTGTCCCTCAGTGAGATATCCCTGTCTATAGTCTTGTACAGCTTGTACATTTTGCTCGACATTTTGTCCTATTGTGATTGTGTTTTCTGCTGTTGGGTCATAGGGCTTTGTTGCAGGGTTTGCAATAGAGTAATCTTCTGTATTTTGCTTTAAGCCAATATTTTTTTGCTCTTGATAGGTTTCGCGTGAACTTGTCCATATGCCTTCAAGGTTTTGTATTTGTGGGCTGGTATTTGGTTTTGGGGTATAAAAAATAAGGGCGGCTCCTAAAACAACGAGTAAAAATGCACCAACCGCAGCTACTATCCATAGTATTTTATTTTCTTCCATAGTCTTGCTTCCCTTCATTGAAAATCTGTTTTAAACGTTTGAAAACTTGTTTTTCTAAACATTTTTTTGAACGGTAGTTCCGTACTATCAATATATCGGCATTTAGATTTTTATATTGAGAAAAGAGTTTCTTTTGTGCTAAAAATCTATGGAAAATCTGCTTCATTGGAAGGGAATCACGTTTTATAACACGATAAAAGCGAAAGACTAGGGGACTTTTGACGTATAGAATTGCTTTGCAGCGTTTTATAACGGGTGTTTTATAGAGAAGTGTTGCATTGAGTACGATATTTTGCTGTGGATGGCTGTCTATAAAGGCATTGAGTTTTGTATCTACATGGGGATGGATAATAGCTTCTTGTTTTTGCAAAAGAGAAGGATTTGCAAAAAGAATGCGTCCTAAATGCCTTCGATTGATGCTTCCATCAGGACCTAAAAGGGAAAGTCCTGCCTTTTCGGCGTCTTTTTGAAAGGTCTCGAGGATTTTTTCTTTGTTTTCTTCTATAGAAGTGTGCGCGACTCTGTCTGCATCTATAGCTAAAAAGCCTTTTTTTTCGAGGACTTCAGATACAAGGTTTTTACCCGATGCCATGGGGCCGACTACCGCAAGTACAAGTTGCTCGTTTTCTTCTTTTCTATCTGCAGTTTTATTAAGCAGCTTTTTTTGCATTAGTGAAAATCTCCCCAAGATTTGCCGCTTTCAATGCTTACACGAAGTGGAACGGATAGTTGGACAACTTCTTCCATTTCTTTTTTTATGAGGGCTTTTATCTCTGCTACTTCGGAAGTATCGCATTCAAAAATCAACTCGTCGTGAACTTGTAAGAGGAGTTTTGCCCTTGGGAATTGTTTTTTCAAAGCCCCATCTACGGCGATCATCGCTTTTTTGACAATGTCGGCGGCAGTGCCTTGGATGGGTGTGTTTATCGCCATACGTTCTGCCTGCGCTTTGATGTTTTTATTGCCGCTTAAAATCTGTTTTATATAGCGTCGTCTTCCGAGCATCGTTTCCACGTAGCCCTTGTCTTCAGCTTCCATGATGGTGTTTTGAATAAAGTTTTGAATTCCGGGATAGCTTGCAAAATAATTATCTATAAATTGTTGTGCTTGAAAACGGGGGATAGAAAGGTCATTTGATAAGCGGAAGGCTGACATGCCATACATAATGCCAAAGTTTATCGTTTTTGCGCTTCTTCTCATATCTTGGGTCACGTGTTCGAGGGGAAGGCTGAAAATAAGGCTGGCGGTTGCCTTATGAATATCCACTCCAGAGCGGAAGGCTTCCATAAGGTTTTCGTCTTGGCTTAAATGAGCGAGTACCACAAGTTCTATTTGCGAATAGTCCGAGGAAATAAGGCTTCTTCCAGCAGGTGCAGTAAAGGCTTGGCGTATTTTCCGTCCTTCCTCGTCGCGAATGGGAATATTTTGTAAGTTAGGGTCGCGACTTGAAAGCCGCCCTGTTGCTGTTCCTGTTTGCATAAAGCTTGTGTGAATGCGATTATTTTCATCGGCGAGTTTTGGTAGGGCATCGACGTAGGTGCTCAAAAGTTTACTTAACTGACGGTATTCGAGAAGTTTGGGAATGATGGGGTCATGTTCGCGTAGCTCCTCTAAAACAGAGGTGTCGGTTGAAAAACCTGTTTTTATTTTTTTTGTTGCGGGAAGTTCACGCTCTACAAAGAGCACCTCTTGCAATTGTTTTGGCGAAGCAATATTGAACTCATGCCCGACTAAATCATAAATGTCCTTTGAAAGTTCTTCTATTTCGCTTGAAAGTTCCTTGGAATAGGCTTCCAAATCTGCTTTTTCAATATGTATGCCTTCATCTTCCATCTCTGCAAGGATGGGAATAAGGGGGCTTTCAAGATTTAGAAATAGGTCAAGCAAGCCCTCAGTTTTGAGTTGCTTTTCAAACTTTTTCCATAGTTGCAAGGTGAGGTCGGCATCTTCTGCGGCATAGTCGACAGCTTGATCGAGGGGAACATCTAAAAAACTACCACCCTTGGGGACAATGTCCGAAAAAGGAATGGTTTCTAAAAAAAGCTCAGAAGCACAAAGGGCATCGAAGGAAAAAGAGCCGCGATCGGCATCTAAGATCCAGGCTGCAACCATAGTATCAAAGATTTTGCACTGAAAATCTCCCGTCAAACCATTTGTCTTTAAGACCTGATAATCAAACTTTGCATTTTGCATAACAATTTGAAGACCAGGCTGGTAAAAAAGCTTTGCAAGACTTTCGAGAGCATCTTTTTTTTCTATGCTACTCTGTGAAAAAAGGCTGCCCTCTTGTGTGAGGGGAACATAAAAGGCTTCTCCCTTGATATATGAAAGAGAAAAACCGAGCATCTCTGCCTTTCTTGTGTCTAAGCCATCGGTTTCTGTATCAAAGGCAAGATAAAAATCCTCTCTTCCCTTTTCAGAAAACTCTGTCAAAATTGTCTCGATGAGTTTTTCTAGCTCAGGCTTTGTTTTTATAGCCTTGTAATTTCCGCTGTTTTTTACAAGTTCTTTTTGTATTGGCTTTTTGCTCTCTTCACTGTTTGCAACGTGGCTTTTTTGTAAAAGTTCATCGCCTTCTGCATCCTCATGGGCATCGCGATTTTTTTCTGCATTTTGTGCGCTTTTTTCTCGACTTCCCCATTCGCGGTAGCTTTTTGCAATGCTCATTAAACCGTATTTTTCAAGGACTTCGGCAGCTTTTAAAAAGTCGAGATTTTTTATTTCATAGTTTTCAAGATTTTCAGGCACATCTACGTCATTTTTTAAAGCAATGAGTTTACGAGCAAAGAGAGCATCGTCTTTTCCTGCCACAACTTTTTTTCCAATTGCACCTGGTATCTTTTCAGCATTTTCCAAGATTTTATCGAGGCTGCCGTATTCGGTGAGGAGTTTAAGAGCTGTTTTTTCACCAACTCCTGCAACACCTTTCACATTGTCAGAGCTATCTCCAACGAGGGAGAGGAAATCGAGCATGAGATGCGGGGGAACGCCCCATTTTTCCAGCACAGCTTCCTCGTCGACCTCGCTCCACACTTCGGTTTTGTCGGGACTGAGCATACGTGTATAGTCGTTTATCAGTTGCATTAAGTCTTTGTCGGAACTGAGGATGCGGCACTGTCTTTTTTGACTGCTACAATGTCCACAAAGGCTCGCAATAATATCATCTGCCTCAACACCGCTTACTCGTAGGATGGGGAAGCCAAGGCTTTCGAGAATTTCTTCTATGATGGGAACTTGTGCATGTAAGTCTTCTGGGGTTTTTTGCCTATTCGCCTTGTATTCTTCATACATGAGATGGCGAAAGGTCGGCTCCCGCGAGTCAAAACTTGCTGCGGCATAGGTGGCGCCGTATTTTTTTATAACAAATAAAAGATTTCTAAAAAAACCATGAACTGCAGAAACATTTTGTCCTTGGGGGTTTATCAGCGGTCTGGACACAAAGGCATAATAGGCTCGATAAATCAAGCCATACGAATCGAAAATATATATTGTATTGTCTTTCATTTATAACTCCACATCTAGTATACTAGCTGTGGCATTATTTTGCGAGTAGATACTCGCTTTTTTTGCATAGGGATTGAAGCTGGGGTTGTTGAGCGTTTTTATTTGATTTCGGATATCACCCATCTTTGTTTTTAATAAATCCCTGTTTTTTTGATTTTGCTCTAAAACTGCCTGCTTGAGATTTTCAAGGTCTGTCTTGAGCTCTGGAATAGCTTCATCTTCTGTGGAAAATTGCTCAGAGTAGAGTTTTTCAAGGGGAAGCGTTACACGATGTAAACTCGACAAGGAAGCGACTATCTTATGTTCAAGTTCAGCTTGAGCAACGATTACCTCGGTACTTTCTGCTTCTATGCTTTGTTCTTGTTTTTCGAGAACATTGAGATAGTCGCGAAAGGCATTTCGTTGCTCTTCTAAAAGCTTTCTATATCGTTTTAAGATAGCGACTCTTTGTTCTACCTCTTCTCGACTGAGTGTTTCGGTCATAGGCTAGCTATCCGTTGATACTGATTGCAGGGTTCATGTCGGAAGCGCGGGTTTGTGTCGTGGAATCTGCCTGTACCCACGCATCTTTTAGTTCAGCCATTTTGTCGCGGACAAAGTGGATTTTGTTTTTTTTATGATGGATGGTAGCGTCGAGAAGTTCTTGGTTAAAAAACATGTACAGGGCGAGAAGGTTGTGGGCAAGTTGTCCGCCGGCGTTCATGTTGAGTGAAACCATCAGCTCTGTGATAATTTCTTGGGTTTTTACTGTAGCTTTGTGTAATTTTTCAATATTGTACGCTTCTATAGAATCTTCTGTTTTAAACAGACTCAAAGCGGTATTTAGTTGGCGAACTGCTTCCTCGTAGAGCATGATAATGAGTTTTCCTTGAGTAGCAGTCTTAACTCCCGTTTGTTTGTAAGCGGTAAAGGCTTGAGTATATGCCATAAAAAACCTCCCAATAGCATCTATTCATTTATGTATCGGCATTATAAAAAAGAACATAAGAAAAAAGACCCGAATTTTGCTCATGTACTCGACTATTTTTGCTTTATTACGTATATTTGAAGAAGATGCAAAATGTATATAGTGCAATAGCTAAAACAAGGCGGCTCGATATGTTTGCAAAAAATAAATGGAGATATTAGGTGAACGAAAATCCAAAAAAAGACCCAAATAACGAAAACGATCCTTTCAATTTTTTTAAGCTTTCAACGGATCCCAAAAATGATAAAAATAAAAAATCACCAAAGATTCCCTTTTGGGCAATCTTACTCGGTGTTTTAATTATAACAACTATTCTAAACTTTGTCTTTACGCTACGCTCAGATTCTACCTTAGACTTTACTGAATTTAAAGCCCTTGTGTCAAATGGCGTTATAACAGAGGTTGTGCTCGATAAAAACTATTTTATTGGCTATGGCCCTCAAATTCGAAATACAGATACAAATATTTTTGGCACGCTTTCTCCTTCTCGAGAAACATATAAAACGGTTGCTATTTGGACTGAGGGTTTTTTGGAGTTTTTAGATGAAAAAGGAGTTGCATACAAGGCGCAGTTGACAAAAAACAACTTCCTCCTCGATTTTTTACTGCAATGGATACTTCCCTTCGGTTTTATCTTTCTCATGTGGCGTTTTTTAATGAAGCGAATGGGCGGCGGTCTCGGTGGCAGTATTTTTTCAGCTGGGCAATCGCGAGCGAATGCGGTAGATGAGGGGCAGGTTACCACAAGGTTTGCCGATGTTGCAGGCGTCGATGAGGCAAAAGAAGAGCTTATAGAGGTGGTAGATTTTCTTAAATCACCCAAAAAATATACAGATATCGGTGGCAAGATACCCAAGGGTGTCTTACTTGTTGGTCCTCCAGGAACAGGAAAAACCCTTCTTGCACGGGCAGTCGCAGGAGAAGCACGCGTACCTTTTTTTAGAATTTCAGGAAGTGATTTTGTAGAAATGTTTGTCGGTGTTGGTGCAAGCCGCGTGCGAGACTTATTTAAGCAAGCGCGAGAAAAATCTCCTTGTATTGTCTTTATAGATGAGCTCGATGCTATAGGTAAAAGTCGGGTAACTGGTTACGGCGGTGGTAACGATGAGCGAGAGCAAACCCTAAACCAGCTTTTGGTAGAAATGGACGGTTTTGATAACTCAACGGGACTTATTTTACTTGCTGCAACAAATAGACCAGATGTTTTGGATCCAGCCCTGCTTCGACCAGGACGTTTTGACCGACAAGTTGTTGTCGACCGGCCAGATTTTATTGGACGAGAGGCAATACTCAAAATTCATGCAAAAAATGTAAAACTTGATAATGACGTTGATTTACCTTCAATTGCAAAAACAACTTCTGGTTTTTCCGGGGCAGATTTGGCAAATATCGTAAATGAAGCAGCCTTGCTTGCTGTTCGCGGTGGACGAAAAAAAGTGGCTATGATTGACTTTAACGAAGCGGTCGAAAAAACAGTTGCAGGTTTACAAAAGAAAAGCCGTGTGATTAAGGAAGAAGAACGACGTATTGTTGCCTACCATGAAACAGGTCATGCTTTAACCGCTGCCTTTACCGAAGGTGCGGATAAGGTGCATAAAATTTCGATTATACCTCGAGGAGTTGCAGCACTCGGCTATACTATGCAAATGCCGGAAGATGATCGCTATTTGCGAACGCGGAAAGAACTTTTAGGTGAAGTAGATGTCCTCCTTGGTGGCCGTGCTGCTGAAAAAATACAGTTTAGCGAAATTTCGACCGGTGCTGGAAACGACTTACAAAGAGCAACCGACATTATTCGTCGCATGATAACCGACTACGGTATGAGTGAAAAATTTGAAAATGTGGCTCTTACCCAACGTGGTGGTGCCTATGGCTATGGTGGAGAACCGCAACTTATACGAGAATATTCAGAAGAAACACAGCGCTATATTGACTCAGAACTCGCACGACTTATGGCGGAGCGATATACTTTTGTTACAGAAAATCTCATGAAAAATAAGGACTTGCTCGATTATATCGCAAATCGTTTACTAGAAAAAGAAACAATCGATGCAACAGAGTTTAAAGAAATTATTTCTGCACATAAAAACTTGCAGGAAAAAATCTCTGAAGATATCCTCGATTCAGGGAGTGAAAAAGCAAAAAGTAGCGAAAAAGAAGAGCAAAAGGAAGCATAAAGTGAAAGTTGCAGTTATTGGCTCTGGTGGACGAGAACATACGATTGCATGGACCCTGGCAAAAAATCCCGATGTAGAAAAAATAATCTGTATACCGGGAAACGGTGGTACAGCTTTAATGAAAAAAGCGAAAAACTACGAACCAAAGAATTCAAGCTTAGAATCTATCGTAGAGATTGTAGAAAAAGAAAAAATTCTTTGGGCGGTAATTGGGCCGGAAGATCCCCTGGCGAAGGGGCTTGCAGACATGCTTTCAGCCCGAGGCGTTTCGGTTATCGGTCCTCAAAAAAAAGCTGCTCACCTCGAAGCGAGCAAAGATTTTGCAAAAAACTTTATGAAAAAGTACGGAGTTGCCTGCCCGAAAAGTAAAAGCTTTGTCGACATTGCGGATGCGAAGTCCTATGTAAAAACGCAAGGTCTACCCATCGTCATAAAGGCTGATGGTCTTGCCGCAGGGAAGGGTGTTGTTGTTGCACATGATGAAAAAACCGCGCTTGAGGCTATTGATTCCTTTATGGCCGATAAAAGCCTCGGCGATGCGGGAAATACGCTCGTTATAGAAGATTATTTACAAGGGGTTGAAATTTCGGTTTTGGCAGCGGTGAGCTTGAGTGAAAAAACACGACTCGATGGAAGCTCTTGCATTTTGCCCTTTATACCAGCGCGCGACCATAAACGCCTTTTAGATGCAGCCCAAGGTCCCAATACCGGTGGAATGGGTGCGATAGCTCCCGTCGACGATCTAAGCGATGCTGATTGGCAAGCCTTTCTAGATAAAATTTTAGAACCCACATTAAAAGGCTTAATCGCAGAAAACATGGATTACCGCGGTTTTATCTTTTTTGGGCTTATGCTTACAAAAGATGGTCCTAAACTGCTCGAATACAATGTGCGTCTCGGAGACCCTGAAACACAGGTAGTCCTACCCCTCATGGATTCCGATTTTTTCGCACTTTGTCAAGCAATCCATGACGGAAGTTTACAAAATTTTAGCCTAAAGTGGAAAAAAGCATACGCTTGTGCACCCGTTGTTGTTTCTGGAGGTTATCCTGGCTCATATAAAACCGGCTACGAAATAGACCTTTCTGAATTCTCAAAACATTCAGATGCAGGGGAAGTTTTTTTTGCTGGAGCAGAATTGGTGGACGGAAAACTACGAACAAGCGGGGGGAGAGTGCTTTGCGTTTCAGCCTTTGGAGAGAGCTTTGATGAAGCGCGGGGAAAAGCCTACCGTGGCTTGGAAACAATAACTTTTACCGATTCCTTTTATAGAAAAGATATAGGTTTGCCCGGAGCTGCCGAATCTACTTAAAAAAGAGAATCTACTAAAAAAAGGCTAGCGATTTGCTAGTCTTATTTTTTGAAAATTTGTTTTTTTAAAGGATTGACTCTGAAATTTCTTGCGAAAAAAATAAAACCGTGTTACTATCTATAGAAGAGAATTTATTATTCCATAAAAAAGGAGAATGTTTTATGAAATCTATTCTTAAAAAGAGCATGATTTTGCTCATTGCTTTACTTGCGATTGGCTTCGTTATCAGTTGCTCTAAGGCTAAACCTGCTCAAACAGGTTCCAATGCGACTAATCCACTTGTTTTAAGTGTGTTAACTTTGGATGGGAAGTTCAGTCCTTTTTTCTATACTTCTGCTTATGACAATGAAGTACAAGAAAAAACACAGCTTGGACTTTTGTATTATAATAAAGAAGGAGCCCCTGAGGCTGGCATGGCTGTACCCTGTCTTGCATGGGACTATAGCCAAGATGTAAATGCAGATCAATCTTTAACTACGTATACCTTTATTTTAAAAGATAAGATAGTCTTTAGTGATGGAAAACCAGTTACTGCAAAAGACGTTTTATTTTCAATCTACACCCTAGCTGATCCCTTTTATGACGGGTCATCTACCTTTTATACTATGAAAATTCAAGGGATAAATGAATACCGATTGCAAACGAGTGCTGAAGTTCTTAAAAATGTTGAGAGCATTCTTGCTGCTGGCGTTGGTGTCGACGGAAGTGGAAAACTTCTGCCAAATCCAGTGAGCGGTCTTTCTGCTGACCAAGTAGCACGCTTTTGGTCCTACGTGGATGAAGGTGGTGTCAAGTTTGCTCAAGAAATCGTTGACTATGTTTTAAATAATTATCTTTCATATGTTGGTTCTGATTATTTCCCTGGCTTTACAGCTGATCAAGTAAAGGCAAGTGCAAGTTTGCAAACAGCCTTTGGTATGGCTATGTGGGGCTTTGGTGAAGTAGTTGACGGTAGTATCTTTGAAGATGCAAATGGAGTCGAATACAATCTAGATACTGACACCCTTGATGCAAGCATTTATTGGGACAATATTGTTGGTGCATATGGCTATGACTTGAGCGACGGTGGTATTAATGCAGAAAAAGCAGGCGATCTCACCGTACAAGACTATACAAAAGATGCGTATATTTCTGCTGAAGGACAAATTGAAGGCGGCGTAAAATCTATTACCGGTATTACTTCTGGAAAAATGAAATGTGATGACGGTGTAACACGTGAATATATCCAAGTGGTAATTGACGGTGTGGATCCAAAAGCAATTTTTAACTTAGGTATTCTTGTTGCTCCTATGCATTATTATACAGCTGGATTTAAAGGGAAGTTGAATGAATTTGGTGTAGCAACCGCAAACCGTGAATTTATTGAAGTATTAAAATCAAAAAATAGTAATCCTGTAGGTGCTGGTCCCTATATTTTCAAGGAATACAAGGACTCTGTCGTTACTTATACCGCAAATGACAAATTCTTACTTGGTGCACCAAAAATTAAAACCCTACGTTTAAAAGAGATTGCTCTTGGTTCTGAACTTGATTCTGCGCTTACTGGAGAAGTACATTTTACCGATCCATCTGCACAAAACTCAATTATCAACAACATTTCTACTGGAGATGGTAATTATGCAAACCTTGCATACACCCTCGTTGACAATGACGGTTATGGCTATATCGGTATAAATGCACAAGCTGTTCCTGAGTTTGAAGTTCGCCGAGCGCTCGCTCATGCTATGAACGTGCAACTTGCTGTTGACAACTACTACCAAGAACTTGCAAGTGTAAACTATAGAACAATGACAAAGATTCTTTGGGCATATCCAGATAATCCAACAAATCTTTTCCCTTATGATGGAACAGGTGAAACTTCCAAGGCTCTTTTCTTAGAAGCCGGTTATACCTATGATGCAGCAAAAAATATCATGAGCTATCCTGCAGGGCATGAAAAAGCGGGTCAACAAGTTACCTATAAGTTTACGCTTCCTTCAAATGCCTCTGATCACCCAGCTGGTTCAATTTATATCGATACGCAAGACGTACTTTCAAAAATTGGTGTTAAGGTAAATATTGACGTAGATCAAAACCTTTTGGGAAAACTTGATACAGCCTATGAGTCAGGCGTTGTTGTTTGGGCAGCTGCATGGGGCTCTGGTGGCGTCGATCCAGATATGTTCCAAATATGGCACTCAGATCCAAAACAAAACCAAAGTACCTCTCCTGTTGCAAAGGGCCTGTACTGGATGTTTCAAAATGGTTCTGATGAAGAAAAAGCTATGCTTAACGAACTCAATGATTTGATTATTGCTGGTCGCTCAACACTCGATGTGGAAGAAAGAAAGGCTATCTATGGCCGCGCTCTCGATCTTTCTACTGGTTTAGCTGTTGAAATTCCAACCTATCAAAGAAAGAACTTATATGTATATAACAAAAAAATTGTAAAAGCTTCATCACTCTTTAGTGGTAACGATGTAACTCCATTTCAATCTCCAATAAGCTTCATTTGGAATGTTGAATTAAATTAATTGTAGCAAAAAAAGTGTAAGAACAGCGCAATCTGTTCTTACACTTTTTTCATAATGAGGATCTTATGTGGAAATATTTGCTGAAAAGAATTTCGCTTGCACTTTTAATTTTGGTGGGCGTTTCAGCACTCATCTATCTCTTGGTTATGCTGATGCCAGCAGACTATATTGACAATCAAACTTCTGCTGCTTTACAGTCTGGTGCAATGACAAAAGACGATGTTTTACGTCTTAAAGAACTCTACGGTTTAGCCGACAAGAGTTTTTTTGGTATTACAAAGAGCTATGGAAAATGGCTCGGTAGTAGTTTAAGTGGCGACTTTGGTTTTTCATTTGTATACGGAAAACCAGTAACTCAGGTTTTAACAAGCTATATGTGGATATCATTTCTCATAGCTTTAATTGCCTTTGTTTTACAAATGATTATTGGCATACCCATGGGCATAAAGGCAGCGGTAAATCAGTACGGTGCCTATGATTATACGGTATCTATATTTGCAATGATTGGAACGGCCCTTCCTTCATTTTTTTTGGCCGCTCTTTTAATGAATGTTTTTGCAATTCAATTAAATATTCTGCCTTTACAAGGCTTAACTACAGCAACAAAAATCTTTGCTGAAACAGCACATCTACAAATCTTTTTCGATAAGCTTTTACATCTCATCCTACCCATCACTGTTTTAACCTTACTCGGTGTTGGTGGTTTGATGAAGCTTACTCGTACCAATATGCTTGAAGTGCTTAATTCAGATTATATTCGAACAGCTCGCGCAAAAGGCTTATCGGAACATGTTGTAACTTATAAGCATGCGTTTAGAAATACAATGATTCCCCTTGTAACGACGCTCTCGGGAATGCTCCCGAGTCTCTTCGGTGGGGCGATGATAACAGAAACAGTTTTTGCTATCCCAGGAATTGGCTATATGGCGCTACGTGCAACGCAGCAGGGCGACATACCCTTTATTATGGGCTACAATATGTTTTTGGCAATATTGACTGTTCTTGGAACACTAATTTCAGATTTTATGTACATGGTGGTAGATCCCCGTGTTAAATTGTCCTAGGTGGGAAATAGATGGCAGAAGATACTAAAGTAACAAAAAAACAAGAGTCAGCTGAAGAGATGCATTTTCAAGTTATTTCTCCCGGGAGAATGGTTGCAAAGCGCTTTTTCAAAAGCTACCTTTCTATAATTGGGCTTGCAATGATAGCCTTTGTCTTTATCTTTTCTTTTTTGGGTCCCGTCATAGTCGATATGACATGGAAATATAAAGAAATACAGGTTTTTAAAATTGACCGACCAAATGATTTAATCCTCAAAGCAGATTTTATTGGAGCAGATGGAAAAACCTATACCTACTATGATCGTTCACAAACGATAGTGCAGTTTAAAGCTCCTCTTTCTAAACAGCATTGGCTTGGCACAGATACTTCTGGTTTTGATATTTTTGTACGGCTTATGTACGGCGGTAGGATTTCGCTCACGATTTCTTTTATCGTTATATTTTTGGAAACCTTTATAGGTGTTATTCTTGGAGGGATTGCGGGATTCTTTGGAAAATGGGCAGATATGATTATAATGCGTATTGTAGATATTTTTTCTTGTCTCCCTGCGCTTCCTATTTTACTCGTTCTTTCGGCAACTATTTCATCGATTGAAAGTATTCCAACAGAACATAGAATTTATTATCTCATGGCTTTTTTAACCTTAATGGGGTGGACGGGGGTTGCACGCATTGTTCGTGGGCAAATCCTCATGCTTCGTGAACAAGAATACATGATGGCTGCTGAAACAACTGGTATAAAAACTTTTAATAAAATATTTAAGCATCTCGTTCCAAATACTATACCGCAGCTCGTTGTATCTGCAACGCTTGGTTTAGGTGGCATTATTTTATACGAGTCTACCTTATCCTATCTCGGATTGGGCGTTCCTTTTCCTCGAGCTGCCTGGGGTTCAATGATAGCCCTTGCAGATCCGTCAAAGGGGCAAGAGATTCTTGCAATGTATCCTAATATGTGGGTTCCAGCAGGAATTCTTATTGTAGTAACTGTTTTAGGTTTTAGCTTTATTGGTGATGGCTTACGAGATGCCTTTGACCCACGAATGAAACGCTAGGAATAGCGAGATAAGGAAAAAAAGAATGGGCTTTTTTAATTTTAAAAATAAAAAAATACAGCTAGAAGATGATATCGATGAAACAATGTATTTGAGTGTAAAAGAAGAGCGACGCATTGCAAAAGAAAACAAAAAAGTCTTTCGTGATTACACTAAACTCAAACGCAGAAAAAATGTTTCCGAGGAAGAATATCTTACACAAATGCGCGATAGTGCAAATGTAGTAGAATTCGATGACTTACATACATATTTTTATACCGATGTTGGTACGGTAAAGTCCGTCAACGGTGTTAGTTTCGATGTGCCTCAAGGGAAGATTGTCGGAGTTGTGGGCGAGTCTGGTTGTGGAAAATCGGTAACGAGTTTGTCCTTAATGCAATTGGTGCAAGCTCCAACGGGACAAATTGTAAGCGGAAGTATTCGCTATCAAGATGCTACAGGAAAGTGTTATGAAATAACAGATATGCCCACAGATGCAATGCTTCATATTCGTGGAAAAGATATTGCAATGATTTTCCAAGAACCAATGACAAGTCTAAATCCTGTTTTTAAAATAGGCAATCAAATGGATGAGGTTGTATTGCTTCATGTTGAAGATGCAACTAGTGAATCTGCAAAAGCGCGTTCAATAGAAATGCTGAACCTCGTAGGCATCGCCGATGTAGAAAAAGTATATGATAGCTACCCGCATGAACTTTCTGGTGGTATGAGACAGCGTGTAATGATTGCGATGGCGCTCTCTTGTGATCCGCGCCTTATTATAGCCGATGAGCCAACAACAGCGCTCGATGTTACGATACAAGCACAAATCCTTGAATTGCTTCGTGAGGTAAAAGATAGAATTCACGGAAGTATCATGCTTATCACCCATGACCTCGGTGTTATCGCTGAGATGGCGGACTTAGTTGTGGTTATGTATGCGGGACGAATTGTAGAAAAAGGCACGGTGCAAGAAATTTTCAAAAACCCAAAACATCCCTATACTATCGGGCTTATGAAAAGTAGACCTGGCAGTCAAAATACAGGCGATCGTTTGTATAGCATCAAGGGGCAGGTTCCCAATCCAATCAATATGCCGCCATATTGTTATTTTTATAATCGTTGCGATAAGGCCTTTGCTCCCTGTTCTCAATCTTATCCAGAATTGATGCAGTTTTCAAAAACGCATTTTGCAAACTGTCATCTCTACGACCCAAAATATGCATCAGGCTTGAAAGATGAAAAAAGGGAGAAACAAAATGGATAAAAATAATATAGCTAAAAATCAGGATGCAAATACTATACTGACAGTAAAAAACTTAAAAAAATATTATCCACTTTCAAACATTGAATTTGGTAGACAAAAAAAATTTGTTAAGGCTGTCGATGATGTTTCTTTTGCTATTCAAAAAGGAACAACTATGGGCTTGGTCGGTGAATCTGGTTGCGGAAAAACAACTGTTGGGCGAACAATTTTGCGCCTACACGAAGTAACTTCTGGTCAAGTTATTTTTGACGGAAAAGATTTAGCAAAAATTTCTTCTCGACAATTACGCTTACTTCGTCCTCAAATACAGATGATTTTCCAAGACCCCTATTCAAGTCTTTCTCCTCGTTTACCTGTTGGCGAAATCATAGGGGAGGCGGTAAAAGAGCATAAGATTGTTCCCAAAAGCGAATACCGTTCTTATATCCATAAGGTTATGAGTGACTGCGGTTTACAAAGCCACCATTACTATCGCTACCCCCATGAGTTTTCAGGTGGGCAGCGACAGAGAATTAGTATTGCACGGGCAGTTGCCTTGCAACCAAAATTTATAATTTGTGATGAGCCTTTAAGTGCGCTCGATGTTTCTATTCAAGCACAAATTATAAATCTTATGAAAGACTTACAAGACCAATACGGATACACCTATTTGTTTATTTCCCATGACCTTTCAGTGGTGGAATATATTTCAGATACAATTGGTGTTATGTATTTGGGAAAACTCGTAGAAGTTGCAAGCAAAAAACAATTGTTTGAAAACCCCATGCATCCCTATTCTGAAGCGCTTTTGTCGGCGGTTCCCGTAGCAAACCCCGATATAAAAATGAATCGCATCATTCTAAAGGGAGATATTCCAAGCCCGGTCAATCCACCATCTGGTTGTTCCTTTCGCACGCGCTGCCCGAAGGTGATGCCAGTCTGTGCTGAAAAAGAACCGCTTTTGAAAGATTACGGCGAAGGGCATTGCCTTGCTTGTCATCTCTATGCTCAAGATTAGGAGTTTGTTTTTTGAAAGAAAGTCGAAAAGAAACAATAGATAAAAAGGCAAATAGTCTAAACGATGACGGAAGGGTTTTTGCTGACATGAGCATCGATGGAATGCCTCCTTCACTTTTTGGTGGTATAAAAAAAGCCTTCGGTGTTTGTAGAGGGGAAAAATGCAAGAAGCAAAAAAAATCAGATTCCGAAAAATCTTTTTTTAAGCTAGATAGAGAAGAAAAAAAACAGCGCCTTGCAATTAGCCTTGGGGTATTTTCTTCCTATCTTGTTTTTACCCTTGTTTTTTTTGGCATTATTGCTTTGTTTTTTTTGTTTAGTCAATTTATTTGGTTTAAGTAAAGTTCATGGAGAGAAACAGCTTTTTTAAGATGGAGGAAAAAATGAAAAGAAATTCTTTTTATAAAAATAGATTTGTGTATATATCCCTTGTTTTACTTTTAAGCTTTGCTTTAAGTTCTTGCGGAAAAAAAATAAGAATTGTTGATCCAGTTGAATTGGGTTTTTCTTGCACAGTGTATTACAATGCACTCGGCGGAACAGTCAATAAACGCGAGATACGAGAAACCTACTATGAGCCAGGCTCTTTTCTTTTTATGCCTTCAGGTACAAGCAATATGCTGATCGAACCTATTCGGGAAGGCTATATTCTTGCAGGTTGGTATAAGGCAAAAACTGATATCCTCGATGAAAATGGAAAAGTAATTGCCTATGATTTTAAGGCTGAAGATCGTTGGGACTTTGCAGAGGATCGAGTCTACGACGATATGAGTTTATATGCAAGATGGATTCCCCAAGGAAAGGCTGAGTATATAGATGCGGAAACTGGTCTTGTTATGTTTAGCAAAAATATATCTGACAAATCGCCCGTGCTTGCTTTGACAAGGGCTGCAGAAAATCTCATAAAGAAAAAAGGCTATACCTTTGAAGGCTATTTTACCAGTACAGAATTTACTCAGCCCTTTGATTTTTCTGCTCGCCAAATCAATGCTTTGAAGCCAAACGAAAAAGACTTTGAAAAAGAAATCGCCAGTCTCTATCCGCAAATAAATCTTGAAAAACTTTCTGAAAGCGAAAAAATACTTGTTCGTACTGTTAAAAACAATCTCTACGAAGCCTATATCCAAGAATATATTGAAAACACAAAGAGTCAAAATATTTTCCTCAAGTATGAAAAGGGTCTTGTTATACATGTTGCGAGTTTGGAAGACTTACGCTATAAGGGGCAGTTGAGTTTCTCCGGACTTACCGTTGATGGCGAGCCCGTTGATCGCTATAGTATAGAAAAAGATATTGATTTTAAAGGTGCAAGTTTAGTTATGGGTGAGTCTTTTTCTGGGAAAATTTCTGGAAATGGACATAGCCTAAAAAATATTTCTCTTGTGCTTAATAGTAAACCGATCGATAAAGACAAAGAGAAAAAACTTTCACTTTTTGAAAACTTAGAAGATGCGGTTATTGAAGATTTGCATATAGAAAATTTTGTAATTAAAATCAATGCAAATGCAGGTGTAAAAGTTATGGCTGCACCCTTGGCTATCAATGGGAAAAATCTAAGTCTAAAAAATGTCTCCCTACAAAATATACAGATCGATACAGGACGCTCCGATGATGGTAGCGCAGAATATCTTTTAGGCGATTTATTTGTAAACTCTGAAAATATATCCCTTGCAAATACGAAAGGATCTCAGTTTGCTTTTACTCATTCATCTTTTGCAAAAGTGCATAGACTACTTACAAGATAAGATGCTTTAAAAGTAAAAAAGGCTGTCTCCTTCGACAGCCTCTTTTTTTTAGCAGCTTGTTTATTCTTCCTCAAAAAAACCCATTGATTGAATTTTTTTATTTCGATAGTTCACAAGTACAGATGGATTTCGTTTCATTAAATCTTTTAAGTCTTTTAGGATTTGTTGTTTAATATTGTTTGCTGTTTCTTGTGGATTTGTATGCGCCCCTTCCACCGGCTCAGGGATAATGCCGTTTACAACCTTCAATGCTAAAACTTCTTTACTGGTAATTTTGAGCATAGCCGCGGCGTCCTTTGCTCGGCTTGTATCACGGAGTAAAATAGAAGCGCAACCTTCCGGTGAAATAACCGAGTAAATAGCATTGTCGAGCATATAAATTTTATCGCCAACACCGATACCGAGGGCTCCACCAGAACCACCTTCCCCTATGATGATACAAATAACAGGAGTTTTGAGTTGGCTAAATTCTCGTAAGTTTAGGGCAATAGCTTCTCCAATGCCGCGTTCTTCTGCACCAAGTCCCGGATAGGCTCCCTGTGTATCTATGAAGGTGATAATCGGTCGGTTAAATTTCTCCGCTTGTTTTGCAAGGCGAAGTGCTTTTCTATAGCCTTCAGGGTTTGCCATGCCACCGTTTCTGTCGATGGTTTCTTTTAAGTTACGCCCTTTTTGATTACCGATTACCGTTACAGGAATGTTATCTATAAAACCTATACCACCAACCATAGCGAGGTCATCGCCAAAGTATCGATCGCCGTGAAGTTCAACAAAGTCGTCGACAATCATTTCTATAAAATCAAGGGTTCGCGGTCTGTCGCTATGTCTGGCAAGTTCAACGTTTTTCCATACTTTTGAAACTATGTCTTTTGAGCTTTGTATTTTTTTAGTTATCTCTTGTAGTTCATCACGTATGTCCAAACCTTTTTCTTTTGCCAAAATTTCAAGGTCTTTTAATAATTGTTCATCCTTGCTTTGGTTCATTTTTCACCCCCTTGACTGTGTGCTTTTATCATCTTTGCAAAAAAAGCTTTTTGTTCACTTCGAGGAACAATACAATCGACAAAACCTTTTTGTAGTTGAAACTCAGCTGTTTGAAAACCTTCTGGAAGTTTTTGTCTAATCGTACCTTCAATAACGCGAGGACCAGCAAAGCCGATTAGTGCTCCAGGTTCAGCACAGATAATATCGCCGAGCATAGCAAAGCTTGCAGTTACTCCGCCTGTCGTTGGATCGCAAAGCATGATAAAAAGTGGAACTCCGGCCTTGTTCATTTCTGCTGCAGCACTCGAGGTTTTTGCCATTTGCATGAGGGAGAGTAAGCCTTCTTGCATTCGGGCGCCTCCGCTTGTTGCATAGATAATGACAGGAGTTCTTTCACTTGCTCCTTTCAGAAGCAATCGTGAAATTTTCTCGCCAACAACGGAGCCCATCGAGCCGCCCATAAAATCAAAGGACATAAGTGCGAGTAAAGCTTTCTCGCCTTCGATCGTACAGCTCCCAGTGAGGACCGCTTCTTTTAAAGCAGATTTTGCTTCGGCTGCTTGAAGTTTTTCTTCGTAGCCTTCCATTTGTATAGGATTTTTACTTTTTAATGTTTTATATAATTCTTTAAAACTATCTTTGTCTGTAAGGTATTCTATTCTTTGCCAAACAGTCATACGCAAATGGCGAGAACATTCAGGGCATACCATCAAGTGTTGCTCAAAGAGGTCGCTGTCATGCCTTATTCTGCAATGTGGACATTCCATAGCACTCATAATTTCTCCTATTATTCTAATACACTACGAGTGATTTCCTCGCCGTGTATTGTTTTTTATACTGCTTTGTCAGGGAAAAGTTCGGTATATAAGCTCGTTCCAAACTGGCCTGACATAAATTTTTTTGAAGTTAAAATACTTTTTTGCTCTTCGATATTTGTAGGTACTCCATCGATAACAAGCTCATCCAAGGCGCGAAGCATTTTTTTTAAAGCCCGCTCCCGACTTGTGTCATGGACGATGAGTTTTGCAATCATTGAATCGTAGTGGGGGAGTACTGTATAGCCGTTGTATAAAAAGCTATCGAAGCGAACTCCTATACCACCGGGCACCTCAAGCCTTTGTACCTTTCCTGGAGCCCGTGCATTTATTCTCGTTTCGATAGACCAACCCTTGAGCTTGTTTTTTTCGCTCGAAACTTCCATAGGTAAACCAGAGCAAACAAGGATTTGTTCTCGCACGATGTCTGAGTCCGTTACAAACTCGGTTACTGGATGTTCCACTTGAATACGCGCATTCACTTCCATAAAGAAAAATGCATCTCCTGAAACAAGAAATTCTATAGTTCCAGCCCCGCGATATTTTAAGTTTGCAAAAAGATTTTTTGCTCCCTCTGTCATTTCTTGTCGCATTTTTGGGCTAACTGAGGGGGAGGGACTTTCTTCAATTAGTTTTTGGTGATTTTTTTGAACTGAACAATCACGCTCGCCGAGTACAGCAACATTTCCCTTACCATCGGCTACAACTTGTAGCTCAACGTGGCGCGGGTTTACTAAGTATTTTTCAATATAGACTGTTCCGTCGGCAAAGTTTGCTTCAGCTTCACGAGATGCAATTGTTAAGTTTTCCTTGAGGTCTTCTTTTTTATAAACAATTCTCATGCCTTTGCCGCCACCACCAGAGGCAGCTTTTATAATAACAGGAAAACCGCATTTTTCAGAAATAGCAATTGCTTCTTCTTCTGTTTTTATAGCACCATCGCTTCCTGGTGTAATAGGAAGTCCTGCTTTTATAGCAGTTGCACGGGCTTGCACCTTATCTCCGAGCATTTCAATTACATCAGACTTTGGTCCAATCCAAATGAGACCAGCTTTTTCGACGTCGCGAACAAAGCGAGGGTTTTCGGAAAGAAAGCCAACTCCTGGATGTATAGCCTGACAACCAGTTTGTAGCGCTATTGTAATGAGGGCTTCTGCGTTTAAGTAGCTTTTGCTTGAGGGTGCAGGTCCTATGCAATAGGCTTTGTCTGCAAGTTTTACGTGTAAGTTTTCTTTGTCGGCAGATGAATAGACTGCAACAGTTTCAATGCCCATTTCCTTACAGGTTCGAATAACGCGAACCGCAATTTCTCCACGGTTCGCAATAAGTATTTTTTTTATCATGCTTTTCTCTTAGATTTTTTTTACGGTAAATAAATCTTGATCAAATTCTACTAGTTCGCCATTTGTTACAAGGATGTCTTCAATGATGCAATCAAATTCAGCTTCAAGGCTATTCATCATTTTCATAGCTTCAAGTATGCAGATAACATCTCCTTTTTTTACCTTCTTGCCTTTTTCTACATAGGCGGGGGAGTCGGGAGAAGGTGAGCGATAAAAGGTTCCAACTATAGGACTTTTAATAGTAAGTGCATCGCTTAGCTTACTTGATGCAGCTGCTTTTTTTTCGCTTGCAGCTTCTGCTGTATTTTTTGTAGCAACAGGGGAGGCAGCTGCCTGACTCGTAGCTGTTGGAGCAAACTGTACAGGAGCTTGTGATTGTATAGCTCGGTCATTCTTGCTCAAGGAAATCTTTGTTCCATCTTTTTGTATTTCCAATTCTTTTACAGAGCTTGTATCAAATTTTTCTAGTAAGCTTAAAATAAATGCTTCGTTCATGTTTTCCTCTTTTTCTCCCGATGCATACAAACTTGTACATCGGAAGTTTGTGTCGTATTTTAAATGCGGTCGAAGCGTTCTGTATCAGCTTCGTAATCTACTCCTGCAATATCAAAACCTGACGTTGCCAAGAAGTCATGTCTATATCCTTCAAGGTCTGCAAGTTCGCCTACGTTTTCTTGAGTAACGAGTGGCATGATGCGATCAACTTCAGCTTGAACTTGTGGGTCCATTTCCCAGTCATCAATGCGGATTCGGTTTTCTTCATCCACAGGAATTTTTGCAAACTCAGAACCATCAGTAGGGAGGTAAAGTCGTTCCCAAAACAATCGATTGATTTGTTCGATGCAGCCTTCATGGCTTCCTTGCTCTTTCATTACTTTGAAGAGTACAGAAAGATACAAGGGGATAATGGGGATAACTGCACTGGCACGGGTTACCAAGCCCTTATTGACTGAAACATAGGCTTCACCTTTTATGTTTGCCATTTTTTCTGTCAAAACCTTTGCGGTTTTTTCTAAGTGTTCTTTTGCCTTACCAATAGTTCCCCTTCTATAAATAGCTTGTGAAACTTCTGGACCGACATAAGAATAAGCGAGAGTGAGGCAGTTCTCTGCAAGGAGGTTCGCATCAGAAAGCTGGTCTATCCATCGCTCCCAATCTTCCCCACCCATAACTTTTACTGTTTGCATCGCCTCATCTTCGTTTGCAGGTTCAGCAGAAATTTCTTTCATTTCGCCAGTCATTGCATCGATGGTTGTTCCTGTGTATTTTGTGCCAAATGTTTTTAGAACAGATTTATACATAACTCCCGTTTCTGGATCGGTTCTAACAGGGCTTGCAAGCGAATAAATTACAAGATCAAAGACCATATTGTTTTCTTTTGCTGCTTGTATAACTTCTTGTTTTATGGGGTCTGAAAAAGCATCTCCGTCAATTGTTACAGAAACTAAGCCTGCTTTTTTTGCCTCCGCATCGAATGCAAGGTTATTGTACCAACCTGGTGTTCCGCCCTTTGTTTCTGTTCCTGCTTTTTCATAGGATACGCCTATGGTTGCAGCATCGTAGCCAAAGGCTGCGGTAATTCTGCTTGCAAGTCCGTAGCCGTTTGAGCAACCAAGCACGAGTACGTTTTTTATAGGGCGAAGATTTTTCCCCTTTGAAGCGTTTTTTTTGTCATATTCTGCTCGAACTTTTTTTGTGATTTCAATTTGATCTAAAACGGCTTGTTTACATCCAGCTGGATGTGCGTTCAAACAAATATTGCTTCGAATCATTGGTTTTATTATCATGAGTTTTTCTCCTGTTTTTTAGTTTGCGCTTCCAACCAAGCACATCCATTCAGCTTCTGCGGCAACTTCATCACCGACATAGGCTTTCCCAGATTGCTTAATCATCTTTGGCGATACACGTAGGTTTTTTACTTCCATTCGTACCTTATCGCCAGGGCGAACTTGGCGGCGAAACTTTACCTTATCAACTGTTGCCAAAAAGAAAAGAGAGCCTTCTGCAAACGTTTTTTGATAGCTCAATGCAGCTCCACCTGCTTGTGCCATTGTTTCGACGAGGATAACGCCAGGAACAACGGGGTATTCGGGGAAGTGGCCTTCAAAGAAAAATTCATCTTCAGTAAAAATATGTTCGCTTACTGAACCTTCGGCATCGCATGAAAGAATTTCATCGACAAATAAAAATGGTTTTCTGTGCGGGATTAAACTTTTAATATCTTTTGTTACACTCATTTATTTTACCTTCTTAAAAATAAGGACGCCATTGTGCCCACCAAAGCCTAAGGAGCCAGATGCTGCACATGAGATACCGCCAGTGGCAGAAGCGTCAATTCCCTTGTTTGGGACATAGTCGAGATCGCAACCTTCATCTATGGCTGGATCGTCCAAGTTAATTGTTGGAGGATAAAATCCTTCTTCAATTGCCTTTACTGATAAAATAGCTTCTATTCCGCCTGCTGCACCGAGGCAGTGTCCAGTCATACTCTTTGTTGAAGAAACCTTCATTTTATACGCATGTTCACCAAAAGCCATTTTTATCATTTGTGTTTCGGAAGGATCGTTAATTGGAGTCGATGTACCGTGTGCATTGTAGTAATCGACGTCTTCGGGTTTTACGCCTGCATCTTTGAGAGCGGTTTTTAGTGCCAAAGCCCCGCCAATTCCTGAGGGGTCAGGACTTGTTATATGGTAGGCATCGGAGGAAGCTCCGTAGCCTGCAAGTTCACAATAGATTTTTGCACCACGCTTGAGGGCAGATTCGTATTCTTCTAAGATTAAGATACCTGCACCTTCTCCCATAACAAAACCTTCCCTTCGTTTATCAAAGGGACGACTTGCCTTTGTTGGGTTATCATTAAAGGAAGTGGGTAAGGTTTGTAAAACGCTAAAGCCACCGATACCAAAACCGGTTACCGTTGCCTCAGTTCCGCCAGAAATACACATGTCCATGCGACCGCTGCGTATTTGGTCGAGAGCAAGACCGAGGGCATCGGTTCCAGAAGCACAAGCGGTTGCAATCGTAAAGCCCATACCATGTAAGCCATAGATCATAGAAATATTTCCCGGTGCTTCATTTGGAATAAGCAAGGGAATTGTTAAAGGCGGAATACGTGCATTTCCTGCATCAAAGTATTTTTTCATAGAATGCTCTGTTATTTCAAAACCACCGATACCGTTTCCCAAGATACAACCTGTTTTTTCTTTGTCGATTGTATCCTTTGTCAAACCTGCATCTTCTAAAGCTTGGGCTGTTGCAGCAACCGCGAGCTGAGTGAAGCGCGCCATCTTTCGTGCATCCCGTCTGTCCATCCAATCCGATGGGTTAAAGTCTTTTACTTCACCTGCAATCTTACAACTAAAATCGCTCGCATCAAATTGTGTAATTTTTGTAATACCACTTTTTCCTTCTTTTACGCCAGACCAGGTTTCTGCCAAAGTATTCCCCAAGGGAGTGACAGCACCTAAGCCTGTTACGACAACTCGTCTCATCTTAGGCCCCCATGCCACCATCAACGCCGATAATTTGCGCTGTAATATAGCTCGATAAATCTGACGCTAAAAAGACACAGGAGTCAGCAACATTTTTCATGGTTCCACCCTTTTTCATTGGAATTGTCTCAAGCCATTTTTCTCGAGCTTCTTCTGGAATAGCTTGAGTCATATCAGTATCGATAAAACCAGGTGCTATGAGATTTACTCGCACTCCGCGACCTGCAACTTCTTTTGCAAGACTCTTGCTATAGCCGATGAGTCCAGCCTTGCTCGCTGAATAGTTTACTTGTCCGCCTTGACCATGGAGTCCGACGATACTAGACATATTGATAATTGAACCTTTTCGCTTTTTTATCATATCTGATGAAATAACTTGGCTAATGATAAACACGCTTGTTAGGTTTACGCGAATAACATCGTCCCAGTCCTTCATAGACATTCTAAATGATAAGCCATCTCTTGTTATACCCGCATTATTTACCAGAATGTCAAAGCCTCCAGAATCTTTGAGTGCCTTTTCCAAAACAGGAACAACTTCCTCTTTGTTAGAAACGTCGGCATAAATTTCTGTAAAGCTTCCGCCAAAAGATTTTGCATACGCTTCGAGCTCTTCTTTTACTGGTGACGGTTTAATTGATACACCCCATACGCTTGCGCCTTCTTCTAAATATCGCTTAACGATTTCTACACCGATACCTTGATAGGTACCTGTAACTAATGCTGTTTTTCCTTTTAATAACATACTTTACCTCACTTAGATAATTGATTGTATTTGTTCAAGAGTTCCACAAGGGATACTCGTAATTGCTTCTGCATAGCCAGAATCTCGCCATAAACCAGATAAAACTTTTCCCGGTCCAACTTCAAGTAAGACTGCCTTTGACTTTGACTCTTCAAAAAAAGCATGAATCTTTTTTTCTACACTTGTCCATAAAACAGGATAGGTAATATGTTCTACCGCACGTCTTTTTGCTTCTTCTCCGCTTTTGATTATATCACCGGTAACATTGGAAAAAAAGAGTGTTTTGGGATTTTGAAAAGAAATTGTTTCTAAAAAGTTTCCAAAGTCCTTGGCAGCCTTGTGCATGAGCGGGGAGTGAAAGGGCCCGGCGACTTGTAAACGTATAAATCGCCTTGCACCTTTTTCTTTACAGAGCCTTTCACAGACTTCCAAGCCTTCAGCCGTTCCTGCAACCACTGTTTGTTTGGGGCTGTTCATGTTGACGGGAAAAACAATGCCCTTTTCTCCAGAATATTCTTTTAGAATTGCTATTATTTCTTCTGTTTCTAAGCCAATAACCGCCGCCATTCCAGGGCTTGCATTGTCAAGCTCGCTGCTTGAACTTTCATTTTGAATTGCTTCGCAAGCCTCCTGCATGATTCTCCCTCGCTCTTTTACAACTCGAATGGTATCAGCAAAGGATAGGACACCGCTTGTGTAGAGGGCAGGGTACTCGCCCAAGCTAAAACCAGCGACGGCATCAGCCTTTATACCCTTTATTTCAAGGACCTTTGCAATGGCAAGGGAAGCAACTGTAATCGCAAGCTGACTGCGATCGCTACGTGAAAGAAGACTCGCATCGGAGTTCCAAAGCCATTCGCTTAAAGCTTCGCCAGAAATCTCTTCGGCTTCTTTTACAAGCCGCATCGCTTCAGGATGGGCGTCGCAGATGTCTTTTACCATTCCAGGAAATTGTGCACCCTGTCCAGGAAATAAAAAAACTGTACTCATTAAAACCTCTTTTTTATTAAAACGCTTGTTTTTTTTACCTTTTATTTCTCGTGTTTTTTTTCTATTATTCTATTATTTAATAGGTAGAATATTTAATAGATAGAAAAAATTACCAGCGAAAAACAGCTCCAGCATAGGTAAGACCTGCACCGAAGGCAGCTGAAACAATAGTCATGCCTTCTTTAAGCATTCCTTTTTCGTCCATATCGACGAGGGTGAGAGGAATAGAGGCAGAAGACGTGTTTCCATATTCATCAAGGCTGATAATAAATTTATCCATTTTAAAACCGAGGCGTTTTGCCGCAGCACTTAAAATACGCTCATTTGCTTGGTGGCAGACAAAGTAGTCGACCATATCTTCAGTTAGATTTTCTTTTTCCATCAAGTCTTTAATGAGTTGTGTCATAATGCCGACGGCAAAATTGTACACAGCCCGACCGTCCATTTGTAATGCTTCTCCAAATTTATTGTAGAGATATTGACTTCCTGAACCTTGAGCTCCGAGGATAAAACTTGAAAGACCTCTTTCTGCTTTATCTATGTTTACATTATTTTCCAAGAGAATAGTTCCAGCACCATCGCCAAAAAGAACGCAGGTCGCTCTGTCTTCCCAATCTACTATAGAAGAAAGCACCTCTGTTCCAATAATGAGTGCGTATTTCCAATTATGTTTTGCCATTAAAGCTTCGGCTGTGTCGAGGGCATATAAAAAGCCCGAACAAGCTGCTGATAAGTCAAAGCAGGCTGCGTTTTCAGCAGCAAGGCTTTCTTGAATGAGGCAGGCATTGGCAGGGAAGCCGTGATAGTCGGGAGTCGCAGTTGCACAAACAATAAGGTCAACTTGATTTGCTTCGAGACCCGCTTTTTTGAGGGCTTCTTCTGAAGAGCGTGCACCTAAGCTTGCACTCGTTTCGCCTTCCTCAGCGATATATCGAGCGCCAATGCCAGTGTGTGAGCGAATCCATTCATCGCTTGTATCAATTTTTTTTGCTAAATCATCGTTTATTACGTGATTTTTGGGGAGAGCCTTCGCGGCTGCTCTAATAATTACAGACATTTTTTCTCCTTGTTTCTCATTATGACAAAAAGCCCATAAATGTCAATAGTAGTTAGACGAAAGTGCGAAAAATGTCATAATGTCAAATCGTATACATATTAGACAAGGAGAGGACAAAAAGGTTGCAAAAGTCTTTGCTACGAAAGTTTTTATGAGAAGTGATTTTGAAAGTGCTCAATCACTGAGCTTTTAGGTTTTGTAAAGAGAAGGTCTTTTTCAAGTCGTAAAAAAGCCGATCGGCTAATATTTTTCCCTCCAAAGCGAGCTATATGGTCGGTGTAGATCTGTGAATCAATGACTTCTCCGCCTAAATCAAAAAAAATCTGGGCAAATTCAGCAAAGATCGCCTTGGAAGCTTCCGGTTTTAAGGTAAACATTGACTCTCCAAAAAAAATCTTTCCTATAAGCACACCGTAAAAGCCGCCGACGAGTTTTCCATCCTGCCAAGTTTCAAAAGAATGTGCATAACCAAGTCTGTGAAATTCAGTATAGGCTTGGATAACTTCGTCGATTATCCAAGTATGCTTTTGGTCTACACGTTTGACGTGGGCGCAGTTTGTAATTACCGCTTCGAAGTCTGTATTTACCGTGTAATAGAAGGCATTTGGGTCTTTTTGGCTTTGTTTTTCTTTATTTTGCTTTATAAAACGTTTGAGGCGTTTGGGAATATGAAAATCTTTTTTTAAGATAGTAAAACGAGGGTCGGGCGACCACCACAAAATAGGTTCATCGGCATTATACCAGGGAAAAATACCCTGTAAATAGGCTGAGAGAAGCATGCCAGGGGAGAGATTTCCGTCCATGCAGACAACCCCATCCTGCGTTTCGTTTGGATCGGGGAAGGGAAAGAAAAAATCTATAGGAAGATAGGGAAAATTATTGCTATTTTCGTTTTTTTGCTTTTGCCTCATATTCTATCTCTATTTTTCCATCTTTGATGCTACAATGAGCAATGCCACCTTTTTCAAGCTTGCCAAAAAGCACTTCTTCAACGAGGGGCTCAGAGATTTTTTCGTCGATAGTGCGCGAAATATTTCGAGCGCCAAATTCTGCCGAATAACCTTCTTTTGCCAAGTAGTGAATGCAGTCATCGCTGAGGCGTATTTCGACATTTTTTTCAAAAAGCCGTTCGTTTAGTTTTTTTATTTCATTTTTGGTGATATATCTAATGGTTTTTTCGTCTAAGCTGTTAAAGGGGATAATTGCATCGAGCCTGTTTCGAAATTCTGGAGTAAATATTTTCTCAACTGCTTCTTTGATTGCCGCTGAAGAAACTTTTTGGTCTCCAAAACCAATCATTGGTTTGTTAATATCGCGTGCACCTGCATTACTCGTCATAATAATAATCGAGGAGCGGAAGTCAGCTTTTTTTCCGTGGTTGTCGGTGAGCGAGGCGTAGTCCATTATTTGCAAGAGCAGGTTGTAAATATCGGGATGTGCTTTTTCAATTTCATCAAATAAAATAAGCGCATGAGGGTTTTTTCGAACCGCATCGCTTAAAAGCCCTCCGTCTTCGGAGCCGACATAACCCGGAGGCGAGCCAATAAGGCGGCTTACGGTATGTTTTTCTTGATATTCGGACATATCGAAGCGTAAAAAGCTAATATTGAGCAATTCAGCAAGTTTTTTTGCAAGTTCGGTTTTTCCAACTCCAGTTGGACCGGCAAATAAAAAGTTTGCGATTGGTTTTTCTGGTGCACGGAAGCCTGCGCGAGAGCGTTTTACCGATTTTGTTATAGCTTCAATAGCTTCGTTTTGTCCAAAGATTTCTTTTTTTAAATCTGAATCCAAGCTTTTTAAGCTTGTTTTTTCATCGGATGAGACCGTTTTTTCGGGTATCCTCGTTATTTTTGAAAGTGTTTTTTCTATTAATTGTTTCGTAACTTTTTGCTCGGCGCTTGGATGTAAGCGTAGGTAGGCGCCAGCCTCATCGATGAGGTCGATTGCCTTGTCGGGGAGGTGCCGTTCAGTGATATAGAGTTTTGAAAGTACAACTGCGGCTTCAAGTGCTTCATCAGTATACTGAACCTGGTGATGTTTTTCGTATCGTTCTTGTAAACCTTTTAGAATTTCTATAGTCTCAGCTTCTGTTGGCTCTATAATGTCAATTTTTTGAAAGCGCCGTGCAAGAGCTCTGTCTTTTTCAAAGGTTTTTGCGTATTCTTCATGGGTTGTCGAACCAATACAGCGAAAGGTGTTTTTTGCAAGGAGGGGTTTTAAAAGGTTTGACGCATCAAGACCGCTACTTGCAGAGGAGCCAGCACCAAAAATACCATGTACCTCATCTATAAATAAAATAGTAGACTGCTCTTTAAGAAGCTCTTCTCCCAGTTTTTTTATCCTATCTTCAAAATCGCCTCGGAACTTTGTACCTGCGATGAGGGCAGTCATATCGAGGCTGAGAATTTTAAAGTCTTTGAGAAAATCTGGTACTTCTCCAGAAACGATTCTTTGCGCCAGTCCCTCTGTGATTGCTGTTTTCCCTGTGCCGGCATCGCCGACATGAACGGGATTGTTCTTTGTGCGTCGACATAAGATTTGTATCGTTCGCTCTATTTCCTCATCTCTTCCTATAAGTGTATCGAGTTTTCCTTCTTTTGCTTCTTCGTTGAGGTTTGTCGTAAAGCGTTCGAGGAAGGTTTTCTTTACCTTTTCGTTTTGCTTTGCTTTTTGTTTTTTATTTTGCTTGTTAAGTTCGTCGAGCTTCTCCAAATCCGCAATTAAGGCGGATTCAACATCATCTTCAATATCTGTAAGATTTGAATGCACATTGGAATCAGAGTTTGCTAACATATCGAGATAGGTGATGTTTTCAAGTAAATTGAGGCGAGATACTCCAGAGTTTTTTAGAAAATAACTACAATGGTTGTTTTTCTCATCGTAGAGACTTACAAGCACATCGGTATATTCAATGCTTTTTTTTTCTGCAGAGGCACAATGTAAAAGAGTTCGGTCAATAATGGACGAAAAACCAATTGTTTGCACGGGATCCGCTTGCCCTTTGTTTTCTGCAACAGGAACTCTTGTTTTTAAATATTCATCAACACTTCGTGTTAAATAGGGGAGGTCTGCTCCACACCAATCGAGAAATTCCAAAATTTGTTTATTGTCTAAAAAAACTTTCAGAAGGTGTTCTGGTGTTACAAACTCATGCTGTTGTTTTTTTGCTTCATTAAAGGCGTTTTTTATTATATTTTGTACTAATTGACTTATTTTCATCCTTCCTCCATTTCGCAACGTAATGGAAAACCATTTTGGCGAGCGTCTTGTATCGTTAAAGACATTCGCGTTGCTGCTATATCATAGGGATAACTCCCAATGATAGCCTGATTTTGGTTATGTACTTTTTCCATGAGGATGAGAGCCTCATTGTGTTTTTTATTAAATCGTCTCATAAGGACTTCAACTACAAATTCTTTTGTTGTGAAATTATCATTGTAGAGAATAACACGATAATTCTTCGGTTCTAAGAGCTTCGTTTTATTTTTATTGACAGTTTCAACTATCTTGCTCGTTTCTAATTCCATAAAAAAAGCACTCCCTATATATAGTATAACTCATAATGCAAAGATTTCATTCCAAATCTCTTTAAAAATACACAAAAATACAGGTAAAATCAAGTTTTTATCTTCTAAGACTTGAAAAAAAACGATAAAAAAGAGAAACTAAGCCTATGAAAAAGATTTTAGCTTGGAATGTAAATGGAATTCGTGCTATTGAAAAAAAAGGCTTTATTCCCTGGCTTTTTGATAGTGGCGCAGATGTTCTTTGTATACAAGAAACAAAGGCAAAACCTGAACAGCTTTCAGATGATTTGTTAAAACCACATTTGAATGGAGAAGGGTATTTTAGTTATTTTTCCAGCGCTCTGCGACCAGGTTATTCTGGAACAGCAATTTATAGCAAAAAAGAACCCGATGCTGTTTTTACGATGGGAGTGAGCGAATTCGATGAAGAGGGGCGAACCTTGGCAGTGCAGTTCGGTAGCACAGTTGTAATATCAGCATATTTTCCAAACAGTCAAGAGGCAGGAGCCCGGCTCGATTATAAACTTGCTTATTGTGATGCAATGTTGGCATTTTGCGATGACCTTGTAAAAAAGGGAAATAATATTATTCTTTGTGGGGATTATAATATTGCCCATAAGGAAATAGACTTGGCAAATCCAAAGGCAAATGAAAAAAATCCCGGCTATCTACCCGAAGAGCGTGCGTGGATGGATCTTTTTACGAGTTCAGGCTATTGCGATTTGTTTCGAAAATTCAATACAGAACCGCATAATTATACCTGGTGGTCGTATCGATTTAAAGCACGTGAAAAAAATATCGGCTGGCGTATCGATTACCAATGTGTCAACGAAACTTTTGTTCCAGCTGTTTCTTCGAGTACTATTCTCGCTGATCAAATGGGTAGCGATCATTGCCCCATTGCAATCGAGGTTGATTTTTAATGGCATCATTGAGACTGAAAAAAGAGGATGTAGGTGCTTTTACTCAGCTTTATGTGTTGCTTTCTGTAATTATTTTTATTGTATCACAGCAGTCTTTATTTTTTGCTTCTTTTTTTATAAGCCCTACAAATGTCTTGAGCTCCGAGCCCTTTTCTCTCTCTAACCCCTGGCATTATCTCCGTCTCTTTTTTCATCCCTTCGGGCATCATTCGGTTTTAGCCCTTTGTGCAAACGCCGCCTTTCTTTTTTTTCTCTCTCCCCTTGTTGAAAAAAAATACTCAAAATCTATTTTACTGGGAATGTTTTTTACATGCGCCCTCGTTTCGGCAAGTTTGACAGTGGCTTTTTTTCAAAATCCTATTCAGGGTGGAACTGGTTTTACTTTTTTATATCTTTTACTCTGTCTCATCGATTCTCTTGAAAAACAAGAATTCTCTTTTTCACTTTGTATTATTTTAATACTTTTTCTAATGCGCGTGTTTTATGAAGCGGTTGATGAACAAGACCTTTCTGCCTTCATGCACTTAGTCGGCTCTCTCGTAGCAAGCATTTTAGCTTTTATTCATACAAAAAAACCGATAAGGCGAAAACCTGTAGCAAAAAAATAAGCCTTGATAAAGAGAGAAAAAGCGCCATCAAAAATGCTGTTTTACGGAAATTAAATACGTTTTTTTATCGCCTGAGGGATAGCATCGAGGGAGCTTATTTCAGAAGCCCCTCCAATGGCAATTGCTTCCTTGGGCATTCCAAATACAATTGAAGAAGCTTCGTCCTGTGCTATGGTATAACCGCCAGCCTCTTTTACGTTCTTCATTCCAATCGCACCGTCGCGACCCATACCGGTCATAAGCACTGCGATACAGTTTTTTCCTACCTTTTCCGCAGCTGAATTGAAGAGTATGTCTACCGCTGGGCGTTGTCCATGCATACGAGGACCGTCTTTTATGCGAATAATACGCTTTGCTCCAGAAGTTTCAACCATCATGTGATAATTACCTGGGGCAATATAAATTGTTGACGGCATAATCAACTCGCCGTCTTTTGCCTCTTTTACTTCTACCTGGCAAAGTGTGTTGAGCCGTGCAGCAAAAGATGCGGTAAAATGTTCAGGCATGTGAATAACCGCAAGTGTTGGCGGGTAATCAACCGTGAATTTTGTGAAAACAGCTTCCATTGCGATTGTTCCCCCTGTGGAAGCACCGACAACGAGAAGTTTTTGTGTTGTTTGAATTTGTGAGAGGGCTGTTCGCTTTGTCGCTGGCTGTGTTTCAGCATTTTTTTGTATTTGCAGAGATACTTTTTTTAAGTTTGATCTTGAAACTCGTGAAGCCGCAATAATTTTTTCTGCAAGCTCTTCTGCTATTTCCTCAACAGAAAAAGGACCGCCTGTTTTATTTACAATGTCGACCGCCCCTCTCTCCATTGCTTCAAGAGCTGCTTGGTTTTTCCCTTCAGTAAGAGAGCTTACGATGATAACGGGCATGGGCTTATACTTCATAAGGTATTTTAAAAAAGTAAGCCCGTCCATGCGAGGCATTTCTATGTCGAGACTTACCACATCTATGTCGAGGCTTTCTATTTTATTCCTTGCTATAAAGGGGTCTGGAGCTGTGCCGACAACTTCTATTTTGGGATTTTCAGCAAGCCTTCGAGAAAGAATATCCCGTACAATTGCAGAGTCGTCAACAATTAAAACTTTTATTTTTTTCATATAGTACCCCTTCTTAAGAAATCTTTTTGAAAATAGAATTTTCAACTTTCTTTAAATTCGGAGGTAAATTAAATAGAGATTCTGTATGTCCCACAAAGATATAGCCTCCAAGTTTTAGATTTTTGCTGAGCATCTCTAGCGTTTTAAACCGAGACTGGTCATTGAAATAGATGAAAACATTTCTACAAAAAATATAGTCAAATTGTTTTTCAAACGCTAAGTCATCCATGAGGTTTAAGTTTTTTATAAAAATATGTTTTCGCAAATCATTTTTTACTCTAACAAAACCCGTCCTCGTTTCAATAAAATATCTTTTTCTTTGTTTTTCACTTACCTTTGAAAGCCGACTTTCGCCATATTCTCCCTCATTAAAATGCTTTAGAACGGTTTTATCTAAATCACTTGCGAGAATTTTAAAGTCTTTTATACCCCTGTCCAACAAGGTCATTGCGATACTGTAGGCTTCTTCCCCCGTTGAAGAAGCCGCAGACCAAATAGCGATGTTTGTTTTTTTTGTTTCTACAACATCTTTAAGTACAAAATCAAAATGATCTTCTTCCCGAAAGAAAAATGTATGATTTGTCGTAAAATATTTTGCAATGATAATCTTTGCTGCAGAAAAATCTTTTTTTAAAAATAAAAAAAAGTCATCGGCATTTTCATATTTTTCATTTAATAGCAGTTTTGAGAGTTTTGGAACGATATTTCCCGCTTTTAAATCTGAAACATGAATGCCGAATTCTTCAAAGAGAAGATTCCTCATCGCTTCAATGTGTTTCGTTTGTATATTGTGCACAGTACCTCAGGTGTTTAGGATGCGACTGTTTCCTTCATTAAAGAAAGTTCCTCGGAGTTCAAAATTTTGAGAACATCGAGGATAATTTTTATGCCATCTTCGGTGTTTGCTATGCCGCGAATGTATTCTGCCTTTATGCGAGCATTGAGATATGAAATCTTGGAAATATTGTCTTCAGTTATATTGATAACTTCCAAAATGCGGTCAACAATAATTCCCATAAGCATGCCTTCCCCAGAAAAGCTTACTTCCACGATTATAATCCCTGTTTGCTTTGTATACGGAATTTCTTCTAGACCAAATTTTAAGCGCAAGTCTATAATGGGTATAATTTGTCCGCGTAAGTTTATAACGCCTTTTATAAAATTGTCCGTTTTTGGCAGTGGAGTAATAGTAGTCATTCCCAACAATTCTTTTACTTTCAAAATATCGATACAATAATTTTCATTATCAATAACGAAGCTCAAATAACGTTCACCGACTGACATCTTCTTTCTTGTCTTTTCCATTGTTTCCTCCAAAAGCCTATGAAAATGAATTCATATTCTGTTTATTTTTTCTAGTAAAAAGTTTACTAGCCAATTAAGTGCTTTACTACTTCTTGTAATTTATCTGCTTCGACAGGTTTTACAACCCAGCCATTTGCGCCTGATTTTTTTGCTCTGTCCCGAAATTCATCTTTTGTCTCAGTTGTGAGCATTATTATAGGTGTTTTTGTATGTTCAGGGAGTTTTCGTATCTCTTCAAGAAGCGTCAACCCATCCATATTTGGCATATTTACGTCGAGTAAAAAGAGTGAAATAGGATTTTCTCCCGGAATTACTTTCAGGGCATTTACACCGTCGTCTGCTTCACAGACTTCATAGCTTCCTATAAGTGCATTTTTTATAACATTTCGGATTGTCGAAGAATCATCTACAATCATTATTTTTTTCATACAGTTCCTCCAAACAAGTATTTTCTATACATTAAAATAATTCAATTGCCTTTGTGGTCATACCTAAGTCAATTTTTGCATCAGGTGCAACCTTTGAAATAGCTTTTTTTAAAGCCTCTAGCTCTCTCTCAGTTGTAAGCCTTGTGCGCACTTTTTTTGAAACTTGTTTTGCTTGCTCATTTAATGTAAACTGGTCAGACAACAAGGGTTTCGCATTTGGAAGTGTATCATACACGGTACTTATATCTTTTGAGATATCTTGTATAACTATTTCCATGTTACCAACTTCTTGGCTCGTAATTTCATGCAATTGTACAACAGGTGCAATTTTATCCATAGAGTGTGAAAGAGAGTTGATTACTTCATTTACACTATCGAAGAGATCGGCAAAGTTATTAAAATATCCCTTGAGAACTTCAATAAAACTTGATAAACCGCTTTGTCGCTCTGTGAGTACCTCATACATGCCTTCTGTGTTTCCTTTGATTGTTCTTCGGATTGTGTCAAAGACTCCTTGCGTATCTTTTAAGGTATCCCAAATTTGAGACAAATGAGTATCGGTCAATGCGGAAAGATCTTTTATTTCATTTGCAATAACGCGAAATCCACTTCCAGCCTTTCCTGCGCGCGCAGCTTCTATAGAAGCATTAAAAGATAAAATACGAATTTTTTCTGAAACCTCTGTAATTGCTTTTGCTATAGTACCAATTTTGGTGTTTACAACTTGTAAATCGATAATATTTTCTTCAACGTTTCCAAAGACATCACGAATACTTGTATCGAGCATTTGCATATCGGCTTGTATGTTAGAACACTCTGAAGAGACGCGGTTGAGCATCTTGTGGTTTTTTACCTCGTCTTCGTATTGGCTTACATGGTGTAGAAAGGAGGATATGTCTTTTTTTATTTTAAATAATTCATCGGAAAGCGGCTCTGTCGTTGCACTTAAGTTTTTGGAAATAGAAGTACAGAGTTCCTTGAATATAGGTGAAAAAATATGAGAGCGCAGGGCAAGGTTGTGAATTTCTTTACAAGATTCTTCTTCTATTTTAATATGAGAACCGATTTCTTTTTTGAGTTCGAGGATTTTGAGCTCTTCAAGACTACAGTCAGCTTGATGACTTATTTCGGGTTCAATCTTTTCTATGTCGTTTTTCTTTGCAAGAAAAAAATATAAAAATTGTGGTAGGATGATAGCAATGGCAAGTATTCCTGCCATAAATCCAAGTGGTATATGTATGGGAAGAAATATAAGTGTTACAGAAACAAGACTACTCAGTAAGGCTAAAAGTAGGGGTGCTATTTTTTTATTATCTTTCATACTACCTCAACTGATTTTTCTGTGCTTTCTTCTATTCCGAGCTGTATAAATTGGTCTACATCGAGGACGAGCCCAATTGTTCCGCCCGCTAAAACAGTGCCAGAGCTAATGCCTTTCATGTCTCGAAAGCGAGCTCCGAGCGATTTTATAACAATCTCATTCTTGGACAATACTTCATCAGAGACGATTGCGTATTTTTCACGGTTGCTACTTTCAACGATGGTTGCTATTTCGCCTTTTTCTGCTTCTTTTATGTCAAAAACAGATGCAAGGCTAATCATGGGTATAACTTCGTCTCGCAGATTGAGAACTTGTGTACCACTTCGAACGGTATTTACCATTTCTGGTTTTATTTTTATCGATTCCATAATCACTGCAATCGGAATAATAAATAAGTTTTTTCCTGTACGGATTATCATTCCATCTATGATGGCTGTGCTTAGTGGAAATACCATGTCGAAGGTTGTGCCTTTCCCAGGTTCACTGTAGGTGTCTATTCTACCCTTTGATTTAATAACAGCTTCTTTTATAATGTCCATGCCAACGCCTCTTCCAGAAAGCAAGTCAGCTTGTTTTTTTGTAGAAAATCCAGGTAAATAGATAAGGTTGTAGATAGCGGTATCTGTCATGGACTCGATAGCGTCTTCGCTTATGAGCTCTTTTTCGACCGCTTTTGCAATGATGCTTTCTTTGTTTAAGCCCTTTCCGTCATCACTTACGGATATAACGATATTATTTCCGCGTCTCTCTGCAGCGATGGTAAGCTCGCCCATTGCAGGCTTGCCAGCTTCTAGCCTTTCTGCTTCGCTTTCTATTCCATGGTCAAGGGAGTTTCGAATAAGGTGCATGAGTGGCTCTTCCAAAGACTCAATGAGCTGCCTGTCTATTTCTAAATCATCTCCTATAAACTGAGCATGCACTTGTTTATTTAGCTTTAAGGATATATCTCGTATAATTCGTTTCACAGTAATAAATAATACCTTTACACTTTCTGTGCGCAGTTGCATGCTTGAGTGTTGTAGAGTTCGAGATATTTTTTTTACTTCAGAAAGCCCAGCAATATCTCCTTGGATTTGTCCAAGTGAAATAAGGAGTTCTCCAATCATATCGACGAGGTAGTTTACCTTTGATGTCCGTACCTTGATTATGGGATCACCCTTGTCTATTTTTTTTGCCTGTTCCTGATCGCTATATCCTTCTTGTTTTTCATCTGTTTGGAGACTTTGCTTTTGATGCGTTAAAATCTCATCTACTTCTTTTTTGTCAACGTATTTATTTTCAACTGCGATTTCTCCAAAACGCGTTTTAAATCCGCTGATCGCTTGTTGTTTGAGAATTTCTTGCTCTTCAGTTTCGGATATAAGTCCCTTTTGTATCATTATAGAGCCAATTGTTGGTCGTGTTTCATTTGTGAAGTTGTTTAAACTTGCGACATAACTGTCTATAATTGTAGGGTTTTCAATGTTGATTTGGTTTTCTTCTATTTGTTGGAGCATGTTTTTTGCATAATCTAAACCACGTAAGAGTAAATCTACAACTTGAGTTGTAACAGAAATTTTTTCCGAGCGAAGGAGGTCGAGAAGATTTTCGATATTGTGTGTGAGTGAACCAAGAGTCGTCAGTTTTAAAAATCCGCATTCACCTTTTATAGTGTGAAAGATTCTAAACAGCTCTTTTATAAAATCTAAATTTCCCATATCTTCGTCGAGTAAAAGAAGAAGCTCTTCAACGCGAGATAATCGGTCTTTTGCATCTGAGACAAAACCTGCCAAATGTTCCGACTGTATAATCGATTCTGCCTTGCTCAGTTTGCTTGCATCCGAAATTTTTTCTTTTGCATCGTCGTCACAGATTTTGATTGTTGGGTTAATTGATTGTACCCAATCAGCGATTCGTTTTTTCTTCCAGTCAGGAAATTCTTTTTTTGCTTCTATAGCTTCATTCGCTTCAATAAAATAATCTACTCCCGTGGACGCGATGCGCACAAAATCGGAGTTGCTTTCTTTAAATTCTTTTTCTATAAGTAGGACTAAGCTTTGACTAATACAATGAATAATAGGCTTGCCCTCACATTCTTTTGAAAGTTCCTGTGCTTTTACACTTATGTCAGTTAAGCCGATGAGGTCCCCTGAGTCAAAATGCAAAAGTAAGTCACTCAATGCATATACTACTTCTTCAATCTTCTTTGTTTTTTTTGCCATCTATTTTCTACGTCCTTTTAGTGTTTTGCTCGATATGTAAATCTTGCTTTTTTTATTCTTCTTGCGGATTTGCTTTGTATTCTTCATCATCTTCAAAAGAGATGATATGTTTTGTTTTAATGCTATCTGGATTTACCGCTTCTTTTTTCTCTTCATGTTTTATTGTCTCTGCCTTAGGCGCTGGTTTGGGTTTTTCTAGGCTCTTGTTTTTGATTTCAGTTTTTTGTTTTGTTTCGCCTTCTGCTTGTGTTTTTGCTTTAGTCTTAGGTGGTTTTTCTGTAATCGCTATTTTTTTTGCGACACTTGTTTTTTGTACGATTTTTTCTTCTGTTTTTTTAGTTTTTATTTGATCCTTTTCACCTACATCGCCATAGACAACCTTTTCGAGTGAGCTAACGACTGTCGCAATTGATAAGGCTTGTCCGTTTAGCTCTTCTGAAGCGCTTGCGGTTTCTTCTGCCTCTGCGGCATTTGTTTGTACAACAGTATCCAATTGGAGCATCGCTGTGTTTGCTTGCGATATGCCTTCATTTTGTTGAGAAGATGAGCTTTCAATTTCTTTGTTTATCTCATATACCTTTTTATTTTGCTCTGCCATATCTTTAAACATTTGTGCTATTTCAAAAGAGAGATTTCTTCCTATTTCGACATTATGGAGAGATTCTTTTATCATGTGAGCGGTTTCTTTTGCAGATTCACTTGACCTATTGGCAAGGCTTTTTACTTCGTCAGCGACAACAGCAAAGCCTAAACCAGCTTCGCCTGCACGGGCAGCTTCAACCGCTGCATTGAGGGCAAGCATGTTTGTCTGGAATGCAATGTCGTCAATAACATCTATGACCGCATTTATTTCATCAGTAGATTTTGATATAGCTTCCATCGCTTGAATCATCGCTTGCATTTTATCTAAACCCTGACTGCTGTTTTCACTTGCAATTTGTGCAAGATTACTAGCCTCTTTTGTATTTACAAGAGTATTTTTTACCATAGAAGCAAGTTCTTCTAAAGATGCACTTGTTTCTTCAACTGAGGCAGCCTGTTCTTGAGAACCACTTGCAATGCTTTGTGAGGTGCTCGCCAATTGTTGGCTTGAAGAGGTAATCTCTCTTGTTCCACCTAATAGTGCTTGCAAAACTTTGCGCACTGGTTTTGTTATACTTCTGATTATGAAGATTGCAAGCGTGATAGAGATAATAAGTCCCAGTATAAGTAGCGCTACAACGAGAATGAGAGAGTTTCGAGCAGAACGCGTTACCGCCCTATAACTTTCATCTGCGAGTTGTATCGTGTAGCCGATAAGCGCGTCAACTCCTTGAGCAATTTTATTGATACGTATAGGTTCGAGAACATTTGCATTAAAATCGCGAATGTCGTGTGCATTTGGGTCGCGTGCCTTTTCTAAAAGAGGAGCCGTTTCACGAAAGTAGTCCATCATTGCATCTTCTAAAAAAGTGATACCTTCTTGAAGCTCCTTTGTTCGAGCTGTTTTTTGTAGCTCTCCCATGTATTTTTCAAAGCTTCCATAGGCTTCAGCAAGTTCTGCTTGATAGATATCTATTTGTGGAAGATTGGAATAGTCAATATTAGTACAGTCCCCAAACACCCCAAATTTATTTAAGCAACTGACTTTGCAGTTGTTGCTTTCTGATTATAAACAGAAGGAGGAAGACCGTCTTCTGTTACTGTTGTTACTCGA